>Ga0268299_1003233_pt1 | contig 15729 bp, 12 predicted proteins | sample NOBtaG_FD_193484 | JGI IMG/M metagenome (GOLD analysis project Ga0268299, IMG submission 193484) | Activated sludge microbial communities from bioreactor in Nijmegen, Gelderland, Netherland - NOB reactor | ecosystem: Engineered > Bioreactor > Aerobic > Activated sludge | place: Netherlands...
TGTTATGGAACCGATGGGAGCTCCTATTGCACCGGCCGCCAAATCAACAGTACCGGCGCCGATGGAGCGAATGCCGCTTCTAGCGCGACTGACCTCTGCTTGCGAATATTGATTTGGATTGGCAACTATTTTGGCGTCTCGAAACCAGCCTGGAAGAGCGCTCACAAAACTGTAGGCACCATACGCTAGCGCCCCCACTCCGATGACAGCAGCCGCTGATACCGAAGTAGCGGCAATCCCAATGGCCGCTAAACCGACTGCTGCGCCGATTGCAACACCAGTAGCAACTCTTGTGACGGTAAGTGCGTCTCCAGCTCCCGTCAAAAATTCGCTTGCGACTGCTCCTGCACCGCCCTCGCTTGGAGGCCTTTGCGATTCTGTTGCGGCTCTGTTAGCAGTTGTACTATCGCTTCGGTTCTCTCTATTTGCATAATTTGTTTCGTTCGATCGGTTTTGCAAAGCATTTGGCTCATTCGCCGTTTGCCGTACTGTCGATACTGTTTCTGTGCCATTGAGGGCACGTTCCACTCCGGCTCTTCTGCGTGCATCCATCATTAGCTCTGAGGCAGCTTGATACAGCTTTTCTGATGTTTCCAGGTCGCTTAGCGACGTCTCTCTGAAGGAATTATGGCTGAAGCTCAGCCTTTCCATGTCGGCGAAACTGGCTGGACTGTTGCGATTTCTGTCGCCGAGGTTGCTTGTCCGAAAATCTGTTTGATTGTTGCCTTCGTAATGCATGGTAAGTCTTCTTCTATTAAAGGGGAAGGGAGCGGGCGATGCCGTCCCCCGCAAAATAGAACAGGAACCGTGAGTGTTGCGGGAGTTTTTTTACGACAGCATGTAATAGCGGCGGCGATGAAAAACCGCCCTGTTGATGGCAGGGCGGTTAATGCCTTTCGATTCTAGAACTTACTTCTTCAGAGCCGGCTCTTTCTTTATCGCTTCGACGCGCTTTTGCAATTCCTGCTGGCTGACTGCTTCGATGTGAGTTGCAATCCACCACGAATTGCCCCATGCGTCCAGCACACCACCGGAACGATCGCCGTAGAATTGATCTGCCGGTTTATGAATCGTCGATGCGCCGTTCTTGAGCGCGCGATGATAAACCGCATCGCAATCTTCAACATAGATATAAATTCCGGACGAAGTTGCTTTAAACTCGGAGCACTGTTCGCCGAGCATGATTTTCGAATCGCCGATCTTAATTTCGGCGTGCCCGATTTTGCCTTCCTGCCGCATGCAAATTGTGGTTTCGCCGCCGAAAGTCTTCTCGACGAACTCGACAAATTTGTCTGCATCTTTGACGACGAGATACGTAGTCAAAACATGGTGTCCTTCTGGAATCCACTTCTTCTGCATGAGTGTTTCTCCTTGCTGTGCCTGCCGGCGTGCGAACGACACTTCCGTCGCCTTCGTAAGGCGCTATTTTATCGCGCCGTTAATGTAAGCAACCGCATGGCAACCCGTCTTTAACGATTAATGTTGCGCGCCCTCGGCATTTAAGTTTGTTTCCCAGTCCTCTGGTTCGTACTGTCTGCGCCGGGACTCTGCACGGTCCGCGCCCGCTTCCTTTGTTTTTCCCTGGCTTTCATGAACCAGTGCACGGTGGTAGTGCGCGGCACCTTCCTTATCGGAGATTCGTGCCGCTTTATTGAGGTCCTCCATCGCGCGTGTCGCATCCCCGAGAAGGTGATAGCTTAATCCCCGCGTGTCGAGAGCCAGAGGGAGATCCGGCTTTAGCGCCAATGCCTTGTTGCAATCTTCAATAGCCTTTTCGTATTGACCCATCGACGCATAACTCCAGGCGCGGTTGTTGTAAGCAAGCGCTGACTTCGGGTCTAATTCAATCGCTTTATCTAAATCGGCTATTGCAAGATTTTCTTTGTGCATCGTGTGATAGACGTGTGCTCGCTCGATAAAACAATTTCTGTTCGTCGGTTCTATTTCAATTGCACTATTGCAGTCCTCTATCGCCTTATCGAATTCATCTAGATGTGAATAAGCGCTGGCGCGTTCCAAAAATGTATTCACATTCTTGTAGTGCTTCAGTGATGCATTTAAGTACGGAAGCGCTTCTTTATACTTTTTCTCCTTCATCAAAGGCACCGCATTTTGAAATTCGAGGCGGCTTAGATATTGCGGGTTGTTTCTGACGCTGAAATATAGCCCGCTTTCAGCAAGAATCAGCGCTGTCAGTGCAAGACCTACGGCGACGGAATCTCTTTTGTTCCACAGCTTTTTCAAGTCTTGCCGGAAGTAATGCGAGAGAAGAGCGCCCGCTAGAAAACCGCCCAGGTGGGCGGCGTTGTCGATACCAGGCATGAACGCGCCATACACGCAACTGAGCACGACTGCCACCATCAACATGACACGTGCCGGTTTGAATATTTCTTTCTTTGTAAATCCACTGCCTAAAATAGATTCTTCAACGTAGCAGCCGAACAAACCGAAGAGCGCACCGGAAGCGCCTGCACTTACTTGAAATGGGTTCCATAGCAAGCTGGACAGAGAACCGGTTACGCCGGCGATCATGTAAAGCGCAAACATTCTGCGGCTGCCCAGCAGGTTTTCAGCGTATGGACCAAGATTGAAGAGAACGTACAGGTTTACCGCCAGGTGGAAGATACTCGCATGCAGAAAAGTGTTGCTGACAATGCGCCACGGCTCGCCGCCCAGCGTGAGCGGTCCGTAGTTGGCACTCCAATCGATAAGGGTTTGTTCCGTCGGAATCAGGATGGAGCGCGCAGACGTAAAGCAGACAAGCATGATGAAGACGATCATGTTTACTGCGAACAATGCGGCTGTCACCGGCGCCTTTTGCAAAAGAGTTGTTTTGGCAGCACTTTGCGCGCTGTTTGATTCCAGCTTGTTCATCTTTTCTCCACTTTCATCCAGTAAAGCACGTTTCCACTGCATTACCAGGGTTGAAAGACAGACGTTAATTTATCAGGTTGCAGGGGTTGACAAAAATGCTAGACGACTGGTCTAATTGATCCTGTCGAATCGACTAACCAAATTTTTTACGACCGGCGTCGTTCATATTTGATTTCTAGATTTGCGAGATAATCACCTCTCTGGTTTGGCAGCCGTCCGCAAGCGGCGCCGACTTCGTCTGTCTGAGCGGAGGCGCGCTAAAGAAATGGAATATCGAGATCTTGGCACTACCGGCTTGAAAGTATCCGCCGTCGGTTTAGGGTGCATGAGCATGAGTTGGGCTTATGGTACTCCTGATGAAGCCGAGGGCATCAAGACAATTCATCGGGCGCTGGATATCGGCGTCAATTTTCTTGACACGGCAGAGATTTACGGACCCTACACCAATGAAGTGTTGGTGGGCAAGGCTCTCAAAGGGCGGCGAGACAAAGCGATTGTTGCCACCAAATTCGGTTTCAAAATCGAGAATGGAATGATTACCGGAGCCGATAGCCATCCGAAAAGAGTTAAGGAAGTTGCTGATGAATCGTTGAAGCGACTGGATATCGATCACATCGATTTGTATTACCAGCATCGCGTCGATCCGAAAATTCCAATCGAGGAAACAGTCGGTGCGATGTCTGAACTTGTTGAAGCCGGAAAGATTCGCTATTTGGGATTGTCGGAGGCTGGGCCGGAAACATTGAAACGTGCCTGTAAAGAGCACCCGATCGCAGCATTGCAGTCGGAATATTCACTTTGGGAGCGCGATTTGGAAGAGAGAATTATTCCCAGCGCGCGCGAATTAGGCATCGGCATTGTCGCCTATTCTCCTGTTGGTCGCGGACTTCTTACAGGGCAGATCAAGTCATTTGACGATTTTCCTGCAGACGACTATCGGCGCAATGACCCGCGCTATCAAGGCGCAAACTTTGCGAAAAATTTGGAGCTCGTCGAGCTGGTAAAACAAGTCGGGCGCAAGCACGGCGCAACACCGGCTCAAGTTGCTATCGCCTGGTTGTTGATGATGGGTCAAGATATTGTCCCGATTCCCGGCACAAAGCGTGTCAAGTATTTGGAAGAGAATTCGGCGGCATATTCGCTGAAACTTGACAAAGAAGATCTTGAATCTCTCGATCGTCTCGCGCAGAAAACATCCGGAGAACGTTATGAAGCAAGCCGCATGGCGCTTATCGAAAGATAGGCGGAGCGAGCTGACCGATTACTGCAAAATGCAAATTAGATGAGGATACCAAAAATGGAATTTAGACAACTGGGACGCTCTGGCTTGAAAGTTCCTGTTTTGAGTTTTGGCGCTGCCACCTTCGGTGGTGGCGGAGAACTTTTTAAAGCCTGGGGTGAAACGGACGTAAAAGAAGCGACGCGCATGGTCGACCTGTGTATGGATGCCGGCGTCAATTTTTTTGACACTGCGGATGTTTACTCGCGTGGTGCCTCCGAAGAAATTCTCGGCAAGGCGATCAAAGGCAAAAGAGATCAACTTTTGATTTCGACAAAAGCTACTTTTGCCATGGGTGAAGGTCCGAATGATGTCGGCTCTTCGCGCCATCGTTTGATAAAAACCTGCGAAGACAGTTTGCGCAGATTGGGCACTGACTACATCGACCTGTATCACATGCATGGCTTCGATGCGTTGACCCCAATTGAAGAAGTGCTGTCCACTCTCGATCATCTCGTTCAAAGCGGCAAGGTTCGCTACATCGGGTGCTCTAATTTTTCCGGGTGGCATTTGATGAAATCACTGGATATATCGAAAAGATATGGCTGGTCTCGCTATATTTCTCATCAGGCTTATTATTCATTGATAGGCCGGGAATTCGAATGGGAATTGATGCCGCTGGCAGTCGATCAGAATGTCGGGACAATGGTCTGGAGCCCTCTGGGCTGGGGACGCCTCACCGGCAAGATTCGCCGCAATGAGCCTTTGCCGGAAGTGAGCCGCTTGCATAAGACAGCGGAGTTCGGTCCTCCGGTCAACAATGAGTATCTGTACGATGTAGTTGATGTGCTTGATGAAATTGCTGCCGAAACCGGCAAAACAATTCCGCAAATCTCGCTCAACTGGCTCTTGCAGCGTCCGACTGTGGCAAACGTCGTGATTGGCGCGCGCAATGAAGAACAGTTGAAACAGAATCTCGGAGCGGTTGGCTGGTGTTTGACTGACGATCAAATGGCTCGGCTCGACATCGTCAGCGAGCAGACGCCAATATATCCATATTGGCATCAACGGCAATTCGTTGAGCGCAACCCAATTCCGGTCGCTTCTAAACCCTGCCGCTCGCCTTTGGAGAAAGTGAAAAAGTAGAACGCGAATTTTTCTCTTTCCATATTCCTGAAAACCAAGCTCTGTGAGGACCGCCGAAGTTTGATACTAAATGTGGTATCAGTTCGGGGTGGGTTTGGAAACCCTCAGCCTGTGGCGTTTTGTCCGGAAACCCGCACGGGCTGGTGCTTTGAGAAATGCTTGACAACGGTCGATCACCGTGGTTTAGTTGAAGAATGCAAGTGAGACCTGCGTGGGTCGCTTAACCCTATACACCACCGCTCCTCTAATGATTGGCGGCTGGTCACTTTCGGTCTGCATTTGCACTGTGAAAACACTCAAACACAATCATTATTACTCTCGGAGCTACATGATGATCAAGAGTTTTTCAAGCTTAAAACTTCGATTGGCCGAGGAAAGAGGGCCGCCTGTCTGAAGTTTGACCAGCACCAAATAATTACATCGTAAGAGAGAGCAGCCGGATCCAACTGCTCTCTCTGCGTACTTTAATAGATCCGTATTGCGCCCTGTCAAAAAAATTACTATAGTCGGCAGTCGGTATTGCCGGGGCATTTCAATTGACAGCTCAAGATCCGCAACGTGTCGAGCCAAATTCAGGCGTAAATTTCTGGGCGCGCTTTGCGAATTATCTCCAAGATAAGCGCACAGTTAGAGCTTTGTGCATCCTATTCGTGATAGTGGCAGTTGGACTGGCTCTCAGACTTAATGAATTGGATGTTCACGGCTTTTATGTCGATGAAGTCTATAGTGCCATGGTTGCAGCCGGAACAGCAGATCCGGAATTGGCTGTTTTCGATTCGATTCGCCCGGTTTACTTTTTTCTGTTGAAACTCTGGATGAATTTCGGCACCAGCGAATGGTGGCTGCGATTTTTCTCCGTCATCTTCGGCACTGCAAATATTGTTCTCACTTATTGGCTTGGCTCATTGTGCGCCGGTCGCAGGGTCGGTCTGGTCGCTGCCGCCTTGATGACTTTGTCACCGATGGAAGTGCACTATTCGCAACTTGCTCGTATGTACACTTTGGGAAGTTTCTTTGCTTTGCTTGGCAGCATCTCTCTCATAAGTGCATTGCAATCAGGAAAGAAGCAATTGGTTTTTCTCTGGGTTGCGATGAGAACATTAATGGTGTGGACGCTTCCACTAACCGTTGTTTTACTTGGCGTGGATATCGCGCTTGCGGTTTTGAAAGAACGCAAACATCAGTTGATGAAACCGCTGGTGATTGGTTTTGTTTCTGTCATGGCGCTCTTTCTGTGTTTTGCATGGAAAATGCCGCAAATAACCGCGCAGAGTGAATACGACAGTTGGCGGTATAACTTGTCGATTCCGCAAATTTCTGATGCCTTCATGATGTTCGTCAATTTCACAAGTACTGCAGTGCCGCTTCAAGAGTGTGAAGGGCCTGTAGAAGGCGGTGGAATGGCAATTGTCTACACTTTCTGCATCCTGTCCATGCTGTCAATTTCAGTGCTTCCTGCAATCAGGCAGCGGTGGCTTATATGGTGCACAGGGTGGGGCGTGTTTTCTGTCCTGTTTGCCTATGCGCTTTCACAAGTATCGGCGTCCATCATGATCACTCGCTACATGATGTTTGCATCGCCGTTCACTTTCATTATTATCGCCGCCGGTTGGAACGAGCTATGGAAGCCCGTCAAATTGCGGGCGCTTGCTGTGCTTACGGCTCTGATTTATGTGGTGATCATCAATCTCAATCTTGCCCACTTGTTTTTAAACCCGGTGCACGAAGATTGGCGTGAAATTGCTCAATTCATTCAAGAGCACGAACAGCCGGGCGACAGTATTCTTGTCTGGAACTATCATTCGCATTATCTGCTCGGCTTTTATTACCGTGGACACAACAAAGTCTACGATGTGATTGTGAAAGACAGATTCGATAAAGACGGCAAACCCAGCGGCGAAGTCTATTTGGAATTGCGCGGAGGGCTGCCGAAAATCACAGGACGGTGCTGGGTGGTTATGCGTCAGGCACCTCAAGGTTGGGCGAACGGATGGGAGTCATATCAGCTTTTCAAGAAAGAACTTGAGACTAAAAACCGAGTTCTCGAGCTTCACGAACTCAAGCGTATAGATCTCTATCTTGTTACCGAAAAGTAGCCGCGTGCTGAGCAACACGACTACTTAATTCGTTCAACGTTGCGGTAGCGCGCCGCTATTTCTTGACCGGTGCTTTTGCTTTTGCTGGTGTCACCGTTTTTGGTGGCACCTTCACGGGCGTAGTTGATTTGCCCGCGCCGCCGGCTACATTTTTGCTGGCTTGCACTTGCAGAGTCTGTGCTTTGGGCTGGTCTTCTTCCAGTCCGGCTCTCGGTGATGTAGGGACCGCTCCAAGAACGAGGTCGTCGCCTACCCATTTGCTCTTGAGCAGAGGGGTTTGCAATTCACCGCGGTCTCTTAAAACCTCTTCTTGCACCTTGTCTTGCATATGCTTGAAAGCGTCTGCAAGTCTGGTGTTTCCGCCGCCCTGTCGCAAACCCTCGAGCAAATAGTGAGTGAAGACGCCATTCTGATAGCGCTTCGATTCCCATGATGTTTGCGTCGGTTCGCTCGAGCAGATGACCAACTGTCCGCTGCCCTGCGCCAGTTCGTCGGCGCTGAAATTAGCGATGCGGAACAATCCTTTGCCGGCGGTGTTGGTTGCTCCGGAGTGGCAGGCGTCCATCATCAATACAATTCGATCCGAGTGAACGCGATCTTTGATCATCTTGACCAGATCTTGCATCGGAACGCCTGTTGCATAGAGCCTGTTTTTATCGGTGTTGTGGGCAACAAGATAATTGACCCCATTCAAGTCAACCTTTGACGGACTGCCGTGGCTCGATACATATATCAAAACCAGATCGTCCGGATTGGCTACGTGAGGCAACCACTTGTCGCCTACCGTGTCGAGAATGTTTTCTCTGGTCGCTTGTTCGTCCGTCAAAAGGCGAACGTGGTCGGGCGCGAATTTAGCTTCTTTGACGAGGTAGTCTCTGAAGTCTTGCGCGTCCTTTGCAGCGAACCTTAAATTGATGGACGGGTCGGCGAACTTGCTTATGCCTACAACGAGAGCCCACTTGTCCTTGATGGGACGGTTGACTCGAGTCTTGTCCATACTCATGCCCGGAATGTTCATAGCGCTTGCTTTGACGCTTTCAACATTGGATGCCATTTCTTTGGCGCCTTCTACGTGCGCCGCGATTCTCGTAAGAGAATCTGTGCCGAGAGGTAGTGCAGCAATGATTTCGTGATCTTTGCCGAGCGTCTTTTGTCGAATTGCCAGAGCTTGTTTTTTAAACAGCTCAGCGGATTGAGCTTGATTTTGCTTTTCTGCGGCGCTCGCCAGACCATCCAAGATCTTAGCTACGAACGGATGGTTTTCACCGAGTGCCTTGGTGTCCAGAGCCAGGGCTCTTTCAAACAGTTTTGATGCTTCTTGCGGATTGTTGTTGGCCAAATACGCGTTCGCGAGGTTTGTTTCCACTTCTGCGACTTCCGTCGAAGGCGGAGGCGCCTCACCTTTTGCGACACTCTGTTGCGAAAGCAGCATCATGATGGCCATCGAGCGCTTCAAAAGCGGTTCGGCGGCGGAAGCCTCGTTTTGCAACAAATAGTTCTTGCCGAAATTGTTCAACACTTCGGCGAGCATTCTTGTCGAAGCATTGGCTGCCGTGTCCATGGTTTCCAGGGCTTTCTGGAACAACTGTTGAGCCTGTCCATAAAGTTGCTGCTGTTGCTTGAGCATGCCCATGCAATTCTGAACTTCCGCCACCTCTTGCGATTTCGCGCCGGAAATTTTTTCGCGCAAGGAAAGCGAACGACTGAAGAGCGCTTCAGCCTTTTCATACCAGCTCAAGTCCAAATATGTTTTTCCAAGACTGGTCAAACTCCTCGACAGCCTGGGATCCGCTTCGCCGAATGTTTCTGCTTCGGTAACGGCTTGGCCGAGCATTTCTTCCGCTTCGACGAAATTGCCGTCTTCAAACGCGCGTTCGCCTACATTTACATATGTGTCCCATGCAGAGTCTTGCGGCAGTGAGGCCACTTTCTTCAACGCGGGTGATTCCGAACGTCTGATGGTCAAGTCGACAGCAGCAAAGATTTGATTGCAGCGCTCGTCGATTTGTTTTTTCTTGCCCTCTGATACCGCCAGGTTGCCTTGCTTGTCAATTGAGTAGCCGCCGCCTAACTGACCCAGGATTGAAGGATCTCTTTTCACCTTCTCTGATACTGCACTGATCAAATCTTGGGAGATTGTTTGCGGGGTGACCTGATGCTCCGGTGCTCCGGACTTGAGACCCAAAAGGCGCCACACTGCCAACTGAGAGATTTGTTCTTTTGTGTCCTTGCCTAAAATTTGACCGTATCCGCGTTGTTTGTCGATTTCATTTGAAGCCGCGATAATTGACGACAACTGTTTCCAGACGGTGGGATCTTCATAGTTGCCTGCGGAGAATTCGACCCCGTCGCTGGGAGGTGGCGGTACGGTCTTGACGGACGCGCATACTGTGGGAATTTGCATGATTGCTGTTTGACCAACAGGAACGGTCATGAACATGTCACGAATGACCATCATGTTTTGAACACCGCTCACTGCCGGCCTCAAAATTTCGTTAGCCGGAATGACTACCTTTATAGGAGCGTTGGATGTGTTGGTCAGTTGCAGTCGAACGGATGAGGTGGTCACGCCGTCGCCTTTGACCTTCATTTTGATTTTGCCGCTCTTGATTCCGTTTCTCAGTGTAGTTACGGCCGATTTTTCAACGGGGGTGGGCATCACACGTGGTGCTGTTGTGATCGGAGCGGTTAACTGTCCGATCGCGAACGGTTGAGGATCGAGCTTGGCGTTCGGAGGACTCGCCTGCGCATGAAGGGGGAAATTTATTGAAATTGCCAGAGCTGCCATAAAGGCTGCTGCTGCTGTGGGCGTTTTCATTCGGTTGTTCATCATCAAATCCGCCTGGACCTCTGTCGTGTCGAACTAATTTGAAGTATGGGTTTCCCTTCGAGGCTTACCTAATAGATCGGACGTGCCTGCCGGTTATCTAGTCAAGATAACGAGTGGACGCCGTCAATTCCCGACTCCGCGGGGCATTGCTCGAATGCCTGGCGCGAGCCGCCTGATTTTGCAGTCGCCCCTCCGCGCTTTAGTAAGTAGTAAAGCGTTAGACGGAGCCGGCCGCATAATTAGGGGTTATCTCACAGATTAAGCTTTTTTGCTATTGGGAACACTTGAAAAGCTTCGTTATCTGTTACTCCGTTTCTGTGGCGGCTCATAATTTTTGGCGAGTGTAAAATCTGCTGTCAATCCTCATGTCAAGCGCGTTATTGCGTTTGACTGATCGGTAACCATAGCCAATAATTGGGGTGCTTTAGGAGTCCCTCTTGTCAGCCGTTGCAAAGTCTGGAGAAAGCCAGTGAGATTTTTAGCTCTGTTTTTAAGCGTTGTATTCGCTTTCCAAATGACCATGTTCCCCTATGCCGCTCAGGCAGACGTCAGCTATGACGCCGCCGCCGGTGTGAAAGGCGAAGCGCCCGTAAACAAGGTTGGTTCCTTGCTTCTGGCTGGCGGTCTCGCCGTGATGGCCGGAACTGCTATCACCGTCGCCACTGCCTCGAGCAGCGGCAACGTCACTCAGTTGAGTGGAAATACCTTCAAAACATCGATGTCCGGCAATACCGTTCGCGGTCAAGCCTACTTCGATAACGGACCGAAGCTTTCGCAAATCGATGCGCAAAGCAATTCCGATTATGTCGAACTGACCGACGGCAGCCGCGTCAACGGACCGGTTTCCAACGTCACCGAACAATCATTGAGAGTGGGCGGACAAGAAGTGTCGATGAGCTCTGTAGCATCGATTCACTCCTCGCGTGTTTTCAACTTCACCTGCACCACTGGTGCCAACCCGAAGATGAGCTTCACGTCGACCGCCGGAAAGCCCGTTGCTGTTAAGACCACGAAGACTTCCAGTTCTTCCGGCGAACACAGCACACTGACCAAAGTCATCGTCACCGGTATCGTCCTGGCTGGTGTAGCATGCGCGATTGCCATTCCAGTCGCTATCGCCTGCAGCAACCGTGGAAACAACAACAGAGGCAATCAAGCTCAAAACCAGTTGGCTCAAGCCCTGTTGTTCCAGAACTTGCAAAGACGCAACCGTATAGACAGCGGACCCTAGTTCGGACAAATTGTTGATAAGTTTGAGAGCGGCAGAAATGCCGCTCTTTTGCTATTTGCTGATGGGCTGATCTATCTGATGTCTGAATACTTTGAGCAGAAAGTAGAAGGATGGGAAAAGCAGAATCGCTCCCGAGGCAATGGCAGCAATCAAAAGAGTCTGCGTGGATGCGGCTCCCTGAGCGTTGTTTATGGTCGTGTCCGGGCGGATTAAATACGGATACTGAGCGAGCCCCCAGCCCCAGAGGATGAGCGAAACTTGCCCGGCAGCAAAGAAGCGCGCTATGTGAAACTTCCTCTTCAAGAGCGCCACTGACGAAGAGACCGCGCAAACCGCGGTTGCCGCCTGTAGAAGGATGCTCCAGGAGCTGTGCGCCAAGGATTCACGCAAACCCGGTGCCGACCTTTCCGAAAGCAAAAACACTAATAACGCCAGACACGCGCAGGCTCCTTGCGCTCCCAGCGCGCGCCGTTGAAAGTCTGTTTTTAATTCCTCGGTTTGAGCGAATACGGTCGAATAGACTGCGGCGAGAAAGGAAAACAACACCAGTGCAAAGCCGCCCACCGCAAAGCAAAATCCATTGCACCACGGTTTTATATATACTTGTTCGAACGATTTCCCCGCCACATCCGCAGTTACCGAGCCTTGAGATATTGCTCCGACGACAATGCCCAGGAGCACCGGTGTAATCAGGCTTGCTACCGCAAAAATGCGCCCCCATCGCCTTTGCACGAAGTCCTTTGTGCTGTCGTATTTGCGGAAAGTAAAGGCTGTGCCGCGAGCGATAATGCCCAATAGCAGCAGCGTCAGAGGAATATGCAGGGCGATGGAAACAACGGAAAACGCCACGGGAAACGCCGAGAATAAAATGACGACGACAAGAATCAACCAGACGTGATTGGCTTCCCATATCGGACCAATTGCGCCGGCTATCAAGTCTCTTTGCTCTTTTGCCCGTTTGCCGACTGCCAGCAAATCCCAGACGCCGCCGCCGTAATCGGCACCACCCATGATGGCATAGAGATTGAGCGCAATCATCATGATTATGGCAAGGATAAGCGGCGCGTCAGGCATGATCGCTTACCTCGCCCGCTGGCGCTGCCGCTGTTCCGACCTGCAAGTCCGCGCTGCGAGAGAATTCACGGATGAGCAGCACGACAACCACTACAGCCAAAATAATATAGACCAGAAAAAACATGGCAAAGGGAAGGGCTAGACCAGGCATAGGAGTGACAGCATGACTGGTGCGCAGAATGCCCGTGATTACCCATGGTTGCCTGCCCAGTTCCGTGACCATCCAGCCCGATTCGATTGCCAGAAGTCCAAGCGGGCTGATTGCCACCACCGCTTTGAGAAACAGCGGATGGTCCGGAAGTTTGCGTGTTTTCAGATAAATCGCCCCTGCGCACATCGAGACAAGACCCATGATGATGCCGCAGAAAACCATAATTTGAAAGTTCAGGTGAACCCATAAAACGGGCGGCCAATCTTCGCGGGGAAACTCTTTCAGACCCTTTATCTCGGCGTTGAAATCATGGTGTGCGAGAAAACTAAGCAGTTTTGGAATTTCTATCGAGAAGGGTGTTTCCGCTTTTTCCACGTCGGGCAACCCGCCGATTCTGAGCGGGGCACCGCGCATGGTGTCAAATTGACCTTCCAGCGCTGCCAGTTTTACAGGCTGGGTGTTTGCCACCATCTGCGCTATAAGGTCTCCGCTGATCGGCTCCAGAACCGCCATAGTGCAACCGAGTGCAAGGCAGATGCCGAAGGCTCGCCGGTGAAACTCGTTTTGCCTGTCACGCAAAAGCATAAATGCATGCACGCCGGCTGCGAGCAGACCGATTGCCGCATAGGCGGCGATCAACATGTGCAACACCTGGGGCAAAGCCGCCGGGCTGGACATTGCTTTTATAGGATCAATTTCAGTGGGCAGATTACCGACGAGCTTGAATCCGGTCGGCGAATTCATCCAGGCATTGGCGGTGACCACGAAAACAGCGGACAGCGCGCCACTTATCGCGACGATCCAGCCGGATATGAGATGCATTGATTTGTTGACTTTGTCCCAACCATATAAATAAATGCCGAGGAAGATCGCTTCAGTGAAAAACGCATAGCCTTCCAGCGCGAATGGAAGTCCGATGATTGAGCCTGACCATTTCATGAATTCCGGCCATAACAGGCCCAATTCGAATGAAAGTACCGTGCCGGATACCGCGCCGACAGCAAAGAGAACCGCGGTACCTCTCGCCCATCTTTTGGTGATGGTTTTGTAGGTCTCGTCGCCTGTTTTCAACCATAAGCTTTCGGCGATCACCATCATCACAGGCAAAGCGATACCCGCCACGGCAAAAATGATGTGGAATGCCAAAGAAAAGCCCATCTGGGCTCGCGCAAAGATCAGGTCACTCACCCTTTGTCACCTCCTTTTTTTCAAGGAGACCTAAATCCGGGTTTGTCTGTCAATACTAGATTGACGGCGCGCGACTTTGTTGAAAGATGTCGATTAATTTCTCGATTTCACTGAACTAAATTGATAATCTCAATCGCCCTACGAGTGGCTGCCAGCGGTGCCTTCTCGTCAAAACGCACGCCTGTTCCAGCTTTTACAACTCCGAGCTTGCGTAAATATGATGGTACATCGACGTAGACGGGCTGTTGACCCATCTTTGTATATAAGCTGGTGAGCACGTCCAGCCCGATTCCCTTGTCTCCGGCGTTGACCGCGTCTCTTGCTTCCCAGTCGGAGGCGGCAGTTCCACCTTGTTTGGCAATGGAGCGCAAGGCGTCTTCGAGCCCGAGGCGGTTATTCGTTCGCTGGCGGATTTCTACGTCGGCCAGCAAGCAATAAAGCGCGCCTCCCCAATAAACTCGATCGAAATTGCGGGCAAAGTGCAGACCACGCTCGCCGCGCCTGGGTAATCCTTTAGGCAGATTGTTGAGCAAATCCCCCCATACCTCTTCTCTGGAAAGATTGCCGATACGCATGCGACCGATTGGCTCGACATAAGTGGCAATGCCTTCGGCCAGCCAGCGTTCGTGATGGCTGACCACCGGAAAAGCAAGGTGCATCAACTCATGCGTGAGCGTCCAGCTCGATTTGAGTGCGCGCCGCGTCGTGCCTTGTCCGACCTCGACAGTGACAACGCCGGTTTGTTGGTCGTCGTTGTAAGTCGAAGTGCCATATCCGATGCAGTCGTCATCGGTCGGCACGAAATTGATCATAATGTGTTTGACCGGGAAGTGCCCGTAGTATGCGATTACAGCGCGAGCCGCTTCTCTTGCGTAATTCGTGAGGTCGGCACGGCTGACAGAAAGCTCGCCTTCGCCGATCGAAATATAGAATTGAGAACCGCCGACGACGAGTACGTGGGGCGTTTCCTTGGCTGCTGCAGGCAAGGCTCCTGCTGTCAGTTGTGACGCGGGAGCGGTAAAGGCGGCGAGCAAAAACGCACTGGAGATTGCACAAAGCGCTCGTGTTTTGGTGTTAATCACTTTCTTCATAACGAATTTGTCGACGCTCCATTCGCCACATAGTTCCGCATTCTATTACGGAAAAAAATAATTTGCCGCCCCGCTTCGAAAGAGTCAGTGCTACTATGTTTCCTTCAGTGGAGGGTACATGAAAGCTAAGATCACGGTCTATGAAAAACCAACCTGCAGCAAGTGCAGGGAAGTCGACAAAATTTTGCGAGAATCCGGAATCGAATACGAGAAGATCAACTACTACGTCGATCCTCTTTCGAAAACAAAGTTGACTGAGCTGCTGAAAAAGATGGGCATCTCGGCACGAGAACTTTTGCGCACGAGTGAAGCGACCTACAAAGAACTGGGACTGGCAAAGGCTGAATTGAGCGAGAAAGAAATTATCGATCTGATGGTGAAACATCCCGAGCTCATTCAGCGCCCGATCGTTGAGCGCGGCGACAGGGCCGTGCTCGGTCGCCCGGTGGAAAATATCAAACCGCTGTTGAAATAGAAACTGCTGTTGAAATAGAAACTGCTGGCTATTTGGCTTTGAGCGGTAGGCTAGGGCTCAGCTCTCTTAGATTCAGCGGCTCTTCGTGTTCAAGCTTGAACAAATTCAGTTGCGTTTCGAACGCTGACGGTGTCACGCGAATGTCGCCATTGAATGGATCATCGTATGTAGCAAGCAAGAAAAGATTCAAACAAATCACAAGGCTGACCATCGAAACCATGATGATCTGAATCTTGAGATTCTCGGCAGCAAATAAATAGGTGAAAAATATGGTGGCAGTTCCACCTAAAATCAGCACCGCCCAGAGCTGCGCCGGCAATCCTGAGTGAAGCGCTTCCACTCTCAATCTTCTGG
>Ga0268299_1003234_pt1 | contig 15722 bp, 15 predicted proteins | sample NOBtaG_FD_193484 | JGI IMG/M metagenome (GOLD analysis project Ga0268299, IMG submission 193484) | Activated sludge microbial communities from bioreactor in Nijmegen, Gelderland, Netherland - NOB reactor | ecosystem: Engineered > Bioreactor > Aerobic > Activated sludge | place: Netherlands...
TCGGCCCGGCCGGGGCATCAACTGGCGCGGTCGCCGACGGCCGCGGCAGCGCGACGAAGGACACCACCCCGGCGAACAGGGCGAACGTCAGGACGGCGGAGAGGAGACGGCGCGGCATGGGAAGCCCTCGCGGTGGGAGTGATCGCTAGGGGTCACTCTAGCCCGGCGAGCCGGGGACGGCAGCCCCCGGTGGGAACGGCGTCGGCGGGCAGACCGGCGGCTTGTGCCGGTCGCGGGTCGTGTCGCCGCAGACCGTCTCCAGGTGCGGCGAGCCGTACAGGCCGAAGGCGGCGTTGCCCGGGGCGAACGCCGGGTGGTCGGTCTTGATCTCGGTGAAGACAGCGGCCAGCCAGCCGAGCGGCCGGAACCACGGCCAGTTCGGCAGGCAGCGCGGCATGACCGGGTCGGACAGGGCGACGCCGCCGGCCCGGAACGCCTTCTCGATCAGCTCGGTGCAGTAGAGCCGGGCGTCGTCGAGGTTCAGGGCCCAGTCGAACGGCGGCTGGCGGCACCACGCTTGTTCGCAGTACGCCAGCGCGGCCGGAACCGCCGGCTGGCTCTCGCGTCGGGGGCGCTTGACGACCAGGGTGCCCGGCACCGTCTCCAGCATCCAGAACTCGAACGGGATCTTGCGGATCCGCTCCGGGTTCGGCTGGGCGTCGTAGACCCAGACCGCGTCGCCGACGCGGCAGACGACGCCGGCGTGGTTGACGTTCGAGTCGCTGAGGCCCATCTGGACGGCGTCGTTAACCCGGTCGCGCAGCCGGCGCGAGTCGCCGCGGCGGAAGAGGATGTCGCCGGGCTGGAGGTGCTCGCGTGCCCAGGCCTGGTCGCGGGCCATCGCGTCGGTGTAGAAGAGCGGCACCAGGTCGCCGCGCGCCCGGGCCTGGTGGGCGGCCGGGCTCCACGGGTTCGTGTCGCGCCACTCCGGCGGCACGGTCGCCATCGCCCCGGAGACGCCGGCGCAGCCGGCCGACAGGCCCACGAACGCGAGCAGCACCAATCGCGACACGGCCACGCCCTCCTCTCCCGCCTAGATCGGCGAGTCGGCCCTTCCGGCATGACCCGTCTTGCCGGCCCGGGTCGGTTCGCGCCGGTCGGACGCCCCGCGACGGTGGTAGCGACGGCGGTGTGTCGGGGTTGTGGAAACCCTTGCGGATCGGGCTCACGTTTCCGCCGGGCCGGTCCGAGTGGGGCATACTCTGGCAAGCCCTGACACCTGCGTCGCCTGGATGGGACTCCCGGATGCTGCCCCTCGCCGTCGTCTGCCTGGCCCTGACCGGGGTCGCGGTCGGCCTGCAGCTCTACTGGCTGTGCCGGTTCGCCCGGCGCTACCCGGCCGCGGCGGCCGAGGCGACGGCGCTGCCGCGGGCGGCGGTCCTGCTGCCGGTGCGCGGCGCGGACCCGTCGCTGCGCGACTGCCTCGTCGGCCTGCTCGACCAGGACTACCCGGCCTACGACGTCTACGTGGTCGTCGATAGCCCGGACGACCCGGCGTGGGACATCGTCGCCCAGCTGCGGCACGACCGGCCTTCCGACCACCTGCACGTCGAGTTGCTGCACGCCCCGAAGGCGACGTGCAGCCTGAAGGTCAGCGCCCTGCTCCAGGCGATCGGCGACCTGTCGCCGGACTGCGAGGTGATCGCCCTGATCGACGCCGACGTGGTGCCCAACCCCGGCTGGCTGCGCGCCCTCGTCGCGCCGCTGGCCGACCCGGCCGTCGGCGCGACGTGCGGCGTCCGGTGGTACGACCCGGGCGACGCGCAATGGGGCACCCTGGTGCGCGCCCACTGGAACGCGGCGGCCTGCACGCAGATGGACGCCTTCGCCATCCCGTGGGGCGGGTCGATGGCCCTCCGGTCGGACGTGTTCCGCAGCCGGGCCTTCCTGGAGCGGTGGGCCGTCGCCCTGTGCGACGACACCGGGGCGTACGCCGTCCTGCGCCAGCTCGGCCTGCGCCTGGAGACGGTGCCGGCCGTGACGATGATGAACGGCGAGACGATCGGCCTGCGCTCCTGCTATGCGTTCGTGCGGCGGCAGCTGCTCAGCGCCCGGCTGTACCACCCGGCCTGGCCGATCATTCTGACAGTCGGCCTGACGGCGGGGCTGACGTTCCTCGCCGCGGCGGGGCTCCTGGCGGCGGCGCTGATCGCTGGGCTGTGGCCGGCCGCGGCGTGTGCCGGCCTGGCGGTCGCCGCCCACCTCGGCTTCGGCGGCGCGCTGATCGCCCTGGACGGGCGGGTCCGCCGATTAGTCCAGGGCCGCCCCGCCGCGCCGCCGGTGTCGGTCAAGGGGCTGGCCGCGCTGATTCTGACGCAGGTGGTCTACCTGGCCGGCCTCGTCTCGGCGGTGCTGCTGCGGCGGGTCGATTGGCGGGGGGTGACCTACGAGGTGGCCGGGCCGTGGGACGTGCGCCTGCTGGAGTACCGGCCGTACCGGGCCCCGGTTCAGGAGCCGAACCGGCAGGCGTCCGTGGTCTGAGTTGCATCCTGGCGAGCCGGGAGCGTGAGCGACCGGAGTTGGCGCTTCGGGGAGGAATCAACATGTCTGGCTACCTATTGCTGACCGGGGCGACCGGGCTGGTGGGGCGCTACCTCGTCCGCGATTTGCTCCTTCGCGGTGAGCCGCTCGCGGTCGTCATCCGCTCCCAGGCCGACGCCTCGGCCGAGGCGCGGCTCGACCAGATCCTCGCCCACTGGGAGGCGGAACTCGGCCGGCCGTTGCCGCGCCCGGTCTGCCTGGAGGGCGACATCACCCGGCCCGACCTCGGCCTGTCGGCCGACGACCGGCGCTGGGTCGCGTGGAACTGCCGGGCCGTGCTGCACAACGCCGCCAGCCTGAAGTTCACCGGCGACGACCGGGCCCAGGAGCCGTGGCTGTCGAACTACACCGGGACGGCGAACGTCCTGGACCTGTGCCGCCAGGCCGGCATCCTCGACCTGCACCACGTCTCGACGGCGTACGTCTGTGGCTGCCGGACCGACCGGGTCTACGAGGCGGAGCTCGAGTCGGGCCAGGCGTTCCGCAACGACTACGAGCGGTGCAAGTTCGAGTCGGAGCGTCTCGTCGCCGAGGCGGACTTCCTGCGGACGCGGACGGTCTACCGCCCGGCGGTCATCGTCGGCGACTCGCGGACCGGCTACACGACGACGTACCACGCCCTGTACTCGTACTTCCAGTTCGTCGCCCTGTTCTGCGCCGGCCAGGAGCGCGACGCCGACGGCCGGGTGTGCATCCCGGTCCGGCTCAACTCGACCGGCCTGGAGCACCGCAACCTGATCCCGGTCGACTGGGTCTCCGCCGTACTGGCGTACCTGGTGACGAGCCCGCAGCACCACGGCAGGACGTACCACCTGACGCCGACGAAGCCGGTGACGGCCGTGGCGCTGATGAGCGCGATGGCGAGCCGGTTCCGGTTCTACGGCCCGACGTTCGCCGGCCCGGACGCCCTGGAGACGGACGACCTGAACGAGGTCGAGCGGCTCTTCTACACCTACGTCGGCCAGTACCAGCCGTACTGGGACCGCGAGCCGGTCTTCGACTGCGGCAACACGCTGGACGCCGCCCCGCACCTGCCGTGCCCGCCGCTGGACGCGCTGTGCATCCATCGGCTGATCGACTTCGCCGTCGCGGACAACTGGGGCCGGCGGAAGAAGAAGCGCCTCATCGCCCGTCCGCCGGTCGAGGCCCGCCCGCCGGCGAACCTCGCCCCGGTGGCGAGCTGACGGCCCGCTCGGGGCCCACGCCCGGAGCCCGACGCGCAAGCAAGGGTCTTCTCTCGATGAGAAAGAACCCTTGCTTGCGCGTCGGGCTCCGGACGTGTTCCCTCCGGCTTACGCCCCCCTCCCCGCGCGTTCACTTCCGGCAACACCCTCCCCGATCCGCTCGTTGAAAACATCCTGAAAATGGCCTGCGTCGCGGTTTCTCCGCCCCCGGTACGCCGAATGCATTGGCTGGCGAAAACGACTCCTCCGACGGAGGCCCGCCATGCTCAGCCCCGTGCTCCGCTTCTTCGCCGACGACGCCGGCCACGCGACCGCCGAGGCCTGGCTCGTCGTCGGCTCCGTCCTCCTCCTCGGCTCCGCCCTGACCCTCCTCGCCTGGCAGCGCTACCTCGACGACCAGCTCCCGACCGCCCGCCCCGTCCCCGCGAAGGTCGCCCGTCCTTGAGTCAATCCCGGCCCGGGCGCTTTTTCTCAAGCCCGGCCGGCCTCCGAACCGATACAGCCGGTAGGTCCCATCATGTCCACCGGGGGCCGTCTCGGGGGTAGCGGTCATGTCCCGCTGGATGAGCGGTACGTTCGTGTTCGTGCTCGTGGCGACCGGCTGCGTCGGGCCGATCCGGTCCGGCGTCGATGGCGTCGTCTGCGAGTTGGCCGCCCTGCCGCGTGACGGCCACCTCGCCGGTAAGCCGACGCGCTACGCCACGTCGCCCGACCCGGACGCGAAGGCCGGCCTGCTCGAGAAGCTCGACATCCCGGCGGAATTGCCCGGGGCCGAGGCCCCGAAGCTCGACCTGCCGTCGCCGGACGCCAACAAGGGCAGGGACCGCAAGGAGGCGCTGCGGAACCTCTACCAGAACTTGCCGCCGGTCGGCCCCGACTCGCCCGGCGGCCCCGGGCCGGGTGGCAAGCCGCTGACGCTCGGCCAACTCCAGGCCCTCGCGATGAGCAACAACCCGGCCCTGCGCCAGGCCGCCGCCCGGGTCGAGGCGGCCCACGGGGCGGCCGTCCAGGCCGGCCTGCCGCCGAACCCGACCGTCGGCCTCGCCGGCAACACCGTCGGCACGAACAACACCGCCGGCCAGCTCGGGCCGTACTTCGACCAGGTCTGGCCGCTCGGCAACAAGCTCCAGCTCGCCCGCGCCGTCGCGGCGATGGACCTCCGCCTCGCCGAGATCGCCCTGCGCCGGGCCGAACTCGACGTGCTGACCGAGGTGCGCCAGGCGTTCTTCAAGCGCCTCGTCGCCCAGGAGTCGATCCGCGTCCTGCGCGCCCTGGAGCGGATGGCCCACGACGTGCATCGCGTCCACACCGACCAGGTCATCCTCGGCACGGAGGCCGCCCCGTACGAGCCGTTACAGACCCGGGCCCAGGCGACCCAGGCCCGGGCGGCCCTCGTCCGGGCCCGGCACCAGGCGGCCGCGGCGTGGAAGGTGCTCGCCATCGCGGTCGGCCTGCCCGGCCTGCCGGAGACCGACCTGGCCGGCAACCTCCAGGACATGCCGCTGCCGCTCTACGAGCACGGCCCGGTCCTGGAGCACGTCCTGAAGGGCCACACCGACCTGCTGACCGCCGAGGCCGGCGTGATGAAGGCCCGCCACGGCGTCGCCCGGGCCCGGTCGCTCAACATCCCCGACCTGGAAGTCAACGTCCAGATCACGCCGGACTTCACGACGCCGAAGAACCCGATCACGCCGTCGTTCACTGTCGGGCTGAACGGCCTGCCGGTCTGGCACCGCAACCACGGTGCGATCGCCCAGGCCGAGGCCCAGCTGGCCGAGGCCGACAACGACGTGCCGCGCGTCCGCAACGACCTCGCCGGCCGGCTCGCCGAGGCGTTCGGCCGGTTCGCCGCCGCCCGGGACCAGGTCGTCCTGCTGCGCGACGGGGCCCTGCCCGACCAGGTCCGCGCCTACCGCGCCCTGCGCGATCGCTACGTCCGCGACCCGTCCCTGCCCGACTCGTCGCAGCCGAACTTCCAGGACGTCATCAACGCCCAGCTCAACCTCGGCCAGCTCATGGTGACCTACCTCACCCTGCTCGACGACCTGACCGCCGCGATGGTCGACGTCGCCGACCTGGCCCAGACGGACGACCTGTTCGCCCTCGCCCGGACGAAGGCGTGCCTCGGCCCGATCGGGCTCGAACTCGTCACCGAGGACCGCCCCTGTTCGCCGCTGCCGGCCGGGCCGTTCCAGCGGCCGAGCCGCGACTGGCCCGCCGCGACGATCCCGCTGCGCGGCCAGCCGACCGAGACGAAGCCGAAGGACGAGGATCTGCCCGCGCCGAACCGCGGGCCCGCCCCCGGCGAGTACCTCCCGCCGATCGATCCGGCTCGCCTCAACGGGGGGCCAGCACCTTCTCGATGAAGGCGTACGCCGCGTCGCGCGTCTCCTTCGGGAAGGTGTGCCCCGCCTCCGGGTAGACCACCGCCAGGCGGTCCTTCGCGCCGAGCAGGTCGAACACCGGACGGGCGGCCGTCACGCACTCCTCGACGCCGAGGCGGTCGAAGTTGTCGTCGCGTGTCGGGGCGCAGATGAACACGCCGCGCGGCGCGATCGCGCCGAGGACCTCCGGGAAGTCGAACGGCACCTTCTCCGGCTTCAGCTCGTAGACGGTGCGGATGCGCGGCATGTAGCGGTCGCTGGTCCAGCCCTTGAGGTCGCCGCCGTAGTAGCGCGGGAAGCGCGTGAAGCCGCAGCTGGTGACGGCGACCTGGAGCCGTGGCTCGAACGCCGCCGTGAACAGGGCGTTGTGGCCGCCGAGCGAATGGCCGATGACGCCGATCCGGTCCGGGTCGACCTCGGCGAGCGACTGGAGCAGATCGACGGCCCGGACGTTGTTCCAGATCGCCTTGATCGACCCGCTCGGGTGCGGGCCCTTCGCGAAGTCGTAGGCGTAGTCGCCGAAGCTGGGGTAGTCCGGGGCGAGGCAAACGAAGCCGCGCTGGGCGAGTTCCTTCGCGTAGTGCAGCTCGGCCTTGCCGCCGAGGCCGGCCGGCTCTCCCTTGCCGATCTTCGTCGTCTGGTGCAAACAGAGCATCGCGGGGCGTTTTCCCTTGTTCTCCTTCGGCAGGAGGAGATATGCTGGAACGCGGTCGCCCTTCTCCGCCTGGTAGGTGACCTGCCGCCGGACGTACGCCCCTTCGTCCACCTCGCCCACGACTTTGACATCGAGTTCGCACTTGGCCTTCGGGTCGGGGAGCGGCCCCATGACCTCCTCCATGCCGGCGAGGACGTGGGCGCGCCGTTTGCTCCACTCCTCCGCGTTGCGGACCGGGGTGGCCTTGCCCGCGGCGTCGCGGACCTCGAGGAGTTGGGTCCGGTCCGGGTAGTGCGGCGGGGCGGCCAGCGCGACGACGGCCGTCGCAGCGAGGGCGGCCCCCAGGAGGGACGAGCGTCTCATGCTTGTTAACCCGTGAGTTGGATATTTGTTCCGGAGGAGAATCTCGCGATTCCTTCATTGAAACCACACCGAGTCGTGGTATGTATACGGAGCATTCGTCGTCCTTTATGCGTACGGTCCACCCGAGGAGGTGATTCCATGGCGCGGTCTTCCCGGCGCACCGGCTTCACGTTGATCGAGTTGCTGGTGGTCATCGCGATCATCGCCATCCTGATCGGGCTGCTCTTGCCCGCCGTCCAGAAGGTGCGCGAGGCCGCCGCGCGGATGAGCTGCCAGAACAAGATCAAGCAGTTGACGCTGGCGCTGCACAACTACGAATCGGCGCACGGGGTGTTCCCGCCGGGGGTGGAGAACCCGAACCCCGGCAACGGGACGATCGCTGCCGGCGACGACCCGAACGGCCGCAACGGCTCGGGCGGCTTCCTGCCGTACACCGGCACGACGCCGTTCACTCACTTCGGCATCGGCGCGCCGTGGGCGTGCTTCGTGCTGTCGTTCGTCGAGCAGGAGGCCCTGGAGCGGAACTTCCGCAAGATCCAGGCCGAGCGGCCGGACGTGTGCGACTGGTTCGGCAACAGCTACTACAACGCGACGCAGATCGGCCACGTGCGCATCAACCCGATGGACTGCATGGCCCACCCGGAGAACACCGAGCAGCTCGCCAACGGGACGAACATGGAGCACCTCGCCCGCGGCAACTATGCCGCCTGCTACGGCAAGAGCGGCTACGGGACGGTCTACTACAAGAACGCCGCCACCGGCGGCGTCTTCGGCAACAACTCCCGGACGCGCATCGTCGAGATCACCGACGGGGCGAGCAACACCCTGGCGATCAGCGAGCTGAAGTACCGGCAGCCGAGTTCGACCGGTCCGTCGTACCAGGACATCCGCGGCACGTGGATCTACGGGGCGATGGGCGGCAACATCTTCAGCACGAAGACCGGGCCGAACTCGACCACGCCGGACGGCGTCTGGGGCTGCCGGAACTACCCGGCCGAGGGCATGCCGTGCGTCCAGGTCGGCACGCCGTACACCGAGATGGCCGCCGCGGCCCGGAGTTACCACGCCGGCGGGGTGAACGCCTCGTTCGCCGACGGGAGCGTCCGATTCTTCGCCGACAGCGTCCCGCTCACCGTCTGGCAGAACCTCGGCACGCGGGCCGCTGGCGAGGCGGCCATCAACTACTGAGCCGGGCGACGTCCCAGGAGATCGAGACATGGGCCGGATCGTGAACGCCAGTCGCCGGGCCGTCGTCCTGGCGGCGCTGGCCGGGCTGGTCGGGTGCGGGTCGGGCGTCTACCCGGTCAAGGGCAAGGTCTACTTCGACGGCAAGCCGATGGCCGGCGGCGGGGCGATCTCGTTCGTCCCGCTGGGCAACCAGGCCGGCAAGGCCGCTGGCGGCGAGATCGCCCCGGACGGGTCCTTCGAACTGATGACGAACAAGCCGGGGGACGGGTCGATGCCCGGCGAGTTCCGTGTCGTCGTCACCCAGGTGACGGTCACCGAGCCGGAGCGGACCGAGGACGGCACGAGGCCGGCCAGCCCGACGGCGGTCGTCCCGGTCGCCGACCGCATCCCGGCCGTCTACGGCGACGCCTACGCCTCGCCGCTACGGGCGGTCGTCCAGGCGACCGGGCCGAACGAGGTCGACGTCAAGATGGACCGCAACCCGCCGAAGAAGTAACGGCCGGCCGAGGAGTCCCGTGGCGACGACCACCGCCGAGCCGGTCGCCCCCGCCGCCCCGGTCAAGCCCGGCCCGCCGCCGCGGGCCTGGCTCGTCGGCCCGCTCTTCGACGCGCTCTTCCTCGCCAACGTCGCCTGGCCGCTCGTCGTCCTCGCGGCGTTGAGCGAGGGCTTCGCCGGCCACGCCGGCCTCTCCTTCTGGCAGGTCTACTTCGTCACGACGCCGCACCGCTGGGTGACGCTCCTGCTCGTCTTCCTCGACCGCGACCGCTTCGCGCAGCGGCCGCGGCTGTTCGTCGCCCTCGCCGCCGGCGTGGCGCTGGTCTGCCTCGGCGTCTGGGGCTCGACCGGCACCCTCGTCTGCCTGGCGGTGATCGACTACCTGTGGAACGCCTGGCACTTCGCCGCCCAGCACCAGGGCGTCTACCGCATCTACGGCCGGATGAGCGACCCGAAGCTCCCCGCCGGCGAGACGGCCGAGAAGTGGGCCTTCCGTATCTTCCTGCTCTACGTCACCTTCCGCGTCATCTACGCGACCGAGTTCGACGCCGACCGCGCCGCCCTCTTCCGCTGGCTCGACTGGGCCGCGCTGCTCCTCCCGGCCGGCCTGCTCGTGCGCGACCTGACCGCGTACCGGGCGGTCGTGCCGGGGCGGGTCGCGTACCTCGTCAGCGTCTGCCTGCTCTACGGCGGCCTGCTCTGGGCGGTCCACGAGCGCTGGTTCCCGGGCATCGTCGCGTTCACGCTGGCGTCGGCCCTGTTCCACGCGACGGAGTACCTCGCCCTGGTGAGCTGGTCGGTCGGCCAGCGGCACGCCGCGCTCGGCGACAGGATGGGCACGCTCGGTTACCTCGCCCCGCGCTGGGGCCTGGTCCTGCTGACGTTCGCGCTGATCCTCGGCGTCGGCGGCTGGCTCATGGACCAGGATCCGACCCTGTTGCGAATCTGGGTCGCGCTCAACCTCGGCGTCGCGTTCCTGCACTACGCCTACGACGGCCTGATCTGGCGTCGCCGGGCGTGAACGGAGGGCGGGACATGGTCCGTGTCGGGCTTGCGATCGTCGCCGTCGTCCTCGCCGCCCTCTGGCTGGCGAGCCCGGCCTGGGACGGCGACGAGCCGTACCGGCCATTCGTCTGGCGCGACGTGGCCGCCGTCTGGCTGGCGTGCGCGGTGCCGCTGGCGCTGGCGCTGACGCACCTCGGCCAGCGGTGGTGGCGGCGCGAGCCGATCCGCGCCGGCGACGTGGGGTGGGCCGGCCTGGCGGTTGTCGTCCTGGTCGTGCCGCCGTGGGTCTACGCGGCGGCACGGCAGCGCCACGTCGCGGCCGAACTCGGCCAACTGGTCGATCAGGAGCGGCTCGGCGAGGCGCGGACGTTGGCCCGTCACCTGGCGGCGTTCGACCCGCTCGCCGAGGTGCGCGAGACGCGCATCGACCGGGTCGTCGGCGAACTCGACCGGCGGGTGCGCGCCCTGGAGGCGGAGGCGGCGAACCCGGCGACGGCCCCGCTGGACCGCGCCCGCGCCCTGGCGATGCTCGGCCGGTCCGGGCCGGCCCTCGACGCGCTGGAACCCCTGACCGGCCCGGAGGCGGACAGCCTGCGCGGCCTGATCCACGAGACGCGCGGCGACTGGCCGGCCGGCGTCGCCGCGTACCGCGCCGCCCGGGCGGCCCTGCCGACGTCGGGGCAGGCGGTGCGGGGCGAGGCGTACTGCCTGCGCAAGGCCGGCGACTACGGCGCGGCCGAGGCGGCATATCGCGACCTGCTCGCCCTGGCCCCGACCGCCGAGACGCATTTCCTGCTCGCCCAGTTTTACGAGGACGCCCAGCAAGCGGAAAAGTCGCACCACCATGCCCGACAGGCGATGGCCCTCGACCCGCGCCGGTTCCGCCGGCCGGGCGAGGCGATGCTCGATAAGCTCCAGACGTCGCACTTCGGCTGCCTGCGCGTCTTCGCCGCCGAGGCGAGCCGGCCGCGCGGGTCGCTGCTGTCGCGGTGACCTCGCCTTAGCGCGGGGCCAGGCTCGACCAGTCCTTGAACGGGTACGTCACCGGCCGGTCCGGCTTGACCTCCACGGCGGTCATCCAGGCGAACTCGCGCTTGTTCGCGTCGGCCGGGTCCGGCTCCGGCAGCGGTACGCCGTCCGCTTCGGCGTAGATGGTCCGCACGATGTTGACGCGCCGGCTCGCTTTCGGCACCAGGTCATAGTCGGTGCCGCGCGTCTGGCGGAGCCACATGTTGTCGCGGAAGCCGCGCCGCAGCCGGTCGAAGGCCGCGCGGACGAGGGCGGCCTTCTTCTCGGCGGTCAGCTCCCTGTCCGCCTCGATCGCCTTGACGAGCTTCTGCGTGTCGGCCACGTCGAAGCTCACCCAGCCGTAGGGCGGCAGGTACGCTTCGACCTTGCAGTGCGACGGCGAGTCCTTCAGGTACATGGCCAGGCCGTACGTCACGCGCGTCGGCGTGCCGAGCACCCGGCCGAAGGCGGCGCAGAGGCCGTGGTAGTCGCTGCAGTGGCCGCCCTGGTTCTCCAGGGCGAACTCCGAGCTGGCCGCCAGCGACGCCCGGCCGTGGTCGTACTTCATGTTCGCGTGCAGCCAGTCCATCACCGCCGCGAGGTCGTCCGCCGGGCCGCGCCGCTCGGCGACGATGCCGCGCACCTTCCTCTCGAACCGCTCATCGACGACGACCGCCTTGTCCGACTTCAGGTAGCGGTCGAAATCGGCCGGCCATTTCTCGACGCGCTCGACCTTGGCCGGGTCGATATCCCAGCGCAGTTCGGAGACGGTGGCCTCGAACTGATGCCGGATGGCCTGGGCCCCGACCGGGTTGGCGAACTCGAAGTAGGCGAAGGTGTTGCCGAAGACCGGCTCCGTGCCGACGGTCGGCTCGACCTTGACCGGGAACGTGGACAGCGTCCCGCGGTCGGCCTTCTGGCCGGGCTCCGTCGGCGCGACCGGCAGCCAGACGCGGAGGAGCTTCGTCTTCGCCGGCGGCGTGACCAGGACGAGGTAGTCCACCTTGTAGGACGCCGGGTGGGCCGCCCGGCCCTGGTAGGGCAGGTCCGGGTCGAGCTTGACAGGCCCCCGGGCCAGCACCGTCGCCACGCCGCACGTCGCGGCGAGGGCCAGCAAGAAAGTCCGCGTCATGGCCGGGGCGTCTCCAGGCTCGACCAGCCGGCGTAGGGGTACGTCACCGGCCGGTCCGGCTTCACATCGTAGACGATCATCCAGGCGAATTCTCGCCGGGCCGGGTCGGCCGGGTTCGGGTCCGGCAGCGGCACGCCGTCCGCCTCGGCGTAGATCGTGCGGATGACGTTCACCCGGCGGCTCGCCTTCGGGGCGAGGTCGTAGTCGGTGCCGCGCGAGTGCATCAGCCAGGTGTTGTCGCGGAAGCCGCGGCGCAGCCGGTCGATCGCGGCGCGGACGAAGGCCGCCTTCTTCTCGGCGGTCAGCTCCTTGTTCGCCTCGATCGCCTTGACCAGCTTCTGCGTCTCGGACACGTCGAAGACGACCCAGCCATAGGGCGGCAGATACGCCTCGCACTTGCAGTGCGACGGCGAGTTCTTCGGGAAGGTGTTCAGGCCGTACAGCATCCGCACCGGGACGCCGAGGGCCCGGCCGAACGCGGCGCAAAGGCCGTGGTAGTCGCTGCAGTGGCCGGTCCTGTGCTCCAGGGCGAACTCCGAGCTGGCCGCCAGCGACGCCTTGACGGAGTCGTACTTCATGTTGGCGTGCAGCCAGTCCATGACCTCGGCCAGGTCGTGGCCGACGCCCTTGCCGGTGACGATCTGCCGGGCCTGCTTCGCGAAGCGGTCGTCGACGACGATCGCCTTGTCCGACCGCAGGAACGGCGCGAAGCCGTCCGGCCAGTTCTCGACGCGCTGCACCTTGGCCGGATCGACGTCCCAGCGCATCTCGCCGACCCGGGCCTTGAAGCGGTGGCGGACGATCTGTGCCCCCTCGGGTTTGGGGAATTCGAAGTAGGCGAAGGCGTTGCCGAAGACCGGCTCGGTGGCGATCTGGGGTTCGACCTTCGCCGGGAAGGTGGTCAGCGTGCCGGCCTCGACCTCCTGGGCGGCGTCGGAGCGCGGCAGCGGCAGCCAGACCTTGAGGAGCTTCGTCTGGGCCGGGGCGGTGACGACGACGGAGTAGTCGATGTCGTAGGTGACCGGGTTCGACTTTTTTCCCTGGTACGGCAGGGCCGGGTCCAGTTTCGCCGGCGAGTCGGCCGGGATCGCGCCGAACGGCACGAGCAGGGCGACGCAGAAAGTGAGGGAAATCGCCAGAAAAAGGCCGGAGGATCGCGTCATGGAGCCGCCTCGAAAAGTGGACACCGGGGTGTCAATCGGATTCTACGAAATCGACGAAAAGTGGTCTTTCACCGTTGGAGACAGATGGTATAATGCGTTGGATGGGTGGCACGTTGCCTACCCACACGTTGACGAACGAGACCACCGCTTTTGTGCTGTGTCTATCTCCTCAGCTCCTGGCTCCATTCGCTACGCAGCTCCCGAGATCACAAGCCCGACGGTCGGCAGCGCGCTCCGCTTTGGCGCGAGCGGGTGCTCCTGTCTTCACGGCGGCACGGCCAACGTTCGTAAGTCCAGTGGTTGCGGGCAGCTGAGCCCGCGAAGGATGCCATGAGCAAGAACATCTACGTCGGGAACCTGTCGTTCCAGGCCACGGCCGACGACCTGCGCGACCTCTTCGCGCAGTACGGCACCGTGACCCGGGCCCAGATCGTCACGGACCGCGAGACCGGCCGGTCGCGCGGGTTCGGCTTCGTCGAGATGGCCGACGGCGGCGACGAGGCCATCGAGGCCCTGAACGGCACGTCGTTCCAGGGTCGTCCCCTGACTGTCAACGAGGCCAAGCCGCGTGAGGACCGTCCCCGCTCCGGCGGCGGCGGTGGCGGCGGCGGCCGCGGCGGCTACGGCGGCGGCGGCGGTGGTGGTGGCTACGGTGGTGGCGGCGGCGGCGGCGGGTACGGCGGCGGCGGCGGTGGCCGGCGCGACCGCTACTAAGCCGACGACGCGGCACTAACCGCACAGGGCCCCGACCGGTTTCGTACCGGCCGGGGCTTCGTTTGTTTTTCCGGACCACGGAGCGCGACTCCGATGCCTTTCCGCCTGCCCACGATCGACGACGCCCGCGCCGCGGAGGCCGTCGTCCGGCCGCACGTCTCGCCGGCACCGCTCGTTCGTTCGTACCCGCTCGAACAGGAACTCGGCCTGCCGCCGGGCCGTCGCGTCTGGCTGAAGGACTACGGCTGGACGCCGTCCGGGTCGTTCAAGCTCCTCGGCGGCCTGTGCTGGATGGCGAACAACCTCGCCCGGCTCGGCGACCGGACGGTGGTGGCCCACTCGTCGGGGAACTTTGCCTCGGGGATCGCCTTCGCGGGGATGTGCTTCGGTCGGCGCGTCGTCGTCGTCATGCCGGAGGCGGCCCCGCGCGTGAAGTTCGCCCGGACGCGCGCCTTCGGGGCCGAGGTGCGGACCTACGACGGCACGCGCGACCACCTGACCGGCGAGCGCGACCGCCTGACGCGCGAGATCGCCGAGACGGAAGGGGCGGTCCAGGCGTCGCCGTACGACGACCCGTACGTCATCTCCGGCAACGGCGTTGGCGGCCTGGAGATCGTGCGCGAACTGCACCGCGACGGGCGCGGCGTGTCGCACTTCCTCTGCCCGGTCAGCGGCGGCGGCCTGATGGCCGGCCACGCCCTGGCGGTTGCGGATGGCTTCCCGGCGGCGCGTATCGTCGGCGTCGAGCCGGCCGGGGCGGACGACTTCCGCCAGTCGCTGGCCGCCGGCCGCCGCGTGCGGATCGACCGGCCGGAGAGCATCTGCGACGGCCTGCGCTCCTACGATGTCGGCGAGCACAACTGGCCGATCCTCCAGCGCCTCGTCGCCGAATCGGTCGCCGTGCCGGACGCGGCGACGCGCCGGGCGATGGCCTGGCTGTACGACCGGCACGGCCTGCGGACGGAGCCGTCCGGGGCGATCGCCGTCGCGGCGCTGTTGGAACGCCAGGTGGACCTAACCGGCGACGGCGACGTGGTCGTGGTGTTGAGCGGCCGGAACGTCGATGAGGACGCCTTCCGCGAGTGGATCGCACCGCCGGTCACATAGCCCCCGCCTTACCAGGGACCGGGACGGTCAGCGGGCCGCCATCTGGGGCGGAACGGGCGACGGCGAGCGCGCGAAGGACGGGGCCGGGCCGTCCGTCCGGCGAGCGGCCCGCTCGGCCAGGAGGGCCGCCAGGTCGGCCAGCGCCGGCGGCTTGAGCAGGAAGCGGTCGCAGCCGGCCTGGAGGGCTTCCCCCTTCAGCGACGAGTAGCCGGACAGCGCGACGAGGTAGACGCCGGCATTGCGCGGGTCGGCCCGCAGCAGGCGGGCGATCGCCAGGCCGGACAGGCCGGGCATCGCCAGGTCGAGCAGGACGACGTCCGGCCGGAACGCCGCCGCCCGCGCGACGGCGGCCCGGCCGTCGCACACCGCCTCGGCGGCGTGGCCCCACAGGCGGGCGATTTCGGCCAGCGACTCGGCCACGTCGGGCCAGTCGTCCACGGCGAGCAGGCGCAGCGGTGCGTCGGACATATGCGGCCTTTCCGCGAGGGGGGCCATCCGGGTTGGCCACGCGAGTAAACGGGACGGCCGGCGAGTGAGGCGACCGTTCATTGTTCACGGCCGTGTACCGTCCGGCAAGCGGAATCCGACTTTGCTTTTCCTCGGGAGGGCGGCGATGCGGCGACCCGGCGTTCTGCTCGTGGCGGTCCTGGCCTGCGGCACCGTCATCGGCGAGGGGAAGCAGCTCGCCCCGATCCCGGACCGGGAGGGGTTCGCCGGCTCTTTCGCTGGGGTGAGCGGCGGGGCGCTGCTCGTCGCCGGCGGGGCGAACTTCCCGGAGAAGC
>Ga0268299_1003235_pt1 | contig 15717 bp, 13 predicted proteins | sample NOBtaG_FD_193484 | JGI IMG/M metagenome (GOLD analysis project Ga0268299, IMG submission 193484) | Activated sludge microbial communities from bioreactor in Nijmegen, Gelderland, Netherland - NOB reactor | ecosystem: Engineered > Bioreactor > Aerobic > Activated sludge | place: Netherlands...
CAGCACGTCAGGCCGATTCACCCATTCGGTTTCAGGACTCTCATCACTGGTCGTCAAATCGCCAGAAAGCCATTCGCCCAGAAAGCCAAAAATGACCTTTGTCGGCGGCTGAATATTGGAATAAACGCCCACCAGCACACCGATTTTGGTTTCGACTCCGGCTTCCTCGCGGATTTCGCGCTGTAGTGCCTCGATCAGCGTTTCGCCTTCCTCGACCTGCCCGCCTGGAAATTCCCAGCCTCGGCGCGGGCTTTTGACGAGCAAAATTTTGCCTTCGGGATTCGTAACCAGCGCGGAGACAGCCACAATATGTTTAGGGGTCAATGGTCGCCTCCGCCGTCGCCTCTGCGGTCACATCCAGGCCAGATTCTTGCCGCGCCGCGATCAGATTAGCGCTCACTTCGGCCTGATACGCCCGCTGGTCATCCGTCCACCGCAATTTGATATAGGCCAGCAGATGATTGATCTGCTCGTCATTCATGATCGCTGACCAACCTACCATCGGATATTGGTCAAGCGGATTCTGGATTCCATTTTTAACGACTTCAACCAGCAGTGTATCGGCATAACGCCACGCATCTCCCGTCGAATCCAGCGCAGGCACCAGTTTCATGCCCAGGTTCGCAGTATCCCCTGGCGCACCGAGCGCCTGCCCACCGCCTTCATAACCATGACAATGCGCGCAGTAAAGCAAATAATTCGATTCACCTTCCCGCAGCGCCGAGTCGCTAAAGGTGGAGGTTGGCACGTCCCCTGGGTCAACGAGGGTGATTTCAATCGGCGTGGCTTCAGCCGTTGGTGTGACGGCTGTGCCGCAGCCTGATACAGCGATCATCAGCAAAAGCAGAGTAAAACGTGCTAATGTGGTCATAGGAAAATTTTCATATCATCAATTTATCCATTGTACCGACATGGACGTTTTATAGCACTACCGTTATAGTTAAAATTTTATCGAAACAGCAGGCTTTGGAGGTTTGGGCATGGCACAGTTTAAGATCGTCGTCATCGGGGCGGGCAGTTTTGTTTTTGGCCCCAGCCTGCTCCAGCAAGCCATCCTCGAACATCGCCTAAACGATATTGATATGGTGCTGGTCGATATTGATGCCGAGATGCTGAACCTCATGGCAGGTGTCGGGCGGCGTATGGCACACGAAACAGGTGTCCACATCCATCTTTCAACGGCAACCGATTGGAAAACGGCGCTCCCCGGAGCGGATTTTGTCGTGACCGCCGTCGCCGCGCAGATGTATCAGCGTTTCGCGATGGATAACGAAATCATTGAGAAATATATTTCTGGTCATCAAAATTCCGAGTTCGGCGGCATCGCAGGCATCAGCTATTCGCTGCGGCAGATCGAGTTGATCCGCCGTATCACCGACGACATGAAACGGCTCTGCCCGCAGGCATGGCTGTTAGATGTTGCGAATCCGCTGCCGCGCGTGTGCCAGGCCGCCCACGAAAACGGAATCAAAACGATTGGATTTTGCGCCGTCGCCGAACAAATTTACAGCATGGTCTGGCAGCTTTTTGATGGCGAACCGCTGCCCTTCCCCTTTAGCAAAGGGCGTGAAAAATTCAGGCTGACCACCGCCGGACTCAATCATTACGTCTGGTTGATTGAGGCAGTCGATTGCAAAACCAGCGCCGACCTCTTACCCACAATCCGGCAGCGTTTGGCGGAAGGCAAGTCTTACCGCAATCCCCATAGCGAAAATATGGCACGAAAAACGGGCTATCTGCTTGCGCCAGGGGACGACCATACGCGCGATTTCTTCCTGCCGGAGACTCCTGTTCGTCCACGCCACAGCCCATCACACGGCAGCCTGGAAGAACGCCTGCACCGCGTCAACCTTCTCAAAGATGTCGCGGAAGGCCGGGAAAGCTGGGATAGTATTCTCGAACATCCTTCATGGGAACATCCGATTGCCTTTGCTGCTGTGCTGGCGGCTAACCAGCCTACCGAATTTCACGGACTAAACCTCATCAACGAGGGTCAAATCACCAATTTGCCGCGCGGCGTTTACGTGGAGACGCCCTGTATGGTTGACGCAAACGGCGCGCATCCTGTGGCGCTTACCCTGCCAGAGACAGTACAGCCCTACTGCCAGCACACGGCACAGGTGACGGACATGATCGTTCGGGCGGCGATGCAGCGCAGCCGTAAGCGCTTACATGAAGCTGTCGAGGCCGACCCCACGATTCTGGATAAAGCGGCGGGCATTCGCGCAATTGACGCCTGCCTGGAAGTTCATGCCGACCTGATTCCGGCGTATGCGTAAAAATTCGGTTGTTGATGGGAGATTCGATGACATGGCGGAAAAATTGACTGTCGCGGAAAAATTGACCATCGGCGAAGTAGCTGAGTTAGCCGGATTGCAGACTTCGACTCTGCGCTATTACGAAAGCATCGGCATTTTGCCGCCCCCGCGACGGATCAGCGGTCAGCGCCGCTATTCGCGAGAAATTCTTTCGGTGCTGGCGGTCATCCAACTGGCAAAAGAGGCCAATTTTTCGCTGCCAGAGATCAAAACGCTGCTCTATGGCGAGGAGAGCATTCCGTCCGAGCGCTGGCGTCAGCTTGCCGAACAAAAGCTGTGCGAAGTGAACGCCATTATCACCCGCGCCGAGGAAATGAAACAACTTCTCGAAGAATCGCTCGATTCCGATGCGCTGCACTATGAACTGGATGAATGTGCGCTGCTCACACGCGACGACCAGGCCGACGCAGGGTAATTACTCCCGCCGATAAGGTTTGAGCAGCGCCGCCGGGTACGAGGCATTGCGCCCGACAAAGGCAATTGCGACAATCGTCAGTAGATACGGCAGTGCCAGCAGCAGTTCATAGGGCAGCGCCACACCCTGAGCTTGCAAACGAAGTTGAAGCGCCTGCACCCCACTGAATAACAAAGCGCCTGCCAACACGCGATATGGCAGCCAATTCCCAAAAATCACAATCGCAATCGCCACCCAACCGCGTCCGTTGATGATGCCGTGCGTGAACGCGCCAAGCTGCGCCAGCGAGAGGAACGCCCCGCCCAAACCCATAAATGCGCCGCCTAAAATCAGCGCCATATAGCGCATTTTATAGACGTTGATGCCCGCCGTATCCGCCGCTTCCGGCTGTTCGCCCACCGCGCGCAGCCGCAAGCCAAACGCCGTCCGGTAAAGCAGCCAATGCACCAGCGGGACACACAACAGCGACACATACGTTAGCCAATGCTGGCTCAACAAGGGCGCGAACGACGTACCGGGCAAAATTTCAAGCGTCGAAAATGAAGCTTCCAGCGCGGGCGGTGTGCTTGCGCCGCCGTAGATCAGACGAAAGGCGAAAAGCGCGATGCCGCTGGCGAGCAGCGTAATCCCCAGGCCGCAAACGTGCTGGCTCAGGCCAAACGTTACCGTCAGCAAGCCCATGAGCAGGCTGAGCACAACACCCGTCAAAACCGCTGCTAATAATCCCAGCCACAGCGACCCGGTAAACTGCGCCGTGACAAAGCCGGAAAACGCCGACAGCAGCAGCGTCCCCTCGATACCCAGGTTCAATACGCCTGCGCGCTCGACCAGCGTTTCGCCCAGCGAAGCGAATAAAATCGGCGTCGAAATCCGCAGCATGGCGGCAAAAAGTAAAATCAGCGAATCCAATTTAGCGAACCCTTCGGATGCGATAGCGGCCTAAAAGCAGCGTCGCCAGCCCGACCAGCAGCAGCGCCGCCTGGATCACATCGCCCAAATAAACCGGGACATCCAGTTCGCGGCTGGCAGAAATTGCGCCACGATTCACCAGCGCCAAAAACAACGCCGACACAATCGCGCCGGGGACAGTGAGAAAACCGAGCGTAGCGACGATCACGCCCGTATAGCCAAAACCGGGTGAGAGTGTTCCGGTCATGTAATAATGAATCCCGCCGACCTCGCCGACGCCCGCCAGCCCTGCGATCCCGCCGCTGATGAGCGCCGCCATTAATATGCGGTTGCCAACGGGGATGCCGAGAAAGCGCGCCGCATCACGATTTTTGCCAACCGCGCGCACCTCGATGCCAAAGCGTGTCCGCGACATCACCCACCAGACGACAATCGCGACGACTACGGCGACAATCGCGCCAAAATGAACCCGTGAGCGCGGAATCAATACCGGAAACTGCGCGGCGGCGAGAATCGTCGGCGACTGCGGCCAACCGCTTACGGGGTCACGCCAGGGGCCGTTGAGCAGCGCGCTCACCAAAAACAGCATGACCGAATTGAGCAGAAGCGTCGTCACAACTTCATCGACTTGTAGGCGCACCTTTAAAATTGCGGGCAGCAGCGCCCACAGCATCCCGGCGATAAATCCGGCGATCAGCATCAAAGGAATCATCAGAAAAGGCGACTCGGTTTGCAACTGAGTCCCGACCCAGGCCGCAGCCATCCCACCTGCGTAAAGCTGACCTTCCGCGCCAATGTTGTAATAGCCAGCGGCAAAAGCCACTGTCACTGCGAGTCCGGTCAGCAAAATTGGCGTCGCCATCATCAGAATATCGGCACGGGCTGTCGTTTTAGTCAGCGGATTAATCAGCAGCTCAAAAAAAGCTGAAAATGGACTCGCACCTGCCACAATCACCAGCGCGCTCACCAGAATGAAGGTCGCCAGCACGGCGATCACCGGAATAACCGCGCGAAACCATAAGGGCGCAGGCGCACGTTCGATGCGCAGTTTAAGCATGAATTTTGACCTTCTCGGCTGCTGCGCCCGTCATCAACGCACCCAAAACGTCAATATCGGTTTCACTCGCGTCAAATTCGCCGACAATCGCGCCCTCGAAAATCACCAGTACGCGGTCACTGAGCGCTAAAATTTCGTCTAAATCTTCGGATATGAGCAGAACTGCCGCGCCGCGCTGCTTCTGTTCGAGCAACTTTTTGTGTACGTATTCCGTTGCGCCAATATCCAAACCGCGCGTCGGCTGTGCGGCGATCACGACTTCGGGATTCTGCGCCAGCGAACGTGCCAGAATAATTTTTTGAATATTGCCGCCAGAAAGCGTCCGTGCCGGGTCATCCGGCTTGGCTTTGATCTGAAAATCGCGGATCAGGCGCTCGGCATATTCTCGAATCTGCTTGCGGTTGAGATGTCCGGCGCGCGTGAACTGACCGACCTGCTCCAGCATCAGGTTATCCGCGACACTCAGATCGCCGATCACGCCTTTGAGCCGATCTTCAGGGATGCGCGCCACTTTAAGCTGCGACAGCGCCGCTGGTTTCCCAAACGGCATCGCCTTTCCACTGACCTGTGCGCTGCCGGACTGTGGCTGTCCCATGCCTGTCAAAATACTGACCAATTCGCTCTGGCCATTGCCCGCCACGCCCGCCACGCCGACGACCTCACCCGCGCGCACGTTCAGCGACAGACCGCGCAGCCGGGGCGCACCGCTGCGATCCGCCATCGCCAGATTTTGGACGTTCAGTTTTATCTCATTCTGCGAGTGGTGATCGATATTGCGCGTTACGGGGATGGTCTGTCGCCCGACCATCATCTGCGAAAGCTCGGTCTGGCTGGTATTCGCGGTCAAGGCGCGCCCGACGACTTTGCCCAAACGCAAAACGGTCACGCGCTGGCTGATCGTGAAGACTTCGTTGAGCTTGTGCGTGATGATGACGACGGACAAGCCCTGCCGCTGCAATTCAATGAGGATGCTGAATAATTTTTCGGTGTCCTGCGGCGTCAATACGGCTGTCGGCTCATCCAAAATCAAAACGCGGCAGCCGCGATAGAGCGCTTTCAAAATTTCGACGCGCTGCTGCTGCCCAACGGATAGATGTCCGACAATCGCGTCCGGGTCGATGTTGAAGCGTAATTTTTCGGCGGTTTCGACCACCTGACGGCGCATGGCGTCGTGCTGGAGAATTGGCTGCTTTTCATGCCCCAACAGCACATTTTCGGTGACGGTAAAAGTCGGAATCAGCGCGAAATGCTGCGAGACGAAGCCGATGCCATGCGCGATGGCGTCGGCGGGCGATTTTAAGGAGACACGCTGCCCGTTGACAAAAATTTCGCCTTCGTCCGGCTGGTACAGGCCATAAAGAATTTTCATCAGCGTGGATTTGCCCGCGCCGTTTTCGCCTAGCAGCGCGTGGACTTCGCCCGCTTCGATGTCAAAGCTGATCTGGTCGTTCGCCACCAGCGCGCCAAATCGCTTGGTGATCCCGCGCATTTCAAGAACAGACATATGTCGCTCACAATGAAAAAATTACAGAAATTTGTAGGGGCATGATATATCATGCCCCTACGGAATCACCTACATATGATGGAAATTACCCGCCGATGGTGGTGTCTTCCGGCACAACCGCGCCGTTGGGCACAGCTTCGTCAATGTTGACGCGGAACAGGCCGTCGATGATTTCCTGCTCACGGGCGCGCACCATTTCCAGCAGTTCAGCATCGAGCGTTTCCTCAAAGCCATAGAGCGGCGCGAGTGATGCCCCACCGTAGGCCATCATCGAGAAATCCTTCAGGTCGAGGCCGGTATAGCTGCCCGCTTCCACCTGATCGAGAACAAACTTCACTGTCGGCCCCATGTCCCACACCGGGCCAGTGATGACGTATTCCGGCCCAAGCTCGTTCTGGTCGCTCATATTGCCGAAGGCGTACAGATCATTTTCAACCGCCACGTCGATCACGCCGAAGCGTTCCGCGAACAGCACATCCGCGCCCTCATCCACCTGCGCCTGGGCTGCATCCTGGGCGGCTGCCGGGTCGAACCAGCTATTGATGAAGGTCACACGGACTTCGGCTTCTTCGTTGGCCTCGGTCACGCCCTGGATAAAAGCGTTGACGATGCGGTTGACTTCCGGCACGGGGTAGCCGCCGACGACGCCGACGATGCCCGATTCCGTAACCGAACCAGCAATCAAGCCGCTGAGGTAGGCGGGTTCGTGAATCCAGTTGTCAAAAACCGAAAGATTGGGCTGCGCAGGCCCAAGCCCCGACCCGAACACAAACGCAATGTCGGGATAATCGCGGGCGACGCGGCGCACGGCTTCTTCGTTACCAAACGCATCGCCGAAAATCACGTCTGGCTGGGTTTCCTCGGCAACTTCGCGCAAAACGATTTCCATGTCGCCGGAATAGCCGATTTCGTCCTGATATTCATACGTGATGCGGCCTTCGTCGGCGGCGGCTTGCAACGCGGCATGGATCACGCCGTCCCAGGGTTCTTCAATCGGCGTGGCATACGCGCCGAAAACGACGAGCGTTTCCTCATCCTGAGCCGATGTGACGCCGACAGCCAGAATCAAAATCAAGATCACCAATAAAAGGCGAATGTGGTTTTTCATAGTGTTCCCCTTGTGCAGAAAAATGTTCCGGGTTAATTTTATTGGGTGTATTCTAACGTGAAATTGTTAATGCTTACAAATTAATGCTTGTGTCTTTATCTCATCTTGCCAAACCGTTATTACACCTTGCCAAACGAGCATAACCCATGACCGACATCATTTTGCGCCACTGTCGCCTGCCTGAATCGGTGGATATTGCCATCGAAAATGGTCGAATCAGCCAGATTGCCCCGAAAATTGACGCCACCGCCGCCCAGGAAATCGACTGCACAGGCAAGCTGGTCACGCCGCCGTTTGTTGAATCCCATATTCATTTGGATTCGGTACTGGCTGCCGGACAGCCGCGTTTTAACCAGAGTGGGACGCTGTTCGAGGGCATTCAAATCTGGGGCGAACGCAAACAAACTCTGACTGCCGAAGATGTGAAGCAGCGCGCACGGCAAGCGCTCGAATTGATGGCGACGCATGGTGTGCTGTACGTTCGCACCCACGTCGATGTGACTGAGCCGCGTTTGACCGCGCTCGACGCCCTGCTGGAACTGCGCGAGGAAGTGCGCGATTGGACGACGCTGCAAATCGTCGCCTTCCCGCAGGATGGTATTTATTCGCGTCCCGAAAATGATGGCTTGCTCGAAGAAGCACTCCGGCGCGGCGCGGACGCGGTAGGCGGCATCCCGCATTACGAATTGACACGCGAGGACGGCGTTCGCTCGGTACAGCGCGTTTTTGACCTCGCCGAACAGTATGACCGCCTGATTGACATCCATTGCGACGAAGTTGACGACGACCAATCGCGCTTTGTCGAGGTCATCATCGCCGAGGCCATCAAACGCGGCGGCGGCGAACGTGTTTCCGCCAGCCACACCACCGCTTTTGGCTCATATAACGACTCATACGCCTACAAATTAATGGGCTTTTTGCGGCGGACGAATATCAATTTCATCGCTAATCCGCTGATTAACATCACGCTGCAAGGCCGGATGGACACCTACCCCAAACGGCGCGGGCTGACCCGCATCAAAGAACTGTGGCAGAACGGCTTTAACGTCAGTCTCGGTCAGGATTGCATTTATGACCCCTGGTATATTTTCGGGACAGGCAGCATGATCGGCGTCGCCCACATGACGGTTCACGTCGCGCAAATGACCGGGCTGAACGAAATCGACGCCTGCTTCGACATGATCGGCGTGAACGGCGCGAAGTCGCTCCACATCCAGGATTACGGTCTGAAAGAGGGCAATCCCGCCAATATCGTCATTCTGGACGCGCTGGACGCCTTTAACGCGCTGCGCTTTCAATCGATCCCGCTGGTCGTGATTTCGCAGGGCAAAATTATCGCCCGCAACCAGCCCGCTGTGCTTTCCTGGCAGAATCCATGACTCCCGAACTCAGCCAGGATGTCGAGTTGATGACTCGCGTCGCCTCCCTCTATTATCTGGACGACATGACGCAGGGCGAAATTGCCGATTCGCTCGGCCTGTCGCGCCCCAAAGTTGGACGCCTGCTCAAACGCGCCCGCGAAGAAGGCATCGTTGAAATCACCGTCCACACCCACCCCGCGCTGAGTATGCAGCTTGAAAATCGGCTCAAGGAGCGATTCCATTTGCAAAGCGCGCTGCTGGTGAGCGACCAGGGAGACGAGCAAACCCAGCGGGCGCAGGTCGCGCGCATGGTGGCGGGTTATCTCAACCGCGAACTGCACGATGGCATGGTCGTGACCGTTGGCATGGGGCGCAACACAGGCGCGGTGCCGGAATATGTCGCCAGCGTACCGCCCCGCACCTGCACCTTCGTCAGCGCAATTGGTGGATCGCCGCAGATCGCCGCGCCAATTAATTCCAACGACATCTGCCGACGACTCGCCGAGCGCTTTAGCGGGCAAAGCAAAAATCTCTATGCGCCTGCCTATGCCGAAACCGCCGCGATCCGCGATTCGTTTATGAACCATGATGACGTGCGCGGTACGCTCGAAACCGCGCGGCAGGCAGATTTTGCGCTGGTGGGCATCGGCGACGCGCACGATGACAGCGCCGTCGTCGTGATCGGCTGTTTTTCGGCGGGCGAGATGCAGCAGTTACGCCGCGCGGGGGCAGTCGGCGATATTTTGGGTAATTTTTTTGACGTGTCCGGCCAGCGCATCGTCAACGGCATGGATAACCGCGTCGTGGCGCTGAACGCCGACGATTTGCAGCGCATCCCGTCGGTGATCGGCATTGTCAGCGAAACCAACAAGGTGACGGCGGTGCTGGGCGCGCTGCGTTCCGGCATGGTCAACGTGCTGGCGACCAGCATCGGCAATGCCCGCAGCATTTTGGAAATGGACAGCCAGAAATAGATTTATATCGAAAATTTTTGTGGGGGCACAATATATTGCGCCCACGCGAACAAATCTTTTGCAAAGGTAAAAAATGATGACCTCAACCCCTTCACAAGTCGTCTGCGCGGGCATCCTCGTCGCCGATATTTTTGTGCCGCCGCTGCCCAGTTTGCCCCAAGCGGGCGAACTCCAGGCCACCGACGATTTTTTGATCGACTCCGGCGGCTGCGCAGCCAACACCGCTACCAGCCTCGTCAAATTGGGCGTCCCGACCACCATCATCGGCAAGGTCGGCGGCGATAATTTTGGCGATTTCATCGAAAATGACCTGCGCGGCAAAGGCGTGAACACAGACGGAATCGTGCGTTCAACGACACACGGTTCATCGAAAACTGTGATATTGCCAGTCATCGGCGAAGATCGGCGCTATATCCACACGTTTGGCGCGAATGCTGATTTCGGCGCAGCCGATTTGAATCGCGACCTGATCGCGGGTGCAAAATTCTTCTACCTGGGCGGCTATCTCGTCCTCCCTGGCCTGCAACCCCAAGACCTGACGGCAGCGCTGAAGTTCGCGCGGGATCAGGGCGCGCAAACCATGCTCGACGTGGTTGTCCCAGCCAACAGCGGCGATTCAAGTTTCAAAGCATTGGAAACGGCGCTGCCCTATGTGGACGTATTTACACCAAATGATGGCGAAGCGCGCACGTTAACGGGTGAAAGTGACCCAGAACGGCAGGCCAAGCGATTTTTAGACGCAGGCTGCGGGACAGTGGTCATTACGATGGGCGAACACGGCTCGCTGCTGATGAACAAAAATGAGACGCTGCATTTGCCCTCCTTCCCAGTCAAAGTGGTCGATGGCTCTGGCGCGGGCGATGCGTTTGCCGCTGGTTTTATCGTCGGGATGCTGGAAGGCTGGTCGATGACCGAAACGTTACGTTTTGCCAGCGCAGTCGGCGGCTCGGCCTGCACACGCCTCGGCTGCACCCCCGGCGTTTTCACCCGCCCGGAAGCGTTGGCCTATCTGGAAACACACTAAACTTCTTGACAAAATTCGCCTGCGTTTATATCATCATCGTGAACTTTTTCTCAGGGCGTGAATATTTGTTCACTTCACAGCGAGAAGAATATGCAGGTTATCTCAAACGGTATGCTGCGCCTGAGCATCAACGATACGCTCGGCAAAGTTTTTATCCAGACTATCGAAGTTTATACAGCTCCGGGTTGGCAGGTTATCAGCACTGGCAACGAGGGGCAGGTTTTTTCGAGCAGCCTCGGCGCAATCAATGCCCACTCCTTTAAGGCAGAGCAGCAGGCTGATGGCACGTGGAACCTGACATTCCTCGGAGGCAGCAGCGGTTGGTCAGCCGTCGAACATATCACACTGGCGGCAGATTCATCATGGCTGCGCCGCGAACAGTCCTATTATTTCCATCGGAAGGCGCGGATCGCGATTCACCCTGGAATCTGTATTCAGGCTTCCGAAAATCTCCGCTATACATTTCCGCTGCGTTCACACGAAAAATCGCTGACCGAATGCGGAGCGTACCGAGCCGACGCATGGTGGGCGCTGCCCTTCCCGTTTCACATCTGGCATACCGACCAATGGGTCGCCTATTACGGGGTTGATACGACCCGATCAGAAGGTACGCTGGATTTTCTGCCGCCCGATGATGAGAACGATGCCTGGTTGTGTGTTTACCTGCCGCAAACGACAGCGCAGCGCGAAGATATGGGCGAGGCGATGTACCAATGGCCGCTGCAACCCCAGGATATGGCTGTCTCGGCGGGCGAAACCATCACCCTGACGCAAATTTTGGGCGCGAAAAAATTGGAGTCTGGCGAGGAAGCCTTATTCGAAGCCGAACGCGCTGTCGCCGATATTTTATTGGCTGATCCCTGGTCGGAAGCCGATTTCGCAAAAGTCGCCGACGGAATCGCCGATTATTATAACCATTGCCAGCTTTGGGAAGCCGATGCGTTTGGCGCAGGACGAGGCTGGTTTCTCAATATGTGGGTCTATACCCAATCCGGCGAAGCGCAGCGCAAAGGCCCAGGCGGAGGCTATTTTGATCTCGGCTGGGGCGAAGGCATCGCGGCGGAGATGTTTACGGGGGCTGTGCGCCATTGGAAGCGGACAGGCCGCGCCGATTTGCTGCCCTACGTTGACGAGATGAGTCGCAGCATTCCCCTGTTCAAACGCGGCACAGGCGACGCCGTTCCCTATTTTGACCGCTCCAATGGGCAAAAATTCGGCGATTTTTTCCTCGATAACCGCATCTGGACGCACTCGGCGGGCCATCTCGCGCTGTATCTTGCCAATCTCTACGTCATCGCACCGGATTATCCGAATCAAGAGACTCGCCAAATCTGGCTGGATACCGCCCGCTCGATTGGCGATTTTTACGTCACGCAGCAGGCCAAAAATGGCGATTTGCCCGACATTCTCGACGCCAATAACCAGGAAATCAACGTCCGGCGGCGCGTGACCGCTCGGCTGGCAGTCTGCGGCTTGTGGGCGCTGCTGGCAAAAATCACAGGCGATTCGTCGTATACCGAATCTGCGTTGCGACTTGCTCAGGCCGCCGCGCCGGAAATTGAAAATTTCGTTTTTTTCTACGGCACGATGATTGACGCGCTCCACACCGATGTCGAGATGAGCGATGGCGAATCGGCCTACTATATTCTCGAAGGCTTGAGCCATTTATATGAAGCCGCGCCGCAAGCCTGGATTCTGGGGTTATGCCAGAAAGTGGCAGCCTTCGCTTTTGCCTGGACGTATTTTTTCAATGTGCCAACCGCGCATCATGGCATCACGCGCGGCGGGCAGGTCTGCCGGATGCCCGATTTTCCGCTGGTCTACCCCATCGGCCCATCCAAAGCGATTGACCCTTTATTACGGTTACATGCAGCCACAGGCGACCCCTTCTACAAACGGATGGCGTCTGAAATGGTCAATTTTATCGCCAGCTACCAGTGGGATGACCCGACCAAGCCCTGGCACGGCGGCATGATCCACGCCATTGAGCAGCATACGGGCAAGCATTGGGGGCCGGACAAGCGCGGTCAGGTCGATACGGGCATGGCGACGGGCAACAGCCTCTCGGCGCTCGAATTGTGGCTCTCCACTATAAAGGATTAAAAAATGCCGCTTGTTTCTATGACGACTCTCCTCGAACGCGCCTACGCAGGCGGCTATGGAGTCGGCTATTTCGAAGCCTGGGACAGCTATTCGCTGGAGGCCGTTGTCGAGGCGGCAGAAGCCGAACGTGCGCCAGTCATCATCGGCTTCGGCTGCATGATGGTGTCATCAACCTGGCTCGACAATAACGGCGTCGGAATTTTGGGGGCGCTGGGACGGCAGGCAGCAGAACGTGCGACTGTTCCAACGGCTTTTTTGCTGAATGAGACCCACACTTTTGAGCAGGCCGAACATGGAATTGGCGACGGCTTCAATACGGTCATGATGGATACCTCCGCCTGGGATTGGGATCGCTCCATTGAAGCGGTCAAGCGGCTGGTGAATATTGCTCACGCGGCGGGCGCGACGGTGGAAGCCGAATTAGGCCGCCTGCCGGATGCCATCGTCGAAGGTGGAATCGATGACTCAACTGCTTTTCTCACCGATCCCGATCAGGCCGCCGAATTTGTGCAAAAAACAGGCGTCGATTTTCTGGCGGTTTCTATCGGCAACGTTCACCTGCTGACCAACGGCTACGCGCCTGTCGATATGGATCATCTGGAACGCATCCACCAGCGCGTCAGCATTCCGCTGGTGATACATGGCGGGACGAGCTTTCCGCCCTCGGCTGTCCCGCGCGCGATTGCTAATAACGCTGTCAAATTTAATGTCGGCACAATTTTGAAAAAGTCCTTCTGGGAAGGCATCAACGAAGCCATTTCGAACGCGCCGAAACCTGTCAATGTTCACGACACGCTCGGCTCACATAAAGATTCTGACATTTTGAACGCGGGCAAAGCGCGCATGAAAGCGAAAGTGCAGGAACTCATGCGGCTCTACGGTAGCAGCGGACGCGCGGAATAATCCAAAATCATTGTAGGGGCGTAACGTCCCACAGGGATTTCCTTCGGTCACGTTGGGTCCAACGAAAATCACCAATCATCGAATAGGAATTTTACGGGAACACTTATGGATCAATTCAACAATCTCGACACCGAACATCTGCTGACGCTCTACCGCCAAATGCTGCTCATCCGGCGGTTTGAGGAGCGAGTCTACTATCTCTTTTTGCAGGGCGAACTCCCCGGTACGCTCCATCAATGCCAGGGTCAGGAAGCCGTCGCCATCGGTGTGTGCGATAATTTGAGCTACACCGACTGGATCACCTCGACTCACCGCCCGCATGGTCACGCGCTAGCAAAAGGTGTCTCGACAGAAAGTGCGATGGCCGAGCTTTACGGCAAGGTCACAGGCTGCTGCAAAGGCAAAGGCGGCTCGATGCACTTTGGCGACCCGGCGGTGGGGATGCTGCCCGCGATTGCCATCGTCGGCGGGGGGAACAGTGTCGTCGCGGGGCTGGGGCTGGCCTTCAAATTGAAAAAAACGCAGCAGGTGGCGATCTGCTTTTTCGGCGAAGGCGCGACCAATGAAGGCGCGTTCCACGAAAGCATCAATTTTGCCGCCGTACAAAAGCTGCCAATCGTCTTTGTCTGCGAAAATAATCTCTACGGCGCATCGACGGCTTATCATAAGGTGTCGCCCGTCACCGACGTGGCGGATCGCGCGGCTGCCTACAATGTTCCGGCGCAGATCGTGGATGGCATGGACGTTTTGGCTGTTCGCAGTGCCGCCGGGGAAGCGATTGCCGCCGCCCGCGCGGGGCAGGGGCCAATTTTGCTGGAATGCAAAACCTATCGCTTCACAGGCCACAGCCGGAGCGACGCGCGCGGCTACCGCACTAAAACCGAGGAAGCGGAATGGCTGGCGAAAGACCCGATTCCCGGCCTGGGAAATGCCCTGGTCGCCGCCGGAAAAACCAGCGCCGATGTCCTGACTTCGATTGAAGATGATGTCATGCGCGAGCTTGACGAAGCCGTTGAATTTGCGCGCAATTCGCCGGACACCACGCCGGAACAAGCGTTTGAGGATGTTTTAGCATGACGACAAATATAGCAGAACGAAAAATCACGATTGCCGAGGCGCTGCGCGAAGCGATTGCTGAAGAAATGCGCCGCGACGAATCGGTCTTTCTGATTGGCGAGGATGTGGGCATCGATGGCGGCTTTGGCGGCGCGTTCGGCGTTTATCTCGGCCTGCCGGAAGAATTTGGTCATGAGCGCATCATCGACACGCCGATCAGCGAAAAAGTGATCGCGGGCGCGGCGACAGGCGCGGCGTTGATGGGAATGCGCCCAATTGCCGACATGCAGTATTCGGATTTTCTATTCGAGTGCATGGACGAACTGGTGAATCAGGCTGCGAAAATGCGCTATATGTCTGGCGGAAAATTGAGCGTACCAATGGTCATGCGCGCACCTGTCGGGGCGACCAATCGCGGCGCGCAGCACGCCCAATGCCCGGAAAGCTATTTTATCCACGTCCCCGGCTTGAAAGTGGTCGCGGTTTCTGACGCTTATCACGCCAAAGGCATCCTCAAAAGTGCCGTGCGCGACGATAATCCGGTACTGATTTTTGAGCATAAGCTGCTCTACGGCAGCAAAGGCCGCTCGATGGCAGGCGGAATTGAATTAACGACGCACGTCCCGCAAGAAGAATATTTATTTCCCATCGGTAAGGCGGTTGTCAAACGTCCCGGCGATCATGTGACCGTTGTCGCCACGCACATCAGTCTCTATCGCTCACTGGCGGCAGCGGAAGAATTGGCGGCTGAGGGCATTTCGTGCGAAGTCATCGACCCGATCACGCTCAATCCGCTGGATACCGAAACGCTGTTCGCATCCGTCCGCAAAACGGGGCGGCTGGTGATCGCGCACGAGGACACGCTCACAGGTGGTTGGGGCGCAGAAGTCGCCGCGCTGGTCGCCGATGAATGCCTGTTCAGCCTGGAAGCGCCGATCAAGCGAATCGCAACAGCAGATGTACCGCTGCCCTTCGCGCCGATCAT
>Ga0268299_1003236_pt1 | contig 15715 bp, 12 predicted proteins | sample NOBtaG_FD_193484 | JGI IMG/M metagenome (GOLD analysis project Ga0268299, IMG submission 193484) | Activated sludge microbial communities from bioreactor in Nijmegen, Gelderland, Netherland - NOB reactor | ecosystem: Engineered > Bioreactor > Aerobic > Activated sludge | place: Netherlands...
CGTCTCGGCCACCACCTGCGACCCGGCGCTGGCGGGCATTTTCGTGCAAACCTACCCCATCCCGAACGGCTGCGATTCCATCGTGACCACCACGGTCACGCTCCTGCCGACGGTCTCGACGAGCGTGGCGGCCACCACCTGCGACCCGGCGCTGGCGGGCATTTTCGTGCAAACCTACCCCATCTCGAACGGCTGCGATTCCATCGTGACCACCACGGTCACGCTGCTGCCAACGGTCTCGACGAGCGTGGCGGCCACCACTTGCGACTCGACGCTGGCGGGCGTTTTCGTGCAAACCTACCCCATCCCGAACGGCTGCGACTCCATCGTGACCACCACGGTCGCGCTGCTGCCAAGCGTCTCGACGAGCGTCTCGGCCACCACCTGCGACCCCGCGCTGGCGGGAGTTTCCGTGCAGACCCTGACCAACCAGTTCGGCTGCGACTCCGTGGTGACCACCACCACAACGCTCCTGCCCAGCCAGTCGGTGAGCGTCTCGGCCACCACCTGCGACCCCGCGCTGGCGGGAGTTTCCGTGCAGACCCTGACCAACCAGTTCGGATGCGACTCCGTGGTGACCACCACCACAACGCTCAGTCCCGCACCCAACTTTTCGCTCGTTTTCGGCCCAGTAGCCTGCGGGGCGAACACAGCGCCTGTTTCGGTGCAGCCTGGGGCCGGTTTGCCGCCTTTCTCGATTCAGGTCAATGGCGTTTCCATATCCGGACTGAACGTTGCCATGCCCGAAGGGCCAAACCTGATCGAATTGACGGACGCCAACGGCTGTGCCGCCGACACGTTGGTGGACGTGGTCTTGCCCGATGCGCCGACAATCAATTTGCCCACCGATACGCTGGTGTCACTTGGGCAAATATTGACCATCGAAGCCAAAACCAACCTGCTGGTGTGGGATACGCTGGTGTGGGAGCCATTGCCCGATGCAGACTGTCCGGGCTGCTTGCGACAGGAGTGGCTGCCCATGGAAAAATTCCAAACGTATACCGCAACCATCACCGACCTGAACGGCTGCACGGCGCAGGCGACCATGCTGGTGCGCGTGCGCCGTGACGTGGACCTGTACGTGCCGAATGTGTTCCGGCCCGACGACAGCGGGCGCAACGACCGGTTTGTGCTCCATGCAGGCCCGGCTGTCGCTCAGGTACTGGAGCTGCTTGTTTTCGACCGCTGGGGCGACCAGGTTTATCTGTGGGATGTGCCCGTCGAGCCGCTTGCCTGGCCCGGTTGGGATGGCCGTATCGGGGGGCAAAAAGCGCCGCCGGGCGTGTATGTGTACGCGATAAAAATTCGACTTGCCGACGGCAGCACGGAGATCGTGAGCGGCGATGTGACGCTGATCCGGTAAGGATTTACCAGATGCGTTCGTCCCTCAGGTAACCGGTTACATAATCTTCGATGCCTTCCTCCAATCCGAAAAACGGGGCCGAGTATCCGGCGCGGGTGCGCAGTTTGATCATGTCGGCTTCCGTGAAATACTGGTAGGTATCGCGGATGTCGGCAGGGGTATCAATGAAGGAAATGTTCGGCTCCAGCCCCATGGCGCGGAACGTGCCGGTGGCCAGGTCGAGGAAGGTGCGGGCTTTGCCCGTGCCGAGGTTATAGATGGCGTTGGGCGGGCGTTTTTCCAAAAAATGGAGGAGCACGTCCACCACGTCTTTCACATAAATAAAATCGCGGCTCTGCTCGCCGTCGCGGAAGTCGGGCCGGTGGGAGCGGAAAAGTTTCATGCCTCCGGTCGCCTTGATCTGGCGGGCGGTGTGGAAAATGACGGAAGCCATGCGGCTTTTGTGATACTCGTTGGGGCCGTACACGTTGAAAAACTTGAATCCCGCCCATTGTCCGCGCTCCATCAAATCTTGGCCGGTGGCGCCCAAGGCCCACACATCAAAGTCCTGCTTGCTTTGCCCGTAGGGGTTGAGCGGTTTCAACTGCGGGATCAGGCTGTGCTTGTCGGAGTAGCCGAGTTCGCCTAATCCGTAGGTGGCGGCGCTGCTGGCGTAGTAAAACGGGATGTGAAACTGCCCGCAAAATTCCCAAAGCGTTTTGGAGTAGTTCAGATTGAGCTCGTCAAAAATGGCCGTGCTCAGTTCCGTGGTGTCAGTGCGGGCGCCGATGTGGAATACCGCCTGCACATCCCTGCGGTTTTGTTTGAACCAGGAAAGAAATTCGTTGCGGTGCACCTGGCCCCGGAACGTTTTCCCTTCGAGGTTGCGCATTTTGTCGGGACGACTGAATTCATCCACGACGAGAATATCCCCGTACCCGGCATCATTGAGCCGGCGTACCAAACAAGAGCCGATGAATCCGGCTGCACCTGTGACGATGATCATGGGTTAGAAGGTTTCGGGTTAGAGGGTTTCGGGTTGGAGGGTTGCCTACGCAAAGGTAGAACATGTCATGTACCCGGGCATATTAACTTCATTTCCTGACCTACATTTGCGCCAGTAACCCACAACCTTCTAACCAGAAACCCTCAAACCCGAAACCTTCAAACCATGAAAAAAACATTCTTCGCTTCCGATTTCCACCTCGGCATCAACGGTCGCCTGCCTGCGCTCGAGCGCGAGCGCCAGGTGGTGCGTTGGCTGGATGCCGTGGCGCCCGAAGCGGAGGCGATCTATTTGGTGGGCGACCTGTTCGAGTTCTGGTTCGAATATCGGACGGTGGTACCGAAGGGTTTTTCCCGGTTCCTGGGAAAATTGGCCGAACTGCGCGACGGCGGGCTGCCCATCCATGTGTTTACCGGCAACCACGACTTGTGGATGTTCGGCTACTTCGAGCAGGAGTTCGACATCCCGGTGTATCGCCGACCGATTCAGATTGACTTGCATGGAAAATCGTTTTTCATCGGCCATGGCGACGGACTTGGGCCAAACGACAAGGGCTACAAGCGTATGAAAAAAGTGTTCGTGCATCCCCTCAGCCAATGGCTGTTCGGCTGGTTTCACCCCGATCTCGGTACGCGACTCGCGGGATTTTCGTCCCAAAAAAGCCGCGAAGCCATGCCGCCCGAAGAGCGCCACTGGATGGGAGAAGAAAATGAATGGCTGGTGCAATACGCCAACCGCAAAATCGAGCAGGGGGTCGAGCCGGACTATTTCGTTTTCGGCCATCGCCATCTGCCCATTGACTGGCTCCTGAAAAACGGCCGCAGCCGCTATGTCAACCTCGGCGAATGGATGTTCGCCTGCTCGTATGCCGTGTTCGACGGCAGCGACCTGGAATTGCGCTTTTTTGAACGCACGGGCGATGTGATGCGGAATTACGGTGGACGGTAGACGGTGGGCGATTTACCCGCCGCCACGGCTTTTAAGTTGTTGGATGGTTTGCAAATCCGCTTCCGCACGACCTGTGTCGCCGAGCAATTGGTAGGCCCGCGCGCGGTTCTCAAGTACCATGATGGCGTTTGGGCGCACCTTCAGGCTGTTCGTGAACGCCGTTGCTGCCTCTGCCGGACTGTTTTGTTCCAGTTGGATCATGCCCATGTTGAACCACGACACAGCATCGTTCGGGTCGTGCTCGAGATATTTCTGCAAGTCCAGCACGGCACGGGCAAAATCGCGGCGCTGGGCATAGATGCTGCCCCGGAATTTGTAGGCATCCCAAATCTCGGGATTGGCCTCGATGGCACGGGTGAAATCCTCGACGGCTAGGTCCATCTGGCCGAGGTCGCCGTGCTCCACCGCCCGCCAAAAAAATGCCTTCCCGTGGTACGTGTTGCCGTTTTCGATGGCGTTGGTCATCACCGCCACCGTACCCTTCCAGGTTTTGATTTGCGCAAAGCAAAGGACCGCGAGCGCGAAGAGCCAAACAGCTCCAAGTGCTGTGACCAAGCCGGACTTGGCCGGCATTTTTTCTTTCAAAAAAAGAACACCGCGTACGACCACAAAAGCCAGACCGATGATGCCCAAGTAGTTGTAGTGGTCGGCAAACAGTTCGAACGTGCCCACCGTGAGCCAGGGAAGGGACAAGACAATTACGGACAGGTAAAATCCAAGGCCCCGCGCCAGAAACGGCAGGCTGTGGCGTTTCAGCCAGGAAAAAACCAGTGTGCCCGCCACCAATATGGGCGCTATGTAGTAGGCGATGGGCCAGGCGCCGTTCGTTTTTTCAAACGTATAAAAACTGCTCAGGTGGAGCGGAGCAAGAAAATTGCCGACGTACGACACAAGCGCGTAGTTGGCCATCAGGAAACGGTCGAGCAAGCTATACGACTCGAACACCTGAATGCCCTCGCCCGACACGCTCCGGCCGTACACGGTCAGGATGCCAAAGCCGAGGGATATGGCAAAAAAAGGCAAATAGCCGATCCAGCGCTGTCGCAGGGACGAGGCCGGACGCTTCCACCAGTCCAGCACGAGGAGCGTAAGCGGCAGGGAAACAGCCGAGGACTTGGCCAAACAAGCAGCGACCAAAAAGCCCAAGGCCGCGAAGTAGTGCCTACGCCCGGTATCGGTCGAATCCGCATACCGCAGGTATCGGTTCAGGGCCAAGAGATAGAACAGGGAAAACAATGGCGTGCTGAACGCCGCTACCCATGATACGGATTCCACCTGCATGGGGTGGGCGGCAAAAATGAACGCCACAAGAGCGGCCACCGGCTCGGGCTGGCTCATGCGGGTCATCAATCGGAACACGAGCCAGGTACACCAGGCATGCGCGACAAGGCTGAACAGGTGGTACCAAACCGGGCTTTCGCCGCCCAGTCCATGGGCGATGGCGTAAAAAATCCAGGTAAACGGCGCGTACATGCCGAGGTTGAACTGGGAAAACACGGCTTGCACCGTGAAAGCGGCCACCGCCGGATTCTCGGTGGTGGCCGCATGGTCGTCTATGCCGGTAAGGGCGTTGTTCAGGCCGGTCAGAAACAGTATCACAGCGGCGGCTACCGGCAGATAGCCGTACCAGTGCCGACTGGGTACAGCGGCCTGTTGCCGGGTTGGTTTTGCCGCAGTTGCTTTTCGTTTGTTCATACTGTTGGTTCAATCCACGCCGAACAGGTCACTGGCAGCCCTCGACAAGAGCCTTCAGGGTTTCGGCGATCACCTTGGCCTCGGGAATGCCCGGGGCCAGAAACGTCACTTTGTCCACAAAGGAAGGTTTGGCATCCTTGTAGTAGTTAACGAGTTTTTCCTTGCGCGCGGTGGGCATTTCCACTTCGACGGTTTTGCCCGATACCTTGATTTCGATCTTGCCGGCATCCATGTCCTTGAGGGTAAACTCGTACAGTTCCTCGACCGTTTTTTTGTCGGACGTGGTGACCTTAAGACTGAGCTTGCAGTCGGCGCCAGCTTGTTGACGGGCAAGTTGCTGCGTCACGTTTGGGTGCGCTTCCTTGACATTGAGCAGCTGCGGAACAAGCCACTCGATGCCTTTGGGCACAATTTTTTGGCGGCACTCCTTGATGGCGTGCGCCAAGTGCGGTTCGAGTTGGCGGGCCGTTTCGATGTCTGGCACGGAAATGGAGACATCGTCCGTATAGTTTTGCAGCTCGCCGTCCTTGGTCACGCGGATGAACTTGTTCTTTTGGGCCGTTTTGGCGTCGAGGAAGATTTCCTGGCCCTTGATGTTCAGTTCGATCTCGCGTTCGTCGAGGTCGCCAAGGTCAAAAGCGTAGTCGAACTTCTGAACTTTTTTGTCGTCGCTCACCGTCACCTGCAGGGTGGCCAAACAGTCGCCGCCGAAGGCTTGGGTTGTCTCCCTTTTTGCAGCGCGGACGGGCTTCACGTCGGATTTGAGCAGGCCGAGGGCATCGGACTTGGAACTCGGGGTTTTGACCACCTTGCTCATGCTTTCGGTGGCCAAGGGGATGGCTTTTTTCAGCACCAGCATGATGCGTTTGGCATCGTCCGGGTCGTTGCAGTACAGGGAAATGCTGTTGTCGTAGTTCTTTTGGGCCTCGTTCTCCCGGATGTGGATCAGTTTCAGGTTTCGGCGCGTATCGGCGGACAGGACGACCTTGTCGCCAGAAATCTTGTACAACACCCGTTGCTCCATGAGGTCGGCGAGGCTGAACCGGAACTGCTCCACCTTGCCGCCGCTTTTTGTTTCGGTTTTGATTTCGAGCAGCAGCTGGTCGTCGCGGCCGTCCTTGGTGAGCGTCTGGATGTAGCGCACGTCGCCGAGCGCAACGGTCTTGACCTCTTGGCCGAGCCATTTGACCAAGGAGGGCAGATCGTTGAGGTTGACCTGCACGCTATTTTCCCAGCGTATTTCGGCCAAGGGGATGGCCTCGCGCAGCAGTTTTTCGATGGCGTCCATGTTTTCGCTGTCCTTGGCTCGGATGGGCAATTCGTCCTCGTAGTTTTTTTGGATGCCGTCTTGGAAGTATTTGATGGCCTTGAGGCCGTTTCGGGTCTTGCCTGTTACGCCCAGTTTCTTGGACTCGGTGATGCGGCGGACGAGATGCTTGTCGAGGTCGGCGAGGTTGAGTTCGTAGCGATCTTCCTTTTCCTTGCCGTCCTTTTGAGACACGGTAAGCATGCGGTATGTCAGGCGGTAGGGCTTGTCCGCCTCGAATGTGACCTGTTGGCGGTAGGTGTTTTTTTCGTCGGACACGTCCGTGACGGCAGCGGTCAGTTTTTTCAGGGTTTCTTCCAAAGTTTGGGCGCACAGGTCGGCCCCGGTTGCGCTGAAAAGCAATGCGCTGAAAAGAATACGTTGGATCATAGTTGGGTTGGATTTAGGTGGCAAAGAAAACACTTTTTGGGATCAAAAAACGCAAATCGCCCCAACGGCATATTCGAGCATAACCGCTCGAATGCGCTATTGGGGCGACTTGATTGGACGACTTTTTAACCGAAAGTATTAGTTGCCCAAGGCAAACAAGACCCCTGCGGATATCACCAAGGTACCGCCCGTACGGGCAATGTACTTGATTTCGGCCAAGCCACTTATGGCATCCGTGAATTTGAGCTGTCCACCGCCGCCAATGTTTAGGCCGGCACTGGACGATGATTCAGTCTCAACAGTAATTGGGCCAAATGGGGTTTGGGTAGTTACAGTACCACCGCCTGAATTAAAATAATTCAAACCTGCAAGGGCATACGCGATAAAATCATCGTTGAGGAAAACGTAATGCCCGTTGAGGTTAAGGTCCCAGAAAGTGCCCCCCGAAACCAACAAATAGTTGAAGTCGGCTCCCCCGCGCCATTCATCGGCAATGTCATATATGCCGCGTCCCTGGATACTAAGGTTACTACCTTCCGTGAAGAAACCGATGCCGCCGCCAAGGCTGAGCTGCGCCTTTAGTTCGTTGGTGAAGCAGGTAGCAACCATGAATACAAAGAGTACAAGAATCGTTCTCATAAAAGTAAACGTATTTAGTGAGTGAAGAAATCGAGGAAAATACGCTGGGGTGCTTCATCCGAGCAGGAGTTCGGGTGTGCGTATCCGGTCGGTTTCGGGACGGACGAATCAAATTCGCGTGGCAATTTTCGGACAAAGGAACGAAAGATAGGTAGGCGGGCCTCGAATAAATTTTCGGGGCCGTTCAGGGAGCTGTTGCCGGGTCGTGGGGCATGGGCAACGCCTCGGCGGGGAACCAGCACAAGCGGTCGAGCATTTGCGGCGTGCCGCGGAACAGGTTGAGGTCTACCCGTTTGGAAATGCCCTGCACGCATCCTTTTTCGGTGTACTGCCAAAAATGCCAGCCGTTGCCGTTCCGCAAGGTCGGTTCGTTTTCGGAGTAGCGGGCGATCCAAAGGGGGTAGTCATCGAACACACCGGCGAGGTAGGTGTCGTAAAAATGCAGGTTGGTGTAGATGATGGGCCGTACGTTGAGGCTGCGTTCCACGGTTTCCAGCCAGATACGCGCCTCTTCGAGCATGATCTCCACGGGCATCTTGTCGGTGGTTTCGAGGTCGAGCACGGGAGCGAGGTCGCCCGGGGAGAGCTCCACGGTTTGCAGGAAGTGCAAGGCCTGGTCATGCCCGCAGCCGTAGGAGCGGAAGTAGTGGTATGCGCCCCGTCGAATGCCGGTTGTTTGCAGCATTTCCCAGTTGGAGCAAAACAGGCTGTCCTTGTGGTCGCTTCCTTCGGTCGCTTTGACGAAAGCGAAGTGCAGGTCGTTTTTTTGTGCGACGGTTTCCCAATCAATGCGCTTCTGGTGGTGCGACACGTCCACGCCCCAGAGGTTTTCCTCGGGTGGCTCGATCGGACCGATCATTTTGTTGCCCCATAGCGGGGCCAGCAGGAAAAGCACAGAGTAGAGCAGACGCATTGCGACAGTAGTTTTAGCATATACCAGAGGGAACGCGCAATCGGTCGGTGCCCATATTCGTTGGGCGTTGTTTCGGGCAGCGAAAATAGTGCCTTATTTGTGCGTGCTTCCGAATTATACGGGACGTTTAGACCAAAGGCGACAAAAAAATGTCCCCTGTCCGGCAGATTGACCGGACAGGGGACAGGTATTTTTTGCACAAAAAATTATGGATCAACGATTTATGGACTCCAAGAACTCTTCGTTGCTCGTCGAGTGCATCATCTGTTTTTTCATAAATTCCATGGCCTCTTCCGGCTTCATGTCGGCGAGGTGGTTTCGGATGATGAACATACGTTGGAGGGTATCCTTGTCCAACAGCAGTTCTTCGCGGCGGGTGCTCGACTTGGTCAGGTCAATGCTCGGGTAAAGGCGGCGGTTGGCGAGGTTGCGGTCGAGCTGGAGTTCCATGTTGCCGGTCCCCTTGAATTCCTCGAAAATGACCTGGTCCATTTTGGAGCCGGTGTCAATGAGGGCCGTCGCGAGGATGGTGAGGGAGCCGCCGTGTTCGATGGCCCGGGCAGCCCCGAAGAATTTTTTGGGTTTTTGCAGCGCAGTAGCTTCCACACCACCGGAGAGCACCTTGCCTGAAGAAGGCGCCACGGTGTTGTAGGCGCGGGCCATCCGGGTGATGGAGTCGAGCAGGATGACGACATGATGCCCGCACTCGACCAGGCGTTTGGATTTTTCCAACACAATATTGGCCAACCGCACGTGGTTGTCGGCTGCCTCATCGAAGGTAGAGGCTACCACTTCGGCCTTCACGCTGCGGCGCATGTCGGTCACCTCTTCCGGGCGCTCGTCAATGAGCAGGACGATGACATAGCATTCCGGGTGGTTTTTGGTAATGGCATTGGCGATGTCCTTGAGCAGGAAGGTTTTGCCGGTTTTGGGCTGTGCCACGATAAGGCCGCGTTGGCCTTTGCCCATAGGCGTGAACAGTTCGATGATCCGGTTGCCGAAGTCGCGGCCGGTAGGACTGGTCAGCAGGTTGAATTTTTGAGTGGGGAACAAGGGGGTCAGGTAGTCGAACGGCACGCGGTCGCGCACATCTTTGGGATCGAAGCCGTTGATGCGGCTCACCTTGAGCAGGGCGAAATATTTTTCGCCTTCCTTGGGCGGGCGAATGGCGCCGTTCACCGTGTCGCCCGTGCGCAGGCCGAAAAGTTTGACCTGGGAAGGCGACACATAGATATCGTCGGGGCTGGTCGTGTAGTTGTAGTCAGGCGAACGCAGGAAACCGTACCCGTCGGGCATCATTTCGAGCGTCCCCTCGCCTTCGATGATCCCATCCAGTTCCACATCGAAGCGTTCGATGTTCGGCATGACCACGTGCTCTTCCTGCCGCTGGCCGCTGCGCGGTTCCTGGCTGTCGGGAGCAGGTGCAGTGGGGCGTGTTACCACCATTTCCTCGTCGTCTTCGGATACTGGGGCCACGAGGAAATCTTCGTCTTCATTGGTGTTCAGTTTGGCGGCATCCGGGTCCACGAGGTTGGGGTTGCCGGAGTGTTGCCGGTCCCGAAAATCACGGCGGGTCCGTTGGTCGCGGTTGTCGCGGCGGTCATCGCGGTTGCGGTTGTCGCGGCGGTCGTCTTGGCTTCTGCCTTGCTGGTCGCGGTCGTCGCGGGTACGCGCTTGCAGGTCGCGGTTTTCGCGGTTGGGGTTTGGCCGGTCGCGGTCGTCGCGAGGGGGTTTTGGTTGGTCGCGGTTTTCGCGGTTGGGGTTTGGCCGGTCGCGGTCGTCGCGAGGGGGTTTTGGTTGGTCACGGGGTTCGCGGATCGGGTTTGGCCGGTCGCGGTCGTCGCGAGGGGGGTTTGGTTGGTCGCGGGTTTCGCGGATCGGGTTTGGCCGGTCGCGGTCGTCGCGAGGGGGTTTTGGTTGGTCGCGGTTTTCGCGGATCGGGTTTGGCCGGTCGCGGTCGTCGCGTGGGGGTTTTTGTTGGTCCCGGGGTTCGCGAACCGGCTTTTGCTGGTTGAGGTCGCCACGGGTGGGGCGTTCCGTTGGGGCTGCGGCAGTTGCGGGAGCGGGCGTTTCGGTTGTTTTCCGGGCTCTGCGAGGCCGTTCGTCTGCGCTTGGCTTTTCCGCTTCTTTTTTTGGCGCGGGTTCGGATCGGATCACGATTTTACGTCCGGGAGCGGGCTCTTCAACGACCGGCACTTTGTCGCCGCCGGATTTTTTCAAGGCGAGCGCTTGCTCGTCCAGGATTTTATAAATGATGTCTTGTTTGGTATACTTGTGGTACCCTTTGATACCGAGCTTGGCCGCGACCTCTTTGAGTTCGGACACCAGCATATCATTTAGCTGCAAAATATCGTACATAGCAGGAATAAAGGAAATGGGAGATAATTGTGAAAAAAGATACAGGTTTTAGATCGTTAAATGGCACCGGGCGTGCCGAACTGTGACGGAAGGAGCGGTTTGAAATAGGCAGGGACGATTCGAGACGATCAAGAACGTTTCCGGGATGCGAGAAAATACAGCGGAAGCCAAACCCAACGTCGAAGGGCAGCGTGCCAGCGTATCAATATGGTGAAAAATGGCGTAACGGAATCATGTCCTCGAACATACTGACCGTCCCTTGTCGCAAGTTGCCGATAAACAGACCAAAACAAAGAGGGAAAAGTCGTGGGGACGTGCCGACTAAAAGAACTCAGACACAGACCGTTTGGAAATGAACGCGGCAAAGGTAAGCGTATTTTGAAATTCACGCTATCTTGCGCCCAAGAAAAAATCTTGCCGAAAAATGCTTCAAGTAAAAAATATTCGAGAGGACAAAAAGCGCATTGTCAACGGGTTGCGTAAACGGAACTGGACTGCTCAACAAACTAAAGTCGTGGACAACATCCTTCGGGCGGATGATGAGCGGCGTTCCACCCAAAAAAAATTGGACGACCTGCTCGCGGAAAACAAACGCTTGTCCGCTCAAATCGGCCAGCTGATGGGCCAAGGGAAAAAGGAAGAGGCGGAGGCCCTCAAAGCCCAGGTAACCGCCCTCAAGGATCAGACCAAACAATTGGAGGAGCAGTTCGAGGCCGCCAAAAAAGCCCTCGACGAGCTGCTGTATTCCGTGCCCAACTGCCCACACAAGTCTGTGCCCAAAGGCACCGGCGCCGACGACAACAAGGTGCACCGCGCCTGGGACAAGCCGTTTCCAACGCTTCCCCCCGACGCACAACCACACTGGGACCTGATCAAAAAGTACAACCTTATTGATTTTGACCTGGGAGTAAAACTCACCGGTGCCGGTTTTCCTGTCTATCGCGGCCAGGGCGCCAAGTTGCAACGAGCGCTCATCCAGTTTTTCCTCGATGAAAACATCAAAGCCGGATATGAGGAAATTTTGCCGCCCCTGCTCGTCAATGAAGACACCGCGCGTGGCACCGGCCAACTGCCCGACAAAGAGGCGCAGATGTACACTTGCGAGCGCGACAACTTGTACCTCATCCCGACAGCCGAGGTACCGGTGACCAACATCCTCCGCGATGCCATCATCCCCGAAAAGGAACTGCCCATCCGCATGACGGCCTACACGCCCTGTTTCCGTCGCGAGGCTGGTGCCTGGGGGGCGCACGTGCGCGGCCTCAACCGCGTGCACCAGTTCGACAAAGTGGAAATTGTGCAGGTGGAGCACCCCGAGCGCTCCTACCCGGCGCTCATGCAGATGCTCCGCCATGTGCAACGCCTTCTGACCAAACTGGAACTGCCCTACCGCATCCTGCTCCTTTGCGGCGGGGACATGGGCTTTTCCTCGGCCAAAACATTCGATTTCGAGGTGTGGTCAGGCGCACAGCAGCGCTGGCTGGAAGTGAGTTCGGTGTCCAATTTCGAGACATTCCAGAGCAACCGCATGCAGCTGCGCTACCGCGATGCCGACAACCGCATCCAATTGGCCCACACCCTGAACGGCTCGTCGCTGGCCTTGCCGCGCATCGTGGCCGCCCTGCTGGAAAACAACCAGACCCCCGAGGGGATCCGAATCCCGAAGGCACTGCATAAATACACGGGATTCAAAATGATCGGGTAGAGGCGTGCCTCGCGCAAACTTTTTTTGAAACCTTTCGTTTCACTTGCCGTCTTTTATCCGACTATTTTTTGAGACAACTCAAAACTCAAAACTCAAAACTCAAAACTCAAAACTTTTAAAAATGGGTATCATAATTATCAGCGTTCTCTTTACCGTCATCGGGATGATCCTGAGCGGTACGCTTCGCAGCAAGTTCAACAAGTACAGCCAGGTGCCGATTGCCAACGGCATGACCGGCGCCGAAATAGCGGCTACCATGCTGCGCCACTACGGCATTCACGATGTAAACGTTATTTCGGTGGAAGGCCAATTGACCGACCACTACAATCCTGCCGACAAAACCGTGAACCTCAGCCACGACGTGTACAACGGCCGCAACGTGGCCGCCGCCGCTGTGGCTGCACACGAATGCGGACACGCGGTGCAACATGCCACGGCATACAGTATGCTCCAAATGCGTTCTGCACTGGTGCCAATTGTCAACATTGCGGCCTCCATCCAGCAATATATCTTCATGCTTGCCATGGTCAGCCTTTCCATGATGAACAACCCGATCGTGATGATGGTGGTATTAGTCGTATTTGGCGTTACCTGCCTGTTCAGCCTGATCACCCTGCCGGTGGAATTTGATGCCAGTCGGCGGGCATTGGCATGGTTGGATAACAGCGGTGTAGCCCGTGGCGAACAGTATGCCGGCGCCAAAGACGCACTCTTCTGGGCGGCTATGACCTACGTTTCGGCGGCACTGGCGGCCTTGTTGCAGTTCCTGTACTTGCTGCTGCGATTCATGGGTAGCCGGGATTAAGCAGGTTTTCCAAGTAACGAGGATACCACTAACTTTGCAACAAAATCGTACTCATGATGGAACAGTTGCTTCTAAAGGAATACAACCGCTTGCCTGAAGATTTACAGGCGGAGGTGTTGCATTTCATCCAGTTTTTGGCCGAAAAGGCCCGAAAAGGCCCGAAAAAATCGAAACCTATTCCCAAAAAAGGAGTTCCACTGACGTTCGCCGACTTCCGATTCCCTGAAAACGGACAAACGTACAGCCGCTCGGAAATTTACGGTGATAATGGCAGGTAACCTGTTCATTGATACCAACATCCTGGTGTACGCCAACAACTCGCTTTCTCCTTTTTCAACAGCGGCTAGAATAAAACTGAATGAGGCGGTAACCAACTACGAGAATCTCTGGGTGAGTAGACAGGTATTCCGGGAGTTTGCAGCAATTGTCAGCAGAGAAATGTTGGCTGCCGGCAACCTGGATTTTGTTAAACTGGGAAGCGTCATTCTACAATTTGAACGCGATTTTTTGGTTGCAGAAGACTCCCAAATGGTCACCAATAAATGGTTGTTGTTGCTCGGTGAAACAAAATCGGCGGGGAAACAGGTACACGACACAAACATCGTTGCTACTATGCTGGTGCATGGGATTGATGCCATTCTAACCCATAACGTTGCAGATTTCCAACGGTTTGCGCACTTAATCACGATCGTGCCAATGGTATAGTCCTTGCCGACGGGCTGCTGGTAGCCCACGCAGTGTCGGTATTGACTTCGAGTCACCTAATCTTTTTTAGACGTACTCCGCCTCGTCCAGAAAATATCCAGAATGTGCTTTTCAAACGCTTGCACAGAGCTACCCGCCCTCCGCAAGATCACTGCCGTACATGTCCCGAAAACGATTCCCCAGCGCCTTTATGCCGTCGCGGGAGCCGTCCAGTTTTTGCCCGTTTGTCAGGTAAACGTATCCCTCCGCCTGGTCAAGGCTGGCGACATGCCGAAGGTTGACCAAAAATTTTCTGGACAGCTTGAAAAAACCACAGCGGGCCTCCAGCAAGTCTGCATAGTGCCCGAGGTTTTTGGACGAATAAATGCGCTCCTGGGAAGCGATCAAATGCACGTACGAGACGGTACTGTCGGCTTCGAGGTAGCCAATGTCGGCCACAGCGAAGTAGTGGATTTCGCGGTTTCTGCTGAAAATCGGTATTTTCTCCAGAGGCGGCGGCACATCCGGAGTGTGGCCCGCTTGAATCAGCCGGTGCAGGTCGGCGATTTGCCTCGGAAGGTCGCGTTGCGAGAGGCGGGCCTGCGCCTTTTCGAGCGCAAGGCGCAAGGCATCAAAGTCAATCGGCTTGGACAGGTATTCCACGGCAGATTTTCGCAGGGCCTCGAGGATGTATTCCGCCGTGTTGAACGCCGTGAGAAACACCAGCGCGGTGCGCTCCACCAACGCCGGATCGAGGCTGTCCAGCAAGGTGAACACGTTGCCGTCCTTCAGTTCGATGTCGAGCAGCCAGAGGTCAGCCGGTGTCTGGGCGAGTAGTTTCTGTCCGTCGGCGATGCCCTCGGCTTCGCCGACCACCTCCGAGCCGGGGTACTGGACGGGCAGTTGGGTGCGGAGCAGTTCCCGCACTTGCGGATTGTCTTCAACCAGAATGATGCGCATACATTTTTTTGATTCTAATTTCTGCGATAGTACCGTGCGGGGTGCGGGGTCGGGTACTGCTTTCGGCGCGGAAGCCCATGCCTTTCAGGTAGTTCAGCCGCGCACGAAGCAGTTCGCCGCCGCGCGACCGGTGTTTGGCAGTTTTGAGTGTTGGGTTTTGAGTTTTGAGTTGGGGTGGTGTCGGGATAGCGTCCATCCCCACGCCGTTGTCTTCCACCGAAAACACGAGGTCGTCCCCGTCTTCGGTCACCCGGACGCGGATTTCTCCTTCCCGCCCGGAAAGGGGCCGGATGCCGTGCAGGATGGCGTTTTCCACCAAGGGCTGCACCAACAGCGGCGGCACCACGAGCGCCTCCGTCGGGGTTTGCAAGGCGTTTTCCACCACATACCGGAACGGCGGGTGCTGCTGCATTGCCATAAGGCTCAGGTAGTTTTCCAGAAAATCCAGTTCGCGCGCCACGGAAATCGCAGGAAACCGGTACCGGCTCCCCGCCCCCGGCTGTATGGAAAACTCGAGCACCTCCCGCACAAATTTCGTCACCCGCACCAAATGCGCCGAGGCCTCCTCCTTGCTGCGGTTGAAAATGCTGTTTTGCAGCGAAGCCAGCAGGTTGAACAACAAGTGGGGGTTCAGTTGGGCCAGTGTCGTGCTGAGGTTGGCCTGGAGCAAGAGTTTTGCCTGTTCGTTCTTTTTGTACCGCTGCCATCCAATTAATCCCAAGAATGCAAGAAGCATGACGACCAAAATAACTCTGACATAAGTTCTGTCCCACAACGGCAAATTTGCCTCCACCACGCACCCTGCCGTCGGCCAGTACGGCTCCTCCAGTCCGTACATTTTCACCCGGAACCGGATGGTGTTGCACCCCTGCGCCAGATCGTTCACCCGCACCGTCAACCCTTGGCCGGCGGACAGCCAACTGCCTGAGCCGAGCCGGTATTCCACGTCGTATTTCCCCGCATG
>Ga0268299_1003237_pt1 | contig 15703 bp, 21 predicted proteins | sample NOBtaG_FD_193484 | JGI IMG/M metagenome (GOLD analysis project Ga0268299, IMG submission 193484) | Activated sludge microbial communities from bioreactor in Nijmegen, Gelderland, Netherland - NOB reactor | ecosystem: Engineered > Bioreactor > Aerobic > Activated sludge | place: Netherlands...
TGTCGTCGATCTTGCGCACCGACTTCGACTTGAACGTGATCGTCGGGAAACGCGAGACGTCGAGGAAGTCGCTGTCCTTGAGGTGAGAGTCGCGCTTGGCGTCGCGCGTGTCGATCGAGGTGGCATCGATGGTGGCCTCGACCGAGGAGCGGGTGACGTCGCTCGGATCGAGCCGGGCGACGCCGCTGACCTTGCCGAACGTGCCGCGCACGGTCGAGACCATCAGATGGCGCACCGCGAACTGTACGCTGGTGTGCGACGAGTCGATCTGCCAGACGGTCGGCTCGGCGGCCGCGGTCGCCGCCGGCAGCAGGAGCAGCAGTCCTAGAGCGATGAGATGCATGGGATTCCTCCTCGGGCCGCGCTTCTACCTCGCGGCGCCGAGGGGGCCAAGCCGGGGTGCCGGCGGCCGAGGCGGTTGCTCGTGCCACCACCAGCGTGCCAGTGTCCCCGGCGTGCGGCTTCGGAACCCTCCCCGGCGTTTCTCGCCACTCGCCGCGCTGCTGGCGGGTCTGGCATTTTTGCCGACCTCGTCGGGCGCCGCGGAGTTCTCGCTGGTCTCCTACAACACGCACGGTCTGCACCGCTGGATCTCGCGCGACGATCCCGAGGCGCGCTTCCCCGTCATCGGCGAGCGCGTGCGCGCCGGCTACGACGTCGTCCTGTTGCAGGAGGTGTTCGTCGCCGACTACGGCCGTCGCCTCGGCTTCGGCGGCGGCGAGTGGGTGGTCTACCTCGGCAACGGCCCTCGGCCCGGTCCCTTCGGGCTGATGGCCTACTGCGGCGCCTGCGGCGCCGGCCTCGTCGGCGCCGTTCGCCGGCCGCTCGAGGTGGCGGCCGTCGCGGCCGAGCCCTTCACCATCTGCGCCGGCAAGATCCGCGGGGCGCACGACTGCTGGGCGACCAAGGGCATGCTCTTCCTGCGCCTCCGGACCCCGAGCGGAGAAGAGGTGGACGTCTACGACCTCCACCTCGACGCCGGCGATCGGGGGGCCGACTTCCGCGCCCGCCGGGCGCAGGTCGGGCACCTCGGGCGCGAGTTGCAGACGCGTTCGGCCGGCCGCGCCGTGGTGGTTGCCGGCGACTTCAACTTGAAGCAGGGCGTGCAGCGCGACCGCGAGCTGCTCGACCGCTTCCGCGCCGAGTCCGGTCTGCTCGACAGCCTCGCCCGCCCGGCGCCGGAGCGCTGGGGCGAGGTGATGGACTACATCCTCTACCGTCCCGGACGGGACGTCGCGCTGACGGTGGCCGAGGCGGGCGAGGCGCGCGAGCTGCTCGACGCCGCGGGCACACCTCTCAGCGATCATCCCGCCTTGTTCGCCCGCTTCCGACTCGAACCGCAGGGGAGGTGAGAGCGCGTGCGTTCAGCGCGAGGAGAGGCCGGGGACCGGGTCGGTGTCGCGCCGTAGGCGGTCGAGTGCCCCGCCGCGTCGTCACAATCGTCTTCGCCGCCGCGCTCGATTGAACCAAGCGGGCGTGCCCACCGTATTCAGGGGGCATGGAGGAGGTCCCCGAGATGAGCGACAGCAAGAAGTGCCCCTTCTGCGCCGAGGAGATCAGAGCCGAAGCGGTGCGATGCCGCTACTGCCGCAGCCGGCTGACGTCGTTCGAGCCGGAGCGGTGGCATCGCGGCCATCCCGAGGCGCGCCTGGCGGGCGTCTGCGCCGCCGTGGCGCACGCCCTCGCGGTGCCGGTCGCCGGGGTGCGGATCGCGTTCGTGTTGCTCACCTTCGTCCACCTGCTCGGGCCGCTGGCTTACGGGCTGCTGTGGCTGGTGGTCCCGCCGCGCCCGGGCGAGGACACGCTGCTCGAGTCGCTGCTGCAACGCGCCCTGGCGATCGTGCGCGCCTTCGCGGGGCATCGCGGCGACCCGCCGGACTCGCAGCCGAGGGACTACACCATCCGGGAATCGTGATATGCGGCGGCGATGGCGTCAGACGAGGATCTCGTCGGCCGACTGGCCCAGGGCGACGAATCCGCTCTGGCGGAGTTGCTGAAGCGCCATGAACGTGGACTCTCGAGCTTTCTCTATCGCCACACCGGCGGCCGCGACGTCGAGGACCTCTATCAGGAGACCTGGGTGCGCGTCGTGCGACACGCCGGCCGCTTCGACCGCGAGCGGCGCTTCTCGACGTGGCTCTTCCAGATCGCTCTCAACCTCGCACGCGACTGGCGCCGGCGCCCGCCGCCCGAGGCGAGCGAGGCCGAGCCCGTCGACCCGGCGCCCTCCGAACTGGCGCGTGCCGAGGCCCAGCACGACGCCGCCCGCTTGCTGCAGCGCCTGCCCGAGGCGCAGCGCGAGGTCGTGATGCTGCGCTTCTACCACGACATGAGCGAGGAGCAGATGGCCGAGATCCTCCAGTGCCCGCGAGGTACGGTGAAGAGCCGCCTGCACCACGGGTTGGCGAAGCTGGCCGATTTGGCGGCCGAGGAGGGCGCGTGAGCGAGTCCGAGTTGCAGCGGGCCCTGGCGCGCCGCCTCGGCGAACACGCCGAGGAGTGCGGCGAGTGCCGCGCCGCGCCGTTGCCGCTGGGCGAGCTGTCACGGGTGCTGGCGCGGCAGGTGGTCGTGGTCGATGCCGTCGGCCTGTCGCGTCGGGTCGCGGCGGCCTTGCGGCCCGAGCTCGCGCGCCTCGCCTCGGTGTGGTTCTGGCGCCGTTTCGGCCGCGGTGTGCTGGCGGCGCTGCTGCCCCTGCCGGCGATCGTCGCGCTCGATGCCTGGTTGCTGTCGTTCGTACACGAGTGGGCCGCCGCCTGGCTGCCGGAGGCGCTCGTGACCTATCTGGTGGTGAGCTACGGGGCCCTGCTGGTTCTGCTGTTCGCCGCGACCTACGCCGCCATCCCGCTCGCGCTCGCGCGCGAGGCGTGGGGTCGCTCGGTGGCGAGACTGGAAGCGACCGCATGAAGCGCTGTCCCTTCTGTGCCGAAGACATCCACGACGACGCCGTCAAGTGCCGCTACTGCGGCAGCATGCTGGAGGGCTCGGCGCTGACGCGGAGCTGGTACCGTCTCCGCCGCGGCAAGATGGTCGCCGGCGTCTGCGCTGGCCTGGCGGAACAGTTCGGCATCTCGGTGACCGCCCTCCGCCTGGCGGCGGTGCTGCTCACGCTGCTGGGCGCGGGCTGGGGAATCATCCTCTACGCGGTCCTGTGGGTGATCATGCCCTACCGCGACGCCTGACCCCCGGGGGGCGACAGCGGCGCGACCGTGCGCGCGAGCTCGGCCGCCAGGCCCGTGCGCCCCAGGGCCTCGGCGTCCGCCCGGGCTCGCTCGACCCGCATCAGCCCGCTCGCCCAGGCGTCGAGCCGCGGGTTGTCGCCGACTTCGCGACGGGCGAGGGCGAGGAGGACCTCGTCGCCCTCCTCCGGTCGCTCGCCGCGGAGCAGGAGCCGCCCTCGCAGGACCTCGACGTACGGCCCGACGACGGTGGGGAGGAAGACCTGGTAGCGGGTGTCCGCCAGCTCGGCGGCGGCGGCGGCGCGACGCCGCTCGGCGCGTTCGAGGGCGGCGCGCGCGTCGGCCTCGCGACCGAGGCCGAGCAGGGCCTCGCCCGTCAGGGCGGCGCCGATGACCTGGGCGGCGGTCGTGGGCTCGCTCTCGATGCCGGCGGCGGCGGCGAGCGCCTCCTGGTTGCGGCCGCCGAGCAGGAGGAACTGCACGTAGGGTCCGGCGTAGACGCCGGCGAACACGCCGCGCTCGTCGAGATCGAAGGCTTCGCGCAGATAGCGCTCCGCCTCCGCCCGGTCGCCGAGTTGGAGGTTGACCACCGCCAGCAGGTGGAGGTTGTGGCCGTGGTGCCAGTCCTCCGCCGGATCGATCCCCTCGGCCCGGTAATAGGCGCGCTCGAGGCCGTCGGCCTTGACGAACTGGGTGCGCGCCTCGCGCCACTTCCCCTGGCGCGGTAGGACGTGCCCCAGCATGTGCTGGGCATGCGCCACACCCGGCGCATCGGCCGCATACCGCCGGGCGTAGTCCGCCGCCGCCTCGTGCCGGCCGATGTTCTCGTAGGAGTGCGCCAGGAAGTGGTGCGCGCCCAGGTGGTTCGGATCGCGTCGCAGTGCCGCCTCGTAGTAGGCGATCGAGCCCACCCCGCCCGCCTGGCCGCGACCCCAGGCGCCGGGCTCCTCGGCGTTGCCGCGCAGGACCCAGGCGTGCGGGTCGGAGGGATCCATCGCAATCAGCCCGTCGAGTGCGCCGCGGTACGCCAGCAGGCGCTCCTGCTGCTCCTCCGCGGGCGCGTGGATGGCGTCGTGCTGCTGCCGGCCGAGCCGGATCCAGAGCCGCTCGCGCTCCGGCACCGCCGGTCCCTGCGCCAGCTCCTCGGCTCGCGAGAGGTGTGTCGCGGCCTCGTCGAGCGCCTCGGCGTTCTCGTAGGCGCGCGCCAGTCCGAGCTCGGCCATGGCGAGGTCGGGATCGCGCCGCAGCGCCTGGTGGAACGAACGCGCTGCCTCGACCCAGACGTAGGATGCGAGATAGGCGAGCCCCTGGTCGTAGTAGCGCTGCGCTTCGCGGGAGCGGGTCGTCACCTCCTGGTGCAGCCGGCCGGCGCCGGGGTCGAGGCCGATCGGGCGTTGCATCAGCTCGCGCGAGACGCTGCCCGCGAGCGCGAGGCAGCCGGCGGGGTGGGCAGCCTCCTGCGCGGAGGCGAAGGGCGCAAGCGCGAGCAACAGGGCCGCGACGGTGAGGCGACTCGTGCCGTTGCCCATCCCACCCGTGTGTCTCGCGGTGCGCACGCGCTCGCTCGATCCGCTCGCGCGCCCGAGCGGCGCGTCGACTCCGGGGGCGCCGCAGGGGCGCCCCCGGACCGACTCCAGCTCCCCGGGCCTGGCTCGAACAGGCGACAAATCGGTTAACAGCCGCTCACTCGTCGACAATCACCAACGCCAACGCCCGGAAACGTAACCGAAACGTCCCGCGCAGTCCAGGCTCGCCGGCCGCCGATTCCGGGCGGTTCTGGGCAGGGTCCGCCCCAAAATCTCCCCACGGGATCGATGAGCCCCGCGATCGCTCCCCGCGCCCCGTCCGCTGGCGCGTGGTCGCGGCCGTCGGCCTCTCCCTCGCCCTCTGGTGGATCCTCGTCTTCGCCTCGAGCTGGGCGCTCGGGCGGACCAACATTCCGACCGCAGTGGGCGTGTCGGATAGCCGCGTAGATCCCTCCTCGCCTCCCGGTCAGCTCCGCTCCCCGCGGCGGGTTGGAGCTGACCGTTCCCCCGCAAAGAGGTCGGCCCAATGAGCGGACCGGTTCGCGCCGTCCTCAACCCCTGCGACAGCTCCGGGGAGTGCCGCGGCCGCCCCATACAGCTCGTCGTGCCGCTGATGGGCGGCGAGTACGCGACGCGTCTCAGCCAGGACGAAGCGCGCCAGTTAGCGCTTGAGCTGTGGCGGCTCTGCCGCGTTGAGGTTCGCGCATGAGCACGCCCCCGACGCTGCTCGGCCCAGCCCCCGACTTCGACGAGCAGATCAAGACGCTCCGAGGGGTCTTCTCGCGACAGGAGCCGTGGGTCGCGAGGCGGCTATCGATCGCAGTTGCGATCGCGCCGGGCCGGCTCGAGGTGTCCGGCTTCGCACGCCGCCACTTCGGCATTCACCATCAGACCATCCGCGTCCCCGCCAAGGAGGCGCGCCGATACTTCGTCCGCGCCACCGTCGCCGAACTCGCCGCGCTGAAAGAGGCTGAGCGCCGACTCGGCGGCGACTCGGTCTGTGAGTTCGAGGAATGGGTCTGCACCCACCTGGCGACCGGGTTCAAGGTGGCGGCCTTCCTGGCGAGGGATGAAGCGGAGGTCTTCTGCGGGCTGGTGGATCAGGTGGTGGACTGGTCGGCGATCAAGGCGCCTGGGGACGTGGAGAAGTTGCCGAAGGATGCTCGCCGAGCCGTTGGTGGAATCGCTGAGGCGATTCGGCGCGGTCAACTGATGCGCGTTCCGGAGCGGGAGGCGATGTCGTGAGCACCCGCGATCCCTCCACCTTCGGCAAGATCGAGCGCGACCCGGACGTGTGCGGCGGCGCTTGGCGGATCGCCGGCACGCGGATCACCTCCGAGCAAGTGGCGCGGATGGTCCGCGATCACGGCGAGGCGTTCGTCCTGCGGGAGTTTCCGACGCTCGTCGAAGCGGATCTTCGGTCAGTCTGGCCGCGCGGCGTCCACAGCCCCCTCGACCTCTGCAACCTGTTCTCTCGCTGCTACACCTGCGAGGCGTACTGGAAGGCCGATCGCACCGGCATCTACGGCGCCGACCTCTGGTGCGCGGCGTTCATGGTGGCGGCGGAGGTCGCCGCATGAGCCGGCATCAGTCCCCCGTCTGCCGCGGCTGCCACTCGGTGCTCACCGACCGGCGCTGCTCCGCGTGCGGCAAGCCGGTCTGCCTCAAGTGCCAGGCCAAGGGCGCGGAGCACGTCGTTGCCGATCGATCCCGCCGCGACGAAGCCCGTGAGTACTGTCGTGGCACCGTCGCCAAGCTCATCGGAGGCGGCGAGCGATGAGCACCGTTGGACGCGACGGTGGGCGCGCGCCCGGCGATCCCACGCGTGAGGGCGCCGGGCTCGTTGGCGCCGGCGCCAACGATCTCGAGACGCTAACCCAAGAGCGGGCGCCGGGCCGATTTCCGGCGCTCGAAAAAGACACGGGCGCCCCTCGCCAGAACATCGGCAGCGGCGCTGTCGGCCTTGAGGTCGGGGCCGAGGAAGGGACCAACGCGAGGCGTGGAGTCGCGTCCCAACCGAAAGGTGCTCCCGTGGGGGAACGCCACCTCGCATCAGGCGTGACAGCCGGGAGAGACCGGCACTTTCAACGAACACCGGATCAGCTCGCGCCGAGACGCGGCGGGCGCGAGCTGGTCACCCACGAGACAACCCCACGACGAAGGACGGGGCTCGGTGCACCGACCACGCCGACGCTGAATCACCGCGGGACCGGTGGTCGCCGGTCGTCATGGTGCGACGCTGAGGCGGGCACCGAGCTCCCGTCCGTGCCGCCCGCAGGTCTAACGGCACGACGCCGGCCTCATAAGCCGGAGATACCCGGTTCGACTCCGGGGCGGGCAACACCTCCGGGTAGCGCCCGGACGCGCCGGCGATTGCCGCTAGGAGCCGTCCCGCAAAATGGGATCGGGGCAAGCGGTTTCATCATCGAACACGACGAACTGAGCGGCGCAGTACGAACCAGGGAAGTTCAGATGGCGATGGGCGGCGCTATGGAAAATGCCCGACGTAACAGGGGTATGAATCCCGGCTCATCTTCCAGGGTGTCTTCGGACTTCGTGTGCCGAGGGGTGTCCGGGCTGCTGGCAACCCGGTCTGGTGTCCCGTGCTGCGCCGCCCAGGCACCCACCCGCTACTCGGTGTCGCGATCCGGCCGGGACTGAGAGGGGGAGGGGGGACGTGGTGGTGGATAGCCGTATCGAGCGCCTGCCTGAGGGTAGGGCATCCCACATGTCGGGTGACCATCCGTCCGGGGGCGGGTTGAGGGGCAGCGGTTGGTATTGCGCTCGAGGAGGAGGTGTGCGCTGATGCGGAACGAGCGCCCCCCGCGCGGCCCAGCTGACCTCTTCGGCTCGACCGAGATGCCACGCGCCCTCATGGCCGCTGGCTGCAAGGAGATCGCCGCGGCCGCGCGGGAGTTCTCCACGCGCGCCAGGAGGGACGCTGACGGCCTCGTTGGAACCACCGCCCGGTACGAGCTCGACTGCGCGGTCGAGGCCGCAGAGCGGTACGCCGCGGCGGTCGAGCGGGTCGCGAGGCGCCTGGGGGAAGGGTGATGGCGAAGCTCTCCTACTTCCCCTGGAACGCCGGCGACTATCTCTCGGACCCGAAGGTCACGGGTAAGTCGCTCGAGGAACAGGGCGCCTACGTGCGGCTGTTGAGCCTCATGTGGAAGCGGGGTGAATCGAAGGTCGATCCCTCGTGGTGTTCGCTGCCCGACAACGACGTCGAGCACGCCCGCAGCCTCGGCATCACCCCTCGGCACTGGAAGCGGCTGCGCGCGGCTCTCGTCGACGGGCCGATGGCGGTCTTCACCGTCAACGATGACGGGCTCCTGGTGAACAAGCGGCTCACCGCCGAGTTCGTTCGCGCGCTCGAGAAGTCGAAGAAGGCGGCGACCGCTGCTCGCCAGAAATTTCAGCAAAACGGCGAACTTTCTGGAGCTGGGAGCAAGGCAAAGAGGCCGCGCGCGAATGACATAAACGAGCCCCGCAACCCTGCGGAAAACAAAGAAACACCCCCTGCGTCCGCAGAGCTGGAGCAGCCGCCAAGCACTACCGAATGCAGCGCTGGAGCACCTGCTACTCAGACTCAGACTCAGAAGAAAGACTCGGAAGAAGAACACACACAGGGGAAAGTAGCGCGCGCGCGCGAGGCGGCAGGTGCGGCTGCCGAAGCGCCGCCACCACCGCAGCTCGAGGCGGACGAGGTGCGCTTGGCGCCCCAGCTCCCACTTCCCGCCGACTTCGGTGAGGGTCCCGAGGCGACAGAGATCGCCGTCTCCGTCGGGATCTCGCCCGAGTTCGCCTCGGCGACGGTCGCCGACTTCGCCGACGCGATGCGCTCGAGGGGCTTCACCTCGGCCGACTGGCCCTCCGAGCTGCGCCGGTGGTGCCGCCGCGCTGCGCTCGGGCAGCGTCCGAGCCTGGAGGTCCTCGCGAGGCCGAAGGGCGCGCCGGCCGCCCAGCTCGATCTGCGCCTGATCCCCTTCGCCGATGAGTGGAACGTCCGCTGCGGCGTCTTCCCTGTCGTGAAGGGCAACGAGTGCCTGTTGCCGGTCGTGGGCGAGCTCGGCGCCGACGAAGCTCTCCGGCGGTGGCGACTCTTCCTCGCAGCCACCGACCCGAAGCACGCGAGCCCCGCCCGGTTCGCTGAGACCCATCGGAGGTTTGAACATGGAGCAGCCAACGGAATCGATCGACCCCGCCCCGGCGGCGGAGGCGGTGCTGGCGGAAGCGAACCAACGCCTGCAGGCGAAGCGGGCAAGCCTCGGGATCGTTTCGCCAGCATGCGCGCGCGGCCCGGTCCGCCTCGACCGCGTCGAGCCGCAGGCGACTCCTGAGCCCGGCAGTTTCACCTGCCGCAGCTGCAGCGTCGAGATGTCGGTCGAAGCGGCCTGGTCGGCGAAGCGCCGTCACGGGGCGATCGCGTGCGACAACTGCATCGCCGCGGCCGCGGATCGCCTGGCGCAGCATCGGCGCGACCAGATCGAGCAGCTGATGGAACGCCAGGGTGTGGGCAAGGCCTACCGCGACTGCCAGGTCGGGCAGTTCCCGGCCGAGCTGCAGGAGGTGGCAGCCAGGCTGTTCGCCGAAGGTGAGTTCCCCGGCCTCCTGATCACCGGCGACTCTGGCACCCACAAGACCCGCTTCGCCTGCGCGCTCATGCGCGAGTGGATCCTGGCCGGCCGGACGGTCTCGTTCACGACGGCGCGCGCCGTCTTTCGCGAGGTGCGCGAGACGTACGCAGAGGACTCGAAACTGACCGAGTCGGCGCTCCTCGATCGACGCATCGCCGTCGACCTGTTCGTCGTCGACGACCTCGGCCGAGAGGGGCGCATCACCGACCAGGTGCTGTCGGTCCTGCACGAGTTCATCGACGAGCGCCTCCGCAACAACCGCCCGACGGTGATCACCACCAACCTCGACGTCGACGGCATCGAGGCCGTCTACGGGGCCAACATCGCGAGCCGCCTTCACATGTTCGAGTGGCTGGTGATGGACGGCCCGGACGGGCGGCGACAGCCGCGGGAGGCATGAGGCGGTGCAGGGCGAACGCAGGGTGACGATCGACACGCTCCGGCAGGAAGCTGTGAGAGTCGGCGAGGACACGCCGCTCGGCCAGGTCATGATGCGCATGGCGGCGACGTTCACCGCGCGCCCGGGTGCCGCGCCAGCGCACGCCCCACTTCCGCCGGTGGGACTGCAGGCGATGCTGCCGGCGTCCGCAACCATGGGGCTCGAGCGGTCGCTCCCGATCGGCGATCGGGATGAAGACCCGAGCGACGCCGCGGTGCTCTCACTCTTCGATCGTGAGCCGGGGAACGACGGATGACGAGCGGTGCGAACAGACGCGGTGGAGCAGGCGCGACGCTCGCCCTCGCGGCGCAGCTGGCGGGGGCGCTCCTACTCGGGCGACACACGCTCGCCGGCAGCTGCCAGTACTTCGCCGACGGTGCCGATCTCCTGGTGGACTGTGCCGACCATCAGGAGGCGCGGTGTCCCGACGGGATGGTGGCGGTGGTGGCCCGAGGCGGCAGCCACGGCCGTACCTTCCTGCTCTGCCGCGTGGTGACGCCTTTACCGACACCGGCGCGTCCGCATCCGCGCAGAGCGCCGGCTGGGGAACAGGGAACGGTGGACAGATCATGAGAGGGGCCGGTGTGCAGGTGTCGCTCGACGGCGAGCAGGTCGAGCTGAGCCCACGGCTCGCCGAGATGGTGCGGCGCCTGGTCGAGGTGGACGCGATGGTCAGTCAGATCCAGGTCGGCGACGTGACCCTTCACTTCGCCGATCGGAAGGTGAGCATGGCCGTCCGGTGGTCGATGCCGTCTCGACGACTGCCCGGAGAGTGAGGTGAAGCAGCCGAAGAAGAGAGGCCGCCGCTCACGGCCGGTCCCATCGAATCCGGACGCTCAGCCCGAGCGCGAGCTCACCGCGAAGGAGCAGGCCTTCGTCGCGGAGTACCTCGTGGACTTCAACGCCACCCAGGCGGCCAAGCGCGCCGGCTACAGCGCCCGGGCGGCGCGGGCGATCGGCACGGAGAACCTGGCAAAACCAGCCATTGCCGCCGCGCTCTCCTCGGCGATCGCCGCGCGGCAGGAGCGCACTCAGATCACTGCCGACAGGGTCGTGCAGCGCCTGTGGGACATCGCCGACCTGGACCTCGGAGACATCTTCGAGTGGGGACCCGACGTCGCGGGCGGCCTTCGGCTGAAGCCCTCGAAGGAGATGTCGCCGGCGGCCCGCAAGATGCTGGCTGCGCTGTCGGTCGAGCGGGTGGGCGGAGTGGGGTTCGGGGACCCGGTCGAGTACATCCGGGCGGCGCTCCTCGACAAGCGGTGGGCGCTCGAGCAGCTCGCGCTCCACACCGGAGCGATCGTTCCCAAGGGCAAGCTCGAGCTCACCGGCAAGGATGGCGAGAAGCTCTTCCCCGGAGTGCCTCTGGCGGTGCTGCAGCAGGTGATCATCGCCTCGGAGGCCGCCGAGAACGAGCACGGCCACATGGATGTTGGCGGCTGAGACGACAGGGCCGGATCCGGGGTCGCCGGCCGGCGCGGCGGCGCTGCGCGCGTCCATCCTCAACCCGGTCCGCTTTGCGCGGTCGTGGCTCCAGAGCGCCGTCTGGGCTGTCCAGGCTCAGATCCTCTACGCGATCGCGCGCAACTCGAGGGTCTCGGTCAAGGCGTGTCACAGTTCCGGCAAGACGTTCGTGGCGGCTCTCGCCGCATTGTGGTGGATGGCGCGGCACCCGACGGGGATCGTCATCACGACGGCGCCGACCTGGGTGCAGGTCGAGCGGCTGCTGTGGGGCGAGATCCACCGCGCCGTCGGCCGCTCGCTGGTGAAGTTCCCGGAGCCGAACAAGACGAGCCTGTACCACCGGGCCGACAACTACCTACTCGGTCTGAGCACGAACCAGGGTGTCAGGTTCCAGGGATTCCACGGGCGGGTGCTGCTGATCCTCGACGAGGCGCCGGGCGTGAACCCGGAGATCATCGAGGCGATCGAGGGCATCCGCGCCGGTGGCGACGTGCGCACGCTCCAGCTCGGCAACCCCATCATCCCGAGCGGGCCCTTCTACGACGACTTCCACGGGCAGCGGCACCGCACCAAGTGCATCACCATCAGCGCCTTCGACACGCCGAATCTCTCCAACCTCCGCCGGCGGCCGAACGAGCCGTGGGAAGTCACCATGGACGCCCTGCTGCGCCTCTCCGAGGACCAGCTCGACGAGCGGGTGAACTGGCACCTCACCACACGGCGTTGGGTGAAGGAGAAGTACGAGGAGTGGGGGCCGAAGCACCCGCTCTTCCAGTCGAAGGTGCTGGGGGAGTTCCCAGAGCACGCGGAGGGGCAGCTCATCTCGCTGGCGTGGGTCGAGGCCTCCGCCAAGCGCGACGTCCTGGTCGACGGCGGCGAGCTCGAGGCGGGCCTCGACGTTGCCGGGCCCGGCGAGGCGGAGACGGTGCTCACCATCATCAACCGGCGGACCGGCGCCATCGTCCTGCAACGCTGGTGGACCCTCCCGGATCCTCGGGGGGAGGTCGTGGCGGAGCTCCGCCCGTTCCGCCAGCGCGGGCAGCTCGGCGAGATCAAGGTTGACTCGAACGGCATCGGGTGGGGCATGGCGTGCCACCTGCGCGACCTGGGCTTCAAGGTCAGGTTCGTGAACGTCGGTCAGGCGTCGACGCAGCCGGACCGCTTCAAGAACCTACGCGCGGAGTTCTTCTGGCAGCTCGCGATGCGCTTCAAGGACGGCGAGGTCGCGGGCCTCAAGAACGAGAGGACGCAGGGGCAGTTGACGTCGATCCTCTACGAGCACGACGCACGCGGCCGCGTCGTGATCGAGTCGAAGGAGGATGCCGCGAAGCGCGGCGTGCCGAGCCCCGATCGCGCGGACTCGCTGATGCTGGCGTTCGCTCGCCCGCCCGTCGGCTGGCAGGTCGTGGGCGACATCGAAGAGGACGAGCGGAGGGAGAAGGGGATGAAGAAGTCGCCCGATCAGAAGCAGCTCGAGGCGGCCATTCCAGAGGCCTTCACGGAGCGGCCGGCGAAGAAGGGGGCGTGGCAGCCCCTCTGCGGGAACTGCATCTACCACGACCGGGACCTGGTCGATGACGGGCGCACCTCGTGCACGCTCCGGCGGATCCGGATCCGGCTGGGCGACCCAGGGTGTGACCACCACGACCCCGGAGCGATCGCCGAACGAAGGGAGGACAAGTCGTGACGGAACTGCGAATCGACGTCGACGGCTCGGCGACCATGCGGGGCGAGCCGCTGCCATACGTGGCGCGCCTCGACACGCCGGTGATCTTTCGCGGTCCGGACGGTCTCCAACTCGGAGGCTTCGTCAACCCGGAGTTGTTCGACCCCACCGCCCCGACCGTACCTGGCCCCCGAGGCGCATTCTATCGTAGGGCCTTCGGTCGCAGTCCAGATCGCGGCTCGCCGCGACGCGCTTCGTTCTGTACTGCCCCGCTTCATCCTCCGCGATCACGCGGCATAGCACCTACCCTTCCCGAACTGCGGCCTAACGCTCCGAAGGTCGCTACGGACGGATGGAGCGAGCGCCATCCGCAACCTTCTTCGCTAAGACAAGGCAATCGTCCGCCGTCCTTTTCACATCGGCGGCAAACTTCACCTTCTTCGCTCCGTAGCGATACTGATGCGCCCACTCATGCCGGAGCGCCACTAGCAGCTCGAGTGCGCTGGTGAGGCCGGCATCCTCGGGAACTTCTATTCCGAGGGGACGGAACAGACCACGGAGGTGCTTCATCGCGATTCCGTTGTTGTGTTCGATCTTCAACGAGGTTGCAGACTTGGCCTTTTCGATGGCCACCCGGATGTTGTCATAGATCGATCGCGGCTCGTCCCAATCCGCTTCCGGCGCACTGTGGTAGAGAAGCAACGATGCCGAACACCGGGAGAGACGCTTCCCGACCGTCCAACTTCGTTCCAGGGACTCGAGCGCCCACAGCCCCACGCCTTCTATGAAATTCTCGAAGGCACCGTGAGTGAGAACAACGAAGGCCGCGACATCTAGGACTTCGTCTCTCGTCGGAGTCCCCAGCGTTGGCGCACCGAGGTGGCGTGCCAGGAACTTGGCTTCGGTCTCTTGGACGAAATCACGCAGGATGTTGAACTCGACCGTAGGTCCCCGGCGCTTCATTTCGGTCGCGCACTCGATCGGAGAGGGAGAGCGTCCGTTTCTACGCCCAAGGCTCGGTGCAACATCCGGCGGTATTTCTCGAAGCGCACTCGATAGTTCTCGATCGACTTGGTTGTCGATTCGATTGTGCTCAGGAACTCGTTGTCGGTTGACAGCGTCTTGAACGCCGCAAATAGGGCCTTTTTCTTCGTACGAGCTGCTTCTCGAATCGCACGTTGAGAGAAGTAGTAGACCTGCACCTCGAATAGAGCCCTATTCAGCGATGGCTCAAACCTGCCGTCCTTGAACTTTCGTCCTGCGTGCTCGCCGAAGACCTGGGAAGCTGCTTGGACACCTCGCAAGAGTTGTTCGACAAGGGACTCAGTCTGCGTCTTCTCCTTGGGCCATCCCTTGTTTAGCCGTTGCATCGTTTCGTCAAGGAAGGGCTTCATGTTGCCAACGTAGTCCCGGGAGAAGCGCCTCCAGGCGACCAGTCGGAGAAGCAACTCGACATCTCGCAGTCGCGGGTCGGGACAGTCGATTCCGAGCAGATTCCAGAGATGATTCGGACTCGATGTGATCTCGATCAAGTACTTCGCAAAGTCTCCTTGGTTGAGAACCTGCCTGAGTTCCTGAGACGAAAGCGGTACCGAGCCGGTATTGATCCGATAGAAGATGTCATAGAGCACAGCTTCATCGCTGAACCCGGTGATAACCGTGGTTCGGATGTCGGCGTTTCCAAGTTGACGACGCTCGGTGGAGTATGCGGAGCCGGTCAGAAAATCATCCAGCGGAACCCGATTGAGATCCTTGAGAACGTTGAGACCCGATAGCCGTGGCTGAGTCCAATAGCCACGAAACTCCTCCAGATAGAGGCCCGCGATGGTCATGAGGCGCTGCTTGCCGTCTATGACGATGAACGTCTTCTTCTTGTGGGGATTCTCGGCGAGAACAATCTGCGGAACCGGGAACCCAAGTATGAAGGATTCGATCAGTCTTCCACGACGTTGATCGCGCCAGGCATTGCGGCGCTGGAAGGCCGGGTCAAGATCGATGTTCCCCTGCCGCACCTGCTGAACGATCGTCTCGACCGTCCAATCGCGGGCTGCGATAGCGATGTTGTAGTCGCTGGGGCTCTTAGGACGTTCGAGATCTGACGCGTCCTCGGAGTTCCAGAGGTCTACTTGCTCGATGTCGCTCTCAGGCGTTCTAGCCATCCTTAGACTTTCTCCGCAATGCGGGATCGCGTCAAGCTGGCGTGCCATCTAACGCGCAGTTCAGCCTTGCGGATGGCCCGACGGGGTAGGTACCGGCCAGTTTGGTGGGACCGGGCGCCTACTTAGGCATTCGTAAGCGCCCTAACGTTTTTCGAGCGGCCAGGTAAGCGGGGTAGCAGCCCCCACGCATTGATGCCCAAAGGTGGGGCCGATAGTCTGAGATCCTAGTCGAGCAAGACGCCGACCCAGGGCAACGCGAGAGACAACCCTTCACTTGGCTTGCCCCGGTGGCGCGACCTGTGGCAGCGTCACAGCGTTCGTCGCCGGCGTACCCGAATGAGGATCGCCGCGTTCAGTGAGGCGAAGTTGCGCCTTGCTGGTCGCGGCTTCCCCCCTTCGACCAGCGGGCCTCGGTCGATCCCAGGGGGACCTTCAGAGGTACGTCATGCGAAGGCTCATCGCGGCTCTCGCTCTGCTACTTGTGCCCGCCATCGCCGGCGCTGGCGGCGTGCTCAATCCTGCCACCGCACGCCTCGACGCCAAGGCGACGAGCTGCGCCGTCACCACCGACGGCGTCGGCCACACCGCCTACAGCGAGGCGACGCTCGATTGCAGCGCCGGCGAACAGTTCTACTG
>Ga0268299_1003238_pt1 | contig 15678 bp, 13 predicted proteins | sample NOBtaG_FD_193484 | JGI IMG/M metagenome (GOLD analysis project Ga0268299, IMG submission 193484) | Activated sludge microbial communities from bioreactor in Nijmegen, Gelderland, Netherland - NOB reactor | ecosystem: Engineered > Bioreactor > Aerobic > Activated sludge | place: Netherlands...
CCGATTCGTGCGGCCGCGCGCGACCGGCCTCCGCCGTCGCGGCGTCGATCAGGAAGGGTTCCGCCTGGCGGTTCATGCCGCCGCCCACACGCGCGTCTGCGACGCGGCCAGCGGCGCGGCGGGCCGCGTCTCCAGCCACAGGCGCATCAGCAGGTTCTGCGCGGCGCGCAGCCGGTAGCCGGCCGAGGCCCGCAGGTCGCTGAGCGGCGCGAAGTCGGTGGCCAGCGCGGCCATGGCCGCCCGGGCCGTGGCCTCGTCCCAGGGCCGGCCGACCACGGCGGCTTCGGCGGCGGCGGCGCGCTTGACGATGGCGGCCATGCCGCCGAAAGCGAAGCGCGCCTGCCGCACCGTGCCGCCGTCGAGCGTCAGCGCCAGGCCGGTGGCGACCGCCGAGATGTCGCAGTCGAAGCGCTTGCCGAGCTTGTAGGCGCGCAGCTGCGTGGCCGCGTCGGGGCGGGGGATCTCGATCGCCTCGATGAACTCGCCGGGTTCGAGGCGGCTCTTCATGTAGTCGACGTAGAACTCGCCGAGCGCCATGCGCCGCTGCCGCGCGCCGCGCCGCAGCACCAGGCCGGCGTCCAGCGCCAGCAGCACCGGGGCGCTGTCGCCGATCGGCGAGCCGTTGGCGACGTTGCCGCCCATGGTGCCGGCATGCCGCACCGGCGGCGAGGCGAAGCGGCGCCCCATGTCGAGGAACTCGGGCGAGATCTCGGCGAGCGCGAGCCAGGCGTCCTCGAGCGGCGCGCCGGCGCCGATGCGCAGCAGCTCGCCCTGCCATTCGATGCGCTTGAGCTCGTCGACGCCGCCCAGGTAGACGATCTCGCCCAGGTCGCGCAGCTGCTTGTTGGCCCACAGGCCGATGTCGGTGCAGCCGGCCAGCAGCGTGGCCTGCGGCCGGGCCTCGCGCAGCGCCGCCAGCGCCTCCAGCGTGCGGGGCGCGTGGAAGGGCCCGGCGTGCGTGCTGGCATCGGGCGCCGTGTCGTCCTCGATGCGCTCCAGCAGTTCGGCGATGCGGCCGGTGTCGAGCCGCCGCGGCGGCAGCTCGAACATGCGCTCGCCGGCGTCGAGGATGGGGCGGTAGCCGGTGCAGCGGCACAGGTTGCCGGACAGCACGTCGGCCAGCTCGCCGCGCGTCGGCCGCGTGCCCGCCTCGCCGTGGCGCTCGTAGCAGGCCGCCAGCGACATCGCGAAGCCGGGCGTGCAGAAGCCGCACTGCGAGCCGTGGCAGTCGACCAGGGCCTGCTGGACCGGATGGAGGCAGCCCGCGCCGCCGGCGATCGCCTGCAGGTCCTCGACCGTCAGCAGCGCCTTGCCGTGCAGGGTGGGCATGAACTGGATGCAGGCGTTGACGGTGCGCAGGCTCAGCTCGCCGACGATGCTGGCCCGCGCGGACGCCGTGCCGATGGCGCGCGCGTGCCCGGCCCGCTCGGCGATCACCACGGTGCAGGCGCCGCAGTCGCCTTCGTTGCAGCCCTCCTTGCTGCCGGTGCAGCGTGCGTCCTCGCGCAGCCAGGCCAGCACGCTGCGCTGGGGCATGGCGGCGTCGATCTCGACGATGGCGCCGCGGTGGACGAAGCGGATGGACGAATCTTGCATGGGGCTGGCGTCGATGACCCGAAAGCTACTCCAAGCCGGCAGGCATGCGAATACGATGCCAGCCCAGACCCTGAGGCCTTCCGTCCCATGAACCCTGCCGTGCCGACCCGCCTGCCGCTGCACCGATCCGTGCGCCGGCCCTCCGCGGGCACCGTGATGGCGCCACGGCGCCCGCGCCCGGAGACGGCATGACGCGCACCGCGCTGTTCGGTGACCTGCTGGACTTCACTGCCGACCCGGGCTTCGCGCCGCCGGCCGACGCGCCCGGCGTGCGCTTTCGGCCCGATCACTGGCTGCTGGTCGAGGACGGCCGCATCGCCGGCGTGCAGCGCGAGGCGCCCGATGCGTCCTGGTCGCGCATCGACCACCGCGGCCGGCTGCTGATGCCCGGCTTCATCGACACCCACGTGCACTGCCCGCAGCTCGACGTGATCGCCAGCTACGGCCTGGCGCTGCTCGACTGGCTGAACACCTACACCTTCCCGGCCGAGCAGCGCTTTGCCGACCCGGCCGTCGCGCAGGCCGGTGCCGAGCGCTTCGTCGAGGCGCTGCTGGCCCACGGCACGACGGCCGCGGTGGTCTTTCCCACCGTGCACAAGGTCTCGGCCGAGGCGCTGTTCGGCGCCGCGCAGGCGCGCGGCATGCGGCTGATCGCCGGCAAGGTGCTGATGGACCGGCATGCGCCGGACGGCCTGCGCGACGATGTGGACCAGGCCGAGCGCGACTGCATCGACCTGATCGCGCGCTGGCACGGCCGCGACCGCCTGGCCTACGCGGTGACGGTGCGCTTCGCCGCCAGCAGCACGCCCGGGCAGCTGGCGATGGCCGGCGCGCTGTGCCGGGGCGATGCCAGCCTCTACATGCAGACCCACGTGGCCGAGAACACCGACGAGGTGCGCTGGGTCGGCGAGCTCTTTCCCGAGGCGCGCAGCTACCTCGACGTCTACCACCGCCACGGCCTGCTGCATCCGCGCGCCGTGCTGGCGCACGGCATCTGGCTCGATGCCGACGATCGCGCGCTGCTGGCAGCGACCGGCGCGCAGATCGCCCATTCGCCGTCGAGCAACCTCTTCCTCGGCAGCGGCCTGTTCGACTGGGCCGGCGCGGTGGCCGCCGGGCACCAGGTCAGCATGGCCAGCGACGTCGGCGGCGGCACCAGCCTGTCGATGCTGCGCACGCTGGCCGATGCCTACAAGGTGCAGGCGCTGCGCGGCGTGCGGCTGACGGCCTGGAAGGCGCTGCACACGGCGACGCTCGGTGCGGCCGAGGCGCTGGGCCTCGCGCACGAGATCGGCCGCCTGGAGCCCGGCACGATGGCCGACCTGTGCGTGTGGGACTGGGCCGCCGGGCCGGTCGCGGCGCACCGCGACCGCATCGCGCGCGAGCGCGGCGACGCCACGCTGCACGAGCGCGTCTTCGCCTGGCTGACGCTGGGCGACGAGCGCAACCTGGTCGAGACCTACGTGGCGGGCGTCGCGCGCTATGGATGCAATTCGGTGCGCTGATTTGTATACAGGCGGTGCATCGGCACCGCGGCGACGCACGGCGGGGTGGGCGGGCGTGGGCGACCGATGGGTACGGATGTTGCGATGGTGTGACAGCGCCAGCGCATGGCGCAGGCCGCGATGCGCGGACTGCGGCCAGGGCTGCGCGGACGCGAGCCGTCGAGGGCGGCGCGTGAACGAACCAACCGCAACACCCGAGGACCCCCATGAATCCCACCGCAAGGACTGCCGTCGCACTCTCGCTCTCCCTGCTCGCCGCCGGCAGCCAAGCCGCCGACTGGAGCGACACCTACATCGGCTTTCGCACCGGCAACAAGTTCGCCGAGCCCTTCGGCAGCAACGACATCAAGAAGAACATCTTCAACCTGAGCCACGTCAGCGGCTACAAGTACGGGACCAACTTCTTCAACGTCGACTACCTGATGTCCGACAACAAGGACCCGGCCTTCGCCGGGGCCGACTCGGGCGCGCGCGAGGTCTACATCGTCTACCGCCACACGCTGGACGCGGAGAAGGTCCTGGGCACGCCGTTCAAGTTCGGGCCCTTGCGCGGCTGGGGCCTGACCGGCGGCTTCGACGTGAACACCAAGGACGACGCCGGCTACAACTCGAAGAAGCAGATGCTCGTGCTGGGTCCGACGGTCTTCGTCGACGTGCCGGGCTTCCTGAACGTCAGCGTGCTGTGGCTGCGCGAGAGCAACGCGCCGTACAACACCTTCAGCGGCACCGGCGTGTCCCGCTACACCTACAAGACCCACCCGATGCTGACGGCGGCCTGGGGCATCCCGCTCGGCAGCACCGGCCTGTCCTTCGAGGGCTTCATGAACTGGATCGCCGCCAAGGGCACGAACGAGTTCGGCGGGCCGACCAAGGCCGAGACCAACATCGACATGCAGCTGATGTACGACGTCGGCGCGCTGTACGGCAACAAGGGCCAGTTCAAGGTCGGCCTCGAATACCAGTACTGGCGCAACAAGTTCGGCAACCCGACCACGGCCGTCGGCGCCGGTGCAGGCCCGGGCGCGACCGCCAAGACGCCGATGATCCGGGCCGAGTACCACTTCTGACCGTGATCGCGCGGCGGATCGGCGGCGCCGCCGCCGGTCCATGATGCCGACCGACGCCCCTGCGACGCCCATGCTCCGTCTCGAACTGACCGCCATCAGCAAGCAGTACCCCGCGGTCAAGGCCAACGACCGCGTGTCGCTGCGCGTTGCGCCCGGCCAGATCCACGCCGTGCTCGGCGAGAACGGCGCGGGCAAGTCCACGCTGATGAAGATCATCTACGGCGCGGTCCGGCCCGACGAGGGCGAGATCCGCTGGAACGGCGAGCCGGTCGCGATCCGCAGTCCCGCCGAGGCGCGGCAGCTCGGCATCAGCATGGTCTACCAGCACTTCAGCCTCTTCGACACGCTGACCGCGGCCGAGAACGTGTGGCTCGGCCTCGACAAGGCAGGCAGCCTGGCGGAGGTGTCGGCGCGCATCGCGCAGGTGTCGCGCGAGTACGGGCTCGAGCTCGATCCGCAGCGCCCCGTGCACAGCCTGTCGGTCGGCGAGCGCCAGCGCATCGAGATCGTCCGCGCGCTGCTGACGAACCCGCGGCTGCTGATCCTCGACGAGCCGACCTCGGTGCTGACGCCGCAGGCGGTCGAGAAGCTCTTCGTCACGCTGCGGCGGCTGGCCAGCGAGGGCTGCTCCATCCTCTACATCAGCCACAAGCTCGACGAGATCCGCGCGCTGTGCCATCACTGCACGGTGCTGCGCGGCGGCCGCGTCACCGGCGAGGTCGACCCGCGCACCGAGACCAACGCCGGCCTGTCGCGCCTGATGATCGGCGCCGAGCCGCCGCCGCTGCAGCACCGCGAGGCGCGGCCCGGTGAGGTGGCGCTGCAGGTGCGCGGGCTTGCGCTCGCCAAGGCCTCGCCGTTCGGCACCGATCTGCGCGACATCGACTTCGAGGTGCGTGCCGGCGAGATCGTCGGCATCGCCGGCGTCTCGGGCAACGGCCAGCAGGAGCTGATGGCCGCGCTGTCGGGCGAGGACGCGCGCGCGCCGGCCGGTACCGTGACGCTGTTCGGCCAGGATATCGGCCGCGCCCCGCCGGGCGCGCGGCGGGCTCTGGGCCTGCACTTCGTGCCCGAGGAGCGCCTCGGTCGCGGCGCGGTGCCGACGCTGTCGCTGGCCGCGAACACCCTGCTGACGCGCACCGAGGCCGTGGGGCGCGGCGGCTGGCTGCGCATGGGCCGCGTGCGCGCGCTGGCCGAGTCGCTGATCCGTGCCTTCAACGTCAAGGCCGGCGGACCGAAGGCGGCGGCGCGCAGCCTGTCGGGCGGCAACCTGCAGAAGTTCATCGTCGGGCGCGAGATCGACGCCAAGCCGCGGCTGCTGATCGTGTCGCAGCCGACCTGGGGCGTCGACGTCGGCGCGGCCGCGCAGATCCGCGGCGCGCTGCTGACGCTGCGCGACGAGGGCTGCGCGGTGCTGGTCGTCAGCGAGGAGCTCGACGAGCTGTTCGAGATCGCCGATCGCCTGCTCGTCATCGCCCAGGGGCGGCTGAGCCCGGGCGTCGCCACCTCGAAGGCCACCGTCGAGATGATCGGCGAGTGGATGAGCGGCCTGTGGCCGGGCGCCGACCGTGCCGCCGGCGCGGGCCCGCTGCCGGAGCCGGCCCATGCTTAAGCTCGAGGCGCGCGCCCAGCCCTCGCAGGCGATGTCGGTCGCCTCGCCGCTGATCGCGCTGGCGCTGACGGTGCTGCTGGCCGGCCTGCTGTTCGCCGCGCTCGGCAAGGACCCGCTGAAGGGCCTGGGCATCTTCTTCGTCGAGCCGCTGAACGGCGTGCGCGCGGTCTCCGAGGTGCTGCTGAAGGCCACGCCGCTGATCCTGTGCGCGCTGGGCCTCGCGGTCTGCTACCGCTCCAACGTCTGGAACATCGGCGCCGAGGGGCAGTTCCTGCTCGGCGCGATCGCCGGCGGCGGCGCCGCGCTGTGGCTCGGCCACCAGGGCGTGGGCGGTCCGCAGGGCCTCTACGCGCCGCTGGTGCTGCTGGCCGGCGTCGTGGGCGGCATGGCCTGGGCCGCGATCACCGCGCTGCTGCGCGATCGCTGCAACGCCAGCGAGATCCTCGTGAGCCTGATGCTGGTCTACGTCGCGCAGCAGTTGCTGAACTACCTGGTGTTCGGGCCCTGGAAGGACCCGGGCGGCTTCAACTTCCCGCAGACCCGGACCTTCGAGGTCGCGACCTGGCTGCCGGCGCTGCTGCCGCGCTCGCGGCTGCACTGGGGCTTCGTGCTCGCGCTCGTCATGGTCGTGCTGTTCTGGGTCTTCCTGTTCCGCTCCTGGCGCGGCTACCAGCTGCAGGTCGGTGGCCTGGCACCGGCGGCGGCGCGCTATGCGGGCTTCTCGGCGCGCAGCTCCTTGTGGACGGCGCTGCTGGTCTCGGGCGGCATGGCCGGCCTGGCCGGTGCGATGGAGGCCGCCGGTCCGCTGCGGCAGCTCACGCCGCATGTCTCGACCGGCTACGGCTTCACCGCGATCATCGTGTGCTTCGTCGGCCGGCTGCATCCGCTGGGCATCGCCCTGGCGGGCGTGCTGCTGTCGATGCTGCTGATCGGCGGCGAGCTGGCGCAGTCGCGGCTGGGCCTGCCGAACGCGCTGACCGGCGTGTTCCAGGGGCTGCTGCTGTTCCTGCTGCTGGCCTGCGACACCTTGATCAACTACCGCGTCCGCTGGAAGCGTGGCGGGCTCGCGAGCACGGCGCTGCCGGCCGCGGTGGTGGCGAAGGAGGGCGCGGCATGAACGAGCTGGCCCTGCTCGTCGCCGCCACGCTGGCCTCCGGCACGCCGCTGGCGATCGCCGGCCTGGGCCTGCTGCTGGGCGAGAAGGCCGGCGTGCTGAACCTCGGGGCCGAGGGCATGATGCTGGTGGCTGCGATCGCCGGCTTCGGCGCGGCCTTCCTGACCGGCAGCGACACGATCGCCTTCGCCGCCGGCGCCGCGGCCGGCGCGGCCATGGCGGCGCTGTTCGCGCTGCTGGCGATCGGCCTCAACACCAACCAGTACGCCACCGGCCTGGCGCTCAGCCTGTTCGGCGCCGGCTTCTCGGCCTTCGTCGGCGTCGCCTTCGTCGGCAAGAAGCTGCCCGACCGTGCGCCCTTCGAGCTGCCGCTGCTGGCCGACCTGCCGTTCTTCGGGCCGGCGCTGTTCCGCCAGCATCCGATGGTCTATGTCGCGATCGCGCTGGTCGCGGCACTCGCCTGGTTCCTGTACCGCACCCGCGCCGGGCTGGTGCTGCGGGCCGTGGGCGAATCGCCCGAGTCGGCGCACGCGCTCGGCTACCCGGTGCGCGCGATCCGGCTGGCGGCCGTGGTGACCGGCGGCGCGCTGTGCGGCATCGCCGGCGCCTTCCTGTCGGTGGTCTACGCGCCGCTGTGGGTCGAGGGCCTGGTGGCCGGCCGCGGCTGGATCGCGCTGGCCCTCACCACCTTCGCGACCTGGCGACCGGCACGCGTGTTGCTTGGTGCCTACCTGTTCGGCGGTGTCACGATGCTGCAGTTCGCGCTGCAGGGGGCGGGGGTCGAGGTCTCGAGCCAGTTGCTGTCGATGCTGCCCTACCTGGCCACCATCGTCGTGCTCGCCTTGATCTCCCGCAACCCGCTGTGGATCCGCATCAACATGCCGGCCTCGCTCGGCAAGCCCTTCCATCCCGGCTCGTGACGACGGGCCGCAGTCTTCAACCACAGGAGTGAGTCCACCATGAGCATCCCCACCAAGCGAGCCCTGCTGAAACTGGCCGCGCTGTCGTCGCTGGCCGCGGCAGCGATCCTCGCGGGCTGCGGCAAGAAGGAGGAGCCGGCACCGGCCCCCGCGCCCGCGGCCGCGGCGCCCGCACCGGCCGCGCCCGAGCCGCTGAAGGCCGCCTGGGTCTACGTCGGCCCGGTCGGCGACGCCGGCTGGACCTTCGCCCACGACCTGGGCCGCAAGGCGGTCGAGGCCGAATTCGGCGACAAGGTCAAGACCAGCTTCGTCGAGAAGGTGCCCGAGGGCGCCGATGCCGAGCGCGTGATCCGCGACCTGGCCACGCAGGGCAACAAGATCATCTTCGCGACCTCGTTCGGCTACATGGAGCCGATGCTCAAGGTCGCGGCCGAGTTCCCGGACGTGAAGTTCGAGCACGCGACCGGCTACAAGACCGCGCCCAACATGCGCATCTACGACGCCAAGTTCTACGAGGACACCTACGTCGCCGGCATCATCGCCGGCAAGATGAGCAAGACCGGCACGCTGGGCTTCGTCGGCTCCTTCCCGATCCCCGAGGTGCTGCGCAACATCAATGCCTTCACGCTGGGCGCGCAGTCGGTCAATCCGAAGATCAAGACCAAGGTGGTCTGGGTCAGCACCTGGTTCGACCCGCCGAAGGAGAGCGAGGCCGCGCAGAGCCTGATCAACGCCGGCGCCGACGTGCTGCTGCAGAACACCGATTCCACCGCGGTGCTGCAGACCGCCGAGAAGAACGGCAAGTACGCCTTCGGCTGGGACAGCGACATGAGCGGCTTCGCGACCAAGGCCCACCTGGCCTCGGCGATCGCCGACTGGGGCGGCTACTACAAGAAGGCGGTCAAGGACGTGATGGACGGGACCTGGAAGACCGAGCGCACCGTCTGGGGCGTCAAGGAAGGCCAGAACGACCTGATCAAGATCGCCGACGTGGTGCCCGAGGACATCCGCAAGAAGGTCGAGGAGGTCAAGGCCGGCATGAAGGCCGGGACCTTCGAGGTCTTCACCGGCCCGGTCGTCACCAACGACGGCAAGGAAGTGCTGGCCAAGGGCGCGGCCGCCGACCAGGCCTGGAAGGACAAGGTCGATTTCTACGTCAAGGGCGTCGAGGGCAAGATTCCCTCAGGGAAATGACGACCACCCCCGTTGCGCCTTCGGCGCTCCCCCTCGAGGGGGCGCAGCTGGCGGGCCGGCCAAGCCGGACCCGCGGCTGCTGCTGGATGGCACCGAGACCCGTCGGCTGAGGTGCTCATGATCGAGCAGGGGCTCTGGCATCCGGTGGCGGCGATCGCCGAGCTGGGGGTGGAGCGGCCGCTGGCGGTCACGCTGCTCGGCGACGACCTGGTGCTGTGGCGCGGGGTGGGTGGAGCGGCGCACGCCTTCACCGACCGCTGCCCGCATCGCGGCGCGCGGCTGTCGCTGGGCCGCCTGCGTGTCGTCGACGGCGAGACGCGACTCGCCTGCGGCTACCACGGCTGGCAGTTCGGCGGCGAGGGCGGTTGCCGCCACATCCCGGCCGCGCCCGAGGCGAAGCCGGGCGCCGCGCAGTCGGCCCGCGCCTGGCGCACGCGGCAGGCCCACGGCCTGGTCTGGGTCGCCGCCGACGAGGCCCCTGCGGCCGCGCCGCCCGACCCCGGCGCGTTGCCGGCGCGCGCCGTCGTCTGCGGCCCCTTCGACGTGGACACCTCGGCGCCGCGCGCGGTCGAGAACTTCCTCGACACCGCGCACTTCGGCTTCATCCACGAGGGCTGGCTCGGCGACGCGGTGCACACCGAGGTGCCGCCCTACGAGGTGGTGCTCGACGCCGAGGGGCGCCCCGGCGTGCCGCACTACCTGGCGTGGCAGCCGCGCGCCAGCTCGACCTCGACCGAGGGCGGCTGGATCGCCTACCGCTACCAGGTGCTGTCGCCGTATGCCGCGCTGCTCGTCAAGCAGGCCGCTGGGGTGGTCGGCGGGGCCGGTGAGGCCGCCGCCGCGCCGACCGAGGCCTACGCGCTGTGGGCCTGCCCGGTGGCCGAGGAGCGCTGCCGCGTCTGGTTCACGATGTACACCAGCGATGCGGCGGTGAGCGACGCCGAGCTGATCGACTTCGAGACGAGGATCTTCACGCAGGACCAGCCGGTGCTCGAGTCGCAGCGGCCCAAGCGCCTGCCGCTGTCCGGCGGCGAGGCCCATGGCCCGGCCGACCGCCTGAGCGTCGCCTACCGCCGCTACCTGCGCGATGCAGGCATCCGCTACGGAGTCTGCTGATGGACACCCTGCCTTTCGATCCGGCCCGCATCCCGCGCGAACGCCTGCCGGCGCTGCTGCGCGCGATGCCCAAGGCCGAGCTGCACATCCACATCGAGGGTTCGCTGGAACCCGAGCTTATCTTCGCGCTGGCGCAGCGCAATGGCCTGCGCCTGCCCTATGCCAGCGTCGAGGCGCTGCGCGCCGCCTACGCCTTCAGCGACCTGCAGAGCTTCCTCGACATCTACTACGCCGGCGCCTCGGTGCTGATCGAGGAGGACGACTTCTTCGAGATGGCGATGGCCTACTTCCGCCGCGCCGCCGCCGACCAGGTGGTGCATGCCGAAGTCTTCTTCGATCCGCAGACGCACACCGAGCGCGGCGTGCCGATCGCCGCGGTGATCGGCGGCCTCTCGCGGGCCTGCGACACGGCCGGGCGCGAGCTGGGCCTCAGCGCCTCGCTGATCCTGTGCTTCCTGCGCCACCTCAGCGAGGAGGCGGCGTTCGCGACGCTCGATCAGGCCCTGCCGCATCGCGCGCGCTTCGTCGGCGTCGGCCTGGACAGCAGCGAGCGCGGCCACCCGCCGGAGAAGTTCGCGCGCGTCTTCGCGCGCTGCCGCGAGCTGGGCCTCAAGCTCGTCGCGCACGCCGGCGAGGAGGGGCCGCCGGCCTACGTCTGGAGCGCGCTCGACGTGCTGAAGGTCGAGCGCATCGACCATGGCGTGCGCAGCACCGAGGACCCGGCGCTGATGCAGCGCCTGGCGGCCGAGCGCATGCCGCTGACGGTGTGCCCGCTGTCCAACGTCAAGCTCCGCGTCTTCGACACGCTGGCGGCTCACAAGCTCGGCGCGCTGCTCGACGCCGGCCTGTGCGCCACGGTCAACTCCGACGACCCGGCCTACTTCGGCGGCTACCTGAACCAGAACTTCGTCGAGACCTTCGAGGCGCTGCCCGCGCTCGACGCCGGCCACGCCTACCGCCTGGCGCGCAACAGCTTCGAGGCCAGCTTTGCCGGCGAGGCGCAGAAGGCCGGGTGGATCGCCGCCCTGGACCGCTGCTTCGCAGCGGAGGCGGCCGCGACGCCGCCGCGCTGACACGGTCACGCGCGCCGGCGCACACTGGCGCCATGCAACGATTCCTGGTCCTGGCCGGCCTCGCGCTGGCCACGGCGGCTGCCGCCGCGGCACCGCGCGACGACATGGCACAGCGCGTCAAGCCCTGCACCGTCTGCCATGGCCCCGAGGGCCGCGCCACCAGCGACGGCTACTTCCCGCGCATCGCCGGCAAGCCGGCCGGTTACCTGCACCAGCAGCTGCTGGGCTTTCGCGACGGGCGGCGCCGCTACGGGCCGATGACGGCGCTGCTCGAGCACCTGTCCGACGACTACCTGCGCGAGATGGCCGACCACTTCGCGGCGCTGTCGCTGCCCTACCCACCGCCGCAGGCGCCCCAGGGCTCGCCGGCGCAGCTCGAGCGCGGCCGCGTGCTGGTGCAGCGGGGCGATGCGGCGCGCCAGTTGCCGGCCTGCGCGCAATGCCACGGCGGCGCGCTGACCGGCGTGGCCCCGGCCATTCCCGGCCTGCTGGGCCTGCCGCGCGACTACCTCAACAGCCAGATCGGGCTGTGGCGCCTGGGCGATCGCCAGGCCCTCGCGCCGGACTGCATGGCCGACATCGCCAAGCGCCTCTCGCCCGAGGACATCGGCGCCGTCTCGGCCTGGCTGGCCGCGCAGGCCTTGCCCGCCGACACGCGGCCCGCCGCGGCGCTGCCCGCCGCCTTGCCGCAGCCTTGCGGCAGCGTGGCACGCTGAGGCGCCGCGATGAAGAGGCTGTTGCGCGTCGCACTGATCCTGCTGCCGGCCCTGGGCGGGCTGGCTGCGGCGATCGCCTGGCTCAACCTGCGCGGCGAGGAGCCGCCCGATGCCGCGGCGCTGGCGATCACGCCGGCGCTGGTCGAGCGCGGCGCCTACCTGGCGCGGGCCGGCAACTGCGCCGGCTGCCACACCGCGCGCGGCGGCGCGCCCTATGCCGGCGGCCGCGCGATCGAGACGCCCTTCGGCGCCGTGTACTCGTCCAACCTCACGCCCGACGCCACCGGCCTGGGCGGCTGGAGCGCCTGGGAGTTCCGGCGCGCGCTGCGCCACGGTCGATCGAAGGACGGCCGCCTGCTGGTGCCGGCCTTCCCCTATCCCAACTACACCGAGCTCGCGCGCGACGATGCCGACGCGCTCCATGCCTACCTGCAGAGCCTGACGCCGGTGGCACAGGCGAACCGGCCGCACGGGCTGCGCTTTCCCTACGACACGCAGCTCGCGCTGGCGGTCTGGCGGGCGCTGTTCTTCGCGCCCGGCGCGCCGCCGCCCGAAGCAGGGCGCTCGCCCGAGTGGCAGCGCGGCGCCTACCTGGTGCGCGGCCTGGGCCACTGCACCGCCTGCCACACGCCGCGCAATGCGCTGGGCGGCAGCAGCACGGCGAGCGAGCTGGCCGGCGGCCTGATCCCGGTGCAGAACTGGTACGCGCCCTCGCTGCTGTCGCCCGACGAAGCCGGCGTCGCGCACTGGTCCGCCGACGAGGTGGTCGAGCTGCTGAAGACCGGCCGCAACGCCCGCGCCAGCGTCAGCGGCCCGATGGCCGAGGTGGTGGCGCGCAGCACGCAATACCTGGACGACGCCGACCTGCGCGCGATGGCGGTCTTCCTGCAATCGCTGCCGCCGGCCCCTGTGCGGCGTGTGGAGGCTGCGGCCAGGCCCGATGCCACCACGCTGCAGCAGGGCACGGCGCTCTACGACAAGCACTGCAGCGACTGCCACGGCGCCGCCGGCGAGGGCGCGCCCGGCATCGCGCCGGCGCTGGCCGGCAACCGCGCGGTAACGATGGACCCGCCGGTCAACCTGCTGCGCAGCATCCTCGAAGGCGGCTATGCACCGTCGACGGCAGGCAACCCGCGGCCGCATGGCATGCCGCCGTTCGCGCAGACGCTCGACGATCGCGAGATCGCGGCGCTGGCCAGCACGCTGCGCGCGTCCTGGGGTCACGCCGCCGCGCCGGTGTCGGCGCTGCAGGCGCTGCAGGCGCGCCAGCGCACGGCGCGTTGAGTGCAGCCGGGCTTCGACAGGCTCAGCCCGAACGGAGCGACCCCGATCGCTCCGAGCGCGTCGAAGGCGCCGGCTCAGCGATGCGCCAGCGCCGCCCCCAGTTCCGCGAAGCTGTGCGACTTCAGGTCCTCGGCCAGCGCGGTGCCGAGCGCCTGGCCGACGCGACTGGCCGAGAACAGTCCGCGCAGCCGCCACTGGCCGTCGACGCGCTCGCCGACCAGCAGGTAGCCGCGGCCCTGGGCCTGCAGCGTGGCGACGATGTCGCCGACGCGCGCCCGCGAGACGGCCGCCAGTTCGACCAGCGGCCAGTCGGCGATCGCGCTCATCACGTCGGCGACCTTCAGGTCGTGGTGCTGGACGCCGGCCGCGAGCGCGCGCAGCACCGGCCGCTCGCCCTGCAGGTCGCCGGCGGTGATCAGGCCCTGCACGGTGCCGATGCCTTCGGCCGCGTCGCCGACGAAGGCCATGCGCACGCCGGCGCGCAGCATCAGCCGCAGCGTCTCGTCCAGGCCGTCGCCGGCCGGCACGATCACGCAGGGGCCGCTGCGCAGGTCGGTGTAGACCTTCAGCGCCGCGTCGCCCAGGCCGGCCGACAGGCGTTCGTGCGGGCGGGGCAGCGGCAGGCCGGCGCTGCCGGCACGGACGGAAGCCAGGACGTGGAACTCGCTCATGACCTTCTCCTTGCGAGTGAAACCTGTTCCTCGGATCGCCGCGATCCGACCGCGGTTCCGGTCGCCGGCCGCTTGCCAGCCTGCCGTCAGTGCCGTCCGTGCGGCAAGCCCAGCGCGTCGGCCAGGCGCCCGGCGCCGCTGCCGAAAGCATAGGCGTCCATCGCCAGGCAGCCATAGGTGACGGCCTCATGCAGCCGCAGCGCCGGCGCGTCCAGGCCGCCGGCGCCGGCGGCGATGTAGAAGGGCAGCCAGTGCTCGTCGGTCGGGTGCATCAGCGCGGCGTGCGGCGCCCGGGCCCGGTAGTCCAGCAGCGCCGCGCGGTCGCCGGCAGCCACGCGCGCCTGCACCCAGTCGCGGAAGGCGCGGCTCTCCGGCATCTCGGCGTCGTCCTCGGCGCCCCGCTGGTCCGGACGGCGACGGCCGAAGACCAGCCGCAGGTTGTGCGTCAGGCTGCCCGAGCCGAGCACCAGCACGCCCTCGTCGCGCAGCGGCGCCAGGGCTGCGCCGATCGCCCACTGCCGCGACGGGTCCTGCTGCGGCGCCAGCGCGATCGGCAGCACCGGGATCTCGGCGCCGGGCCAGGCGAAGCGCAGCACCGACCACATGCCGTGGTCCAGCCCGGCGTCGTCGCTGTGGTCGTGGGCGATGCCGGCGGCGTCGAACAGCGCGCCGACGCGCTCGGCCAGCGCCGGCGCGCCGGGCGGGCCGTACTGCAGTTCGTAGAGCGCCGGCGGGAAACCGCCGAAGTCGTGCACCGCATGGTGGGTCGCGCTGCCCAGCAGCACCGGCGTGCGCGCCGCGGTGTGCGGCGACACGACGACGATGGCGCGCGGCGCGCCGAAGCTCGCGGCGAGCGCGGAGCCCAGGCGCTCGAAGAACGGGCCGGTGGAGCCGGGCTCGAGGGCGAGCATCGGGGAGCCGTGGGAGACGAAGAGGCTGGGGAGAGTGTCCATGCGCTCATTGCAGCACTCCCGACGCTGAGCTGGGTTCAGCGGGTTTGCACGCTGTGTTCAGGTCTGTGCCCGGCGGGAGGCTGCGCCGGGTCTCGCCCCGGCAGGCGAGTCACTTTCATTTGCTGGCCCAAATGAAAGTAACCAAAGCAAAGGGCCTCAACGCCAGACATTTGGCCGGAGCGGCCCGGTCGCTGCGCTCCGGACTTCTGCTCACCCTGGCTCGCCCGCGAGGGGCTCGAACAATGCGGCCTTGCACCACCAGCCTTGATTCGAAGCACCGAGCGTCCAACCAGGCAGCGGCCTTGGACGAGCGAGCGCCGAGATTCACTTCGTCCTTCAACGGCCGAAATGTTCGAGCCCCTCGCGGGCGAGCCGGGGTGTGCCACCGCCCCGAGCGAGCGCAGCGATGCGTGCGCCCTCAGCGAGCCAGATGGCTGGCGTTCGAGGCTCTTTCTTTGCCTACTTTCTTTGAGCCAGCAAAGAAAGTAGGTCGCCCGCCGGGGCGAGACCCGGCGCGTCCTCCCGCGACCAGCGGGCACTGACCTCAGGCACTCAGCCTGAATTCCTTCATCGCCTCGGTCAACCGCAGCGCCTGCTCCTTGAGGCTCTCTGCCGCGGCGGCGGACTCCTCGACGAGGGCGGCGTTCTGCTGGGTCATCTGGTCCAGGTTGTTGACGGCCGTGTTGACCTGACCGATCCCGTCGGACTGCTCGGCGGCCGCGGCGGTGATCTCGCCGATGATGTCGGAGACGCGCTGCACCGAACCCACGATCTCGCCCATCGTCTGGCCGGCATCGGCCACCAGGCGCGAGCCCGATTCCACCTTCTCGACGCTGGCGCCGATCAGGCCCTTGATC
>Ga0268299_1003239_pt1 | contig 15677 bp, 10 predicted proteins | sample NOBtaG_FD_193484 | JGI IMG/M metagenome (GOLD analysis project Ga0268299, IMG submission 193484) | Activated sludge microbial communities from bioreactor in Nijmegen, Gelderland, Netherland - NOB reactor | ecosystem: Engineered > Bioreactor > Aerobic > Activated sludge | place: Netherlands...
ATGCCGGAGCTGATGGAGGCGTGGGTCCGGGCGTTGTCGAAGTCGCGCCGGGCGATGCTCGGCGTCGAGGGCGACGACAGGGAAGACCCCATTCTCAGGTCGCTCTCGGAGCGGTTCGACCGCCTGCAGTCACTGCGGGCACGGCTGGTCGGCGGCCGCACCACCGCCTTCGTGCTGGTGTTGATCCCCGAGCGCCTGCCGATCGAGGAGACAGCTCGCGCGCTGGCGCAGCTCGACGAGACGGGCGTCAAGGTCGGCGGCCTGGTGGTGAACCGCGTGCTGCCCGAGGCGACGAGCGACGGATTTCTCCAAGCCCGCCGCGCCCAGGAACGCGTATACCTCGACGAGATCGCGCGCCGGTTCGGCGACCGGCCGCGCCTCGCACTGCCGCAGTTCCCCAGGGACGTCTATGGACTGGCCGCCCTCGAGCCGATCGCCGACGCGCTCCTGGCGGCCACAGGAGCGCATGCATGACGATCGCGAAGCCCCAGCCCGGCGATTACGCGCCGCCGTTCCAGACCTACGTGGATGATGCCGCCGCCCGCGGCGACGACGCGCTGGCCATCCTCGAGGGCCAGCAGGCCGTGCTCGACCACATGGCGTCGTGGCCCGAGGCCAAGGCCGGCCACCGCTACGCCGACGGCAAGTGGACGGTGCGCGAGGTCGTCGGCCACATGGCGGACGCCGAACGCATCTTCGCGTATCGCCTGCTGCGCATCGCCCGGGGCGATGCCACGCCGCTGCCCGGCTTCGACGAGAACGCCTATCAGCTGGTGGCCGGCTTCGAGAACCGCACGCTGGCCGACGTGGTCGCCGAGCTGCGCGCCATCCGCCAGTCGACGCTGCCGCTCATCCAATCGCTCGACGCCGCCGCGCTCGAGCGCGAGGGCACGGCGAGCAACAAGCGCGCGACCGTGCGCGGCATGGCCTGGGTGACGGCGGGGCACTTCCAGCACCACGCCGACATCCTCAGGGACCGATACGGGATGTAAGGCAGGGAACAGAGCGGCTGGTCAGCGCCGGCGCCAGCGCCGGCCGTGAATGGCCAGATCCACGGCGTCGTCGGGCGAGTCGATGCGCAGGCCGTCGGCACGCGCGTCGCGCACGAACGCGGCGCTCACGTTGTGGATGCGCATCTTGACGAGGTCGTCTTCGTCCGCGGCGGTGAAGCCGACCCCGCGCATGTCGCGGACGAACTGCGGCCGGACCCCGTGGATGCGGAACGTCACCAGCTCGTCGGCGTCGAGGCCCGAGTAGCCGAGCGTTTTCAGCTCGTCGATCTCGGCCAGCGACACGCCGTGGATGCGCATGCGCACGTAGTCGTCGGCGGTGAGCGCGGTGTAGCCGCGGCTCTTGAGCCCGGCGATGAACTCCGGCGTGACGCCGTGGATGCGCAGCCGCACGACGTCGTCCACGTCGGTGGCGGTCAGGCCGGCCGCGCGCAGATCCCGGATGCGGGCCGGCGTGGCGCCGTGGATGCGCATCCTCACCAGGTCGTCGCCGTCGAGGCCGCGGAACCCCAGCGTCTCGAGCTGGCGGATCCCGTCGGCGGTCACGCCGTGGATCTTGAAGCGCACCACCTCGTCGACCGTCGCGGCGCGCTGACCGGCGCCGCGGATCTCCCTGACGAACGCGGTGCCGACGTCCATCACCGCCAGGCGCATCGTCTGCTCGCGTGACAGGGCCGGGAAGCCGAGGCTGGCCATGGCCGACGCGTAGGCGGGGTGCGCGCTGAACACGTAGCGGCCGGCGCCCCGGCGGTCGGTGAACGCGCCCGTGAAGGTGAACGTGCCGGCCTCGCGCGGCAGCGTGAACCGCACGTCGGCGGCGTCGCCGTCCAGGGCCGCGTCGGGAAGGCCGACCAGGTCGGTGACGCGTACGCCGAAGCCCCAGCGGTCGCCGCCGTCGTTCGTCCTGAGGTTGAGCTGGAGGCGCGGCGTCCGGTCGTCGTCGCGCCAGCCGCCGCGGGCGTCGGCGGTCCACTCCCCGGCCTCCTGGATGGCGCCAGCCGTCCCACCCTGCTGCACGGCCCGTTCCGCCGCCGGAACCGACCACACCGTCGCCGCAACCGCCGCCGCCAGCCCGAAGGCCCAGACCCGTGCGCGCATGGCTCCCACCTCGCGCATTGGACGGCAGGGAGCCGCGTCGGGTTGGAACCGCTCAGGTCACGTCAGCCACAGGACGAAGTTCATCAGCAACTGCAGCGGCATGTAGAGGTAGTGCAGCACGTTGAACCGCGCCCGCTCGGACGCCTGCACGTCGTGCACGAACAGCTTCTCCCTGATGTCCCGCACCGTCTGTCGATCGCTGGTCAGGATCCCCACCTCCAGATCGCCCTGCATCGACCGGCGATTGAGATTGGCCGTGCCCACGTAGGCCAGCGTGTCGTCGGCCAGGAACACCTTGCTGTGCAGCATCGTCTTCGGCGCGAACCGTGTGGGTTCGGTGCCGTGCACCCGGTTGTTCAACTCGCCGTCCCACAAGCAGACGTCGACGCCCTCCCACAGCAGGTGATTGGTGAGCACCTGCTCGGCGGCCTTGACCATTGGCTGATCCATGTGCCGGGGCAGCACCACCAGGATGAACCGGCCGCCGGGACGGGTGGCGACGACGTCGAAGTAGTCGGGGCCGCAGGTCGCCGTTCGCCCCGATTCGCCGGCGGCGGCGTTGAGGTCCTTGGCCCGCCGCAGCTGCCATTGGCGGGCCTTGCCGCGGATCAGCAGCGCCGAGAGCCCGTCGCTGAAGAAGGCGTTCTCGAAGTACAGCGATCGCTGTGCCCGGCTGATGATGGTGCCGAGGGCCTTCCAGGTCGGGCTCTCCTTCACGTCGAAGTTGCTGCTCCACACCAGACGCCCTTCGGCGGTCATCGCCGTCTTCTCGTCGTCACTGAGCTCGCGGAAGTAGCCGCTCAGGCAGGCGGCGTCGTCGTTGCAGAGGTGCCGGGTGAGGTCCCAGTGCTTCACGTCGTGAAACCTGGCCAGGAAGAAGTGATTGAGATCGTTGACCAGCTCGCCTTCGACGAGGATCGCCGCATCCCGCCAGCGGCGCTCCCCGGGCATCCAGTCCATCACCTTGTCGACGATGTTGCCGCCGCTCACGACGGCGCGGCGTTCGTTGCTGGCGATCTTGGTGTGGTTGCTGCCCCACAGGAGGGCCGCCGGCTCCTTGTGCACCTCGATGCCGAAGGCCTCGAGTGCCTGGAGGATCCCGGCGTCGGCGAGCCTGCGCTCCAGCCGCTTGAAGTCGTCCAGGTACAGCCTGATGGCGATCGGGCTGCGCTGCGGGTGACGGCGCGCGAGGACCGCCACGTTGGCCAGCAGCCGGTCCCTGCCGGGGAAGGCGAAGGCCTCGCGGGCAATCGGGCCGGTCACGATCGGCCCATCCGCGCAGTCGCCGCCGTTCAGCAGGCGCGGCAGGCCCAGCGTCTCCAGCACCCGATCGATGTCGCACGGCATGCGGAAGCCGAGCCGCCGGGCGATGAGCACGCCGGCCACGGTGTGGCCCATCCGGTCCGGGAAGAGCTCGAAGTAGGAGAGGTGGACGAACGTCTCGGCGCTGCGAATGGTCTCGAGCACTTCGTCGCGCAGCTCGCGGCCCTCGTCCAGATAGCGGAAACGATTGTGGGACCTGAACGCGTAGATGTTGGTCGGGTCGTTCGCCTCGAACCTGGAATCGAGGGCCGCGTCGAGCACGCCGTCCAGCGCGTCGGGGGTGGCCGTCGCCTCCCTGGCCAGCGCCAGCTTCGAGGTCACGTGCGCGAGGTCGTCCGCGTTGGTCTCGTCGTGGGCCCTCAGCCATTCGAGCGTCGGCCACGACTCGAGGACGTAGGCGTCGACGTCGCGGCGCAGCGCCGCGGCCTGTCGATCGCGCTTGCCAGGGTCCCGGGTGTCCAGGGTCGCGGCACGCGCCAGCAGGCGGTCGACGGCCCGGTTCACCTCGGCCAGGCGCTGCGCGGGCGTGCGATCCGGCTCGTCGGCCCGGACCGGCAGTCCGTGCAGGAGCAGCAGACCGCCGAGGAGGGCCAGTACCCGCATACGCGGCTCAGCCGAAGGTCGCGAACTCGATCTCGGGGTTCTGCTGCTGGATGTAATTCAGGCCCCACTGCGACTCGAACAGCAGCACCGGGCGTTCGTCGCGGTCGACGGCCCGCAGGATGCCGGTGGACCGGTTCTCGAGGTCGCTCAGCTGCTTCGCGTCGCACTTCACCCAGCGCAGGGCGACGAAGCCGATCGGGTCGATCTTGCAGTCGACGTTGTACTCCTGCTTGAGCCGGGCCTCGACCACCTCGAGCTGCAGCGGCCCGACCACGCCGAGGATCGGCTCGCGGCGGCCGTGCACGGGAAACACCACCTGGATCAGCCCTTCCTCTTCGAGCTGGATGACGCCGGTGTCGAGCTGCTTGGACCGCGTGTCGAGCAGCCGCACGCGGCCGAAGTGCTCGGCGGGGAAGCGCGGCACCTTGGGATACCGCACCGGCGCGCCCACGTACAGCGTGTCGCCGATGGCGAACTTGCCCGGGTTGGGCAGGCCGATCACGTCGCCCGGATAGGCGCGCTCCACCGTCTCGCGCTGGCCGCCGAAGAAGCGATACGGCCGGGCGGCGCGCACCACCTCGCCTTCGCGGGCGTTGATGAGCGCCATGTCCTTCTCGAACACGCCCGAGCAGACCCGCACGAACGCGACGCGGTCGCGGTGTTTGCGGTTCATGTTCGCCTGGATCTTGAACACGAACCCCGAGAAGCCCGGCGCCACGGTCGGCACCACGGCGCCGTCGTCGGTCGCGCGCGGCTGCGGCGAAGGGGCCAGCGTCTCCAGCGCGTCGAGGATGGCCTCGAGGCCGAAGTTGTCGAGGGCGCTGCCGAAGAACACCGGCGTCTGCCGGCCGGCCAGGTACTCGGCCTTGTCGAAGGTCGTGCCGGCGCCGGCGATGAGGGCGGTGTCGTTGACCAGGGCAACGTGCAGCGTGTCGCCGAGCAGCTCCGCCAGCTCGGGGTCGCCGAGATCGGTGGTGTGCACCGGGGCCCGGTAGCCGCCGCCCGGCACCTGCTCGTAGAGGCGAATCTCGCGGGTGACCAGGTCGAACACGCCGCGGAAGCGGTCGCCGCTGCCGATCGGCCAGTTGAGCGGCGCCGCCTGGATGCCGAGCACGTCCTCGATCTCCTGCAGCAGGTCGAACGGGTCGCGGCCGGGCAGGTCGAGCTTGTTGACGAAGGTGATCAGCGGCAGGTGGCGCAGCCGCGCTACCTCGAACAGCTTGCGGGTCTGCGTCTCGATGCCCTTGGCGGCGTCGATCACCATCACCGCGCTGTCCACCGCGTAGAGCGTGCGGTAGGTGTCTTCGCTGAAGTCCTGGTGGCCGGGCGTGTCGAGCAGCGTGATCCGGCAGTTGCGCAGGTCGAAGTCGAGGGCCGCCGAGGTCACCGAGATGCCGCGCTCGCGCTCGACGTCCATCCAGTCGGACACGGCGTGCCGCTGCGTCTTGCGGCCGCGCACGGCGCCGGCCAGCTCGATGGCGCCGGCGTAGAGCAGCAGCTTCTCGGTCAGCGTCGTCTTGCCGGCGTCGGGGTGCGAGATGATCGCGAAGGTGCGGCGGCGGCTCACCTCGGCGGGGAGCCGGGTGTCGATCCCGCCGGCGGACTCGAGCGGTGGAGCGTCTGAAGCCACAGCCCTCTAGGGTACCGTGAGCGCCGCCCGCGGGTCGAATCGACCAGCGAGTAGGATAGTCGCCGTGCGAGCGGGTTCCGCGCCGTGGCTCACCCCGGTCGTCGGCGGGCTGATCGGCGCCGTGTTCTTCCTGGCCACCCTCGGCCCGGCGATCGTGCGTCCCACCAACCTGGGATGGCTGATGCGCCACGACACCCAGACCTACCTGCTGGCCTGGCATCACTTCCGGCGCGAGCCGTGGCAGTGGCCGCCGGGCAAGGTGCTCGGCGTCGGCCATCCCGTCGGCACCTCGATCGGCAACAGCGACGCCATCCCGCTGGTGGCGCTGCCGCTCAAGCCGTTCCAGTCGCTGTTGCCGGATCCGGCGCAGTACCTGGGCGCATGGCTGCTGGCCTGCTTCGTGCTGCAAGGGGTGTTCGGAGCGCTGCTCGTCCGCACCGTCAGTGCCGACCCCGTGCTGCAGGTGCTCGGCGCCGGCCTGTTCGTGCAGACGCCGGCGTTGCTGCATCGCCACGGCCACGTCGCGCTGTGCGCGCACTGGCTGCTGCTGGCGGCGATCTGGATCGCCGTGGCGCATCCAGTGCGGCGTTTCGCCTGGCGCATCGGTGCCTGGACGCTGGTGAGCACGGCAGTGGCCGCCACCCAGCCGTACCTCGCGGTCATGGTGCTGGCCCTGGCCGCGGCCGACCTGGCCAGCGACGCGCTGGCCGATTGGCGCGCCGGACGCGCGGGAGCGGCGGCGATGGCGGGCCTGCTGCCGCCGCTGGCCGGCACGGCGATCGCCATGTGGCTCGGCGGTCTCTTTCTCGTCAGCTCGTCGGGCGACCTGGAACTGGTCGGCCTCGGCAACTACTCGATGAACCTGCTGTCGCCGCTGATCGCGATGGGCTACTCGTCGCTGCTGCCGGCGATCCCCGTGGCCACGCCGGGCCAGTACGAGGGGCTCGTGTACTTCGGCGCCGGATGGCTCGCGTTGGCGGCGTTCGCCCTGGTCCAGGGGCTGCGCGGCCGCGGCGCCGTGCCGGCGCTGCGGCTCGGCTGGATCGCCGTCGCCGTGCTCCTCGTCTATGCCGTCAGCCCGGTGGTCACCGCCGGCGCCGCAGTGCTGGTCGATCTCACGCCGTGGACGCCGTCGCTGCTGTCGGTATTCCGATCGAGCGGCCGGTTCGCCTGGCTGGCGATGTACGTCGCGTTCCTGACCGCCCTGCTCGTGGTGGCCCGCGCCCTGCCGCGCCGCTCCGCGCGGTTCGTGGTCGCCGCGGCGCTCGTCCTCCAGGCCTGGGATCTCCACGGCATGTACTGGAACGTCCACCTCCGCGCCAGCGATCCCGCCTGGACGGCATGGGACGATCCGTTGAAGAGCGCGGCGTGGGACGTGGCGCTGCCGCACTATCGGCATCTCGTGACCGTGCCGCCCGACATGTGCGTCGGCCCCGACACGCCGAGCGGCGGGCCGCACCTGCCGTTCTCGCTGCGCGCCGGCACGCGCGGCCTGACGATGAACTCGGGGTTCGCCGGCCGCTACGACAAGGCGGCCGTGCTCGGCTACTGCGCCGCCATCGACCGGCAGATCCGTGCCGGCGACGTGAGCGACGACGCGTTCTACGTCCTGACGCCGGCCATGCGCGACGTGCTGACGCGCGCCACCCGAACGCCGCTCGTGTGCGCCGTGCTGGACGGGTTCCCGGTCTGCGTCAGCGCGGCCAGCTACGCGCGCTGGCGCACGGACGGCGAGCGCGCGGGGTTCGTGCCCGCCGCGCCCTGATCGCGGCCTACTGTCGTCCTGACGTCGCCGCCGCCGGCGGCGCCAGCGTGCTGGTCCGCTCGGCCACCGACTCCACTCTGGCCCGCGAGTAGGCGACGGGGAAGTAGCGGCCGCGCGCCCACAGCTCGAAGAGGTCGCGGTAGTGCGGGTCGTCAGGGTTGCCCGACTGACCGGGCGTGTTGAGGCCCACCGTGTTGTCCCAGTCCTGGGTGTCGGCGATGATCTTGAGCGAGCCGCCGGACTGCTGGTTGTCGGTGCCGCCGGTGGCGCTCACCGTCGTGCCGTCGCCGCCGCGCGGCAGCGGGCCCACTTCGAGTCGCTTCTTCGTCTCGTCGTTCACCGCGTTCGACAGCGGATGTCGCAGCAGCGCGTGGTGCAGCTTCTCGGAGCCCCACTTCCACGTGGCGACGTCGGGGCCGAAGCGCCTCGTGCCCTCGGCGATGCCCTGCTCGAAGCTGGTGGCGACCAACGCGTCGCGGGCCTTGATCGGATCGGCGCCGAAGCGGCCGTCGGGGGCGTACATCCAGTCGAGGATCTTCTTCAGGCTGATCAGGTTGCCGGGCACGACGCCGCGCGCGGCGGCCGGGATCGCCTGCTGGCGGACGTTGGCGTAGAGCTGGCGCGAGAACAACGCGAACACCGCCGCCTCGGCCGAGTCCTTGTCGAGCACGAAGTCCCACTTCAGGAGCCGGTCGCGGGCGGCGGCCACGGCCGGCGTCGTGAAGGGCAGGTCGCGCAGCAGCGGGACCAGGGCGCGCGCCGGCAGCGACAGGTCGTCGTTCTGCAGTCGCGCCACCTCGGCGACGCTGAACCGCTTGCCCGAGCCCAGCACCTCCTCGATGCGGCGGGCGCGGTAGGGATCGGCCCACGTCCAGTGGCGGGCGGCGTCGTACGGATAGTCGTTGGGGAACAGGTAGTGGTTGGCGGTGGCGATGTAGCCGCGGGCCGGGTTCAGCTCGGCCGGCAGGGCGGTAATCGGCAGGTAGCCGTCCCACTCGTAGCGGCCGTCGCCGGGCACCGGGAGCAGGCCGCTCCACGAGCGCAGCGGGGCGATGCCGGCCGCCTGCCAGCCGATCGTGCCTTTCCTGTCCACCCACACCATGTTCTCCGACGGCATGCGGTTGTAGCTGCAGGCGTCGCGGAACTCCTCCCAGGTGCGTGCCTGGTTCATCCGCAGGCTGGCCAGGTACGGGGCGCCGCCGGTCTCCATCCACGCCGCGCGCAGCGCGTAGGCGCGGCGGTTGGCGCGGTCCTCGTGCAGCACCGGCCCATGGCGGGTGAATTTCAGTTCGACTTTCGCGTCGGCCTGGCCCTTCACCGGAATCGTGTCGGCCACGACGCGCATCGCTTCCCATCGGCCCTGGTAGCGGTACTCGTTCGGGTTCGCGGGGTTGGTCTCGTAGACGTACAGGTCCTCGCTGTCCGAGCCGAAGATGGTCAGGCCCCACGCGCCGTACTCGTTGTGGCCGATCGACACGCCGGGCAGCACCGGCTCGCCGCCGCCGATCACGTTCCAGCCGGGCGCCACCAGGTGCACCCAGTAGCGCAGCGACGGGGCCTCGATGACGCGGTGCGGGTCGTTGGCCATGATCGGATGCGTGCTCTGGGTGAGCGCGCCGCTGATCACCCAGTTGTTCGAGCCGATGTCGGTGTCGACGATCCGCGACACCGGCGCGGCCGACGCCACCGCCGCGGCGGCCCGGGCCGGGGCGCGGAACGCCGCGGCCACGTCGCCCGGCGCGAAGTCGATCGGATCGCGGAACGCGTTGTAGACCTTCAGCACGTCGGCCGGGAACGTCTTCGGGTCGATCAGCGGGTCGAGCGCCAGCGCCGGCTCGCCGCCTTCGATCAGCAGCAGCTCGCGCAGTTTCGCGGCGCTGCCCAGCGCGCCGATGGCGCGCACGTGCGTCGCCTCGTTGGGCACGTTGGAGGTCAGCGCCTGGTGACGCGAGATCACCACCTGCGGCGTCCACTTGCCGGGCGTGATGCCGAGCATCTTGAACTCGATCGGCAGCGCCGCCGGATCGCGCATCGCCTCGTCCACGTAGGCGTTCACGCCGCGCACGTAGGCCTCGACGATGGCCTTGCCGCGCGGGTGGTAGTGGGCCAGTTCGGCGTCCATGTCGCCGCGATACATGTGCAGGCGGGTGCCGATGTCGCGGGTGAGCTCGCGCGGGCCGAGAATCTCGGCCACCGTGCCGGTGGCGCGGCGGCGCCAGACCTCGAACTGGAACAGGCGGTCCTTCGCCGCCAGGTAGCCCTGCGCCAGGAACAGGTCGGCCTCGTTCTGCGCGTAGACGTGGTTGAGACCCCAGCGGTCGCGAATCACCTCCACCGGCTGGGTCAGTCCCGGCACCGCCAGCGTGTCGGCGGCGGCGCGCTGCGCGGCCGCGCCTCCAGGCACCACGCCCGTCGTCGTCACGGCGACGAGCACCACGCCGACCAGCCGCGTCATTCTGCGCATACGACCCTCCGCGCCGGATGCCCGGCGAACGCGCGCAGTATACGCGCGAATCGCGGCGTGCTCGGGGTCAGCCGCGGCGGCGGCGGCGCGGCGCGGGTGGCGACGGCCGGGCGGCGGCGCGCGCCGGCTCGGCGAGGTCGAGAATCGCCTTCACCTTCTGATGGGCCTCGATCGGGTGGCGCAGCGGCTGCTCGGCGTCGATCTCGTACTCGTTCTGGCGGCCGTGCTTGCGGCGGGTGAGATAGCCGGCCTCCTCGAGGTCGGCGACGATGCGCTGCACCGCACGCTCGGTCACCCCGACCATCACCGCCACGTCGCGCAGACGGAGCTCCGGCGCCCGGGCGAGGCAGAGCAGCACGTGGCCGTGATTGGTGAGGAAGGTCCACCGCGTGCCGCCGGAATCCTGGCCAGCCATCGGGAACACATTACCTCAAAATCGCGTCTCACGATACGCGACTTTTGTTTCGTGTATTATGAGTGACATGTCGACCGCGGTCGCCGCCCGTACCCGCCGCCCGGATGTGGCGGGGGTGCGGGCGATCGTCGAGTTCCTCGCCGGCGTGCACGAGGTCGAGGCCGAGCCGGCCCAGCTCGACGCCGCCACCCGCCGCCTCAGCGGCGCCGGCGCCGCCGTCGACGCCCGTACCGCGGTCCGAATGCTGACCGCGGAGGCCGGCATCGCCACCGCGGTCGTGCGCCGCTCGCTCGACGACGTCGTCCGCGACGCCGATCCCGCCTACCCGTGGCTGGCGCTGCGCGAGAACGCCGACGGCCGGCTGGAAGGCCTGGCGGTGTTCCGGGCCGCGCGCGGCGGGGTGGAGGTGGCCGTGCCCGGCGCCCACACCCAGCCCGGCCGCTGGTCGAAGCGCAGCCTGCGACAGTGGCTGGGGGTCGAGGCCGACGACGCCGTCGTCGACTGGATCCTCGCCGAACCGGCCGCGCCGCTCTCGGCCCTGCGCTCGCGCGGCGGCACGCCGAACACGCCGTTCCGGCGCCTGCGCGCCCTGCTCCACGGCGAGCGGCGCACGCTGTGGGTCGCGGCGATCTACTCGGTGGTCATCGCGCTGCTGTCGCTGGCCGTCCCGGTCGCCGTCCAGTCGCTGGTCAACACCATCGCCTTCGGCAACGTCCTGCAGCCGCTGGTCGTGCTGACCGTGTTCGTGTTCGTCGCGCTCGGCTTCAACACGGCGATGAACGCCATGCGGGCCACGGTGGTGGAGATCGTCCAGCGCAGCATCTTCGCCCGCGTCGCCACCGACGTGACCTGGCGGCTGCTGCGGGTCCGCGTCGATGCCTTCGACCGTCACCACGGCCCCGAACTGGTCAACCGATTCTTCGACACCGTCACGGTGCAGAAATCGGCGGCGCTGCTGCTGATCGACGGCTTGAGCATCGTGATGCAGACGGCCATCGGCATGCTGCTGCTGGCGGTCTACCACCCGTGGCTGCTGGCCTTCGACCTGTTGTTGATCGTCGCCATGGCCGGCATCGTCTTCGTGCAGGGCCGCGGCGCCGTCACCACCGCGATCAAGGAGTCGAAGGCCAAGCACGCGTTCGAGGCCTGGCTCGAGCAGCTCGCCGCCCAGCTGGTCACGTTCAAGTCGGCCGGCGGCGCCGAGTACGCGGTCCGGCGCTCGCAGCGGCTGCTCGAGAGCTACCTGGGGTACCGCGCCCAGCACTTCGCCATCCTGATCCGGCAGACGGTCAGCTCCTTCGCCCTCAAGGCGGTGGCCAGCTCGGTGCTGCTCGGCATCGGCGGCTGGCTGGTGATCAGCCGCCAGCTCACCCTCGGCCAGCTGGTCGCCAGCGAGTTGGTCGTCGCCGGGATGCTGAGCGCGTTCACCAAGTTCGGGAAGCAGCTGGAGGTCTATTACGACCTCTGTGCCGCCATCGACAAGCTCGGCGGGCTGATTGATCTGCCGCTCGAACGCAGCGGCGGCGAGTCGACGCTCGACGCCACCGGGCCGATGGCCCTCGACCTGCGCGACATCGAGGTCGGCTACGAGGACGGGGACGGCCCGGCGCTGCGGCTGCGGCAGTGGCGCGTCGACGCCGGCGAGCGCATCGGCGTGACCGGTCCCAACGGCTCGGGCAAGAGCACCCTCGCCGACGTCCTGTTCGGCCTGCGGATGCCGCAGGCCGGATCGGTGCGCATCGACGGCGTCGACCTGCGCCAGGTGCCGCTGCCGGCCATGCGCGAGCAGATGGCGCTGGTCCGCGGCGTCGAGCTGTTCCCCGGCAGCGTCATCGACAACGTCCGCCTCGGCCGCGATCACCTGTCTTACGGTGACGTCACCGCGGCGCTGGCCGCGGTCGGGCTGCTGGAAGAACTGCAGCGCCTGCCCGCCGGGCTCGACACCGAACTGCTGCCCCACGGCCGGCCGCTGTCGTTCCGGCAGGCGTGCCGCCTGATGATCGCCCGCGCCGTCGTCGGCCGGCCCCGGCTGCTGGTGCTCGACGGCATCCTCGACCAGATCGACCGCGTCGACGAGCAGGAGCAGCTGAGCGCCGTCCTCTTCGCCGCCGCCGCGCCGTGGACGCTGGTGTGCATCTCCGATCGCCCGGCCGTTCTGGCGCGCTGCACCCGCGTGGTCACCCTCACCGACGGCGAAGTCCGCGAGAACGCGGCGGAGACCCGGTCGTGACCGGCTCGCAATCGCCGTGGCGCATGGACGACCGCCTGGCGCTGCACAGCGTCCAGGTGCCGCGCGCCGCCCGCGTGCTGGCGCGGCTGCTGGTCCTCCTGCTGGTCGTGCTCGTGCTCGCGCTGGTGCTGACCCCCTGGCGCCAGACCATCCTCGGCGCCGGCCGGGTCATTGCCTTCCATCCCGAGGAGCGCCTGCAGCAGATCGAAGCGCCGCTCGACGGCCGCATCGTCGCGTGGCACGTCGTCGAAGGCGCCGTGGTGAAGAAGGGCGATCCGATCGTCGATCTCACCGACAACGACCCGGCGATCCTCGAGCGCATGCGCGACGAGCGCACGCAGATCGTCGGCACCATCGAGCTGGGCGACGCCCGCGTCGCCTCGCTCACCGATCGCATCGCCGGCCTCGACGAGACGCTGACCACCAGCGTCGCGGCCGCCGAACTGCGCGAGCAGATGGCCCGCGAACGGGTCACCGCGGCGGAGCAGGGGTTGACCGCCGCGCGGGCCGCCAAGGTCACCGCCGACTTGAACCTCGAGCGGCAGCGCGCGCTGGCCGGCAAGGGGCTGACCTCGACCCGGGCGGTCGAGTTGGCGGAGCTGGAGACCGCCACCCGCAACGCCGACGTCGACCGCAGCGTGGCGACGCTGAACGCCGCGCGCAGCGAGGCGGCGTCGATGCGCGCCGAGCTGCTGCGGACGCGCGCCGACGCCCGGGCCCGCATCGACGAGGCCCGGGCCGCCGTCGCGTCGGGCCGCAGCGACGTCGCCAAGGCGCGGGCCGAACTGGCCAAGATGGACGTGCGGCTGGCCCGCCAGCAGACCCAGCAGGTGCTCGCCCCGGTGGATGGCACCGTGCTCCGCGTCCTGGCCCGGCAGAGCGGCGAACTGCTCAAGGCCGGAGCGCCGCTGGCCGTGATCGTGCCGGCCTCGCGTCAGGATGTCGTCGAGCTGTGGGTGGACGGCAACGACATGCCGATGATCATGCCGGGCGCCGAAGTGCGCCTGCAGTTCGAAGGGTGGCCGGCGCTGCAGTTCTCGGGCTGGCCGTCGATCGCCGTCGGCACCTTTGGCGGCCGCGTCCGCCTGGTCGATCCCGCCGACAACGGCCGCGGCCGGTTCCGCGTCCTGGTCGAACCCGACCCGGCCGACACGCCGTGGCCGTCGCGCCGCTTCCTCCGCCAGGGCGTGCGCGCCAACGGCTGGGTGCTGCTCAACGTCGTGCCGATCGGCTTCGAGCTGTGGCGACAGTTCAACGGCTTCCCGCCGGTGATCGCGCCCGACGAGCCGGCGGCATCGGCGTTCGACCCGGTGGTGGCCGAGAGCGGCGCCGCCGGCGGGGCGGCCGCCGACGGCAAGGACGGCGGCAAATGACCGCGCGGCGCTGGCTCTGGCTCCTGGCCGCGCCGATCGTCGCCACATCAGCCGCGGCGCAGACTCCGTTGTCGCCCGACGAACTGCTGCGGGCGGTCGACCGGGCCCTGCCGCTGCTCGAGCAGGCGCGCCAGACGGTCCGCGTCGCCGAAGGCGAAGCCCGGGAGGCGCGCGGCGCCTTCGATCTGGCGCTCGGCGGATCGGCGCGGACCACCCGCGGGTTCTACGACAACGAGCGCGCCGCCGCCTACCTCGAGCAGCCCCTGGCGCCGCTCGGGCTGACGGTGTTCGGCGGCTATCGGGTCGGCCGCGGCAGCTTCGCGCCCTATGACGGCAAGGCGGCGACGCTGTCGTCCGGTGAATGGAGCGGCGGCTTCGAGCTGCCGCTGCTGAAGTCGCGGGCGATCGACGACCGGCGCGCGGCCCGGCGCGTCACCGACCTGGGCGTCGAGGTCGCCGAGCGCGGTCTCGACAAGGCGCGCCTGAGCTACTTCAAGGAGGCGTTGACGGTCTATTGGGACTGGGCGGCGGCCGGTCAGCAGGTGCGCATCGCGCGGGCCCTGCTCGACCTGGCCGAAGCCCGCGACCAGCAGTTGATCGACGCCGCGGCCCTCGGTCAGATCGCGCCGGTCGAACGCACCGACAACCTGCGCGCCATCTTCCAGCGCCGTTCGGCGCTGGCCGCCGCCGAGCGGCAGCTGCAGCTGCTCGCCATCGACGTCTCGCTGTTCCTGCGCGGCCTGGATGGGACGCCGCAGCGTCCGTCCCTCGATCGGGTGCCCGACCTGCCGGTGCCGGCACCGCAGCCTTCGCCCGACGAAGCGGCCGAGGTCGCCGCAGCGCTGGCCGCGCGGCCCGAGCTGGCGGCCCTGCGCGCCAAGCGGCGGCAGCAGGAGGTGGAACTGCAGCTCGCCGAGAACACCACGCTGCCGTCGCTCACCTGGACGACCGAGGCGTCGCGCGATGCCGGCGCCGGCACCGCGAGCCGGGCCGGTGCGGGGTTCGAGACCGGGCTGCACTTCTCGCTGCCGCTGCAGCGCCGCGCCGCGACCGGCAAGGTGGTGCAGGCCCGCGCCAAGCTGGCCGTGCTCGACCAGGACCTGCGCTGGGCCGAAGACTCGATCCGCGCCGACGTCCAGGATGCGCTGAGCGCGCTGGCGGCGTCGCGGGCGATCCTCGACGTGGTGCGCCAGGAAGTGGCCGTGACCCGCGAACTGGAGGGCCTCGAACGCGATCGCTTCGCGCTCGGCGACTCGACGCAGTTCCTGGTCAACCTGCGCGAGCTCGCCACCGCCGACGCCGCCGCGCGCGAAGCCCGGGCCCTGGCCGACTACCAGAAGGCGCTGGTCACGGTGGAGGCGGCGACCGGGCGGCTCGCCGACCGGGTGCCCCGACCCTGACCCGGGGCCGGCGGCTATACTGCCAATAGATGCGGTTCGCCCCCGAATACGTCTCCAACGTCCTCAACGACAACTTCGAAGACGCGAAGACCCTGCTCCTCGCGCCGTTGATGTCGATTCACTACGCGCACCTGGTGATGCTCACCGAGCGGCGCATCATCTCGCGCGACGACGCCCGCACGCTGCGCCACGCCCTCGACGGCATCTCGATCGACGCGGTCCGCGAGGTGGAGTTCGACCCGGCCTGTGAGGATCTCTTCTTCTACCTGGAGCGGCTGATCGCCCAGGGCGCCGGCGAGCAGGTGGCCGGCCGGCTGCACACGGCGCGGAGCCGGAACGACATCGACATGACGATGTACCGGATCC
>Ga0268299_1003240_pt1 | contig 15672 bp, 8 predicted proteins | sample NOBtaG_FD_193484 | JGI IMG/M metagenome (GOLD analysis project Ga0268299, IMG submission 193484) | Activated sludge microbial communities from bioreactor in Nijmegen, Gelderland, Netherland - NOB reactor | ecosystem: Engineered > Bioreactor > Aerobic > Activated sludge | place: Netherlands...
CCGACGGCGTCGCCGCGATCCGGTTCGAGCTCGATCGCTGCGCCTTCAACGCCGTCGACCTCGCAATGGAGGTCGACGGCGCACTGCGCCTCTTCGGCTCGGGCCTCTGCCCCGGCATCCTGCTACCGGGCGAGAACTGGACGGAGATCGAGACCGAGCAGATCGTCCGCCGCGCCGGCGAGGTGCTGTGGGTGCAGCAGCACCAGCTCGGCGGCATCCTGCACGAGATGGTGCAGGGATTCGCGATCTGCCCGCTGGCGGCGATCTCGTTCACGATGAGCGGGCCGACGCGCCAGGACTTCGCCGACGGCACGTCGCTGCAGCTCGACGTGCGCAGCGGGCGGCTGTCGGTCGCCTTCCTGCCGATCGGCGCCGAGTGCGCGCCGGCGCTGATCACGGCGCGCTTCGACGGCGAGGTGACGCTGTTCGACGACACCGCCGAGCCGCCGATGGCGGTGCGGGCGCGCGCGGAGGACTTCGAGGTCGAGGTGCGACGCGGCAACATCCTCGGCAACCGCATGGACGTGCGCGGCCGCCTGGCGTCGGAGTGCCTGGGGATGGGGGTGCGCTTCGCGGCCGCCGGCCAGCCGCCGCCCGACCTGGCCTCGGCCTGCGTGTTCGGCGGCGAGGTCGAGCTGTCCTCCGGCCAGCATCGCGCGCGTGTGCGCGCTGCGGCCGACGGCTCGCTGCAGATCGACGCCGGCGCCGACGGCTCGGTCGACGAGGTGTTCGCGAGCTGCCTCGACGCGCCGCTGCGCGCTGGCGGCGGCTGCGTCGAGTTGGCGACGCCCACGCCCCGCCCGACGCCCACGCCGACGCTGCCGCCTGCCTGGCCGCAGCGCATCCGCGGCGACCTGAGCTACCCGCCCGAGAACCGCGCCCGCCAGAGCGGCGTCATCGGTCCGGGCGAGTGCTTCGACGTCTGGAACGAGCCCGGCGGCAGCGCCTGCGGCGGCCGCCACGACGTCGCCCGCTGCTGCGTCGACGACGACGGCTACCTCTACGCCCACTACGTCAACTGCGCCGAAGGCGAGGCCGAGGGCGAGCACGTCGACAGCCGCTGCTCCTACGCCTTCAAAGGCCACACCGCCCGCTGCTGCTTCGAGTGATCTGGAGTGCGGCGGTCCCCGCCGCTCTGGATACGGACGCGCCAGGACGGGCCAACCGCTCGCTGACGCTCGCGGCGCCGCGGTGGGGCCCTCGCGATCCGCGCTCGGGACGCTGGCGCGTTGCTCGCTTGCCCCGCCGGCGCTATGGGGGCGGCGATGGAGAAGGGGGCGAGCGAGCGGAGACCCGACGGGACGGCGCGCCCGGGGCGCGGCGGGGTCGATCTCACCCTGATCCGCTGGATGGCGCGGCTGACGCCGACGCAGCGCCTCGCCGTCCTCCAGGACCACGTCAATCTCGTGAGCTCGGTCCGACGTGGCCGCAAACGCGACTGACTTCGCCGCGGTGCTGGCGGCGCTGCACCGCCACCGCGTGCGCTTCCTCCTCGTGGGCGGCGTCGCGGCGGTCATCGAAGGGGCACCGGTCGCGACCTTCGATCTCGACATCGTTCCCGAGCGCTCCACCAGAAACGTCGACCGCCTCGTCGCCGCCCTCGCGGACCTCGAGGCCCGATATCGCGAGCGCCCAGCACTCGTTCCGGCCGCCGGGGCACTGCGGGGGGCTGGGCATCACCTGCTCATGACGCGCCATGGCCCCCTCGACGTCCTGGGTGCCATCGGGCGCGAGAGGGACTACCGTGCGCTCTCGCCGCGCTGTCGCAGGCGGGTCGTCGCCGGGACGCCGGTGCGCGTCCTCGATCTGGAGACCCAGATCGAGATCAAGGAAGAACTCGGCTTCGCCAAGGATCGCGCGGTGCTGCCGCTGCTGCGCGCCGCGCTCGCGCAGCGACGGCGCTGAACCGGCCGCCATGAAGGGGTCACCGCCGCTCTGGTCGCCGAGAGCGCCGGGACGGGCCCCTGTCGCAACCGTCTGCTGGGGCGAGGCCAACCGCTCGCTCACGCTCGCGGCTCCGCGAGGTGGTCCAACGCGACGCGCGTTGTTCGCGCCGGCGAGGGCGTGGTAGCTTCGCGCCCGGGGTCGACACGAGGGGATGCCGCGCTCCGAAACAGTGGGCCTTGCGAGCCAGGCGCGCGCCGACGCCGTGCCCACGCGCGTGCTCGCCTTCGCCGCGCTCTACCGCTGGCCGCTGCTCGCCGTCGCCCTGCTCGTGCCGCTCGCGCTGCTCTCCACCGCCACCAGCCTCGACTGGATCGGCCGCACCTTTCCCGGCTTCTTCCTGATGGAGAACCGCGTCGTGCCGACCTTCAGCGGCTACCGCTGGCCGCCCGACCGTGGCGCGCTGTTCCACCACCAGGTGGTCGCCGTGGACGGCGCACCGGTGCGATCGGCGGCGCAGGTGCTCGAGCAGGTCGCCGCGCGTCCGGCGGGAACGACCTTCACCTACACCGTGCGCGGCGAGGGCGGGGAGGCCGAGGTCGCGCTGCCCTCGCGCCGCTTCGACCTCGCCGACTTCCTGCAGACCTACGGCATCCTGCTTCTCTTCGGCTGGATCAACCTCGCGCTCGGCGCCAGCGTCGGCTTCCTGCAACCGCGCACACCGCAGGCGCGCGTCTTCGTGCTGCACTCCGCCTTCGCGTCGGCCTACGCCCTGAGCGGCGTGTTCCTCCACCGCGGCGACTTCCCCTGGCTCGGCCGCCTCTGCCTGGCGGCGGAGGCGATCACGCCGGCGACGTTCGTCCACCTGGCGCTGGTCTTCCCGCTCGAACGCTCCTTCGATGGCTGGCGGCGCGTCTGGCCGGCGCTGCCCTACCTGGTCAGCGCCGCCCTGGTCGCGCTGGTGTTCGGCGGCATCGGACGCGAGCCGCCGGTGCTCGTCGGGCTGCACCTCTCCTACCTCTACATGGTCGCCGCCCTGGTGTTCTTCGCCGGCAACATGGCGCTGCTCTACGCGCGCGGCGAGGGCGCCGCCGCGACGCCGCGCTGGCAGTCGGTGCGCCCGCGCATCCGCCTGGTGCTGCCCGGCGCGTTGCTCGCCGCCGTGGCGGCGCAGGGGTTCATCTTCCTCGACAATGCGCTCGGCGGGCGCGAGCTGCCGGTGCAGACCGGGCTGTTGGCACCGCTGCCGTACTACGCCGCGGTCGCCTACGCGATCGCGCGGCACGACCTCTTCGACGTCGATCGCGTGGTGCGACAGGCCTACGTCTACCTGTTGCTCAGCGGCCTCGTCGCCGGTGCCTACGTCCTGCTGCTGCAGCTACCGGCGCGTCTGGTGCAGCCGCTCGGCGGCACGCTGCCGCTCGAGGTCGCCTTCGTCCTCGCGTTGGCGCTGGCGCTCGACCCCCTCCGGCGTCTGATGCAGGGGATCGTGGACCGCACCTTCTACCGCAGCCGCGTCGACTACCGCGCCACCGTGCGCGACGTGAGCGCCCGCCTGGCGACCACGCTGCAGGTGCGCGAGGTGGCGGATCTCGTCACGCGCGCCGCCACCGAAGCGCTGCAGCTCTCGTCGGCGGGCATCGTCGTCCACCCGCGCGTCGCGCCGGCCGGAGAGCGGCCGCGGTCGCAGCTCTGGTGGCGGCGCGCCGAGGGCGAGCTGCGCATCGAGGGGATCGACGCCGCCCCCGACGTCGGGGGCGGGGACGGGCTGGTGATGGCCGAGACCGATGTCGGCCCCCTGCACGCAGTGGCGAGCCTCGAGCTGAGGGTCGCCGGTTCGGCGGTCGGTGTCCTGCTGCTCGGCAGCCGCCGCTCGGGGCAGGCGTTCGACGGCGAGCTGCTCGATCTGTTGCGCACGCTCGCCAGCCAGACGGCGGTCGCGTTGCACAACGGCCTCTCCTACCGGGAGCTCGAGGAGCTCAACCGCGACCTCGATGCGCAGGTGCGGCAGCGGACGGTCGAGCTGCGCGCCTCGAACCAGCAGCTCACGCGCGCGTACGACGAGCTCAAGGAGGCGCAGGCGCAGCTCGTCCAGTCGGAGAAGATGGCGTCTCTCGGCCAGCTCGTCGCCGGCGTGGCGCACGAGCTCAACAACCCGGCCAGCTTCGTCCACGGCAGCCTGGCGAACCTGATCGACTACCTCGACCGCTTCCGCATCGTACTGGAGGTCTACGAGCGCGCTGGCCCGGCCGAGGGTGCCGCGGCGCGCGAGATCGCTGCCGTGCGCGAGCGCGTGCAGCTCGACTACGTGTTGCGCCAGGCGCCCGAGCTGCTGCGCGTCTGCGCCCGCGGCTCGGAGAGGATCAAGCGCATCGTGGACGACCTGCGCACCTTCGCGCGCTCCGATTCGGGCGAGCGCGGGCCCTGCCGCCTGGCGGAGGGCATCGAGACCACGCTCCGGCTGCTGGCGGTGCGCATCGAGCAGGCCGGGGTCGCGGTGCGGCGGAGCTACGGCGACGTGCCGCCGCTGAAGGCCAACGAGGCGCAGCTCAATCAGGTGTGGATGAACGTCCTGAGCAACGCGCTGGACGCGGTGGAAGGCCGGCCGGGCGGCGCGATCGAGGTCGTGCTGCGGGTGTCGCCCGAGGACACCGCGGTGGTGGTCGAGGTGCGCGACAACGGCGCCGGCATCCCGGCGCAGGTACGCCCGCGCATCTTCGAGCCGTTCTTCACCACCAAGCCGATCGGCCGGGGCACCGGCCTCGGCCTCAGCATCGCGTACGGCGCGGTCAAGAGCCACGGCGGCGCGATCGAGGTCGAGAGCGAAGAGGGCGAGGGAACGCTGGTCCGCATCCTGCTGCCCGCGTGACGAGCGCGGGTGGGTCGGGGTGCCACGCGCGGCCAACCGCTCGCTCACGCTCGCGACTCCGCGGGGTGCTACGCGGGGCTGTCGCGACCTCGCGTTGGGGGGGGCAACCGCTCGCTCACGCTCGTGGCTCCGCGGTGGTGATGGGTGGGCTGTGGCGATTCTCGCAGGCGGCCTCCACCGCCGCGCAATCGGAGCCGCGACCGTCAGGGAGCGGTTGGCCCCGGACTGGAACGCAGTCGAGCCCTCTGGATCGCGCCTCACCAGGCGCCGCGCGGCGAGATCCGCGTGGCTGAGGGGTGGCCCGAGCTGGTACTCTCCCCGCACGCGATCATGGCCGACGCCGCGAACACCTTCACCCTGACCGGGTTCTGCCGCAACACACGCGCGCACCTCGGGCAGGAAGCCATGCCGTACGAGGTCGTCATCTAGCCCGCCGCGGCGGCGGAACTTGAGGACGCGTTCCTCTTCGCCGATTCGCCCGCCCGTGCCGCGCGCTGGCGCAGGCTCGTCCTGCGACGCGTCGCAACAGCTAGCGCCGCGGGGCGGCGAAGCTGCTCAGCAGCCGCACCAACTCGGCCTGGCGGCGAGTGCCGGTCTTCGAGAAGATCAACTTGAGCTGCGAGCGCGCGGTGGCGATGGTCACGCCGCGCCGCTCGGCGGCGGCGCGCAGATCGAGCCCGCGGGCGAGCAGCGCGGCCAGCTCGGCCTCGGCAGGGGTGAGCTCGTAGAGGACCGCGAACACCTCGGGCGGCGTGGGCACGGCGATGCCGGCGGGGTCGTGTACGAACACCGCGACCAGCGGGCCGTCGGAGCCGGCCGCCGCCAGCAGCGGCGTCACGGTCAGGTGGTAGGGCCGCAGCCCCGACGGGCGAGGCACCAGCAGGGCCCCGCCGGCCCGGCCGCGCAGCGCATCTGCGCCGCCGGCCTGCTCGAGCAGGCGCCGCAGCCGCGCCGCGGTGGCGGGATCGGACGCGCTCAGCCCGGCCGGGCCGGCGCGCAGACCGTCGCCGCGCGCCAGCATGTCGTGCGCGGCGCTGTTCAGGCGCGCGACCCGACCGCGCCGATCGACCAGCATCACCGCGCTCGGCAGCAGGTCGAGCACCTCCTGGAGCTGCGCCGCCTCGCCTGCCGCCGCCCGCCGCTCGAGCCAGAGGCCGCGGGCGCGCATCACGTGCGGCAGCAGCAGGCCGAAGTCGGCGACGTCGTCCTCGTCGAGCTCGCGCATTCGCCGGCGCGTGAAGAGCGAGAGATTCGCCACCGGCATACCGCCCTCGGTCGCGAGAATGCCGCCCACCGATTCGCCCGCGGTCACTCCCTGCGGGCGCAGGCACTCGTTGAAGTAGGGGCTGCGCAGGTACTCGCGCTCGCACGCGCCGAGCTCGCGGCGGAGGCCGTGGGAACCCGCAGGCAGTCGGAGGGCGGCCATCTGGGCGAGATGCATGTCGGTGCCGTAGAACTGCTCGAAGTACTTCTGCATCACGCTCAGGTCGACGGACGGTGAGAAGCCGACCGGTGGTCGCCCCGACCGCTGGCCATCCAGAGTCAGGAACGCCGCCGCACCGCGAAACGCATCGCTCACCTCTGCCAGCCAGGCGCACCAGTCATCGCCCGCCGTTGCGGTCGCATACAGGCCTTCGAGGAGCCGTCCGAGCTGCTCGCCCCGCATCGCGTCCGCCGCTTAGCATCGGCGTAGCGGCGCGAGCAACGGCGGCGCTGCGTGGATCCAGGTCCATGGCGCCGCGCGCTGGAAACGATGCCAACCCCCCCTGACGGTCGCGGCTCCGCTGTCCTGCCCGATCGGGACGCGGGATCAGTGGCGCGACGTCCTCGTCAGGGAGCGGTTGCTCACCCTCGCCTCCTCCGAATGGGGGATGCGCGCGCACCGGCGAGCGTGTGAAACATGCGGGCGACAGGAGGACTCGACATGGTCGGACGGCAGCGAAGGTCGCCGCGTGCGCGGCTGGTGCGGGCAATCTGTGTCGCCCTTCTGGTTGCGGGCGAGGCCGCGGCGGCGACCTTCGCGGTCGACTCCGGGGTGGATGGCGTCGACGCGGCGCCGGGCGACGGCGTCTGCGCGATGGCCGCGTCGGGATGCTCGCTGCGCGCCGCGGTGCAGGAGGCCAATGCCCTTCCCGGCGCCGACACGATCACGCTCGGAGGCGGCTTCCACTTCCTGACTCTACTGGGTGGGGGCGAGGATCTCGCCGCGACCGGCGACCTCGACGTGACCGACGATCTGACGATTCGGGGCGCCGCTGCTCCCTACAGTGCGACCTGCATGTCGTGCACGTCGATTCAGTATTTCCCGATCGGCAGCGCCGACGATCGCCACTTCCACGTCCACGGTGCGAACCTCGTCCTCGAGAACGTCTCTCTCCACGGAGGGCGGGCGCCGGCGGGCGAGAACGGCGGCAACGTGGTCGTCGATGGCGGCTCGCTGACGGCGAGCAACGCCGGCATCACCGGGGGCCAGGCGGTCGACGGCGGCAGCATCTACGTCGCTTCCGGGTCTTCGTGCTCGCTGTCGGGCGTGTCGGTCGACGGCACCGCCTCGGGCCGCGGCGGGGGCGTCTACGGCAACTGCTCGATCTCCGGAGGAAGCGTGTCCGGCGCGGCGACGGTCGAGGGCGGCGGCATCTACGGCCAGGTCGAGATCAGCGACGCGCAGGTGAGCAACGGCACGGCCGGCGACGGCGGCGGAATCTACGCTCTCGGCGCGAGCTCGCTCACACGCGTCCAGGTCTTCGCCAACCTCGCCACCGGCGCGGGCGGCGGGGTGCTGGTCGGTGCCGGCGCCGCCGCCACCATGCGCAACGTCGTCGTCAGGAACAACCGCGCCCGCTCCGGCGGTGGCGGCCTGTTGGTGCGCGCCGGTGGGGCCGCCGTCGCCAACAACGCCAGCATCCTGCGCAACACGGCCGACGACGACGGCAACGGCAGCGGCGACGGCGGCGGCGTCGCCGTCGAGATCGGCGCCGGGCTGGCGATCGGCAACAGCATCGTGGCGCAGAACGTCGACAACGGCGGCGAGGCCCCGGACGGCAGCGGCACGGTCGACTCGGCAGGCCACAATCTCTTCCAAGAGACCGCCGGACTCGCCATCGCTGGCGATCCGACGGGCAACCTGGTCGGGGTGGACCCCGGCTTTCAGGCGCTGCTCGGTCTGTTCTTCAGCGGGGCCGTCCATCCGGACAGTCCGGCGATCCAGGCGGGAAGCCCGCTCCTCCCGGGCTCGGGCGGCAGCGCCTGTGAAGCCGACGACGTCTTCGGCGCGGCGCGGCCGCTCGGACCGCGCTGTGACATCGGCGCGGTCGAGAGCAGCGCGTACTGCGGCAACGGGGTCACCGAATGGAGCGAGGAGTGCGACGCCGGAGCGGCGACGGCGGTGTGCGGCGCGGACTGCCGGTTCGTCGACCTGATCCGGGACGCGCAGTGGTACGGCGCGCCAACCTGTGCGGACCTCTCGGGAACGAGACTCGATATCAACGCTCCCTTCGGCCAGACGTTCATGCCGAGCGAACCGGTTCTGGGCGCCGTCAGCCTCAACCTCGGCCCGCCGCACCCTCAGGCGGTCCCGCCCTACGCCGGCAACGTCACGGTCAACCTGCGCGAGGGCTCGCCGACGGGGCCGCTGCTGGCAACCTCCACCCGCGCCGTGGCGCTCTCCACCGTCAGCGGCGAGCTGTTCCGCTTCTCGCGAGTCGCGCGCGTCGTGCCCGGCGCCTCCTATGCGCTCGAGCTGATCGCCGACACCCCGGCGGTGGGCGCGCGCATCTCGCAGGACAGCCACCCGCTCGCGTCGTGCGACTACGCCGACGGCACCCCGTACGTCGACGGATCTCCGGACGAGGGCTACGACGTTCTCTTCAAGACGTTCAGCACCTGCCCCAACGGCACCCGGGAGCCGGGCGAGAGCTGCGACGACGGCAACGACGTCGATGGCGACGGCTGCGAGTCCGATTGCGAGTTCGCGTCGGAGTTCGTCTCCGAGCTTGCCCCTGCCGGCGGCACGGTCAGCACGGAGGACAGCAGCGGCGCGACGCCCACCGACCCCATCGAGACCACGGTGTCGACGCCCAACGCCGGCACCGTCTCCATCGAGGAAGGGGTGTCCGCGCCCGCGCCGACCGGCTACAGCATTCTCGGCCAGCAGGTCGACATCAGCGCGCCGCCGGCCACTCCGGCCGACCCTCTGGTGATCGCCTTCCGCCTCGACGACTCGGCGATCCCGCACGGGATGTCGCCGGCCCAGGTCGCGATCCTGCGCAACGGCGCCCTCGTGCTCGATTGCGCCGTCTCGCCGCCCGTCGCGGATCCCGACCCCTGCGTCGAGTCGCGCGCCGTCCTCGCGGACGGCGACTTCCAGTTCGTGGTAAGAACCTCGGCGGCGAGCATCTGGACTGCGGCCGTCGCCGAGAGCTGCGGCAATGGCCTCGTCGAGCTGGGCGAGACCTGCGACGACGGCGGCCTGGTCGCCGGCGATGGTTGCAGCGAGAGCTGCCTGGTGGAGGCGGGCTGGCAGTGCCTCGCGGAGGGCGAACCGTGCAGCGCGATCTGCGGCGACAACCTGGTCGTCGGTCCCGAGGAGTGCGACGACGGCAACGGCGCCGGCGGCGATTGCTGCGACGCCGACTGCCGACTGCCGTCGTGCGCGGCCGCGGCGAAGAGCGTGCTGGTGATCGCCGACAAGGCCAATCCCGCCCAGGACCGGCTGGTGTGGAAGTGGCTGAAGGGGACGACGCCGTTCAGCTCGTTCGGCACGCCGACGAGCAGCCCCGACGGCTTCCAGTTGTGCGTCTGGGACGGCGGCGAGCTGGCGATGAGCGCGGCCGTGGCCGGCGGCGGCCAGTGCGGCACGTCGCCGTGCTGGAAGGCCACCGGCCCAGCCGCCTCTCCGAATGGCTACCTCTTCAAGAGCGCAGTGCCGGCGACGCAGGGCGCGACGCGGGTGCTGCTCAAGTCGGGAAGCGGCAACGCCAAGGTGCTGTGGCAGGGCAAGGGCGCCACCCTGCCGCTGCCCGGGCCGGTGTCGGCCAGCGCGTATCTTGACGCCGGCGCGGGCGTGCTCGTGCAACTGATCGCCAGGGACGGCAGCGGCTGCTGGCAGAGCGAGTTCTCCGCCGCGCGCAAGAACCGGCCCGACCTGTTCAAGGCCACCAGCCCGTGAAGGGGCGGCGCGCTGGGAGTGGCCAACCGCTCGCTCACGCTCGCGGCTCCGCGGTGGTGCTAGGTGGGCTGGGGCGATTCTCGCAGGCGGCCTCCATCGCCGCGCAATCGGAGCCGCGACCGTCAGGGAGCGGTTGGCCCCGTTCCAGCGCGCGGCCAACCGCTCGCTCACGCTCGCGGCTCCGCTGTCCTGCTGGATCGGCGTGCTGGAACGACGCCACGGTTGCCTCACCCATTTGGGGGATGACCGGGGGCTCCGCCGGTGCGATGAGCGCGCATGCGAATACGGCGAATGGTGATCCGGGCGATGGAACGGATGGATCTGGTCGCGGTGGTGGCGGTGGCGCTGCTCTGCGCCTGCGGCATCGAAGCGGAGGCGCAGGTGTTGCGCTTCGAGGGCGCGGCCCCGTACGCCGTCGGCCGGCCGCTGCCGGTGGCGGTGAGCCCCGACGGCAACCACGTCTACAGCGGACGCTGCTGCACCACCCCGGCGATCGTCGTCCATGCGCGCTCCGCTGGCGACGGCTCGCTCACCGCCGCCGGCGAGCAGCCGATCGGAGTGCACCCCGACGACGTCGCGGTCAGTCCCGACGGCCTGCACGTCTACGTCGCCGGCGGCTCGTCGCTGCTCGTCTTCGCGCGCGACGCCCTGCTCGGCGGCCTCACGCCGATCGAGAGCGAGAGCGACGGCAGCGGCGGCGTCAGCGGCCTCGCCGGCGCCGTCGCGGTCGCCGTCAGCCCCGACGGCGAGCACGTCTACGTCCTCGCCCGCACCGCCGGCGGCAACCCCGACGGCTCGCTGGCGGTCTTCGATCGCGACCCGCTGACCGGCGAGGTCGCCTTCGTCGAGGCGCACTTCGACGACCAGGCCGGCGTCGACGGCCTCGGCAACACCGGCACCGGCCCCGGCCCGCGGCCGCTGGCGGTCTCGCCCGACGGCCTGCACGTCTACGCCGCTGGCTTCTCCGACGATGCCGTCGCCGTCTTTGCCCGCGACCCGCTCAGCGGCGCGCTGTCGTTCGTCGAGGCGATCGTGAACGACACCGGATCGGTTCGCGGCCTGGCCCGGCCCAACGGCCTGGCGATCTCGCCCGACGGCGCGACCGTGGTGGTGGCGAGCTGGGGCGACCAGGTGACCACGTCGCTGCGACGCGATCCCGCCACCGGCCGTCTGACGTTTCTCGAGGTCGAGCCGCCGTCGCCGTGGGTGGGCGGCCCCGGTCCGCTGGCGATCTCACCGGACGGCTCGCGCGTCGTGGGTGCGAACTGGGTGGATGCCGTCGCCGCGCACTCGCTCGCCGCCGACGGCTCGCTCGCCTTCGCGCAGGCGCTCTTCGGCGGCGTCGCTGGCCTCGACGGCAACGTCGACGTCGCCGTCAGCCCCGACGGACTGCACTTCTACGTCGCCTCCTACGCACCCGACTTCCTCGCTCTCGGGACGACGCCGGGCGTCGGCGTGATCGCGCTGCTGTGCGGCAACGGTGCGCTCGACAGCGCCGAGGAGTGCGACGACGGCAACGGCTTCGCGGGCGACGGCTGCGGCGCGGGATGCGAGCTCGAGCCGTGCTTCGAGTGCAGCGGCGCGGGCGCCGGCAGTTGCCTGCCGATGGCCGCAGGCGAGGCGTGCGCGCCCGACGACAATCCCTGCACGGCCGACGTCTGCGACGGCGCGGGTGCGTGCATCCACTCGACCGACACCGACGGCGCGAGCTGCGACGACCTGGTCGAGTGCACGCTGGACGACGTCTGCGGCGGCGGCGTCTGCCGCGGCGCGCCGCCGGCCTGCGGCGACGGGACTCTCACTCCCGGCTGCGAGCAGTGCGACGACGGCAACGGCGCCAGCGGCGACGGCTGCACGCCCGACTGCTCGCTCGAGTCGCGCCTCGCCAGCGGCCCGGTGGAGGCGGGCGGCACGCTCTCGACCGACGCCGAGAACGACGGCGCGTCGCCGGCGACGCCGATCGAGGTGAGCGTCACGACGCCCAACGCGGGCCTGGTATCGATCGCGGTCACACCACTCTCGCCCCCGCCGGTGGGCGGCTTCGCCTTCTTCGGCTCGCGCATCGACATCGAGGCGCCGGTCAATCTCGCGGCTAATCCCGACAGCCCTCCGCCCTCGGGCGTCACGCCCGGCAGCCATCCGCTGGTCCTCCGCCTGGTCGCCGACGCCTCCATCGTGCCGCCCGAGCTGGAGCTCGCCGACGTGGCGGTGTTCAAGGACGGCGCGCTGGTGCCGCCCTGCGCCGAGGTCCGCCTGCCGGGCGAGGCGCTCCCCGATCCCTGCGTCGACGCCCGCACGCTGCTGGGCGACGGCGACGTCGAGTTGGTGGTGCTGAGCACCAGCGCGAGCGCCTGGAACTTCGGCTGCGCCGCCGTCGTCTGCGCGGCGCCGCCCTCGCCGACACCGACGCCGCCGGAAGCGACGCCGACGGTGGTGGCGTGTCGTGAAGCGGCGAAGGGCACGCTGCTGGTCAAGCGTCCCCGCCCCGACGGCAGCCGCGACCTGTTCGTCTGGCGCTGGCTGCGGGGCGAGGCGACGGCCTCGGCCGATCTCGGCGACCCGACGGCGGGCACGTCGTACACGCTGTGGATCCTGGACGCCTCGGGTCTGCGCCTGACGATCCCGCTGACCGCGGGCGCGGGCTGGAAGAGCGCGCGTGGCGGTGGCTACTCGTTCAGCGACCCGGCGGCGGCGCAGAGCGGGGTGCGTCGCGTCGTGCTCCGGCCGGGGGACGCCGGCAAGGCGCGGGTGACGTTCAAGGGCAAGGGGGTCGCACTGCCCGACGCACCGTTGCCGTGGAACCCGCCGGTGCGTGTCGAGCTGCAGCGCGACGACGGCGCCGGGTGCTGGCAGTCGACCTTCGCGGCCGACGACGTCGCGCGCAACGAGGGTCTGCTGTTCAAGGCGCGGCTGCGTTGACGAGCCTGAGGGGGCGCGGTTGGCTGCGCGATGGCACGCGGCCAACCGCTCGCTCACGCTCGCGGTTCCGCTGTGGTGCTGGGCGGGCGGGGGTGGTTGTCGCTGAGTGCCTCATCCACCACGCAATCGGAGCCGCGACCGTCAGGGAGCGGTTGGCCGCTGCTGGAACGCAGCCAACCGCTCCCTCACGGTCGCGGCTCCGAGGTGGTGCCGCCGGCGGAGGGAAGCGCGCTGCCGGCGTCCGGCTTCACAGTGGTGGCGGCGACTGTGAAGCCGCCTTCACAGCGCGACCGATAGCGGCGTCCGCCGGTGGTCGGGCGGCGTAGTGGCACGGGCGGTGCACGGCCAGGGCGGCGTGACCAACCGCGACGGACACTTTGCCCTGGCGGTGCTCGAGCTGCTGCCGCTCAGCCTGGTGGTCGTCGATCGCAGCGCAGCGGTGGTGCACGCCACCCGCCGCGCGCTGCGCCTGCTCGACGAGCGCGACGCGCTGCAGGTGGTCGACGGCCGCCTGCACGGCGTGCGCAGCGACAGCACCGCCAGCCTGCAGCGCACCATCGCGCGCGTCGTCGCCAGTCGGCGCGAGCAGGACGGCGGCATCGTCCGCCTGGCGCGCCGCTCGCACCCGACGCCGCTGGCGGCGTTCGTTACCCCGCTCGAGCCCGCCGCCGGCAGCCGCGGCCGGCCCGCGCGGGACGGCGCAGCCGGCGGGCGCTACGACGCGGCCCCCGGGCGCACCGCGGGCCCGGATGCGCAGCCCCCGCCCGCCGGCAACGTCCTCGCCGCCGTCTGCATCGCCGATCCCGATCACCCCGTCGAGCTCAACCAAGCCGCGCTGCGCGATCTCTACAAGCTCACGCCCGCCGAGATCGGCCTGGCGTCGCTGCTCGCCAACGGGCTCACGCTCGACGAGGCTGCCGAGGTCCTCGACGTACGTCGCAACACCGTGCGCACCCACCTGCGCCAGCTCTTCGGCAAGACCGGTACCGGGCGCCAAGCCGAGCTGGTGCGGCTGCTGCTCACCGGCGTGGGCCAGATCCGCTTCCGGTGAGGCGATGCAGGGTCGCGGTCGCGGGGTGCGACAGACCTACGTGTCCTTCTTGCTCGGCGGCCTCGTCGCCGGCGCCTACCTCCTGCTGCGGCAGCTACCGGCGCGTCTGATGCAGCCGCTCGGCGGCAGGCTGCCGTTCGAGATCGCCTTCGTCGTCGCGCTGGCGCTCGCCCTCGATCCGCTCCGGCGCCTGGTGCAGGGCGTGATCGACCGCACGTTCTACCGCAGCCGCATCGACTACCGTTCGACCGTGGGCGAGGTCAGCGCGCGCCTGGCGACGACGCTGCACGTGCGTGACGTCTGCGATCTCGTCACCCGCACCGCCACCGACGTCCTGCAGCTCGCCGCCGCCGGCGTCGTCGTCCAACCGCGCGGCTCGAGCGAAGCGACGGCGCTGCCGCAGCTCTGGTGGCGGCGGGCCGAGGGAGCGCTGCGCATCGACGTGAGCGATCGTCGGTTGCCGCCGGACGACGGTGACGAGATTCGGCTGCAGGAGTTCGATGCCGGGCCGTTCCGCGCGGCCGTGCGGTTGCCCCTGCAAGTCGCCGGCGGCGCGATCGGCGAGCTGCTCCTCGGCCCGCGCCGCTCGGGGCAGCCGCTCGACGCCGAGTTGCTCGACCTGCTGCGCACGCTCGCCAGCCAGACGGCGGTGGCGTTGCACAACGGCCTCTCCTACGAGGAGCTGGCGGAGCTCAACCGCGCTCTCGACGCGCAGGTGCAGCGGCAGGCGCGCGAGCTGCGCGCGGCGGACGAGCGGCTGACACGCGCCTACGACGAGCTGAAGGAGGCGCAGGCGCAGGTCGTCCAATCGGAGAAGATGGCCTCGCTCGGCCAGCTCGTCGCCGGCGTGGCGCACGAGCTCAACAATCCCGCCAGCTTCGTGCACGGCAGCCTGGCCAACCTGGTCGACTATCTCGACCGCTACCGCGTCGTGCTGGCGGCGTACGAGCGTGCGGCTCTGGCCGACGTCGCCGCGGCGCGCGAGATCGCCGCGCTGCGCCAGCGGGTGCAGCTCGACTACGCCCAGCGGCAGGCGCCCGAGCTGCTGCGCGTCTGTGCCAGCGGCTCGGAGCGCATCAAGCACATCGTCGACGATCTGCGCACCTTCGCGCGCGCCGACACCGGTGAGCGTTCCGCCTGCCGCCTGCAGGACGGCATCGAGACGACGCTGCGCCTGCTGGCGATGCGGATCCAGAAGGCCGGCGTGGAGGTGCGCCGGCGTTACCAGGACGTGCCGAGCGTGAACGCCAAGGAGGCGCAGTTGAACCAGGTGTGGATGAACCTGCTCGCCAACGCCGTCGACGCAGTCGAGGGCCGCATCGACGCGGCGATCGAGGTGTCGCTGCAGTCGCTGGCCGGCGACAACGGCGGCAGGGCGGTGGCGGTGGAGGTGCGCGACAACGGGCGGGGCATCGCCGCCGGCGTCCGGCCGCGTATCTTCGAACCCTTCTTCACCACCAAGGGCATCGGCAAGGGCACCGGTCTGGGACTGAGCATCGCCTACGGTGCGGTGAAGAGCCACGGCGGCTCGATCGAGGTGGAGAGCCAGGAGGGGAGGGGGACGACGGTGCGGGTGGTGCTGCCGGCGTAGCGCTCTGGCGCGCGGCCGGTGACGCTCTACCACGCCAGCGGTTGGCTGCGTTCCAGCGCGAGGCCAACCGCTCCCCTATGAGGTGGTTTGTCAAGGCAGTGAGAATTCAGGGAGCAGGAAGTCTCCTTTGGGTTGTCGATCCAGCAGCTGGCTATTCTCCTATTCGTGCGCGCCCTCAAAGGGGTGGTCAC
>Ga0268299_1003241_pt1 | contig 15671 bp, 9 predicted proteins | sample NOBtaG_FD_193484 | JGI IMG/M metagenome (GOLD analysis project Ga0268299, IMG submission 193484) | Activated sludge microbial communities from bioreactor in Nijmegen, Gelderland, Netherland - NOB reactor | ecosystem: Engineered > Bioreactor > Aerobic > Activated sludge | place: Netherlands...
ACACTAATTTTTTGGTCTGTTTCTACCCGGCTAATTCCTCCTCCATAAGTAGCAAACCAAACTCGGTTATGACGATCTACTAAAACCCCGCTACCACGTTCACTGCCCAATCCATCAGCAGTTTTATAGCAATGAAAGGTTTTTCCATCAAATTGACAAAGACCTTGACCAGTGGCTAGCCAAAGGTTATTTTTTTCATCCTTTGCCATACCGAAAATATTTAGATCTGGTAAACCTTCAGCTAAACCAAAAACAGTAAAAGTTTTTCCATCAAATTTAGCTAATCCACCTCCACGAATACCTGCCCAAATTACCCCATTATTATCTTGAATTAATGAGCCAACTAAGCCATTTGGTAAACCTTCAGCTACACCATAATTAGTAAATTTTTCTCCATTATAATGACTTAATCCATTAGCAGTACCAAACCAAAGTGTGCCATCTTTTGCAAGTAGAGCAGAGCGGGTTTCATTATGAGCTAAACCCTTTTCAGTAGTGAAGTTAGTAAACTTTTGCCCATCGTAACGACTTAATCCACCTCTAGTCATTAACCATATGTTATGCTCACGATCTTCAATAATTGCTCTAACAATAGGGTTAATTAAACCTTGTTTGGTATCAAAAACCTTATATTCAACTCCATCATAGCGGCATAATCCGCCTTCTGTCCCAAACCAAATATAGCCAAGATGGTCTTGAAAAATACTATAAACTTGATTATTAGGCAGTCCACTAGTTGAGTTGTAGACCTTAAATCGGTATATCTGGGCTTGTGCTATAGTAATAGACAGTAGGCATATCACTATAGCTAAAATATATCGCATAGTATTTTTAAGCTATAAGAAGTAGGGCTAGGTTTTTAATATTACTAAGTTTATCAGGTATTTTGACTATTTATCTTAATTATTTTTATTATTTTGTAGGTTTAATCTTAAAGATTCCAGAAATTCCTTCTCCAACGTTTCCTGCTGCATCTCTAGCAATAACTTTGATTAGTCCTTGTTTAATTTTCATATTTGGAACAGGAATAGTAAGCGATTGTAAATTACCAGGTAGTCCTTGTGCAAAAGTAACAAAATTTGCTCCATTGTCTGGGGAAAACTGAAAATCATGTGATACAACTCCTCGATCATCTGAAGAAGTAAAAGTAATAGTAAACATAGTATTTCCTTTTAGCTTTTCTTTATTTTTTGGGGCTGTAACTATTACTGTAGGGTTAATGCCATCTGTTTCAATAATTAGCGGCATAACAGTATCACTTCCAACATTACCTGCTAAATCCAGTGCTTGTAATCTAATAGCAGCATTTGTTGTAGCAATATTGGGAATAGTAAATTGAAATGAATTTGTGCTTCCAGCAAGTCCAAGTATTAAAGGCTCAAAAACATCTCCATTAATTGCAAATAAAATATTATGTGAAATTACACCTATATCATCACTAGAAGAAAAATTGATGGTAAATTTACTGCTGCTCTCAAATTTTTGCCCAGCAGATATATTTAAGATTTTTGCAGTAGGTGAAAGCTTATCATTGCTACCTGGTACACCTAAAACAAAGCTAATAGTAGCTACATTTTCTCCCATTTTTGGAGCAGCGAAGACTTTCATTTCTGAGCTAGGTTGACCTGTCCCATTATCTTTAAGTAGTGCTACACCGCCGTCAGTAACTATATTTCCAGTGCTGTCAAAACTGCTAAAAGCAAATAGGGCTTGTCCATCGCTAAAATCTAGTTTACTTGTTGTAATGGCGGAGGTTTCATTGCCAAAAAAACCAATAATGCCTTGAAATTCTGAAGTTGCCGTATAAAAAACACTTGGCCCGCCGTCAGCTTTTAAGTCTTGGTCTAAATCGTTGTATATCACAATTTGAGAAGATTTAGCTAAAACATCATTTATCCCATAAACATAAAATTGTTGTTCGCCTTTTGCATTAGTTATTGGCACAATTGAACTTGCTGTTGTTGGATTACTATCAGTTGCAGTTGCAGTTGCAAAAATACTAGCTTTATCAGGGATTTGATCATTGTTACTATCAGTAAAACTCATTATTGCCCCAGTTAATTGTGTAATACTGCCAAACTTAAATTTAGAAGTGACATTAGCATAAAGATTGCCTTTGCTATCTAGGGCTAAGCCACCAAAACCAAAATTAATTGTACGATTATTTAATAATGAATTAGCTGCTAGTATAGTTACTTTATTTTTACCATCAGGAACACCATTAGAATTAGGTAAATAAGCTGTAATTGTATAGCTATCCTGGTCATTTATATCAAATAAGCCTTGTGAAAAGAATAAACTAGCAACAATTAAAACGTCCCCTTTAGTTGTATTAAGCACTGTTAATCCCAAGGGTGTACCTTTACCAGTAGAAAAACTAGACTCTTTACTTGCCTTAAAATCGCCTTTGCTATTATTTGTAACTACTATTTGACCATTTTGTTTATTTGGCCCATCAGCAGCAACAAAACCAATATAGATTTTTCCTGTTGTTCTACTAATTGACATTGCTGTAGGGATTTCATTAGCTGGATCATCAGCAGCAATAAAAGTGTCATTGGTTTCAGGCACTCGATCTTCATTAGTATCAGCCGAGACAATTACACTACTACTTGAATCAACACCATAAAAAGAAACTTTACTTAGAGTTATTCCAGAAGGTATTGCTAGAGGTGCTATGTTGTCAGAACTTTCTTTATTAGCTGTATTTAACTTAATGACTCGCTCTTTATTTATAGTAAAAGTAGGTAGTGAAACTTTAGTTTTTATCTTTATAGGTTTATTTTGTTTAAGTTGATCTGCAAAAACATTGGTCTGATAACTTAACAGTATTATTAATAATAAAAGTAGTAAATTTAAGTTTTTTGTTAATGATTTAATAGATTTAATAGATTTAATAGATTGCATAAGGTTTCCTAAAATTGGAGGTAGATTAATTTATATTTTAATTTTTAATTACAAAATAAAAAAGGAAAGGATTTAAATCCTTTCCTTTTTTGTTTAGATTTAACTAAAAGTTTTACAATTTGCTATCTAGTAGCTTTAATCTTAAATGCTGGAGATGTACCAGAACCCATATTGCCAGCAGCATCTCTAGCAACTACACGAATAGCAGCAGTTTTCTTGGTCTTCATATTAGGAATAGTAACCATAGCAGAAGTAGCTGTACCAGGTAAGCCAGATGCTAAGGTCATAAAGTTAGTTCCATCCAGTGTAATTTGAATATCATGAGAAGCTACACCAGTATTATCTTGAGAAGTAAAGGTGACATTAAATTGGCTATTACCATTAAGTTTCTTGTTTTGTGCATTAGGTGAAGTAACTGTAACGGTTGGTGCTTGAGTGTCTGTAATAACTGTTAATTGCCCAACGGTTGCATTACCTCTATTACCAGAGCTATCAACAGCTTCAACACGAAGAGCAGCAGTTGTAGAACTTATGCTAGGAACTCTAAATGTAAATGAAGTAGCAACACCAGGTAAACCACTAACTAATGTGGTGCTAAAGTTAGTTCCATCAGCAGCAAATAAAATATTATGAGAAGAAACAGCAACATTATCTGTAGAAGTAAAGTTAACCGTTGCCATACTTCCACCATTAAGCATTGCACCTGATTGAGGTGAGCTAATCATTACAGTTGGAGCAGTACTATCAACAACAGCAGCCCTAACAACAGTAAAGTTAGCATCACTAGCATCAGTAGCCATATTACCAGCAGCGTCTTTAGCTACTACTTGAACACGGGCCATAGGAGTATCTAATGCTGGTGGGACAGGGAATGTAAAGCTTTGGACATTACCAGCTAAACCAGAAGTGATAACTACTGGGAAGGTTTGACCACCATCGGTTGATAAATTAATGTCGTGAGTAGTTACAGCAGTATCATCAGAAGAAGTAAAGGTAATTGAAAGATTAGTTCCACCCATTACCATTTCACCACCATTAGGTGAGGTTACTGCAACAGTTGGAGGGGTAGCATCAGCAGGAACAGAATTATTTGGTACACCTCTAACAAGGTTAAAAAGACCCATAGCAGCAGGATTTTCAACAATAGGAGCAGTTCCTGTACCAAATCCATTACCATTATCTTTTACAAAAGCGACACCAGCTTGAGCAATATTGTTACCAGCTACAGTTATATAGCTAAAAGCTGCTCGGTCATCGCCAAAATCCATAGTAGTGCTAAATATAGCGGATGTACCTTCACCAAAATCTGTGAAAAATCCTCTAAATTGTGTTGGAACGGTTAAAAATATTCTTGGTGGGCCATCAGCTACTAAGTCATCATTAGCATCAGTGTAAATAGCTATTTGAGATCTATTTAATCCTCCAAAAATTTCATTATTACTGTAAGTAATCATTTGTGTACCTACACCATTTGGGCCAGGTTTTACAACAATACTACTTGCAGAAAGAGGATTTAGATTATTAGCATCTGAACGGCTAGCAAAAGCTTTTCCTGTATCTGGTATAAAATTACCATCAGTATCTGAGAAAACAGCTATTAAACCATTAAGTGCGCCATTAGTTGGACTAATTGATACTAAGTTAATAAAAAGGTTTCCTTTACTATCAGTAGCCATACCTCCAAAAGTAGCATTAAAGGTTTGTGTGTTTATGGGTATAACCATTGATTGTGTTCCATCTGGTACACCATTAGCTCCTGGTAAATAAGCTGTTACGGTGAATTTATCAGTAGCAGCAAGGTCAAAAACAGCAGCTTCAAAGAAATAGCTTGCAACAACTAAAATATCGCCTTGGGGTGAATTTATAAGAGCAAGTCCAATAGGAGTTCCTTGACCAACAGAAAAACTACCAGAAACAGTTCCTTTATAAGTTGAATCAGCATCATTATCAATTATTGAGATTTTGCCCATTCCAGCATCTGGGCCATCAAAAGAAATAGAACCAGCATAATGTTTTTTAGTTCTTCTGCTAACAGCCAAAGATGTAAAAACGCTGTTTTGATCAGCAGTAGCAAAGGTTTCGCTTGCTTCTGGGGTTAAATCATCATTAGTATCAGCAAATGCTGTAAGTTGACCAGTAGTTTCATTAGCTGTAAAAGTTACTCGATTGGCTTTAGTTCCAGCAGGAACTACTTTTGGCTCTGGTTCTACTAAACCTCTTAAACGGTTTTTTTGTAATGATTGTCTAATTGTAGACATATAGTTTTTGTCTATAGCTACATCAGGCATTGTTAGAGCATTTTCAAGAGAGTTTTCTTGTGGATTTTGAGGGCCTTGACTAGCAGCTTGGGAATTAGTTTGCAGTGTAAATAAAGAAATAAACAAAGCAATAAATCCAACTAAACCAACAGCTATTTTGTTAAAGCTTGATTTAGATGGACTGGATAGTTTTTTGTAAACAGGCGAATTCATTAAACAGTCCTCCAACTTAATTTAAGAGTTATTTGATTTGATTTTGTAATTTAGATTTTTTTTAGGAAATTCAATTATTTCATAACTATTAACTGGTTGTATAGCCTGTTTTATGTTTTTCTTAGGTTTTTTATTAAACATTACTTATTGTTTCCAAAGATTTTAAGGTTTTTTACGGAGTACATATAAAATTTATCAGCCTTTAAGCAATGTTTTAACTGCTCTAGTTGCTCAAGAAAAATAACTGCGTTATCCTTATAAAAATCTAACAAATTTGCTATTTGTTTAAGTATTAATACAAAATTTTCTATTAACTATCTTAAAATTTTAAGTAAAAATGATTACTTGGTATGATTTTTTTGAGCCAAAAATTAATAGTTGGGAAAAAAACAAAGACATCCCTAAATTAATTGTTGCTACATCAGATACAGATTTAGAAGTTAGATGTTTAGCCTATGATGCTCTAGGGCGTGTTGGTACAAAGGAAAATATCAACCGCTTATGTAAAGCTGTACTAGAGGAAAAAAACGCATCTGCAAGGGCTAGAGGAGCAATTGCTTTAGGGCGTTTAGGGGATGACATAGAGTCAAAAGCTGTTTTGTTTCATCTACTTAGAGATGAAAGCTCTGAAGTTCGTGCTGCTGCTACTAGAGGTTTAAGCCGTCAAGTTAACCAAGAACTATTTTCTGTCTTTTGTGCTTTACTAGAGGATGAAGATATAAATGTTGTAGTAGAAGCAATTTATGCACTAGGTCAATTTGGAAATCATCGTGCTGTAACTCCAATACATAGAATATTTGATCGGTGTGATAGAGCTATGAAAGAACTAGCTTCTTCTGCTATAAACTCTATAAATCTTAATCAACCTATGGGCTGGCCTTCAGATGAGGTTTACTTTTTTACTTATTCTAGACGAGGATATTTAATTTGTGAATGCTATTCTTATAAACTTGTAGCCTGGCGTAATTATTGGCGTAGACGCTGGCGATATCCTTTTGCAAGAGATTGGGGAATAGGTTGTTGGGAAATTTCTAGTTTAGAAAATGAAATAAGAGGAAAAGTTCTACGTCCTGGATTAAAACTAAAAATTTATGATCAGCGTGCTTAAAGCTAAACTGTTTTATTTGGAAAGGTTGTTATGTTAAGTAATAATTGGCGTTTTATTGCTGCTCGTTTAATGGAAATACTTGTTGGAGGCGTTTTATTAGTTGCAGGCTTGATTAAAGCTTATGAAATGCTGGATTCAGTAAAACAAATCCTTAGCTATAATATAATCACTCAACCTACTTTAGTTACTATAGCTGTTTGGCTATTAGTAGTAGTTGAATGTGCTTTAGGAGCAGCTTTAATAGTCGGTTACTTAAGAAAATATGTTGTAGCTTCTACAGCAGCTTTATTTGCTGTTTTTCTTACTTTTATTAGTTGGTCATGGTATACAGGCTCAACGGCAAATTGTGGTTGTTTTGGTTCAAAATTTCAACATAGCCCAAAGGAAGCTTTTATTTTTGATGCAATATTATTAGGCTTCTTAATTGCTACACAAGTATTAGCTTGGAAGAAAATGAAAGAATCTATTTCAAACCAAAGTTGGAAATTAATAATTGTAACGGCTAGTGTAGTGCTTGGTTTAGGAGTTTCTACTTATGCTAGCTTTAGTCCTAAACAATCCTCTGACCCTGTTTTAAGACTCCAAGTAACAGAACCAAACCTTTTTGAAAATATTGCGATTTCAGATTTAGATAATGTTGATATCCGTAAAGGTACACAAATAGTAGTTTTAATGGATACGGGCTGTGATCATTGTCAGGCAAATGTACCAAATTTTAATCAAATTTTTGACGATTCTGCTAATTTAGCACCACTTGTTGCAGTTTGTCCTAATCGAGCAGATGAGGTAAAAGGTTTTCAGAAAAAATTTAATTCTAAATTCCCTATTGGACGCATTTCAGACACAGACTTTTTTAAGTTATTAGAAAAAGGTGACACTCCACGAGTTTTTTTACTAAAAGATTCTAAAGTGCTAAAAATTTGGGATGCTAAATCACCAACAATTGATGAATTAAAGGCTGCTTTACCAAAATAATAATTAAAATTTTGTCTAATTAATAATCACTAGAAAAAGTATTTTCTTAATAAATTTAGTTAATCTGCCTAAGTATAAAGTAATATTGATACTTAGTTAAAATTTTCTTTTGAAATCTCAGTTTGAAAAAGAGTTAAATCAAGGCTAATATCAAAGTTTTAAGAAAGAAATTCACGCCTTTTAATAAATAAAATAATGATTGGGCAGAGCATCGGCAAATATAAAATTGAGAAATTGCTTGGGGCTGGGGGCATGGGCGAAGTCTATCTGGCCCTGGATACAATGCTTAATCGTACAGTAGCACTTAAGTTTCTACCCCGTGAATTAGAAACCCGTGAAAGAGTAGTAAGACGATTTTTACGCGAAGCACAAGCAACCGCTAGACTTTCTCATCCAAATATTGCCACACTTTATAATGTAGAAGAACATAATGGCCGTCACTTTATTTTAATGGAATACATTGATGGTGAGCCGCTCTCACGGTTGTTAAGACGGGAAAAAATTTCTATTAAAAATGTCTTAAAATATGCAATACAAATTGCTGAAGCCTTAGCAGAAGCTCATGAACATGGAGTTTTGCACCGAGATATAAAACCTGGCAATATTTTAATTAATCGAAAAGAACAAGTAAAAGTCCTAGATTTTGGATTAGCTAAATTTATTGATACTTCTATAGAAGGCACTATGTCTGCCGATGCTGCCAATGATGATTTAACTCGTGAAGGTGTTTTAGTTGGAACTCCTCGCTATATGTCACCTGAACAAATCCTTGGTAAAGAAGTAGATCAGAGAGCCGACATTTTTGCTTTTGGAATACTTCTTTATGAAATGATTGCAGGCCAACACCCCTTTAAGGTAAGTAATAATCAACAACTTGTAGTAGCTATAACTACTGAAGATCCTCCACCAATTCGTTCTTATAATGCTGATGTTCCAGAAGATTTAGTTGCTGTTGTAAGTAAAGCTTTAAATAAAAAGGTAGAAGATAGATATAAAAGTGCTAAGGAAATGGGCAAAGAACTTCGTGCCTTAGCAATTAAGCTATTTACAGAACATTACTTTGAATATTCTGGAGCAGATGATTTTCGTAGTGAAATACCTAATCAAAGATCTACCATACCTCCAACGCCTGTTGAACCTAGTGCTAGAAAAACTAAAGATGGCTTAGATGATATTACTGTAGAAGAAAAATTAATCAAAACAGCAATTCAAGAAACGCCTAAAACTATTAAAAAAAGAACTTTTAAGATTGTTGTAGTAACACTAGCTTTACTACTAGCCTTAACAAGTGGGATTTTAGCTTTTAAGTATTATAATAGTGCAAGTGTAGGAAATGAACGTCCATTAATTGCAGTAATGTATTTTGATAACTTTACTAATGACAATAGTTTAGAGTGGTTAGGACGTGGTTTAACAGAAATGTTAACAACAGACCTTGCACAAGTTAGGACAATTGAAGTTGTTAGTAAACAGCGACTTTTTGATACATTGCAAATCTTAGGAAAACAAAATGTTCAATCTATTGACCGCACTACTTCTTCAGAAGTAGCTCGTAAAGTTGGGGCATCGGCTGTACTTTCTGGATCAGTAATTAAAATTAATAGTAAACTTCGCTTAAATATTACATTAGAAGAAGTTAAGTCTGGCAAAATTATCCTATCGGATATTATCGAAGGCAATAATATTGATGAGATATTTACCTTAGTTGATGCTATTACAGCTAAAGTCACACGTCATTACAACCCAGAAAATATTAATGATGAAACACCAATGTTAGGCAAAGTAACAACTACATCTGTAGAGGCTTTTCGCCTCTATACTCGAGGTGTAGAACGTTGTTGGCTAACAAACTTTGATGAAGGGTTAGATGATTTAGAAAGAGCCGTTGAAATAGATGGTCAATTTGCTTTAGCTCATTTACAAGTTGGAAATGCAAAATTTGTCCGTAATGATACGGCTGGAGCAGGAGAAGCTTTTAAGAAAGCACTTCAATATATTGACCGCGCTGGTTATAGAGAACAATTACTAATTCGGGGTGTAAATGCTTATTATAATGCTTATAAAGATGGAGACTATAGCCCAGCCTTAACGATTTTTGAACAAATGGAAGCTAATTATCCACGAGATAAAGAAGTTCATTTATGGAAAGGGTTGTGTTTATGGCGTAATGGCGATTATAAAAAGGCTATTGATAGCTACAACCGAATTTTAGAACTAGCTCCAGAATTTAATGTTATGTATGTTTCTTTAGCTCAAGCCTATGCAGATGATGAAGATTATATTTCTGCTAGCTCTATGATGCGTAAATCCATAGCTTTACATCCGGGTCAACCTGAAGGGCGAAATCTATTAGGTAATATTTACTTTCGTATGGGAAAATATGAAGATGCTCTAAAAGAATATGAGGCTATGGTAGAAATTAAAAGAGATTTCCGAGGCTATAGGGCTTATTTAGATTTAGGGCAAGCTTATTTATTAAAGGGTGAAGAGGAAAAAGGCAAACAGTTACTTAAAGAATATATTGAGCTTAGTGATGATATTGCTGGCACAGCTTGGGCGCACTTAGCTTTTTATCGATTGGCTATTTATCAAGGTAAATCTAAAGAAGCAGAAAAATATTTAGAAAATGCTTTAGTAGCAGCAAAAAAATCTAAAAATATTTCTGTAGAAACCCAAGTTCGCCTATATCAGTCTGACCTCTATTTGTTTTTAGGCAGAATCCAAGATGCAATTACAGCGGCTCAAGAAGCTTTTACTATTTCAAGTTTTGCAGGTTTTGATGTTGGTGGACGTGAAGCATGTCAACAACTAGCTATTAGTTTATTAGCTCAAGGTGACAGTGAAAAAGCTTTAACTACATTAAATGAATATATTAAAAAACTACCTTCTAACAGCCAGAAAACAGCAGAAGACCAACGCCGGATTATTGATGGAATAATTGCTTATAAAGCTGGGGATTATTTGCATAGTGAAAAACTTTTTATCCCTCCTTTAAAATATAATATTCGTCTTTACTCACGTGCTGCTATGGCTCAGTTTCAAGCTAAAAAATATAAAGAAGCTACTGAGCAATTTAATAAGTTAATCACTCGTAATGGTTTTGACCCGGAGCGTCGCGGGGTTTATTGGTCTTATCAAAACCCAGAACATGCTATTGTATTAGCATATTACTACTTAGGACGTATTGCAGAAAATGAAGGTGATAACAATGCGGCTCGTAAATATTACCAGCAATTTCTAAATTGTTGGGAAAAGGCTGACTTTTCTAGAGAAGAAATCACGGACGCAAAAAATAGACTAAATACTTTATAAACTAAGAATTATGAAAAAAACGACGAAAGAAAAACAAAGTAAAAAAGTAGACTTTTTATCTGAAAAACTTAATATAAATCCTACCCCTCCAACTATTAACAAAAAAGACCCTAAAATTTTAATACCTGCAATAACTCCTACTAAATTTTCAGATGTGGCACGTCAATTATTTGCTTTATTTGCTTTAATTGCGGTTGTTACAACTATAGCTTACTCTAATCATTTTCATAATGGATTTCACCTAGATGATTTTCATACAATTGTAGAAAATAGCTATATTAAAAATATAGATAATTTACCTTTATTTTTTAAGGATGGTAATACTTTTAGCTCTCTTCCAAGTAATAGATCTTATCGTCCGGTAGTTACTGCTAGTCTAGCTATAGATTACTGGCTAGGTAATGGCAGCCTAGAACCCTTTCAATATCATCTCTCTATGTTTATTGTGTTCATTTTACAAGGCTTAATGATGATACTTTTCTTTTGGAAGCTTTTAGAAATGGCACAACCTGCTAAATATAATGTTTTAATTGCTGGTGCTGCTACAGCCCTTTATTTATTACATCCAGTTAATGCTGAAACTATTAATTATGTAATTTCTCGCTCTGATAGCTACTCTACTTTTTTTATTGTTCTTGCTTTTGTAATGTATTTATATTCGCCACTTTGTCAAAAATTACATCTTTATCTAATACCTGTAGTTATAGGTGCTTTAACTAAAGAACCCGCCATAATGTTTGGCCCGCTTCTAGTGATATATAAACTTTGCTTTGAATATCCAGTAGATTTTAAGAAATTAATTTTTGATATAGTAGAAGAACAAAAAATAGAAAAAGAAGCTATTGATAAACTTAAAAAAGTAGTGATAAGTAGCTTACCTGCTATTATTTGTGTTGGATTTCTCTTTTTATTTCTTAATCATATGCGACCTAAGACTTTTAGTCCTGGTGGATTTTCTGTCTTAGATTATATTATTACTCAACCTTATGTAATACTTCATTATGTAGTCTCTTTATTTTTACCTTTGTGGCTATCAATTGATACTGATTGGACATTAGTAGAAAGTGTTTGGGATATTAAAGTTTATGTTGGTGGAGCTTTTATACTGACACTTATTTACTTAATGATTGTTACTTCACAAGAGCAGAAATTAAGATTAATTTGTTTTGGAATTGCTTGGTTTTTACTTGCATTACTTCCTACATCAGTAATTCCACTAGCAGAAGTATTAAATTATCACCGTCCATTTTTTCCTTATGTTGGGTTAATAATCGCGTTATTTTCTGCCTTAATAGTTTATATTTTGCCAAAATATAAGCTTGTGAATTCTAGTCAACAACTTAGTTCAGCTTTTCTGACTTTGTTAATAATAGGAGTAAGTATTTATGGAGTAGGTACTTATCAACGTAACAAAGTTTGGAAAACAGAAGAAAGTATTTGGTTTGATGCTACGGTTAAAAGCCCTAAAAACGGGCGTGCTTTAATGAATTATGGATTAATACTTATGAGCAAGGGCGATTATGTCGCAGCAGAAAACTATTTTATTAAAGCACAACCTTTTATTCCTTATTATTCTTATCTTTATGTTAATTGGGGAATATTAAAAGAAAGAATGGGCAAATTAGAAGAGGCAGAGAAAAATTTTCAAAAAGCTGTTGAATATGGGGGAGTTTATCCAACTACATTTTATTTTTATGGTAAATTTTTAAGTGATCAAAAACGTTATCCTGAAGCAATAAATAACCTTGTCAAAGCTCTAGAACTAGCACCTAATCATAATGCTTCACAACGATTATTAATGAATTTATATCAAGAACAAGGGGATTTTGCTAATTTAGAGAAGATAGCCTTAATGGTTTTACAACAGGATGCTAACAATTTAGAAGCAAAATTTTATCTTGATGCAGCAAAAAATAAAAAGAACCCTTTGCAAACACTTCAAGATCATGCGGCTGCCAGTAAAACGCCTGAAGCATATTTAGATCTTAGTTTAAAGTATTATCAAGCTAAACAATATGAAAAATGTATTGAAGCAGCTAATGAAGCATTAAAGATAAAGCCAGATTTTCCAGAGGCTTACAATAATATTTGTACTGCTTATAATGAATTAAAACAATGGGATAAAGCTATTGTAGCTTGTGAACAGGCAATAAAATTTAATCCTAATTTTACGCTTGCAAAAAATAATTTAGCCTGGGCCCTAGAACAGCAAAAACAATCAACAAATAATTCATCTGTAGAAAAATAAGCTTGGTTAATGACAAATAATGATTTTTGTGATGTTGTAATAGTTGGAGCAGGTTTTGCTGGCCTAACAGCCGCACGTCAATTAGTGCAGGCTGGAAAAAAAGTAAAACTCCTAGAAGCTCGTGACCGAGTTGGCGGGCGAATTTATACAAAACAAATTGATGAAAAAACTTATGTTGACCTTGGTGGTCAATGGATTGGCCCAACACAAGACCGCATTTATGCTCTTGCTAATGAATTTGGTATCAAAACCTTTCCTTCCTATCATTCAGGAACTCACTTAGTCGTATTACAAAATAAGCTAAAACATTACCAAGGTTTAATACCTAATATAGATTTTTTATCACTCTTAAACCTGGATTTTGCAATAAAAAAGCTTAACCGTTTGTCAAAAACAATTTCTTTGAGTGAGCCTGGGACAAGCCCTAATGCAAAAATACTAGATAGCCAGACTGTAGCAACATTCTTAGATAAGAATATTTATTTTTATAATGCTAGACAAATCTTAGACATAGCATTAGAAACTGTTTTTGGTTGCAGTATGGCGGAAATCTCGCTTCTACATGCACTTTTTTATATTAAATCTGGAGTGGATTTAGAACATCTCTTTAGTTTAACAGGCGGAGCGCAACAAGACCGTATTGTTGGAGGTGCGCAAACAGTCGCAAAAGCTTTGGCAGAAGAAATAAACCATGTTATTAAATTTTCTAGTGTGGTAAAAAAGATTGAGCAAACGTCTGATAATGTTTTAGTTATAGGAGAAAATTTTCAATATAAAGCTAAAAAAGTTATTGTAGCAATACCTCCAACTTTAGCAGGAAGAATTACTTATAACCCATGTTTACCTTGGCAAAGAGACCAATTAACTCAACGTCTACCAATGGGTTTTGTTATTAAATGTTTTGCTATTTATGAAAAACCTTTTTGGCGAGATAAAAACTTAAGCGGGCTAGCTGTGTCTGATAGTGGTTATTTACAGGCTGTTTTTGATGGCTCACCTGTAGACGCTAGCAGAGGTATTTTACTAGCTTTTTCTCTTGCTAGTCGAGGTAGAGAATTTATTAAGCTTCCACTAGAAGAAAGAAAAGAAGCTGTATTAAGCACTTTTGCTAGATGGTTTGGTAAAGAAGCAACAAAACCAATTTATTATTTAGATCATTGTTGGGCAGAAGAAGAGTGGAGTAGAGGCTGTTATGTAGGGTTTATGCCGCCAGGCGTTTGGACAAACTATGGTAAAGCTCTTTCTAAGCCTGTAGGAAGAATACATTGGGCAGGTACAGAAACTTCTGATATTTGGAATGGCTATATTGAAGGAGCAATTCGATCTGGTGAGAGAGTTGTTAAGGAAATCCTTACTTTATGAAAAAAAAGCTATTTTATTTGATAATTAGTATTTCTGTTTTACTTTTCTGTTATAACATTTGGAGTTTACTTGACCGTAAGCCACCAAATGTTTTTAGCGAAGGCTGTTCAACAGAATTAGAAGAGTTTGGAACTAATTCTGGACAAGGTAATATAGTTGGTATCCAACCTAAAGTTTCACCTATTGATTTTGCTAATGAAACAAATTTTTTTAATAAACTGGATGCTTATCTTCAAGAAGCAAAACAAGCAAATTATTTAATGGAAAATACTGTTGTTTTATTTCCTGAATATATTGGCACTTGGTTGGTGGTAGCAGGAGAAAAAGAAGGCGTTTATACAGCTAATAACATCACAGAGGCAGCTAAATTAATGATAAGTAGTAATTTAGCTAAATTTTTACTAACTTATCTTGATGCTCCTCAAGTGCCTGACAGGGTTAAATATAGTCTTTTTGCTATGAAATCGGCAGAGATGGCAGATATTTATCATCGTACTTTTTCGCAGTTGTCTAACAAATATCAAGTAACTATTGTTGCAGGATCAATTTTACTACCAGAGCCAATTATTAAGAATAATACCTTAAAAGTGAGTAAAGGAAATCTTTATAATGTTTCTGTTATTTATAAAGCAGATGGAAAGCCATACTCAGAAATAATAAAAAAAGTTTTTCTTACCTCAGATGAACAGCCATTTACTAAATCTAGTAAAATAAATCAATTACCAGTATTTGACCTTCCAATAGGTAGAACATCTGTTTTAATATGCGCAGATTCTTGGTATTTAGAAAATTACCAGTATTTAGACTCACAAAAGGCAGAAATAGCACTTATTCCTTCTTTTTGTTCGTCAGATGGAAAAATGACAGAAAAATGGAAAGGTTATGATGGTTATCCAACACCTGATGATGTAGAAAAATCAGATATTGGAACAATATCTGAGCAAAACGCTTGGCTAAAATATTCTTTATCTACACGTAGCAAAGAAACTAGTATTAAACAAGGGATGAATGTTTTTTTACGCGGACGCTTATGGGAAATGGGTTCGGATGGAAACGCAATTATTTTAAAGGATAAGGAGACAAAACTTTCTGCTTCAATTAATGGTGCAACAATTGTTTGTTTATGGCTCTAAATAGAAAAGGGATAACAATTTGTTATCCCTTTTTTCTATGTTAATTTTCTAAGTAACCTTTAGTGCTTAGTAACGATCATAACCACCACGGCCACCGCGATCACGGCCACCGCCGCCGCCGCCGCCACGATTAAAACCGCCGCCGCCGCCACGAT
>Ga0268299_1003242_pt1 | contig 15652 bp, 11 predicted proteins | sample NOBtaG_FD_193484 | JGI IMG/M metagenome (GOLD analysis project Ga0268299, IMG submission 193484) | Activated sludge microbial communities from bioreactor in Nijmegen, Gelderland, Netherland - NOB reactor | ecosystem: Engineered > Bioreactor > Aerobic > Activated sludge | place: Netherlands...
GCTTCCCCTGGAACGTGCGGTGGCCCAAGATGATCGGCGTCCACCTCACCGGCGAGCTGAGCGGCTGGTCGGCCCCCAAGGACGTGATCCTGAAGGTGGCCGAGATCCTCACCGTGGAGGGCGGCACCGGCGCCATCGTCGAGTACTTCGGCCCCGGAGCCAACAGCCTGTCGGCCACGGGCAAGGCCACCATCTGCAACATGGGGGCCGAGATCGGCGCCACCACCAGCGTGTTCGGCTACGACGACGCCATGGCCCGCTACCTCAAGGCCACCGGCCGGGAGAGCACGGCCGACGCCGCCAACCGGGTGGCCCACCACCTCCGCTCCGACGACGAGGTGCTGGCCGACCCGGGCCGCTTCTACGACCGGGTGGTCGAGATCGACCTGAACACCCTGCGGCCCCACATCAACGGGCCCCACACCCCCGACCTGGCCCGCGAGGTGTCGGCCCTGGGAGACGAGGCCAAGGCGAACAACTGGCCGCTGGAGATCAGCGCCGCCCTCATCGGCAGCTGCACCAACTCCTCGTACGAGGACATCACCCGGGCCGCCTCGATCGCCCGCCAGGCCGCTGCCGCCGGTCTCAAGGTGAAGACCAAGCTGATGATCACCCCCGGCTCGGAGCAGGTGCGGGCCACGATCGAGCGCGACGGCCTGCTGGCCGACTTCGAGGCCCTGGGCGAAGAGGTGACCGTGCTGGCCAACGCCTGCGGCCCCTGCATCGGCCAGTGGGACCGCTCGGCCGAGCGCCAGCCCGGCGTGGCCAACACCATCGTCACCTCCTACAACCGCAACTTCCCCAAGCGCAACGACGGCGACGGTGCCACCCTGGCCTTCGTCACCTCCCCCGAGACGGTGATGGCCCTGGCCCTGGCGGGCACGGTGGACTTCGACCCGCTGAACGACACCCTCACCGCCCCCGACGGCACCGAGGTCCGCCTCGACGTGCCGGTGGGGGTCGAGCTGCCCCCGCAGGGCTTCGATGCCGGCGAGAGCGGCTTCATCGCCCCGCCCGAGGACGGCTCGTCGATCGTGGTCCAGGTCGACCCGAACAGCGACCGGCTCCAGCTGCTGGAGCCGTTCAAGCCGTGGGACGGCAAGGACTTCGCCAACCTGCCCATCCTGGTCAAGGCCCAGGGCAAGTTCACCACCGACCACATCTCGATGGCCGGCCCCTGGCTCAAGTACCGGGGCCACCTGGAGAACATCTCCGGCAACCTCTACCTGGGGGCGGTCAGCGCCTTCAACGAGGGCATCGTGGGCATGGGCAAGAACCAGATCAACGGCGAGCGGGCCAGCTTCCCCGACATCGCCAAGGCCTACCACGAGGCCGGCCAGCCGTGGGCCGTCATCGGCGACGAGAACATGGGCGAGGGCTCCTCCCGGGAGCACGCCGCCATGGAGCCCCGGTTCCGGGGCGGGGTGCTGATCATCGCCCGCTCGTTCGCCCGGATCCACGAGACGAACCTGAAGAAGCAGGGCATCGTGCCCTGCACCTTCGCCGACCCGGCCGTGTACGACAAGATCGGCGAGGACGACCGCTTGGGCACGATCGGCCTGGCCGACCTGACCCCGGGCAAGCCCCTCACGATCTCGGTCACCCAGCCCGACGGCAACGTGTGGACCTTCGAGGCCAACCACACGTTCTCCGAGGAGCAGATCGAGTGGTTCAAGGCCGGCTCGGCCCTGTCCCTCATCCGCCAGCAGGTCCAACAGCAGCAGGGCTGACCAACCACCCGAAATTAGGAGCCTCAGCCGTACTCAGTACGGTTCAGGCTCCTAATTTCGCTTCATTCGACCTCTGATCGACGCGGTGGGTCGGCGCCGAGCCGGCCCACCGTGATCGACGCCACCCGGGTGGCGAAGGTCAGGATCGAGGCCCAGTCGTCCTCGCCGAGGGCGTCGAGCGCTGGGCGGCTGAGCACGCCGCGCTCCCACAGCCGGGTGAGCACGGCCCCGCAGAAGGCGTCGCCGGCGCCCACGGCGTCGACCACCTCCACCTCGGGCGACGCCACCCGCAGGTAGCCGCCGCCGGCCAGGAAGGCCTCCACCCCGTCGGCCCCGAGGGTGCGGAGCACGACGGCCGGACCCTGGCCGATCAGGTCCTCGGCCGTGACCTCCATCCACGCCAGGTCCTCGTCCGACGCCTTCACCACGTCGGCCCGACCCAGCCAGCGGCGGGCGTAGCCCTGCCACGCTGCCCGGTCGGTGATGATCTGGGGCCGGACGTTGGGGTCGAACGACACGAGACCGTCGTGGCCCTCCACCAGATCGGCCAGCACCCCGGCGGTGGAGCCCCGGAAGATGCCGAGCGTGCCCCCGTGGAGCAGGTGGGGACCGGGGCCGAGGGGCGAGAGGTCCACGGCGGTCATGGAGGCGTCGGCCGTGCCGTCACCCTCGAACCGGAAGACCGGGCCCGGCCTCAACTCCACGACGGCCCGGGCCGTGGGCTCCGGGCCCCGCTGGGCGGCGTCGAGCACCACGCCCGATGCCACGAGGTGGGACCAGATCCGGTCGCCGTCGGCGTCGGTCGACACCCGCCCCACGAAGGCGGTGGGAGGCCCCAGGCGGGCCGCGGCCACCGCCGCGTTCATGGGCCCCCCGCCCGGCACCACCCGGTCGCCCGGCAGCACGTCGACCAGGGCCTCACCACAGCACACGATCATGGCGGCACAAGGTAGCTGTGTTCTTCGGGGGCTCGCGCCCCCACCGCCGGACCGGCGGCGGCGATCGTCAGGAGGGCGGTGATGACGACGGCGGGTAGGTGAGCGACAGCTCCCAGTCGGTGGGGATCCGGGGTTCACGGGCCCCGGGCGGCAGCAGGTCGGCGATGCGGCCCATCAGCTCGGCCGTGTCGGCCGCCGGGTCATCGCCGGCGGGGTGCCACGGCTCTCCCACCCGCACCGTGATCTCGGGCGGGTCGGCCAGGTTGAGCACGTAGGGATAGCGGCTCGACCGGGGCCACGCCCGCTCCGAACCCCAGATGCCCACCGGCACCACCGGGCACCCCGAGCCGGCGGCGAGCCGGACGGCGCCGGGCCGGCCGGTGAGGGTCGGTTCGAAGAAAGCCGGGCCGCGGGGGATCGTGCCCTGGGGAAACACGGCGATCAGCTCCCCGGCCTGGAGGGCGGCGGTCGCTTCGACCAGGGGCTGATCGGAGCCGGAACCCCGGTCGACCCGGATCACGCCGAGGGCCCGCACCACCGGGCCCACCACGGGGGCGTCGGTGACCTCCTTCTTGGCCAGGAACCGCACCGGCCGGCGGGCCTGGCCGGCCAGCAGGCCGACGAGGAGGGGGTCGAGGTAGCTGCGATGGTTGGGTGCCAGCACGGCACCGCCGGCCACCGGCAGTTGCTCCAGCCCCTCGATCCGCACCCGCATCCAGGGAAACAGCCCGGGCCGGGCCAGACGGGTGAGCACCGCCTGGGGCTCCACGCCCACCGGCTTGGGAACGCCGGGCGGGGCGTTGAACCACACGATGGGCCACCGTCGGGTGGTGGCCACCACCAGGAGCCGGGGATCAGGGTTGACGGCCACCGGCTGGCCCACCCGCGACAGCAGGGGCACGTCGAACACCGAGTCCGAGTAGGCCCAGCTGTCGGCCAGGTCGACGTGGTTGGCCCGGGCCCACACGTCCACCGAGCGGGCCTTGCCCCGGGACCACACGAACTCGCCGTCGATCGAGCCGGTGTAGGAGCCGGCGGCGTCGACCTTGTACCGGGTGGCGAGCACGGCGTCGAAGCCCAGCTCGGCCGCCATCGGCGCCACCAGGTCGTACGGGGTGGTGGTGGCCAGCACCACCCGCCGCCCCTGGTCACGGTGTCCCTGGATGGCGTGGTGGGCGAACGGCTCCACCGCCGCGATGAGCCGGGGGGCCACCTCCTCCCCCACCGCCTGCACCTCGGCCCGGGACCAGCCCCGGGTGGCCCGGGCCCCCAGCCGGGTGAGGGCGATCGACGGCAGGGTCTCTCCCACCAGGTCGAACGCGCCGAACAGGAGGCGTTCCAGACCCAACCGGTCGGGCCCGATCAGGCCCCGGGCCCGCAGACCGGCGGAGATGATCGGCCCGCTGGCGCCCAGCAGCAGCGTCCGGTCGAGATCGAAGAAGGCAGCGGCGCCAGCCATGGCTCCCAAACTACTGAAGGACCTTGGGGGAAAACGACGAAACCGGCCGCAGAAGCGACCGGTTTCGGTGCGTACATCGGACTGGAAGGGGGGGGACCTGTCCGACTCGCATAGTTACAGCTTCTCAGAGGGGGACCTGATCGCTGTGAACAGTCATCACTATAACCGCCCGGACAGCATCTGGCTACCTGTTGGTAACGATATCTCCGATCATTTCTGGCGATATCTCCTTGCCAATGGATCGACACTGATCTAGGCGCCCGGGTATTCATACCCAGCCGCCGGGTATGTATTGACAGTGGCGATTTGTGCCATCATCAGATCCGATGGATCTCCGCCAGTTGCAGGCTTTCCTCGCCGTCGTCGATCACGGAGGCTTCACCGCCGCCGCCCGGGCCACCCACACGGTCCAGTCGAATGTATCCACCCACGTGGCCCGGCTGGAGCGGGAGCTCGACGCCGTGCTGATCGACCGGGCCACCGGCCGCCCGACCCAGGAGGGCGAGGCGGTGCTGCTGCGGGTCCGGCGCATCCAGAACGAGCTGGCGTCCCTCGAGTCCGACGTCTCCTCCTTGCGGGGATCGCCGCGGGGCGTGGTGCGGGTGGGGATCATCGGCACCACCGCCCGCTGGCTGGCGCCCATCCTGGCCGACGAGCTGGCCCGCTCGGCCCCCGACATCCAACTGGTCGTGGCCGATGGCACCACCCGGTCGCTCAACCTCCGCCTGCTCGACGGCGAGCTCGACCTGGGCGTGGTGGCCCTCCCGGTCGACGACACCGAGGTCACCACGTTCCCCCTGTTCCACGAAGATCACATCGTGGTCGGCCCCAAGGATCACCCGCTGGCCAAGATGGAGCGGGAGGTCACGCTGGCCGACCTCGCCCGCTACCCCCTCCTGCTGGCCGCACCCGGCACCCCGTTCCGCCGGGAGGTGGAAGACACGTTCCGGGCCGCCGGCCTGCGGATCAAGGCCAGGATGGAGATCGACGGGATGCGCCTGCTGGCCTCGCTGGCCTTCCAGGGCTTCGGGGTGTCGATCGTGCCGGCCACCGCCGCCCCGGGCTGGATCGGCGGCCCCTGGACCCGGATTCCGGTGAGCGGCCTGTCCCGTCGGACGGTCGGGTTGGCCAGCCGCCGCCGGGGCATGCCCACGGTGGCGGCCCAGACCACAGAACGCGTCGTGCGCCAGATCATCGCCGAACGGGCCCCCGACGTCCCGGGCCTGCATCTCATCACGAGCGAAACCGGCTAGACAGAACGGCGTGAGCCTGCAACTCCGCTCGCGGTCGGGCCCGCTGACGACCGCAGTCACCCGGGATCTCGACGGCCGCGCCGTGATCCTGGTCACCGTCACCCCTACCGACGCCCAGCCCGGCCTCACCACGGCCGACGCCGTGACGCTGGCCGAGGCCATCCGCTCGGCACGCGACCAGCGGCTGCCCCTGGTGGCGGTGCTGTCGATGAACGGGGTCGCGATCGACGAGGGGCTCGACGCCTCCGACGGGTGGGCCCGGGCCGCCCGGGAGCTGGTGGCGGCGAGCGGGATCATCCCCCTGCTGATGGTGGTGCACGGGCCCCTCACCTCGGGCCCGGCCCTGCTCCTGGCTCTGGCCGACGTGGTGGTGTTCACGGCCGACGCCTGCGCCTTCGTCACCGGGCCCCGGGTGGTCGAGGCCTACACCGGTGAGCCGATCACCAGCGCCGCGCTGGGTGGCATCACGGCCCACCACCGCTCCACCGGCCTGGCCTCGATGGTGGTCGACGACCTCGACGCCGCCCTCGACGCCTGCGGCGCCGTGCTGGCCCACCTGCCTGACCACGTCGACCTCCCGGCCCCCCGCATCCCCACCGACGACCCGGCGGACCGGCCCACCCCCGAGGCCGGCGACCTGCTCCCCGCCTCCCCCACCGGCTCTTACGACGTGCGCAAGGTGGTGGAGGTCCTGGCCGACGACGGCCAGTTCCTCGAGCTGCGCGAGGCGTGGGCCCCCAACCTGGTCACCGGCTTCGCCTCGGTGGGCGGCCACTCGGTGGGCGTGGTTGCCAACCAGACCCAGGCCCTGGCCGGCTCGATCGACATCCCGGCGGCCCAGAAGGGCGCCCGGTTCGTGGCCATGTGCGACGCCCTGAACGTGCCCCTGCTCACCCTGGTCGACACCTCGGGCTTCCTGCCGGGCAAGGACCTGGAGTGGCGGGGCATGATCCGCCACGGGGCCCAGCTGGCGTTCGCCTACGCCCGGGCCACCGTGCCCCGGATCTGCCTGATCCTGCGCAAGAGCTACGGCGGCGCCTACATCGTGATGGACTCCCGCTACATGGGCAACGACCTCATGCTGGCCTGGCCCTCGGCCGAGGTGGCGGTGATGGGGGCGAAGGGGGCGGTGGAGATCCTGCACCGCAAGGCCTCCCCCGAGGAGCGGGCCGAGCTCGAGAAGGCGTACGAGGCGGAGCTGCTGACCCCCTGGGTGGCGGCCGAGCGAGCTTCGATCTCGGCCGTCGTCACCCCGGCCGACACCCGCCGTGAGCTGGCCGCCGCCCTCGATCTCCTGGCCACGAAGCGGGAACGGCTCCGCCCCCGCCGCCACGACAACACGCCCCTCTGACCCGCCCTGCCGAAGGCTCAGGTCCGGTTCGACGGTGCCGACTACATCACCGCGAACATTGCGAGAACACACGCGTTGCGAGTGTGACTGAACAGCGTCGGTCCAGCTAGATTCCTGGTCCAACCAGCATCGGTCACGGTCACGCACAGCGTGGTGCGGAAGATGGACCTCCAGCGACAGGAGAAGCACGCGTGCCTGAAACCGTAACGATCACAGACAACCGGACCGGACGCTCGGTGGAGGTGCCCATCGTCGATGGAGGCGTCGACGCCAAGGCGTGGGCCGACGTGCTGCCCGGTATCTGGTTCCTCGATCCCGGTTACATGACCACTGCGTCGGCCCAGAGCGCCATCACCGAGCTCGACGGCGAGAACGGCATCCTCCGCTACCGGGGCTATCCCATCGAGCAGCTGGCTGAGCACTCGACCTTCCTCGAGGTCTGCTACCTCCTGCTCAACGGCGAGCTGCCCACCAAGGACCAGCTGGAGACGTGGGTCCACGACGTGACCTACCACACGTTCCTCCACGAGAACATGCGCCGCCGGTTCATGGATGGCTTCCACCACGACGCCCACCCGATGGGGATGATGGTGTCGGCCCTGGCCGCCCTGTCCACCTTCTACCCCGAGGCCAAGGACATCGAGGACCCCCACAACCGGTACATCCAGATCAACCGGCTGATCTCCAAGACCCCCACCATCGCCGCCATGGCCTACCGGGCGTCGATCGGCATGCCGTTCGTCTATCCCGACAACGCGCTGAACTACACCGAGAACTTCCTGTCGATGATGTGGCGGGTGGCCGAGCCCCACTACGAACCCGACCCGGTGCTGGCCAAGGCGCTCGACGTGCTGCTGATCCTCCACGCCGACCACGAGCAGAACTGCTCGACCACGGCCATGCGGGTGATCGGCTCGTCGCACGCCGACCCGTTCTCGGCCGTGGCCGGCGCCACCGCCGCCCTCTACGGCCCCCGCCACGGCGGGGCCAACGAGGCCGTGATCCACATGCTGCGGGAGATCGGTTCCTACGAGAACATCCCCGCCTTCATCGAATCGGTGAAGGGCGGGTCGGACCGGCTCATGGGCTTCGGCCACCGGGTCTACAAGGCCTATGACCCCCGGGCCCGGATCGTGAAGGCCCACGCCGATGAGGTGTTCAAGGTCACGGGCAAGAACCCCCTGCTGGACATCGCGCTCAAGCTGGAGGAGATCGCCCTCAACGACGACTACTTCAAGAGCCGCAACCTGTACCCCAACGTGGACTTCTACACCGGTTTGATCTACCAGGCCATGAAGTTCCCGATGGACATGTTCACCGTGCTGTTCGCCATCGGCCGCATGCCCGGCTGGCTCTCCCACTGGCAGGAGTCGCTGGAGCAGAACTCCAAGATCTCCCGCCCCCGCCAGGTCTACGTCGGCCCCGGCGTGCGGGACTACGTGCCGGTCAGCGACCGCTAGTCAGAGGCGGCGGACCTCGGCCAACGGATCGGGGCGGACCGAGCGGAGCACCACCTCCACATCGGCCGCCGCCGTGGCCGGGCCGGCCACCAGCACCGGATCCAGGCTGACCAGGGCCAGCTCGGGCACGGCCGCCCCCAGCCGAGCCAGGTGCTCGACCAGGGCGGCGAGCGCGGCCTGGGCGGCCCGGTCGAGCTGGAGCACCCGACCCAGCTCGGCCGCCATCTCCTCCGCCTCGCCCCCCAGGAGGGGCAGGAACCGGCGCACCAGGGGCCGCACCACGTCGCCGGCCGAGCCTCCGAGCCCGGCCGCCACCCACGCCCCCTGGTACCGGTCCTGGTGGAGCTCCACCTTGGCGTGTGCCGTGCCCGTCACCATGCGCTGCACCACCACCGGCAGCATGGCGGGGCCCCGGCTGGCCAGCATGCGCTCGTAGGCGGCGGCCAGCTGAACGGCGTCGTGGAGGTCGATGGCGGCCCCGCCGGCCTCTCCCACCGTGCGCCGCACGGCACTGGCCGCCTTGAGCACCACGGGGAAACCCAGCTCGGCGGCAGCGGCCCGGGCTTCGTCGAGCGAGCGGGCCCGCCGCCAGGGGGCGACCGGCAGCTCCAGGCTGGTGGCCAGCTCGTCGAGCGCTGGCGACCACAGGGTGTGGGTCTGTTCGGCGTCGGCGGCCAGCAGCTCGTGGAGGCGGGGGCGCAGCACGGCCTCCAGCGCCGCCTCCTCCCCCGCCGGGTCGCGGCCGCCGGCCTGATCGGCCTCGTGACGGGCCCGCCACTCGGCGTAGGTGGCGAGGCGGCCCAGCGAACGGGCCGCCTCCTCGGGAAAGGTGTAGAGCGGCACCCCGGGGGCCACCAGCCGATCGGGGCCCACCAGGCCGACCGCCGCCACCGGCTTGGGGATCGTGCGGTGGATGCGATGCAGCAGGGCGGCCAGGTCGTCGACCGACAGCTCGAGCGTCGGCACCAGGGCCACCAGCACGGCGTCCACGTCGGCGCTGGCCGCCACCGACACCAGCACCTGGTCGTAGTCGGGGCGCACCCGCTCCTCGTCGGGCACCACCACGTCGACGTCGGCCACCAGCACCGCTCCCCGGCCGGCCCCCGTCCCCACCGGCTCGCCCCGACCAGCGGCGGGGTCGACCACCTCGAGGCCCTGGCGCCGGCAGGCGGCCACCGCCAGGCGGGCCACCGACGCCGCGTTCGACACCACCGCCACCCGCCGGCCGGCCGGCAGGGGCTGCCCCGCCGCCACCTGGGCCATCTCGGCCAGGCCGGCCACACCCTCCACCAGGATCACCCCCGATCGGGACAACAGCTCGGTCAGGTCGTCGTCGGGCGGGCGCAGGGCCACGATCGGCTTGCGGGCCGAGACCGTGCGGGCGGTGCGGGCGAAGGTCCGCAGGTTCCCGTAGTTCTCCACGTAGAGCAGCACGGCCGACGTGGCGTCGTCGGTGAGCCAGTAGTCGAGCACGTCGTTGACCGACACGTCGGCCCGATTGCCGGCGGCCACGAACGACGAGATCCCGAGCCCGGCCTGGCAGATCCGCTCGAGCACGGCGCCGCCCAGTGGGCCCGACTCCGACATCAGGGCCACGGGGCCCCGGGTGGGGGCGATGGGCAGGAACAGCGCCCGGAGCTGCACCGCGGGGTCCGTGTTGACCAGGCCGAAGGCGTTGGGCCCGACGATCCGCATGCCGTTGCTCCGAGCGGTGGTCACGAGGCGGCGCTCCCGGTCGGCGCCGGCCGGGCCCACCTCGGCGAACCCTGAGGAGATGATCAGCAGGGCGCCGCAGCCCACCTCGGCCGCCTCTGCCGTCACCTCCTCGACCGCGGCCGCCGGGACCGCCACCACAACCAGATCGACGGGGCGGCCGATGGCGGAGAGCGAGGGCCAGCACTGCCGGCCCGCCACCTCGTCGGTCGCCGGGTTGACGGGGAAGATCTCGCCCGTGAACCCGCCACCGGCCAGGCTGCGCAGCAGCTCGTGGCCGACGGAGCCGGGCTGGCGGCTGGCCCCCACCACGGCCACCGACGACGGACGGAGCAGGCGGGCCACCGAGCGGGACCGGGCCCGGCTGTTGCGCTCGGCGATCACGTCGGTGGTGTGGGCGGTGAGGGTGATGTCGAGCTCCACCTGGATCACGCCGTCCTCGAAGCGGGTCTTCACCCCGAAACCGGCCTTGCGGAACACGCCGAGCATGGCGTAGTTCTCGGGCAGCACGCTGGCCACGAACCCGGTGAGCCCCCGGCTGCGGGCAGCGGCGGCCAGGTACTCGAGCAGCAGGGTGGCCAGGCCCAGGCCGTGGTGGCGGTCGTCGACGAAGAAGGCCACCTCGGGCCGGGGATCGTAGGGCGACGACTCGTAGCGGGCCACGGCCACCAGCTCGCCGCCGATGAGGGCCACGAAGGCCATGCGGGCCTGGTAGTCGATGGTGGTGAAGTAGTCGAGCTCTTTGTCGGTGAGCTCCGGGCGGTGCTGGAAGAAGCGGAAGTAGATGCTCTCGGGCGACTGTCGCTTGTGGAAGACCTCGATCAGGGCCCGGTCGGCGGGACGGACCGGGCGCAGCTCCACCGGCGAGCCGTCGGACAGCACGGCGTGGGTCTCCCACATCGTGGGGTAGCCGGGCGGAAGCAGCTCCTCACTCATGGATTGAGCGTAGGCGCGGCCGGTGGGGATGGTGACCCCACCGGCCCTGCCTACAGGCTCCCCGAGGGAAAGCCCAGCGTTGCAGCCCCCGAACGATCAGGGATCGAGGCGGCCCCGGGCTTCGCCGGAGAAGACCTCCACCCCGTCCTGGTTGGTGGTGGAGATCGAGAACGTGGCCACCGGCACCCCGTCGACGTTGTCGATGGAGGTGATGGTGGCGACGCCCTTGAGGTTGTCGCCGGGGAACACCTGGGAGGTGAACCGGCCGCCGTAGGACAGGAGCCGGCCGTCGCCCAGGGCGTCGGTCAGCACCCGGCCGGTCATGCCCATGGTGAGCATGCCGTGGGCGAACACGCTGGGGTAGCCGGCCACCTGGGTGGCGAACGGCTCGTCGGAGTGCAGCGGGTTGTAGTCGCCGGAGGAACCGGCGTACATCACGAGCTGGGTGCGCTTGAGGTCTTCAACCAGCACCTGCTCGAAGGTCTGGCCCACCGAGACGTTGCTTGCCGACAGTGCCATCTCTCTGTCTCCCCTCGTCCTCAGCCGCTGGTGGCCGGCCGCTCGGTGCGGACGCCCACACCGCGGGCGGTCACCACCAGCTCGCCGTTCTGGTCCCGGTATTCGGTGATCGTCTCGGAGAAGACCAGCTTGCCGGCCCGCCGGCCCTGCTTCTCCCAGGTCTTGCCCTCCAGCACGGTGGCGGTGAGCACGTCGCCCACCACCAGGGGCCGGTGGTATTCGTAGTGCTGCTCGGCGTGGAGGCCACCGCCGCCACCGCCACCGCCGGAGCTCTCCCGCTTGATCCCGGTGGGTTCCTTGCCCGAGCCGAACCACGGCTCGCCGATCTTGGGCCGCAGGAAGTAGTCGGGGTCGAACTGGGCGCTGGCCTGCACGAAGGTGGGCGGGGCGGGAATCGCCCCCACCTCGGTGCCGGCGGCATAGTCGGCGTCGTAGTACACCGGGTTCGGATCGCCGATGCTACGGGCGAACATCATGACGTGGCTGGCTTCCACCGGGAAGCGCTCGATTGCCATGCACTGACCCCTTCCTCGCGTCTGTTCCGCTGGATCGTGTGCGCCAGGTTGGCCGAGAACCGCCGGCCGGGGCAAGCCGGTGGGCCGGGGTTCAGACCGGCTCGGGCGACCACGCCCCGTCGGCCGGGGCCGCCTCGACCCCGGTCCTCCACCGGCCCCAGGCCCGCAGGAGGACCCGGCCGCCGGGCAGCTGACCGGCGGCTGCCCGGTACAGCATCGACCGCTTCCCGGCCGCCACCCGGGCGGCCAGGGAACCCCAGCGCCGCAGGCGCCAGCTGATCGACCAGCGACGGTCCTGGGCCACCTGGGTCAACACCTGGCGGTGGTCGGCGAGCTGGGAACGCACGCTGCGTCCGGTCCAGGAGTCTCCCCGGACCCGGAACCGGGCGAGCGACTCGGTCAGTCCGTACAGGTCGCCGCAGCGGAGCAGCCGGGTGGCCAGCTCCAGATCGAGGGCCCCCACCGCGTCGAGGGCGAAGCCACCGACCCGATCGAAATCGGCCCGCCGGAACAGCCACGCCCCTGGCTCACCAAGGGGATTGATCCCGCTGAGGAAGATCTCCCGGATCACCTCGTCGGGCTGGTGCCGGCCGGCGAGACGGCGCAGACCCCTGCCCGGCACCAGCAACTGGCCGGAGGCGTCGATCAGGTCCCGTCGGCAGGCCACCAACGCGGTGCCGGGATGGCTGTCGAGGGCCTTGACCTGCAGCTCCAGGCAGTCGGGCCGGATCTCGTCGTCGGCCGGCAGCAGCTTCACCAACCGGCCCCGGCAGAGAGCCACCGCCAGGTTCCAGTTGTCGGCCAACGGCACCGTGACCTGGTTGGTGTGGACGACGATCCGGGGATCGTCGTAGGACCGGGCGATCTCGCCGGTGCGATCGGACGAGGCATTGTCGACGATCACCAGCTCCCAGTCGGCGAACGTCTGGGCCAACACGCTCTCGATGGACGAGCGCAGGTAAGGTTCCGCCCGGTAGGCCGGTATGCAGACCGAGACATCGGGCGCCACCACGAATGACAAGCTAGTCCATAACGCGGCCCTGTACGCTGGGCAAACTACTCAGATGCGGAGGCCGGCGGAACCAGATCGGCCTCCGGGGGCCCGCTGTCGACCTCGGGCTCGGGGGCACCGTCGAGCAGGCGGCCCAGCACGAGCATCGCCCCCACGCAGGCGGCCAGACACACCAGATAGCGGGCGATCGCCTGGGGGAACGGTCCGTTGCCGAGGGCGGCGTCGCGCAGAGGCCCGAAGCCGATCACCAACGACGCCAGCAGCGCCAGGCCGATCCGGGCATTGTGGCCGTCATCGGGCGCCGCCGGTTCCACCAGCTCCACCCGGCGTTGGGGGCGCGAGCCGGCGGTCTCGGCGTCACCGACGGCCCTGTCACTCCCGTCGCGCCCGGTGCCGGCGCCGTCGGCCATCGCCGGTCGGCCCTAGGCCCTGCGCCCGCAGCTGATGCGGGCGGCCAGGACCAGCTCGGCGCTCAGGGCGTGGCCTCGCACGCTGGCCACCGGAACCGACCGGTCCAGCAGCTCCACCATGCGGCCGGGGGCCACCGGAGCGGCCAGATCCAGCACCAACGGGTGGCCGAGCGCCTCGCCCGCCGCCACCAGGGTGGCGTCGTCGGGATCTTCGTCGGCGGCCAGGTGGACCCGCACCAGGCCGGCCCGCCGCAGACGGGCCACCAGGGGGGCGAGCCACCCCGGCAGGGGGGCTCCCTCGGCCACGTCGATCACCACGATGGCGGTGCCGGGCCGGTGCACCGCCTCGGCCAACCGGGCGCCGTTGCGCACCAGGGTCCATCCCGGCTCGCACACCAGCTCGGCCCGGGTGGTGAGCACTACCACCTCACATCGGCCGCCGGTCTCCCGCTGGAGGCGGCGCACCACCCCGAGCGAAGCGGCCAGCGGGCCCACCACACCCACCGTCGCCCCCTCCGGCATCGGCCCCACCATGGTCGGTCCGCCGTTGGCGCCACCGGCGGGCCGCAGCTCGTCCCAGAACCCGCTCATGTCAGCTCGCCACCCGCATCGGCGCCGCACCCGACGCAGCATGGGCCGGCTCGGCTGGCGGCTCCAGCATCACCACGCCGGCGGTCTCCACCCGCACCTGGGGTCCCAGCTCGTCGGGGCTCAGCACCGGCGACTTCACCTCGGTGAGGGCAAGCAGGCGGCGCAGCGGCCGGCGGAGGGGACGGGCGGTGACGATCACGGGCGAAGCCCCCCGTTGCTCGACCTTCACCACCTCGGCCCGCACCATCATCGCCAACTGCTGCAGCATGGAGGGATCGAGCACGAAGTCGGGCCCCTGGGCGCCGGCGTGGAGCGAACCGAGCAGCCCCTGTTCCAGGGCCGGTTCGAGGGTGATCGTGTGCAGCACGCCATTCATATCGGCGTTTCCGGCCGAGATCGAGGGTCCGAGGGCGACACGCACCGCCTCGGTGAGGTCCACCGGGTCCCGGGTCACCCGGGCCCGCTCCCCCAGCACGTCGAGGATGCGGACGATGTCCCGGATCGGCACCTCCTCGTTCAGCAGGTCCTGCAGCACCCGCTGGACCTCGGCCACCGTCAGGTCCGACGCCATCAGCTCGTCGACCACGGCCGGGTCGCTCTGGCGCACCAGGTCGATCAGCTCCTTGGTCTCCTGCCGGCTGAGCAGGGAGGCGGCGTGGCGACGGATCGTCTCGGCCAGATGGGTGGTGATGACCGACGCCCGGTCCACGATCGTGGCGTTCATGGCTTCGGCCATCGGGGCCTTCTCCACCGGGAGCCACTTGGCCGGCAACCCGAACACCGGCTCGGTGGTGGTGGGGCCGGGCAGGAGGTTGAGGTCCTCGGCGATCACCAGCACGTGGCCGGCGGGGGCGGAGCCCCGGCCCATCTCCACCCCGTGGACGATGATCAGGTACTCGCCGGGAGCCAGGTCGACGTTGTCCCGGGTACGGACCGGAGGGATGATGAGGCCGATCTCGAGCGCGATCTTGCGCCGCAGGGCGCGCACCCGGTCGAGCAGGTCGCCGCCGGCCGGCCCGTCCACCAGGTCGATCATGTCCACCGCCAGCTCCAGCTCCAGCGGCTCAGGGCGGATCTCGATGGCCAGCTGGGTCTGCTCGTTGATCGGCGCCTCTGCCTCGGTGTCGGTCACGCCCACGGCCTCGGTGGCCACCGCCCGGCCGGCCACCCGCTGGCCGAGCAGCACCATGGCCCCGCCCACCACGGCGAACGGCAGGATCGGCATGCCCGGCGCCAGGCCCAGGAGGCCGATGGTCGCCCCCCCGTAGCGCAGGGAGCGGGTCTGGCTGGTGAGTTGGGTCACGATGTCGGAGCCGAGGTCGGTGTCGCCTGCGGCCCGGGTGACGATGATGCCGCTCGCCACCGAGATCATCAGGGCCGGGATCTGCGACACCAGGCCGTCGCCCACGGTCAGCGTCGAGTACCGCTGGACGGCGTCGGAGAAGCTGAGGCCCATCTGGGTGACCCCGATGATCAGGCCGCCGATGAGGTTGATCAGGGTGATCAGCACGCTGGCCACGGCGTCGCCCTTCACGAACTTGGACGCACCGTCCATGGCGCCGTAGAAGTCGGCCTCGGCGGCGATCTCCTTGCGGCGTTTGCGGGCCGTCTCCTCGTCGATCAGGCCGGCTCCCAGGTCGGCGTCGATCGCCATCTGCTTGCCCGGCATGGCGTCGAGGGTGAAGCGGGCCCCCACCTCGGCCACCCGGGACGCACCGTTGGTGATCACCACGAACTGGATCACCACGAGGATCAGGAACACGAC
>Ga0268299_1003243_pt1 | contig 15650 bp, 25 predicted proteins | sample NOBtaG_FD_193484 | JGI IMG/M metagenome (GOLD analysis project Ga0268299, IMG submission 193484) | Activated sludge microbial communities from bioreactor in Nijmegen, Gelderland, Netherland - NOB reactor | ecosystem: Engineered > Bioreactor > Aerobic > Activated sludge | place: Netherlands...
CACCACGGCTGCAGCCAGGCCGACAAGGACGCCGAGGACTTGCCACAGGACAAGACCCTTGAAGACGGCGACAAGTCGAGTGGAGGGAGGGCTCGACGACAGGTTCACCATGCGGCCTAACGTAGAGCTAAGGGGCGCGCCGCGGCATGCCGCCCTGCCCGCGAGATGCAGGATGAGCCTGGGCAGATCGCGGGCAGGGCGGTATGCCGTGGCGTGTCCCTTTGAGCGACATGTTAGGCCGCACTCGGATGAGAAGTGAACCGAAGACGCCTTGAGCCGAGTTCAGGCCTCGGGCATACGGCGCTCCGGTAGGTGGAGGAAAGTTCTGAAGCCTCAGCTCGGGCCCGAATCTCCAACATTGCAGGACTGCGCGTCGTCAGAGGCCCACCGTAAGGACGGCACCCAGTCCGACGGTCATGCCTCCAGCGACGATCCAGCTTGCGCGTCTGAGAGTTCGGTGGCGCCCCGCCAGCACGCCGCCAAAGACAAGCACGCCCCACGCAAGAACCTCGGCTGCAAACCAGCCTCGCAGGATGTACGTGAGGTACGCGACAGTACCGACCAGAGCGACGTTTGTGCTGAATGATCGGATTCTCGCGTTGAGTGTCTGTTCGCTCATGTGCAGCGCGGCAACTGGGCTGTGCGGCCTAACGCAGAGTTAAGGGGCGCGCGGCAGCAAGGTGGCCCGGCCGTGCGGCGCATGATAGGCCTGTGCGGCGCGCGGCCGGGCTGCCTTGCTGTTGCGCGTCCCCTTGAACGACCTGTTAGGCCGCGCTGGTGGCATGCAGCAGACTTTGGGGCGGTGACGTGCAGCGCCGAAGAGACGTAGACCTGATTGCGTGTGGGCGGTGTAGGCGAAGCAGCGGCAATGTTCAGCGCCGCCTGCACGGCGCTGGCGAAGCAAGCCAGGCCCTCCGAATGCGGCGCGACCGCGGAACTGATTGCGCGGCGCAGCACGCTGGCGCGAAGCGCCAACCACGACAAGCTTGGGGGAGGTTGAATCTGCAGGAGTCGCTGGCTGGCGCGGAGCGCCTGCGCCGACCTTCCTGGTGAAGCCAGTTCGTTTGTGGCCCGGACCGCAGCGGTGCGACGAACTTGGCTGTTCGTGAGCGTGGCCGAAGCGCGCGACGGCTGGCACTTGGGACATGGCAGGGGACCACATGTGCGACACGGCCATGTTGAATGCGAGGCCTAACGTAGAGTTAACTTGCGCGCCGAGGCGAGGCGCCCTGGCCGCACGGCGCATGATGAACCTGTGCGCTGGGCGGCCAAGGCGCCTCGCCTCGGCGCGTCAGGTTGAACGACATGTTAGGCCTCGCTCAGAGTGAGAGCAAAGTACGTGTCAGACCCGGCGACGTGGGTCTTGCGGAAGCCTTGCTTGCTGTAGAAGGCAACCGCGGACGTCCACGTGGTCGTGGTTTCCAAGACGACCTCTTTCATCCCGCGCTCACGGGCCTGCTCGAGCAGTTGGGAGAGAAGAAGGCTGCCAATTCCGTGGCGCCGAAGCGGTGCCGCAACCGACATGCGGACTACTTCCGCCGTACCAGGTCTGAGCGGTCGGAGCGTTGCTGTACCGACGACTCGTCCGCGTTCTTTGGCGACCAGAGCTCCGTCCCCGTATGCCACTCGAAACGAGGAGATGTCGGGATTGCGCGAAGCGTCGTAGTGTCCCCACCTCTCCGTCAAGCCTGCGATGAGCAGCGCCTGGACCGCCGGGATGTCTTCGAACTGCAATGCAGCGACAACTGGCACGAGCGCTCCCCGCGAGGCCTAACGTAGAGCTAAGGGGCGCGCCGGGGGAAGGCGCCCTGGCCGCGAGACGCATGATGAACCTGGGCGGATCGCGGCCAGGGCGGCTTGCCTCGGCGCGTCCCTTTGAGCGACATGTTAGGCCGCACTCTGTGACCTACCGAGTGGTTCTGCAGATCTGCTCCGCGACAGTGGCGTGGGAAACGGATTCCGTTGCGGATTGGGTGGCGCGCCGTGGTCCGAGGCCGCTACTAAGGACATTGGTAGCCCCGCAGGCCGATGGTGCAGGCGATGGCCGTTGGCCAGATGATGACGGCGAGCCCGATGGCATACATGGGGATGACCGCGTACAGCTTGCGCCAGCCTTCCAGACTTGCAACCTGCTTCTCGCCGACGTGTACCGGTATGCGGCCAATAAACGAGAAGACAAGTGCACTGGCAAGTAGCAGCGCACCCCAGTATCGAAGCCCTGCCTCTTGGCCGAAAGTCTGATGAACGATGTGCCAAGTTGCGGCCAAGCAGACAAGGCCAATGAACCCGAGGATCTTGCCGCCGGTGAGCTTGGGCATGGATCGTGAGGCCTAACGTAGAGTTAACCTGCGCGCCGAGGCAAGGCGCCCTGGCCGCACGGCGCATGATGAGCTTGGGCGGCGGGCGGCCAGGGTGCCTTGCCTCGGCGTGTCAGGTTGAACGACATGTTAGGCCACACCTGACTGCGGTAATTGCGTGGTATCGACTGTGAGGAAGAGACGCACAGGGTCGATTCGAGCCCCGAGCCAGATCTTTGGGGGGAGCAGCGCGCAGGTGCAATCCGCGCCTATGCATTTCGGTGATCGGTGCGCTTGGTTCCGAAGGGCGGGCGCGCAAGGGGCAAGAGCACGCGCGCAACAAGGAGACCTGACACGAGCAGGGCCGGAATCCAGAGAAGCATGCCCCACCACGCCAGGAAGGACAGGATTGGCAGGAGATCGAAGCCGAGCACGATGCAGGGCAGGGGCCTCTTACCTACAGCCGCGCAGCCCAGGATGCTGTTCAAGCGCAGGGCTCCCCACCAAGCCATCAACGCGATGACAACTGGTGAGACTGCGATGGCAAGACGAGGGCCAGTGCGCATGCCGTGTGGCCTAACGTAGAGCTAAGCTGCGCGCGGAGGCGAGGCAGCCCGGCCGCGCTGCGCATGAGAACTTGGGCGCCGCGCGGCCGGGCTGCCTTGCCGTAGCGCGTCAGCTTGAGCGACATGTTAGGCCTCATTGCGTGATGACCCACAAGGTCACTGCCCACGCCGCGACGAGCACCCCAACGAACAGTAAGTAGAAGTCGTCGGGCTCCTTCTCGACCTGCCACGCCTTGATGAAGAGCCCGCCAAGCAGTGCTCGAGTCTGATCCAGGCGCTGCCGCCGCGCCAAGATGGATCTGTGGAGGCGGTTCAAGGCCAGGAGAGCGACGAGCGGGATAGCGCAGGTGAGGACCACGAGCAACCACCATGCGAGTGCGGGAGCGCTCGACTTCAGTACCTGCCCAGCGATGACGGTCACGGCAATGTTGAGGCCGACGGCGTAGTTCATCACTGACCACTGCTGCTGCTTGAAGAAGACTATGTCGGCGGCGGTGACTTGATACAGCACCGCAAGCGACTGCCGCTCGGCGTCAGTGATTGACGAGACGGCTGGTGCAGCGACGTTCATGAGGCCTAACGTAGAGCTAAGGGGCACGACGGGGCAAGGCGCCCTGGCCGCGAGATGCATGACGAGCCTGGGCAGCTCGCGGCCAGGGCGGCTTGCCTCGGCGTGTCCCTTTGAGCGACATGTTAGGCGGCACTTTGGTGCTCACACAGGGCCTTGAGCTTTGCAAGCGCCTTGGGCCATGCTTCAACCATGTAGCTCTCCCAGCTCTCTGCCACGTCTTGGTCAACCACAAGCCGAGTACCCTCCGGTGTGGCGGTGAACGTGTAGTTCTCGTAGGCGGGTGCCCAAGCGCGGACAGCTTCACTTTCGGTGTCCTCGACGCCTTGGGCTATGTACCCAAGGTGCCTGATTGAGACGAACTCATTTGGCCGGTTCTCGGCTATCTCAGCGATCATGCCCTCACCAGAGGGAGACAGGAACTTGATCCGGCTCCCTTCGAGCCAAGAGCCCTCGTAGTGCGAGCCGTATGCGAAGGCAGACGTCCACTCCCTGTAGCTCTCTGGGTCGATCATCGCCGCATAGACCGCCCTCGCGGGAGCGGCGATCGTGGTGGAGAACTGGACTCGCTTCGTTGCTGCCATCGAAGGCTCCCGTCGGTGGTTTGTGCCGCCTAACGTAGAGTTAACCTGCGCGCTGAGGCGAGGCGCCCTGGCCGCGAGATGCATGATGCGCCTGGGCAGATCGCGGCCAGGGCGCCTTGCCTCGGCGTGTCAGGTTGAACGACATGTTAGGCAACACTGAGTTGTCCGGAGCTCAGGTGGGCGGGTCCGGAGCGTAACGCGGCACCAGCCCACCAAACCAGAGCCGAAGCTCCTGGACCCGCAGTACGTGTTGGTAGTGTCCGGCGCGAGCAGTGGCCGCGCTTTGAGCACGGACGGTGCTTCACTCTCCTCGTCCGCTGGGAGCGGAGTACCGACAGACGTTCGAGGGCTGAGCGACCACGGTGCCTGTTGCGTCGCTGCCGCGCGCCGCCGCCTTCCCGACAAACCGAAGCGCGCTTGGGCTTCAACGGCGGCGCATCCACTGACTGACCTTGATGTCTTGGTACTCGCACGGGAGCTGTCGGCGACGACCTACGGCGCGGCCCGATGGCTGGCTGTTCTTGTGCGCGAGGTTCCACGGCGGAGCCTGTTGTGGAAGGTCTGAATAACTACCGCGAAGCGTAGTTGAGCGCTGGCGGCGGCGCAACGCCGTTCACTCGAGCGGCGTGATCGACAGGCGGGTGGGTTCCTGCTGCGTCTTCGTTGCTCATCGGCAGCCCGTCGGCTGCCCGGGTAGCCTCGTCAGGCGAGCTTGCGCCTGACCATGAACAGGTTGGCCAGTGCGGAGACAGTGAACAGTCTGTTCGCGTTCTTGGCCAGTCCTCGGTAGCGCAGCTTGTCGAAGCCGAACACGCACTTGATGAGGCCAAACACGTGCTCGACCCGGCTGCGGATCCGCGATCGCAGTTCGTTCAGATGCTCTTGCATGGCGTTGAGCGGGTTGTTCGCTTGCGCCTTGAACATCGTCCAGTCGCGTGCATTGGGTGCCACTCGGAAGGCTCTGCCCTGGCCCACGTAGGCCTTGTCGCCCCAGACATAGCGTTCACGACCGTGGAGCAGCCGCTCCATCACAGGCCCATCGGCAACGTTGCCGGCAGTGGCCACGACGTGGTGGATGAGCTTGCTGCTGAAGTCCACACCGATGTGCGCCTTCATCCCGAAGCCCCACTTCTTGCCCTTACGGGTGGAGCCCATCTCCGGGTCGCGCTGTCCTGAGGCGTTCTTGGTGGACTGAGGCGCAGAGATCAGCGTGGCATCCACGATGGTGCCGGCGCTAAGCTTGAAGCCGCGCGACTGAAGCAACTGCCCCACCAGGCCGAAGATCTGCTCACCCAGCCCGTGACGCTCCAGCAAGTGGCGAAACTTGCACACCGTGGTCTCGTCGGGCACCGGCTCGCGTCCCAGATCGATGCCCACGAACTGCCGCATCGCCTGCGAGTCGTACAGCGCGTCCTCCAGCCCCGGATCGCTCAGGTCGAACCAGTGCTGCAGGAAGTGCAGCCGCAGCATCCGCTCCAGTCCGATCGGCGGGCGTCCGCTGCCAGCCCTGGGGTAGTGCGGCTCGATCAGCGCGCACAACTGCTCCCACGGCACCACCCCTTCCATCTCCGCCAGAAACGCCGCCCGACGCGTCGTCTTGCCGTACTTCTCGAATCCCCCTTCGGCCAGCGTCTGTTGCTTCATCTTCGCCTCTCCGTCGTTGACTCCTCAACTCCTGAAGGCAACACTTGGTGGACTTGATCAGACCTTCCTTGTGTTGCCTAACGTAGAGTTAACCTGCGCGCCGAGGCAAGGCGCCCTGGCCGCCCGGCGCATGATGACCTTGGGCGCTGGGCGGCCAGGGCGCCTTGCCTCGGCGGGTCAGGTTGAACGACATGTTAGGCGTCACCGGCCGTGTCACGGATGCTGCGCAGCTCATCAAGTTCGTATGGCGGGTTGCGAGTGTGGGCGATTCGGTGGCAGGTCGGGCAGAGTGATATGAGATCCTGAATACGCGTGGTTGCTGCGCCTCCAGCCTCGGCAAGAGGTCGAACGTGATGGACCTCAATTACGTAGGTTCCCTCAACGCTTAGGCAGAAGTCGCAGGCTTGGCAGCGATAGCCATCAAGGCTCTTGCGTCTGGCGGCGAGGTTGGCTGCCCTCGAGCGAGAGAGGACATGACGATCCCTTTCGTATCCCTCACGCGCCTCTGCGCTCTCGAAGTCGTAGTGCTGCGGTGTTGCCCACGTATTGGGGCCGTGCTTGGACACGGAATACAGCTCGTACGTGCCATCGGTGCGCATGTACAACTCTCTCTTGGCGTACGGATGGTGGATGTACGCCTTGGGATTGTTGACCCTACTCGCATACATGTGGGACTGCACTGATGAGTCCTTCCACTTGTCTGGGTAGTGTTGATGAAGGTGCTGACGGAGCTGATGCAGACTGAACGATCCCTGTGCGTTCATGGCGAAACGGTTCACGACTTCGCGTAGTGTTGTCATGGTCGCTCCGACCGGGAGAGAGAGTGTGTGTGTGACGCCTAACGTAGAGTTAACAGGCGCGCCGCGGCATGGCACCCAGCCCGCGAGATGCATGATGAACCTGGGCAGCTCGCGGGCTGGGTGGCATGCCGTGGCGTGTCCGGTTGAACGACATGTTAGGCGGCATTTCGTAGTCGAAGCTCCTGCACCGGGTAGCTCTGGGTTCCTGGGTCGTACGAAGCGAGTAGGAAGGCGCCGGTGAGTTGCTTGAACGGGCCGAAATCGAAACCGTCAAGCTCCTGCTGGATGTGCGCGTGCGATAGCGCGGGCTCGTCGGTGAACAGGCAGACCAGGAGTTCTCGGTATGGACCGCCATGAAACGTCTTGGAGTCCTTGTCTTTCAGCTGCATTGCGATCTGGTCCCGTAGCTCGCCCGCGCGCCAGTTCCTGTAGACCTGCTCTCCTTGCTCATTCAGTCTCGCCGTTTCTTGGCAGACAACTTCGGTCACCTCTATGGCTACCAGTCCGTCTTGTTCATTGGTGCAAACGCAGTCCGGTGGGTCTGGCTTGTACGGGCGCGGGTCTCGGAGGATCCGACGGCCGCGCCGCGTCAGTTCGTGGACAAGCTCTTCCACGACGCCGAGCTCGGCCTGCCCTCGGTCGGGCCACTGGAAGAAGGATGCGTAGCGCCTCATGCCGCCTAACGTAGAGTTAACCTGCGCGCCGAGGCAAGGCGCCCTGGCCGCACGGCGCATGATGAGCCTGGGCGCTGGGCGGCCAGGGCGTCTTGCCTCGGCGTGTCAGGTTGAACGACATGTTAGGCCTCACCTTCGGTGCCATGCACTGCCGCCTTGCCTTTCGGGCGCATGAAGTGCCTGGGTGCACGCAGCCCCGTGCTCACGGCACCAAGTGCACCACGGAACGGGACAGGGCGTCATGCCGCTACGTGTCGCGTTGACCGAAGGGTCAGGCGTCACGCTGCCCGCCGGCGAGCTGGTGATCGGTGCGTGTCGGGGCTTGACTTCCGAACGAGCGGATCAACAGAGCCCACGCCAAGACTGCACAAGATAGCGCGACCGCAATCGCGGTACCTGCAGTGAACAAGTTGCGTGTCAAAGACGGTGCACTGAGGGCAGCAAGGAGCGGCGGCATCTGTACGAGACCCACTGAAGCGGCCACCGACCACAGAGGGAACAACAAGGCCAGCTGTCCGACCCGGCGCCAGTGCTTGGCGAGTGAGTGATAGGCGAGGGCAAAGATGAAGGCGACCGGCCACAGAGCCACAATGGCAGCGAACACGACGACCAGCGGGGATGATGCGGCCGGTTCGATGCTCATGGCGCGGATTGTGCGCACTTCCTGCGGATGCCGGTGCGGCCTCCTCGCGCCTGCGCACAACGGTACTGAATCTCTCGTAGCCGCTGGACTGGCAGGAGCGCGTCCGTGTGAGGCCTAACGTAGAGCTAAGCTGCGCGCGGAGGCGAGGCAGCCCGGCCGCGTGGCGCAAGATGGACAGGTGCGCTGCGCGGCCGGGCTGCCTTGCCGTAGCGCGTCAGCTTGAGCGACATGTTAGGCCCCACCTACATACCACGGGGCACACCGTGTGTTGTTTGTAGCAGGCAGCGCCTGAGGACAAGTTGTCTACTCGCTCGGCCCCTCGGGCACGAAGTTGCGCGTGCGCCATAGCTTGCAGAGGGTGTCGAGGAGAAGTAGATACCCGAGCATCGCTCCGGCAAACATGAGAGATAGCCCCCCCCTGGCCAGATGAGCGGCTTCCGGCAGTTCGGAGGCTATCGAGAGGTAGCACGCAAGAGCGAGGGCGATGCTCAGGAGCGCGATGGTTCCAACGACACCTCTTGGGAGCTTGTCCGCTCCTTCGACTCGTTGGGCGAGCTTCACAATGCGTTTGATCATGGCCAATCCTCCTGTCTCAGGAAAGGTGAGAGGTGCGGTGCAAGCCAAGAGCATCGCGGAAGAGTGGAGTGTCTGCAAGGCTCTCTCCGTGGGGCCTAACGTAGAGCTAAGCTGCGCGCTGCGGCGAGGCAGCCCGGCCGCGCGGCGCATGATGCACGAGGTGCGCTGCGCGGCCGGGCTGCCTTGCCGTAGCGCGTCAGCTTGAGCGACATGTTAGGCCGCGCTCTCGAACGCGAAGAGCGTGGATGCCTCTCTAGACATGCTTGATCCAGGCGCGGATGAGAGAGATGAATGCGGGCTTCTTGGACTCGAAGTCCTGAAGATCCTTGAACTTGACCGACGCGCGGTCAGGAGCAAGCCATTTGAGCATTGCCGGATCCGCGACCTTCAGGCCCTCGGGGCCGACATCTCTCGGCTTGGCTCCCAAATGCAGTATGACGCCGATGCCAGCCTTCTCGCGCAGGTTGGTCGTAGCGAAGTACTCATGTGTGCGGAAGCTGGGAGCGTTCCACTTGACCCCTTCGGCGATAGTCGGGTCCGCAGCGAGGATGGAAGCCCGGATGGCTTCGATCTCTGTCTTCATCGGATGAACGAGCGATCCGAGTAGCGCCTCGACAGCTTCGGTCGTGTCGGCGCTCGAGTTGTGTCGGACGGCTGTCTTCTTCGAAGCTGGCATCGGTGGGTAGGAAGTTCTTCGCGCGGCCTAACGCAGAGTTAACCGGCGCGACGGGGCAAGGTGCCCTGGCCGCGAGGAGCATGATGAACCTGGGCGGATCGCGGCCAGGGCGCCTTGCCTCGGCGCGTCCGGTTGAACGACCTGTTAGGCGCCACGGAACTAGAGCGCGGAGGACGCAGAGGCACCGACGCTCTTGACTTGTGCGGGCGAGCCGATGATGAGAGCAGTGGAGATTTGCCGTCCGCCCGCTCCGAGGCCGGCGTGCGATACGTACAGGTGACCGGTGCTCGTCGTGAGCAACAGGCGAAACCTGCCGGTGAAGGGTTGTTCAACGACGGCAGGGACCAAGTAGTACATCAACTTCGGGTCGCACGGCAGAAGGGACGCGGCCCACATGCGCAGATCCAAGCAACTCAGAGACTTGACCTTCTCGGTCTGCAAATAGTGTTTCGCCAAGTCGATCTTTGAGTGCGCGACTTCCACAAACACATTGATCTCGACCTTCTCGGGCTCACCATCCTCATTCGAGGAGGCGCCAGCAGGAACTGCGACCGCAAGAGCGAGACAGAGCGCGGGCCAAGCGGTACGCATCAAGTTAATCTCCTTGTGGCGCCTAACGTAGAGTTAACCTGCGCGCCGAGGCGAGGCGCCCTGGCCGCACAGTGCATGATGAACCTGTGCGCTGGGCGGCCAGGGTGCCTTGCCTCGGCGTGTCAGGTTGAACGACATGTTAGGCCTCACCTGTTGCCTACTGCTGGCGTTTCTTGAAGCCCTTTGGGGCCCGTGTGGGCGAAGGTTGCCCACAGTGATACATGTCCAGTACCAGCGTGACTTCTTTGTCGCCGCACCGGGCGGCGTAGCCGTCGACGATGTGATAGTCGGGCTCACCTGGCTTCAGCGGTGCGGTGGTTCTCCTGAGAGCTTCCGCGACCTGTTGCTCGAGAGATCTCCCGGTCGATTCAGGAGGTGGATCGACGCGCGGGCCCAGGCTACCGATTCGGCGGAAGCGAGGCGCTTCGCCCGAGGGGCACGCGAGGCTCAGGAGGTACTCTCTTTGACCGTTCGGTGAACAGACTTCAATCGCTTTCGCCTTCGTGAAGCCGTAGTCTGGGTCCTCTGGCGCCTCAGTCGGGGTTGGTCCAGGCGCAGCGCAGGAGGCCAGCACTACCAGAGCAGACAACAACAGAGAGATGCGCGGAATGGGATGAAGGCAGGGCATGTGAGGCCTAACGTAGAGCTAAGCTGCGCGCGGAGGCGAGGCAGCCCGGCCGCGTGGAGCATGATGAACGTGGGCGCCACGCGGCCGGGCTGCCTTGCCGTAGCGCGTCAGCTTGAGCGACATGTTAGGCGCCGGTTCTTGTGCCAGGCAAGGCCCCGAGATGGGCAGCCCGCCGGACCGGAGTGACCATTGAGCTGGAAGAAGGGCGTGCGCCGGCTGGCGGCCATGGGTTCGGCTTGCGCGTGCGTAGGAGCTGACACCGACCTGTCCTCTTGCTGGCATGTAGGCACGGCCACCGCCCTGCACGGCGCGCTGCGCAGCCTTGGAGCCGAGGGCAATCGCAGTGTGCGCCCGCAAGGCGAGACGACTGGCTCTTGGCCCGGACAGGCACTGCAGAACGATGTTCATGTCGCCGCTCGCCGGTAGACGCGCGTCGATGCCAACGCGCGTGCTCCCTGCGTGAGTCCGTCTTCTGGGCGATGCCATGCGTGACAAGCGAGCCTCGGGTCCTTCCGGCGCCTAACGTAGAGCTAAGCTGCGCGCGGAGGCGAGGCAGCCCGGCCGCGCGGCGCATGATGGACCTGGGCGCTGCGCGGCCGGGCTGCCTTGCCGTAGCGCGTCAGCTTGAGCGACATGTTAGGCCACACCTGCCGGCATGAAGAACCAGAGCCAGGCCTCGAGCGCCCGGCGTAGCCAGCGACCAAAGCGAGTCTTGTGCGTGCTGGAACGGCCTGGTGCATACCAGCCCCGGGCGCAGCCTTGTTGCGCGCGGGCCGCAGCGAGGCCTGGCAGTGCGCGGTACGGCAACTCGTGCCGGCCAGAGCAAGCCGGCCGCCGCAACGGTGCCGCATTGACCCCGGTGGCCAGGTGCGGCACGCGCAATTCGAGCCCTGAATCCACTGCGCGCTTTTCGCCGCGCTCTGCGCGGCGACTCGCAACCAGACGAGCCGCGACGCGAACTGATGCGGTCCGGGGTTCGCGCATAGCGCGCTGGGCATGGCCGGAGCGAGCGACACGTAGCGTGTCTCCTGTGTGGCCTAACGTAGAGTTAACCTGCGCGGCGAGGCAAGGCGCCCTGGCCGCACGGCGCATGATGAACCTGTGCGCTGGGCGGCCAGGGCGCCTTGCCTCGGCGTGTCAGGTTGAACGACATGTTAGGCGTCAGTGCGTCGCCACTCGCTGTTGCAGCGCTTCTTGAGCGACCGCGTTGATGCTCTTGCCCTCGGCCTGCGCAACGATGGCGAGACGTTCGTGCAGTTCCGGAGGGATGCGCAGGTTGAACTTGCCTGAGTAGTTGCGCCGCGGTTCGATGCCCTTCTCGCGGCAAACCTCCAGGAAGACCTGAAGCGACTTCTTGAACTCGGCTCTGAGTTCCTTCGGGTTCTTCCCGTAGAAGTCGGCACCGCCGTTGAGACCCATGATTTCACCTCGGAAGGTGTCAAGCTCTGGGTCGTATTCAATCTTGGCCGTGTAGCCCTCGACACTCATTACGTTCATGGCACAACTCCGTGCTGCTCAAGCCACTTGCGGACGCTGGCAATCGCACCCTTGTCGGTGTTCGGTGACGGATGTGGGCGATGGAAGACCCTGATCTCACCGAACAGAACAATAGCGACGCGACTGCCCTCGCGTTCGCTCATCTCTGCACCAAGCTCTCGGAAGAGCGCTTCAATGTCGCGCCACTGGACGTTGGCGCTCGTCGGATGGGCGAACAGCGCTGCAAGCGTGCGCTGGTGCTTCTGCTTCATCGCCGCGATGGTACCAAAGAGCGGTACCTGGCGGCGCAGGTGGTGCGGTTGCTTCGGTCCTGACGCCTAACGTTCGAGCTAAGCTGCCCGCGGAGGCATGCGCTGTAAGCCCGGGCTGCGATGATGCACCGTGTGCCGCGGCCCGGGCTTACAGCGCATGCCGTAGCGGGTCAGCTTGAGCGAGGGGTTAGGCCGCACTTCGCAGCTCTGCAATGACTTGCCAAAAGTCGAATGGACGTCCACGAAATCGGCCTCGGTACGCAATGACATTGGGCTCAAGTAGCTTTCTTCGGACCAAGAATTGAAGCACCTTCTGAATCGTTGACAACACTTTGATGACTTCTTCTGTGCCGATGGCTGTCGGTACTACATGCAGGCCGAGTGCTCGTGTTCTGCGAGTGGTTGGATTGACTCGCTCAGTGTGGGTGTTGCTTCCGAAGCCAGCTCCGAGCGCGGCAGAGTGAAGCACTTGTCCATGCTTTGCGTGATCCGAAACCTTCAAAGTCCAAACGTGTCCGTGAGCAATGGCGTCTCGAAGTACAAACACCTCAGTAAGCGACTTCTGGAGCGGGAAAGACCGTCTGAGGCTGGCGATGTATTCAGGAATGGATGTCCTTCGTCCCCTTGGCTTTCCTTTTGGGCCATGTTGTTCCTGAAGAAAGCTTACTCTGCCGATGAATGACTCGAGCATAACAACGCTAAGCAGCACTATGGAGAGCGCGTAGTCGTTCTCTCTTGCCCGTCGCCTGCCCGCTATGACGGGCGAAAACCTGTGCGGCAGCATACGCTCACAAAGATCAAGAATCGGTTGAAAGAAGGCGCTTCCGGAAACTGTGACGAGAGCGTGGGACATGCGTTATGTGCGGCCTAACGTAGAGGTAACCGGCGCGCGGAGGCATGGCACCGTGGCCGCGCTGCGCAACATGGACAACGAGCGCTGCGCGGCCACGGTGCCATGCCGTAGCGCGTCCGGTTGACCGACATGTTAGGCGTCATTTCTTGCTGGGTCGAACTGGCTTCTCGTTTCGGAGCGCTGCAACAAGCGCTCTACAGCCATCCTCGACTTGGGCAGCCAATGCGAAGGCCTCTTTTTGCTGCTGATACTGCGACACCGTTGTCGTAATGAAGCTGGCGCATTCAAGCATTTGAAAGACCGCGAAGATGCGATCGCCTTTTGAGACTGACTCGTCCTGCTGTACGGAGAAAAAGCCAGGAAGTCCAGCGCGTCCTTCGGCGAGCAGTGCAACTGCCTCCTTGCGGACGTCCTCCAGCTCGATGAAGAGCCTTGCTGCCGTTCGGCGATTGATGTCCAAGATGTCAATTGCTTGGAGAGTGTTGACTCGTCCGTCCGGGGTTGGTCGGGTATCAGCGATGCTCTTGGATACCGTCGATCTGTAGCTGCTGGCTTGAGCCTGGATATGGGCTGCCATCGCTTCAACCCGACCAATGCGATTCGAGATGTCGTCTTGGGCGTGGGCGAGGCTTGCCGCGGCAAGACAGCAGAGTAGCCTGAGGATGTGCTTCATCGTGGTGGGACTTATGACGCCTAACGTAGAGCTAAGCTGCGCGCGGAGGCGAGGCAGCCCGGCCGCGCGGCGCAGAATGAACGAAAGGCGCTGCGCGGCCGGGCTGCCTTGCCGTAGCGCGTCAGCTTGAGCGACATGTTAGGCACCCGTTGCCTGCAGTGGCTTGAACATGTTGATGTTTGTGGCAACGTACCCGAGCTTGGCGTAGAGCGCTTGGGCCGCATGGTTGTGCCCGAAGACGTGCAGGGCGATGCCGCTCAGGCCCATGGACGCGACCTCTTGCTCCAGAGCCTGGAACGCCCGGAAAGCATGCCCGCACCTGCGGTGCTCTGGGGCAACAAGGATGTCGTAGACGTATGCAATGTGGCGGTTGGCCCTTTGCTTGACGACGAACCACAGGGTTCCAACGGGCTCGCCTTCGGCGTCGAGGACGGTGTAGATGTGGTTGTGCTCAGTGTCCCGGCCGTGCGGCAGCAGTTCTGCGTACTCCTTGCGCGAGCGTTCGAGCGCAGAGTCCTCCGACCACTGACCCGAAGCCACCTTGTCTGCGGCGTACTCCGGGACAACGGTTTCCAGCCACACGGCGTACTCACTGTCTGAGATCGCACGCAGGACCGCCAAGGTAGCTCCTTCGGGTGCCTAACGTAGAGCTAAGCTGCGCGCGGAGGCGAGGCAGGCCGGCCGCGCGGCGCATGATGAATCTGGGCGCAGCGCGGCCGGGCTGCCTTGCCGTAGCGCGTCAGCTTGAGCGACATGTTAGGCCGCACTGGCGTCGCGAAACGCCCGAAGGACGGAGTTGATCCGCGTTTGATAGCCAGGGCCCTGAGCCTTGAACCACTCGATTACGTCCTGGTCGATTCGCAGTGAGATCAGTTCCTTGTTCGGCACAGGCTTGAGCCCTCGCCGGACGATGCCCTTGATGACATGCGTTGGATCGAACTCAGGGTGCTCGTCAGTGGGAGCCGCCTTGCTCTCGGTGCCCACTAGGCGCGCCCAGTCAGTCTTGGACTTCGTCGAAGTAGCGGCGCGCTTCGCGGGAGGTCGCTTTGCGGAAGGAGATGAGACGGATTTCATCTTCGGTCTCGGTGTGAGCTATCGAAACCGGCACTCCAGCCAGGAGGCCCAGTGTGATGAAGCGTTGCTCCCCGTAGGCGAAGCGATCATCCTCGTAGGTGAATGTCAGTCCTTCGAAGACACGCGGGGCGTCCACAAAGTCCAGCCCGTGATCCTTGAGGTTGATGGCACGCTTGCGCTCGGACCATGAGAAACGCATCGACGCATTGTAGCTACACGCGCCAAGAACGCAAGTGGCGCCTGGTTGTGCGGCCTAACGTAGAGTTAACCTGCGCGCCGAGGCAAGGCGCCCTGGCCGGGTGATGCATGATGAACCTGTGCGGTGCCCGGCCAGGGCGCCTTGCCTCGGCGTGTCAGGTTGAACGACATGTTAGGCCCCAGCTTTGCGACGGGCAAACCTCTCGATGTGCTTCCTGGCGAGACTCTCCCCAAGCTCAACCTGCTTGGGCGTCAGGCGCGCCTTCAATGACTCGAGGGACTTGGTTGCATCCGCTGCGATGGAAGACTCAAGTGCCTTCTCGTGCTCGGGAGCCGCCTCGGCGCTCGCGATGGCGCACCGATACCAGGCGAAGGCTTCGACGAAGTTGCGCGATAGATCAGTGCCGTCCTCGTAGGCTCGGCCCAGGTGGCGTTGGGCCTCAGAGTGACCGAGCCGGGCGCCGCGGCGCCACAAGGAAATTGCGCGGGGGCGGTCAGGTGGGCCGCCGAGGGCGTAGTAGAGCAAGTAGCCAAGATTGTTGAGGGCGCGACGCTCGCCTTCCTCGACGGCCTTGGCCCAGTGCTTGCGAGCCAGCGCATAGTCCTCGGCGCGATACGCCTCGACGCCAAGATCGTAAGCCCGAGGGGGCGGACCGTCGCTCGCATTGCATGTCGCTGCTACCACAAGGGCCGCGAGCGCGAGAAGCGGACGCAGTGGCATTGAATCTGGGGCCTAACGTGTTTTAGGCGGCAACAGCAGGTTGCCACCTATGGCAAGAACTGGGTACATACCTCCAGATCCTGCCATAGGTGCCAATGCGGGTTTACCCTGCAATCGGAACGCGCAAGTGGAGCAA
>Ga0268299_1003245_pt1 | contig 15648 bp, 11 predicted proteins | sample NOBtaG_FD_193484 | JGI IMG/M metagenome (GOLD analysis project Ga0268299, IMG submission 193484) | Activated sludge microbial communities from bioreactor in Nijmegen, Gelderland, Netherland - NOB reactor | ecosystem: Engineered > Bioreactor > Aerobic > Activated sludge | place: Netherlands...
TCATGTTCTTCACGTAGTCCGCATGCCCCGGACAGTCCACGTGCGCGTAATGCCGCGCCGGCGACTGGTACTCCACGTGCGCCGTCGCAATCGTGATCCCGCGCGCCTTCTCCTCCGGCGCCTTGTCGATCTGGTCGTACGCCGTGAACTCCCCGCCATTCGTCTCCGCCATCACCTTGGTCAACGCCGCCGTCAGCGTCGTCTTCCCGTGATCCACGTGCCCAATCGTCCCAACGTTCACGTGGGGCTTAGACCGTACGAACTTTTCCTTGGCCATGGCGCAGTTTTCCCTTAAGAGGCTTTCTTCAGGACCGTCTCGGCGACGTTGTTCGGCACCTCGACGTACTTCTTGAACTCCATCGTGAACGTGGCGCGTCCCTGGCTCATCGAGCGCACGGACGTCGCGTAACCGAACATCTCCGCGAGCGGGACGTCGGCGGTCACGATCTTCCCGGACGGCGACTCGTCCATGCCGGTGATCTGGCCGCGGCGGCGGTTGAGGTCGCCGATCACGTCGCCCGAGTACTCCTCGGGGGTCACGACCTCGACGTTCATGATCGGCTCGAGCAGCACCGGCTTCGCCTTGGCGAAGCCCTCCTTGAACGCCATCGAGCCCGCGATCTTGAACGCCATCTCGCTCGAGTCGACGTCGTGGTACGAGCCGTCGGTCAGCGCGACCTTCACGTCCACGATCGGGAAGCCGGCGATGACGCCGTTGCCGAGCGCTTCCTTGATGCCCTTGTCGACGGCCGGGATGTACTCGCGCGGGATCACGCCGCCCACGATCTCGTTGACGAACTCGTAGCCCTTGCCCTCCTCGAGCGGCTCGAGGCGGATCCAGACGTGGCCGTACTGGCCGCGGCCGCCGGACTGGCGCACGAACTTGCCTTCCTGCTCGACCGACCTGCGGATGGTCTCGCGGTAGGCGACCTGCGGCTTGCCCACGTTCGCCTCGACCTTGAACTCGCGCTTCATGCGGTCGACGATGATCTCGAGGTGCAGTTCGCCCATGCCGGAGATGATGGTCTGCCCCGACTCCTGGTCGGTGGAGACGCGGAACGACGGGTCCTCCTTGGCGAGGCGCTGCAGCGCGATGCCCATCTTCTCCTGGTCGGCCTTGGTCTTCGGCTCCACGGCGACCGAGATCACCGGGTCCGGGAATTCCATCTTCTCGAGAACGATGATGTCGTCCGGGTCGCACAGGGTGTCGCCGGTCGTGACGTCCTTGAGGCCCACGGCCGCGGCGATGTCGCCGGCGCGGACTTCCTTGATCTCCTCGCGCTCGCTCGCGTGCATCTGCAGCAGGCGGCCGATGCGCTCCTTGCGCGAGCGGTTCGGCACGTACACCTGGTCGCCGGAGGACAGCGTCCCCGAGTAGACGCGGAAGAAGGTCAGGTTGCCGACGAAGGGATCGTTCAGGATCTTGAACGCGAGCGCGGAGAACGGCGCGTCGTCCGCGGACTTGCGCGCGATCTCGGCCCCTTCCTCCGTCTGGCCCTTGACGTCCGGCACCTCGATCGGCGAGGGCATGTAGTCGATGACCGCGTCCAGCACCGCCTGCACGCCCTTGTTCTTGAAGGCCGAGCCGCAGGTGACGATGCAGATCTCGTTCCTGATGGCGCGCTGGCGCAGGCCCTTCTTGATCTCCTCGACCGTGAGCTCGGAACCCTCGAGGTACTTGTTCAGCAGCTCCTCGTTGGCCTCCGCCGCGGCCTCGACCAGCTTGACGCGGTACTCGTCGCACTGCGCCTGCATGTCGGCCGGGATGTCGCGGTACTCGAAGCGCATGCCCTGCGATTCTTCGTCCCACCAGATCGACTTCATGCGCACCAGGTCGACGATGCCGGCGAAGCCGTCCTCGGCGCCGATCGGCAGCTGGATCACGACCGGGTTGCCCTTCAGGCGCGTGCCGATCTGCTCCACGCAGCGCAGGAAGTTGGCGCCGGCGCGGTCCATCTTGTTGACGAACGCGATGCGCGGGACCTTGTACTTGTTCATCTGCCGCCAGACCGTCTCGGACTGGGGCTGCACGCCGGACACGGCGCAGTACACGGCGACCGCCGAGTCGAGCACGCGCAGGGAGCGCTCGACCTCGATCGTGAAGTCCACGTGCCCGGGCGTGTCGATGATGTTGATGCGGTGCTCGGGGTAATGGGCGTCCATCCCCTTCCAGAAGCAGGTGGTCGCCGCGGCGGTGATCGTGATCCCGCGCTCCTGCTCCTGCTCCATGTAGTCCATCACGGCGGCGCCGTCGTGGACCTCGCCGATCTTGTGCGAGACGCCCGTGTAGAACAGCACGCGCTCGGTCGTCGTCGTCTTCCCGGCGTCGATGTGCGCCGAGATTCCGATGTTGCGATAGAGCTCGATGGGCGTGGTTCTGGGCATGTCGGTCTCTTTACCAGCGGTAGTGCGCGAAGGCCTTGTTGGCCTCCGCCATGCGGTGCGTGTCCTCGCGCTTGCGCACGGCCGTGCCGCGGTTCTCCGCGGCGTCCATCAGCTCGTGCGCGAGGCGGTGCGCCATCGACTTCTCGCTGCGCGCGCGCGCGGCCTCGATCAGCCAGCGCATGGCGAGCGTCTGCCGGCGCGCGGGGCGCACCTCGACGGGCACCTGGTAGGTGGCGCCGCCGACCCGGCGGGACTTCACCTCGACCGCGGGCTTGACGTTCTCGAGCGCGTTCGAGAGCACCTCGAGGGCGGCGTCGCCCTTGAGGTTGGTCTTCTCCGAGATGCGGTCGATCGCGCCGTAGACGATGTGCTCGGCGGCGGACTTCTTGCCGCTGGTCATGACCATGTTCATGAACTTGGCGAGCATCTCGCTCCCGAACTTCGGGTCAGGCAGCACGACGCGGATCGGCGCGGATGTGCGACGGGACATTGCTCGTGGTCTCCCTTACTTCTTCGGGCGCTTGGCGCCGTACTTGGAGCGGCCCTGCTTGCGGTCGGCGACGCCGGCGCAGTCGAGGGTGCCGCGCACCGTGTGGTAGCGGACGCCCGGCAGGTCCTTCACGCGGCCGCCGCGGATCATGACCACCGAGTGCTCCTGCAGGTTGTGGCCCTCGCCGCCGATGTAGCTCGTGACCTCGTAGCCGTTGGTGAGGCGCACGCGGCAGACCTTGCGCAGCGCGGAGTTCGGCTTCTTCGGCGTCGTCGTGTACACGCGCGTGCACACGCCGCGGCGCTGCGGCGAGCGCTGCAGTGCCGGCACCTTGGACTTGTAGGTGGCCGCAGTGCGACCGCCACGGATCAGCTGGTTCGTAGTCGACATGGCGTCCTTCGATCCCCGCGGCGCCCGGCTTCCCGGACGCATGAAACGCCGGGCCGCCCAATGGCGGCCCGGAGATGTGTTGTTTGTCCAGTGCCGCCCCACCCGCGTTCGGGGGGTGGGGGCCGGAAAAGGCCCGCGATTTTAGGACTGTGGTGGCGGAGCGTCAAGGTTGCCGGAGGGGTCAGTCCCCTTCAGCGAAAAGCCGCGGTGCGGAACCGTCGGCGGACGCTGAAGGGGACCGACCCCACCGTGCCTAACCCTTTGTTTCTATTCGCCGACGGCCTCCTGCACGGCCGGCTCCTCGCTCGCGACTTCGGCGCCCGAGTCGAGGAAACCGCGATGCCCCTCGTCCGCGTTGCGCTGGGCGCGCCGCTGGGCGTGGAAGGAGAACCCGGTGCCGGCCGGTATGAGGCGGCCGACGATGACGTTCTCCTTGAGGCCCCTGAGGTCGTCCTTGATGCCGCGGACGGCCGCGTCGGTCAGCACCCGCGTGGTCTCCTGGAAGGAGGCCGCGGAGATGAACGAGTCGGTCTGCAGCGAGGCCTTGGTGATGCCGAGCAGCATCGGCTCGAACTCCGCCGGCTTCTTCTGCTGCTGCTCGAGGCGGTCGTTCAGCTCCAGGATGCGCGCGCGCTCGAGCTGCTCGCCGCGCAGCAGCGAGGACTCCCCGGCCTCCTTGACCTCCACCTTGCGCAGCATCTGCCGGACGATCACCTCGATGTGCTTGTCGTTGATCTTCACGCCCTGCAGGCGGTAGACGTCCTGGATCTCGCGCGTGAGGTAGTTGGCGAGCGCCGCGACGCCCTGCAGGCGCAGGATGTCGTGGGGATTCGGCTCGCCTTCCGCGATCACCTCGCCGCGCTCGACGTGCTCGCCCTCGAACACGTTGAGCTGGCGCCATTTCGGGATCAGCTCCTCGTAGCGCTCGCTGCTCTCGCCGGTGATGACCAGGCGGCGCTTGCCCTTGGTCTCGCGGCCGAAGCTGACGGTGCCCGTGACTTCCGCGAGGATCGCGGGCTCCTTCGGCTTCCTCGCCTCGAACAGGTCCGCGACGCGCGGCAGGCCGCCGGTGATGTCGCGGGTCTTCGAGGACTCCTGCGGGATGCGCGCGATGACGTCGCCGACGGAAACCTTGGCGCCGTCCTCGAGCGACACGAGCGCGCCCGCCGGCAGCGTGTAGACCGCCGGGATGTCGGTGTTCGCGAACGTGACTTCCTTGCCCTTGGCGTTGACCAGCTTCAGCACCGGGCGGAGGTCCCTGCCCGCGGCCGCGCGCTGCTTCGGATCGAGCACCTCGACGCTCGAGAGGCCCGTGACCTCGTCGAGCTGCGACTGCACGGTCACGCCGTCCACGAAGTCGTTGAAGCGGATGAAGCCCGCGACCTCGGTGACGACCGGGTGGGTGTGCGGGTCCCAGTTCGCGACGATCTGGCCCGGCGCCACCGCCGCGCCCTCGTCGGCGACGATGGTCGCGCCGTACGGGATCTTGTAGCGCTCGCGCTCGCGGCCGAACTCGTCGATCACCCCGATCTCGCCGGAGCGCGACGTGGACACGAGGTGGCCCTTCTCGTGGCGCACCGACTTGACGTTGTGGAAGCGCAGCGTGCCCTTGCCCTTGATCTCGACCAGCGAGACCGCGGCCGCGCGCGAGGCCGCGCCGCCGATGTGGAAGGTGCGCATGGTGAGCTGCGTGCCCGGCTCGCCGATCGACTGCGCGGCGATCACGCCGACCGCCTCGCCGATGGAGATCAGGCGCCCGCGCGCGAGGTCACGGCCATAGCACATGGCGCACACGCCGTAGCGCACGTCGCAGGTGATCGGCGAGCGCACCTTGATCTGGTCGACGCCGTGGACCTCGAGCTCCTGCACGAGGCGCTCGTCGATCAGCGTGCCCGCCTCGATCAGCGCCTCGTCGGTGCCCGGCTTCGGCACGTCGGCCGCGGTCACGCGGCCGAGCACGCGCTCGCCGAGCCCCTCGACCACGTCGCCGCCCTCGACGATCGGCGTCACCTCGAGCCCGCGCTCCGTGCCGCAGTCGGTGAGCGTCACGACCAGGTCCTGGGCGACGTCGACCAGCCGGCGGGTCAGGTAGCCGGAGTTCGCGGTCTTCAGCGCCGTGTCCGCGAGGCCCTTGCGGGCGCCGTGGGTGGAGATGAAGTACTGCAGGACGTTGAGGCCCTCGCGGAAGTTCGCCGTGATCGGCGTCTCGATGATCGAGCCGTCCGGCTTCGCCATCAGGCCGCGCATGCCGGCGAGCTGGCGGATCTGCGCCGCGGAGCCGCGCGCGCCGGAGTCGGCCATCATGAAGATGGAGTTGAACGACCCCTGCTGCACCTTCTCGCCCTTGCGGTTGACCGCTTCCTCGTGGCGCAGCTGGTCCATCATCGCCTTGCCGATCTGGTCGTTGGTGCGCGACCAGATGTCGACGACCTTGTTGTAGCGCTCGCCGTTGGTCACGAGCCCGGACTCGTACTGGTCCTGGATCTCCTTCACTTCCTTCTCGGCCGTGGCGAGGATGCGCTGCTTCTGCGGCGGCACCATCATGTCGTCCACGCCGATCGAGATCGCCGCGCGCGTCGCGTACGAGAAGCCCGTGTACATCAGCCGGTCGGCGAAGATCACGGTCTCCTTGAGGCCGAGCGCCCGGTAGCAGGAGTTGATCACCGCCTGCACGCGCTTCTTGGTCATGTCCTGGTTCACCAGGTCGAACGAGAGCCCGCGCGGCAGCAGGTCGGACAGCAGCGCCCGGCCGACGGTGGTCTTCACCAGCCGGCGCTTCTGCCGGAGCGCGCCCTCGCCGTCCTTGGTCCACTCGACGATGCGCACGCGGATGCCGGCGTGCAGCTCCGCCTCGCGCGTCTCGTGCGCCCGGTGGACCTCGCGCACGTCGGCGAACACCATGCCCTCGCCCCGCGCCCCCGCGCGCTCGCGCGTCAGGTAGTAGAGGCCGAGCACGACGTCCTGCGACGGCACGATGATCGGGTCGCCGTTGGCCGGCGACAGGATGTTGTTCGAGGACAGCATCAGCGCGCGCGCCTCGAGCTGGGCCTCGAGCGAGAGCGGCACGTGCACGGCCATCTGGTCGCCGTCGAAGTCCGCGTTGAACGCGGTGCAGACGAGCGGATGGAGCTGGATCGCCTTGCCTTCGATCAGCACGGGCTCGAATGCCTGGATGCCGAGGCGATGCAGCGTCGGCGCGCGGTTCAGCAGCACCGGGTGCTCGCGGATGACTTCCTCGAGGATGTCCCACACCTCCGGGCCCTCGCGCTCGACCAGGCGCTTGGCGGCCTTGATCGTGGTGGCGAGCCCGCGCAGCTGCAGCTTGTGGAAGATGAACGGCTTGAACAGCTCCAGCGCCATCTTCTTCGGCAGCCCGCACTGGTGCAGGCGCAGCGTCGGGCCGACCACGATGACCGAGCGGCCCGAGTAGTCCACGCGCTTGCCGAGCAGGTTCTGGCGGAAGCGGCCCTGCTTGCCCTTGATCATGTCGGCGAGCGACTTCAGCGGGCGCTTGTTGGTGCCCGTGATGGCGCGGCCGCGGCGCCCGTTGTCGAGCAGCGCGTCCACCGACTCCTGCAGCATGCGCTTCTCGTTGCGCACGATGATGTCCGGCGCGTTCAGCTCGAGCAGCCGGCGCAGGCGGTTGTTGCGGTTGATGACCCGGCGGTACAGGTCGTTCAGGTCCGAGGTCGCGAACCGGCCGCCGTCGAGCGGCACCAGCGGGCGCAGGTCGGGCGGCAGCACCGGCAGGACGGTCAGCACCATCCACTGCGGGTTGTTGCCGGACTCGATGAACGACTCCAGCAGCTTCAGGCGCTTGGTCAGGCGCTTGATCTTGGTCTCGGAGGTCGTGCCGTCGATCTCGGTGCGCACCTTGCCGACCTCGGCCGCGAGGTCGATGGACTTCAGCAGCTCCAGGATCGCCTCGGCGCCCATGCGCGCGTCGAACTCGTCGCCGTACTTCTCGATCGCCTCGAGGTACATCTCGTTGGACATGAGCTGGCCGCGCTCGAGCGGCGTCATGCCCGGGTCGACGACCACGAAGGCCTCGAAGTAAAGGACGCGCTCGAGGTCACGCAGCGTCATGTCCACCATCAGGCCGATGCGCGAGGGCAGCGACTTCAGGAACCAGATGTGCGCCACCGGGCTCGCCAGCTCGATGTGGCCCATGCGCTCGCGCCGGACCTTCGACTGCGTGACCTCGACGCCGCACTTCTCGCACACCACGCCGCGGTGCTTCAGGCGCTTGTACTTGCCGCACAGGCACTCGTAGTCCTTGACCGGCCCGAAGATCTTCGCGCAGAACAGGCCGTCGCGCTCCGGCTTGAAGGTGCGGTAGTTGATCGTCTCGGGCTTGCGCACCTCGCCGTACGACCAGGACTTGATCATGTCGGGCGAGGTCAGCGCGATGCGGATCGAGTCGAAATTCTCGACCTGCACCTGGGGCTTGAAGAACTTCATGAGGTCTTTCATTCGATCACCCTTCCTGCTCGAGCTCGATGTTGATGCCGAGCGAACGGATTTCCTTGACCAGCACGTTGAAGGACTCCGGCATGCCCGCGTCCATCTGGTGGTTGCCGTCGACGATGTTCTTGTACATCTTCGTGCGGCCGTTCACGTCGTCGGACTTGACGGTCAGCATCTCCTGCAGCGTGTAGGACGCGCCGTAGGCCTCGAGCGCCCAGACTTCCATCTCGCCGAAGCGCTGGCCACCGAACTGCGCCTTGCCGCCGAGCGGCTGCTGCGTGACCAGGCTGTAGGGCCCGGTCGAGCGCGCGTGCATCTTGTCGTCCACCAGGTGGTTAAGCTTCAGCATGTACATGTAGCCGACCGTCACGGGCCGGTCGAAGGCCTCGCCCGTGCGGCCGTCGGTCAGCATCGTCTGGCCGGACACCGGCAGGTCGGCGAGCTGCAGCAGGGACTTGATCTCCGCCTCGCTTGCGCCGTCGAACACCGGGGTCGCCATCGGCACGCCGGCCGAGAGGTTGCGCGCCAGCTCCTGGACCTCGGCGTCCGTGAGCGAGGCGATGTCCTCCTTCTGGCCGCCGGTGGCGTTGTAGATGCGATCCAGCAGCTTGCGCAGCTCGGTCATCGCCTCCTGCGCCTCCAGCATCCTGCCGATCTTGCTGCCGAGGCCGCGCGCGGCCCAGCCGAGGTGCGCCTCGAGGATCTGGCCGATGTTCATGCGCGAGGGCACGCCCAGCGGGTTCAGCACGATGTCGATCGGCGTGCCGTCCGCGAGGTACGGCATGTCCTCGACCGGGACGATGGTCGACACCACGCCCTTGTTGCCGTGCCGGCCGGCCATCTTGTCGCCCGGCTGGATGCGGCGCTTCACGGCGAGGTAGACCTTCACCATCTTCAGCACGCCCGGCGCGAGGTCGTCGCCCGCCGTGATCTTGGCCTTCTTGGCCTCGAAGCGGCGCTCGAACTCCCGGTGCTGCTCGGCGAGCCGCTTGCGCGAGCCCTCGAGCGCGGCCGAGGGGCCCTCGCCCTGCATGCGGATCTCGAACCACTCCTCGTGCGGCAGCCCGTCCAGGAACTCGGCGGTCACTTCGCTGCCCGCCTTCAGCCGGTGCGGCCCGCCGCTCGCGGTCTCGCCGACCAGCTCCGCGCGCAGGCGCGCGAACAGGTCGTCCTCGAGGATGCGGCGCTGGTCGTTGAGGTCCTTGCGGACCTTCTCTATCTCGGCTTTCTGGATCGCGAGCGCGCGGCTGTCCTTCTCGACGCCGTCGCGCGTGAACACGCGCACGTCGATCACGGTGCCGTCCATGCCCGGCGGGACGCGCAAGGAAGTGTCCTTCACGTCCGAGGCCTTCTCGCCGAAGATCGCGCGCAGCAGCTTCTCCTCGGGCGTCAGCTGGGTCTCGCCCTTGGGGGTGACCTTGCCGACCAGGATGTCGCCCGCGCGGACCTCGGCGCCGATGAACACGATGCCGGCCTCGTCGAGCTTCGCGAGCGCGGTATCGCCCACGTTCGGGATGTCCGCGGTGATCTCCTCGGGCCCGAGCTTGGTGTCGCGCGCGACGCAGGTCAGCTCCTCGATGTGGATGGTCGTGAAGCGGTCTTCCTCGACCACGCGCTCCGAGATCAGGATCGAGTCCTCGAAGTTGTAGCCGTTCCAGGGCATGAACGCGACCAGCATGTTCTGGCCGAGCGCGAGCTCGCCGAGGTGCGTGGACGGGCCGTCGGCCAGCACGTCGCCCTTCGCGATCGCGTCGCCCACACGCACCAGCGGCTGCTGGTTGATGCAGGTGTTCTGGTTCGAGCGCGTGTACTTGGTGAGGTTGTAGATGTCGACGCCGGGCTCGCCCGCCGTGACCTCGGCCTCGTTGACGCGCACCACGACGCGCGATGCGTCCACCGAGTCGACGGCGCCGCCGCGGCGCGCGATCACCGCGACGCCCGAGTCGATCGCCACCGTACGCTCGATCCCGGTGCCGACCAGCGGCGTGGACGAGCGCAGCGTCGGCACGGCCTGGCGCTGCATGTTGGAGCCCATCAGCGCGCGGTTGGCGTCGTCGTGCTCGAGGAACGGGATCAGCGCCGCGGCGACCGAGACGATCTGGCGCGGCGAGACGTCCATGTACTCGATGCGCTCGGCCGGCATCAGCGTGAACTCGTTCTGGTAGCGGCACGAGACCAGCTCGTCGGTGAAGCGGCCCTTGTCGTCGAGCGGCGCGTTCGCCTGCGCGATCACGAACTCGCTCTCCTCGATCGCCGACAGGAAGTCGACGTCGCCGGTCACGCGCTTCTCGCGCACGCGCCGGTAGGGCGTCTCGAGGAAGCCGTACTTGTTGGTGCGGGCGTAGACCGCGAGCGAGTTGATCAGGCCGATGTTCGGGCCTTCCGGCGTCTCGATCGGGCAGACCCGGCCGTAGTGGGTCGGGTGCACGTCGCGCACCTCGAACCCGGCGCGCTCGCGCTTCAGGCCGCCCTCGCCGAGCGCCGACACGCGGCGCTTGTGGGTGATCTCGGACAGCGGGTTGTTCTGGTCCATGAACTGCGAGAGCTGCGAGGAACCGAAGAACTCCTTCACCGCGGCCGCCACCGGCTTCGCGTTGATCATGTCCTGCGGGTTGATGTCCTCGTTCTCGGCGAGCGTCAGGCGCTCCTTGACCGCGCGCTCGACGCGCACCAGGCCGATGCGGAAGGCGACCTCCGCCATCTCGCCGACGCAGCGCACGCGGCGGTTGCCGAGGTGGTCGATGTCGTCGACCTTGCCGTCGCCGTTCTTGATCGCGATCAGCGTGCGCAGCACGTCGACAACGTCCGACAGCTCCTCGCCGTACTTGGCGACCAGCTGCTTGCCCGTCTCGTCCTTGCGCTGCTCGGAAACGGTCGCGAAGTAGCGGCCGTCGAACAGGATGCCCGGCTCCTCGAGCCAGCGCTCGACCTCGGCCTCGGTGAGCCCCTCCGGGACCGCGCGGTTGACGCGACGGTTGAACTTCATGCGGCCGACGGCCGAAAGGTCGTAGCGCTCGCCGTTGAAGAACAGGTTGTGGAACAGGTTCTCGGCGGCGTCCTTGGTCGGCGGCTCGCCCGGGCGCATCATCCGGTAGATCTCGATCAGCGCCTCGAGGCGGGTCGTGGTCGCGTCGATGCGCAGCGTGTCCGAGATGTACGGGCCGCGGTCGAGGTCGTTGACGTACAGCGTGCCGATCTCGGCGATCTCCGCCTCCATGAAGCGCTGCACGAGCGCCGCCGTCAGCACGTCGTTGGCCGAGGCGAGGACCTCGCCGGTGTTCGGGTCGGCGACGTCGTGGGCGAGGATCTTGCCCTCGAGGTACTCGACGGGCACGGCGAGGCGCTTGACGCCCGCTTCCTCGAGCTGGCGCACGTGGCGCGCGGTGATGCGGCGGCCTTCCTCGACGATCACCTTGCCGCCGGCGCTAATCTCGAACAGCGCCGTCTCGCCGCGCAGGCGCTCGGGAACCAGGTCGAGCTCGGGGCCCTTGCCCGTCAGGTGCACGGTGTTGCGGTCGAAGAACAGGCGCAGGATGTCGGCGTTCGTGTAGCCGAGCGCGCGCAGCAGGATCGACACCGGGAGCTTCCGCCGGCGGTCGATACGGGCGAACACGCAGTCCTTGGCGTCGAACTCGAAGTCGAGCCAGGAGCCGCGGTACGGGATCACGCGCGCCTGGAACAGCAGCTTGCCGGAGCTGTGGGTCTTGCCCTTGTCGTGGTCGAAGATGACGCCCGGGCTGCGGTGCAGCTGGGAGACGATCACGCGCTCCGTGCCGTTGACGATGAAGGTGCCGTTCTCGGTCATGAGCGGCAGCTCGCCGAGGTAGACCTCCTGCTCGATCGCGCGCTTCACGCGCGAGGCGCCCGGCGACTCCTTGTCCATGACGCGCAGGCGCAGGCGCACGCGGATCGGCGCCGCGTAGGTGAGCCCGCGGACCTGGCACTCCTTGACGTCGAACACCGGTTCGCCGAGGTAGTAGTACACGTACTCGAGCGTCGCGTGGCCGGAGTAGCTCTTGATCGGGAACACGCTCTGGAACGCCGCGTGCAGGCCCGCACGCCGCAGGTGCCGGTCGATGATGGCGCGCTCCTGCTCCTCCGAGAGCAGCCGGCCGCCCGCGACGGCGCCGCCCGCGTGCGCGGAAAGCTCCGCGTGCAGGGCGCGCGACTCGTCGAGCTGCAGGAACTGCGCGTACGAGTCGGTCTGGATCGCGAGCAGCGGCGGCACGTCCAGGATGCCCTGGCGCTTGCCAAAGCTCTTCCGGATGCGCTTCTTCTCGGTGAACGTATAGGCCATCTTCATCACCTGTCAGTCGGTACGACCAAACTCACGCGGACGCGCGCGCGGCCGCCTCCCTCGCGGGAGGCGGCGCGCCCGTGCCCGTATCGGCGGCCTGCGGGGCGAAGCCCTCGCACGGAGGTCCTTACTTGACCTCGACCTGCGCGCCGCCGTCCTCGAGCTGCTTCTTGAACTTCTCGGCATCCGCCTTCGACACGCCTTCCTTGACGGTCGACGGGGCGCCTTCGACCAGGTCCTTGGCTTCCTTGAGGCCGAGGCCCGTGATCTCGCGGATGACCTTGATGACGCCGACCTTCTTGTCGGCCGGGTACGCCTTCAGGGTGACCGTGAACTCGGTCTTCTCTTCCGCGGCAGGCGCGGCGGCGCCGGCAGCACCTGCGGCCGCGATCGCGACCGGGGCGGCGGCGGTGACGCCGAACTTGTCTTCCATCATCTTCACGAGGTCGACCACTTCCATGATGGTCATGTTGGAAATCGCCTCGAGGATCTGTTCCTTGCTAGCAGCCATCGTCATCTCCAGTTGAATTGTTTCGTCGGAACCCGTTCATCGGCCGGTCAGGCGGTCTTCACGCCCTTGATCGCGTCCACCGTGCGAACCAGCTTCGCAGCCGGCTCGGCGAGCGTGCGCACGAACTTCGTGACCGGCGCCTTCATCACGCCGAGCAGCATCGAAAGGGCCTGCGGCTTGGTCGGCAGGCTCGCGACCCGGTCTATCTCCGCGGGCGGGTAAACCTGCCCGCCGAGCGCGACCAGCGTCGGAACCAGCTTCTCGTTGCCCTTCGCGAACTCCTTGACGACTCGGGCGGCGGCGCCCGGGTCTTCCTCGGAGAACGCGAGGATCAGCGGCCCCTTGAGGCTGCGGGCGATGCACTCGTAGGGAGTGCCCGTGACCGCGCGGCGCGCCAGCGTGTTCTTGACGACCCGCATGTAGACGCCGGCCTCGCGCGCCTTCGCGCGCAGCCCCGTCAGCTGCGTGACCGTCAGGCCACGATATTCCGCCGCGACGACCGAATGCGCGGACTGCGCAACGGCCTGCACCTCGGTCACCATCGCCTGCTTGTCTTCCAGTCTCAGTCCCATCCTTGCCTCCTGGGTGGGACCTGCCGGCAGGGCCGGCTCGGGTTCCACCATCTGCGCAGGCTGCCATTAAGGGGCCCTCGCCCCGCCTGCGGTCTTCGATGGCCCGGGTGCCAACACCCGGACGTTCGAAACAATTTGAAGGGGACGCACCCCTTCAGCGAAAAGTCGTCTGCTGCCGTTCGCTCCTGGAGCTGAAGGGGTGCGTCCCCTTCAAATTCCCAGCGACGCGCGGTCCACGGCGACGCCGGGACCCATGGTCGAGGACACCGACACGCGCTGCAGGAACACGCCCTTCGACGTCGAGGGCTTGTGCTTCTGGATGTCGGCGATCAGCGCGAGCAGGTTCTCCTTGAGCGCACTCGGCTCGAAGCTCGCCTTGCCGATCGTGCAGTGGACGATGCCGGCCTTGTCCACGCGGTAGCGCACCTGGCCCGCCTTGGCGTTCCGGACTGCGGTCGCGACGTCCGGCGTGACCGTGCCGACCTTCGGGTTCGGCATCAGGCCGCGGGGTCCCAGGATCTGGCCGAGGCCGCCGACGACGCGCATGGCGTCCGGGCTCGCGACCACGACGTCGAAGTCCATCTGGCCGGCCTTGACCTTCTCCGCGAGGTCCTCGAGGCCGACGACGTCGGCGCCCGCCTCGCGGGCGGCGTCGGCGTTCTTGCCCTGCGTGAAGACCGCGACGCGGACCTTCTTGCCGGTGCCGTTCGGCAGCACCGTCGAGCCGCGGACCTGCTGGTCCGACTTGGCCGGGTCGATGCCGAGGTTGACCGCGACGTCGACCGTCTCGTCGAACTTCGCGTTCGCGAATTCCCTGACCAGCGAGAGGGCCTCGTCGAGCGTGTACGCGTGGCCGGGCTTGACGCGCTCGGCCCAGGGCTTCTGGCGCTTGAATGCGGCGGCCATGTCAGGTGCCCTCCACGTCGACGCCCATGCTGCGGGCGCTGCCCGCGATGGTGCGCACGGCCGCGTCGAGGTCGGCGGCGGTCAGGTCCGGCATCTTCTGCTGCGCGATCGCCTCGAGCTGCTTGCGCGTGATCTTGCCGACCTTCTTCGTGTTCGGCGTGCCGGAGCCCTTCTCGATGCCGATGGCCTTGCGCACGAGCACGGCGGCCGGCGGCGTCTTCAGCACGAAGGTGAAGGAGCGGTCGCTGTACACCGTGATGATCACGGGGATCGGCAGGCCCTTCTCCTCCTTCTGCGTCGCGGCGTTGAACTGCTTGCAGAACTCCATGATGTTCACGCCCTGCTGGCCGAGCGCGGGCCCGACCGGCGGGCTGGGGTTCGCCCCGCCCGCAGGGATCTGCAGCTTGATGTAGCCCTGAACTTTCTTCGCCATCGTTCCTCGCTACCGGGTGCGAACGCCTCGCGGCTCCCCGGACGTTTTCAGACCTTCTCCACCTGCCCGAAGTCCAGCTCGACCGGCGTCGACCGGCCGAGGATCTGCACCGCGACCTGCAGGCGGCTCTTCTCGTAGTTCACGTTCTCGACCACGCCGGTGAAGTCGTTGAACGGGCCGTCGACCACGCGCACGACCTCGCCCGGCTCGAAGAGCACCTTCGGCCGCGGCTTCTCGACGCCTTCCTCGACGCGGCGCAGGATGGCGTTCGCCTCCTTGTCGGTGATCGGCGCCGGCTTCTCCGGCGTGCCGCCGATGAAGCCGAGCACCTTCGGCGTCTCCTTCACCAGGTGCCAGGCCTCGTCGTCCATCGCCATCTGCACCAGCACGTAGCCGGGGAAGAACTTGCGCTCGCTCTTGCGCTTCTGCCCGGCGCGCATCTCGACGACTTCCTCGGTCGGCACCAGCACCTCGCCGAACTTCTCGTCGAGGCCGTGCAGCCGGATGCGTTCCTTGAGGCTGCTCGCGACCTTGTGCTCGAAGTTCGAGTAGGCGTGCACCACGTACCAGTTCAGCATCGGCCTCAGGCCCCCTGCCCGGTGACGAATCGCATGCCCTTGGCGAGCGCCCAGTCGACGATCCAGAAGAACACGCCGAGCGCCATCACGAACACGAATACGACGAGCGTCGTGCGCCAGGTCTCCTGGCGCGTCGGCCAGACCATCTTGCGCAGCTCGACGCGGGAACCCTGGACGTAGTCCCACAGCTCGCGGCCGGGCGCCGACCAGTACAGCAGCGCGAGGCCGGCGATCAGGCCGCCGAGGACCATCAGCACGCGCAGCACCTGCGGCTGGTTCTCGAACCAGTAGTACGCGACCAGGCCGCCGACGAGCGCGGCCGCGGCCAGCACCAGCTTGAAGGCGTCGACCAAGGCGACGCCGGATTTCTCGGCTTGCTCGTTCATGCGTTCCCGTTGCGACTGCTGGCAGGGCAGGAGGGAATCGAACCCCCAACCTGCGGTTTTGGAGACCGCCGCTCTGCCAATTGAGCTACTGCCCTGTCGTTCTCGCCCTTACTTCAGCACCTTCGACACGACGCCGGCGCCGACGGTGCGGCCGCCCTCGCGGATCGCGAACCGGAGGCCCTCCTCCATGGCGATCGGAGCGATCAGCTCCACCACCATCTTGATGTTGTCCC
>Ga0268299_1003246_pt1 | contig 15648 bp, 13 predicted proteins | sample NOBtaG_FD_193484 | JGI IMG/M metagenome (GOLD analysis project Ga0268299, IMG submission 193484) | Activated sludge microbial communities from bioreactor in Nijmegen, Gelderland, Netherland - NOB reactor | ecosystem: Engineered > Bioreactor > Aerobic > Activated sludge | place: Netherlands...
TTTGCCACTGGTCATCGGTGAGCCGTTCAAATCGCGGTTGCATATCTCATAAGTTTGGTCACTTACAAGATACGCCGATGGCCACTTTTGGATTAAACAAAAAATTTTAAACACGCTCTAAAATCTGTTGCATTTGAAACTTGAATCCGCCTCTCAATAAAATTCCGTCATCCGAGATTAAACCAAACTCTTGTTGGCTGCTATATCTCCATTGTTAAATAATGTGTTTATTATTTTTCCCAATATTAGTCCAACAATACCTGTAAATAAACAAATTACGCCAATTTCCCAATTACCAAATGTCAAACCAGAAATTTTATTTAGGAGTAATGGTGAAATACCTAATACCAAAGAAAACCAACCCGAGTATTTATTTTCAAAGCCATATATGCTTCCAAGCAAACACGGTAATAATCCTGTCAGGCCTGATAATTGAATTTGAGCCAATGTTACAATAAATAAAGGTGGTTTAGCAGCCGAAATTATTCCAATAATGACAACAAAAACACTAACTATTTTTAAGGATTTACCAGGATTATGATACTTATTTATTAAAATTTCATCCTTAATAATACCGGTAATAGTTAATATCAACGAATCAATTGTTGAAACAGCTGCTGAAATTACACCGCTCATAAACAGTATTGAAATAATAAAAAAGACTGCGGAAAAAAGTGGCGTTGAGAATTTTTCAGACAATGAACGTAGTACATCACCACTTACAAAATCAGGACTTGAAACCTTCAAATTAGCAGCAGCATAAAACCCCATAAACCCAGCAAAAATTACAATTAGTATCCCAACAAAAGGATAAACTCTAAGAAGAGGTTTCAAATCATCTTCATTCTTTATTCCCATTAATTTTTGTGAAACTTGTGGCGTAGATATGCTTATTAAAGTGAATATTATCCCATATGAGATAAGCAATTCGTTAGTAAAGTAGCCTTTTGGGCCAGGAATGCTTAATAAACCCTTTTCGTTTAGAATGTCTATTTGACTATCAAAACCATTACTAATTGTAAAATATAAAATTATTGAACCTAGAACTAGGGAACAAATAATTAGAATTATTCCTTGAACTCTATCAGTATCTGCATCAGCCTTTGCACCACCCGTATATATGTAAGGAGCAACTATTAAACAACAAATTACACATCCAAAAATATAAGATACGCTCCCATTGGAAACACTAACAAGAAATTTGCCTACTCCAGCGATTTGAAGTACAAAATATGGAAACAATACTAATATTGTAAGTGTAGATAATATAATTGTGATTGCCTTTGAATTATATCCAGAAGTAAGAAGACCAACTGGTGTTGCATAATTATGGTTAGTGTTTGACAGTCGTATTATTTTACGACCAATAAAATATAGCGTTAATGGGGTTAATACTATACCGACACCCATAAACAAAAAAGTTCCAATACCGTGGGTCAAAAACATAGCAGGAAGGCCGACAACAGTAAATGCACTAAACGTTGTTGCAAACACTGAAAAAAAGATAAGATATTTATTTAGTAGTCCTTTTGCAGTGTAATATTCTTCCGAGGTTTGGTTTTTTTTGACAGTTCTTACTGAAAAATATATGCCAATGATAAACGAGATTACAATTGAAGAAATTATTTGAATGTCCATGTGTTTAAAAATTTATTGTTTGAAATTTATTTTCCTTCGCAAAGGAACTTAAAATTTTGTTTTTGACGATTTCATTATAGGATTCAGAGTTAATATTTTTTTCTTCTGATTTTATAAGGGTTATTAGATTAGTCCACACTCCATAATCATTATTATTCAAATCATATAACAATTTATTACTTACGCAATGTTTATTACTGCTGACTTCGCTTGGTCTTATGGAACACAACAACCAATTCGGCACTATCATATGTTTATAATTTTTTGCACTAATAATCTCAATGTTTTGTTTAAAATATTTGTTAGAGGTAAGAAAAATACAGGTAATGTTTTTGTTCAATAAATTTTTGCTGTCACTTTTGTCATAATTTATCGTATTCATAATAGTATTAGGGAACTCACTTTTCAAAGAAATTTTCAAATTGTTAGCAATAGATTCATAACCAATTTCATAAAAAATTCTTATTTCTCCATTTCCAAGTTGTTTTTCCTTTACTATATACTTAATTTCATTTCTATAACTTAAAGAAGATATATCAACAATATTATTAGAAATGTCACTTAGCACTTCTTGAACTGAAAATATTGGCGAATCAAAAACATTGCCCTTTGGAAACTGCTTTTTCCATTGAATTTCTGGTCTACTTACTGTTGAAATGATTGTGGCATTTTCGAATTGATTCACCTGATTAAGTTTAGATACATCGTCAATATGAACTGTGATGACAGTATCTGTCGGAAATGAAAGTTTAGGCTCTACTTCATCAAAAACTAAAACAAATTTTCTTGTTTGTTTTTCGCTAAAAAATTGTGGCATTAGCAATATGCTCAGTAGCAATGAAACATAAGCAATTATTCTTTGTATTTTTGGTGCTTGTATGCCTTTTTCCGAATAATATATTAATATTATAATCCCAATAACTCCAAATAGCGAAAGAATAACATTAAAAATAATTGGTGGATTACGAATAAAGGAAAAATAATCCAATAAACCACCGAGAACTTGAAGACCACTAACCGAGTCTCCAATTAGAGCTAATGTCCCCAATATCCAATACCAGTACTTTTTCAACCAACTAAAAAATCCATTTTTATTTATCATATCAAAATATAAATTTAATATTATATTTATCTGTTATTTTAACAACTCTTTCAATTTCAGCAAGGCCATTTTCAAGTTTGGACAATTCCTCAAACATTGCTTCAAGACCTGCTGGAACAATTGTAAGTAAAGTTTTGGCTTTTTTATCACCAATGACCTCCCAAGAGTGTGAAATTCTTCTTGGGCAAAACACTACGTCACCTTCTTTTGCAATTTTTGATTGCCCATCAATTGTTACTTTCAGGGTGCCTTCAAGTACACAAAAAAGCTCATCTTCATCAAAATGAATGTGTGGTGGAATTCCTACACCTGGGTCGTCATATTGTTCAATTAGTGTAAACTGACCGTTTGTGTCCTTTCCAGTTAACTTAATCGTTTGATTGTCTCCCAAAACAACCATTTTTGTTCCGTCACCTTTTTTAATGAGTCTAAAATCCATGATTATTTTTAGTCAATTTTGTTTGTTAGTTTTCTGTCCTGATATAGTGCAACCAACATTTGTATCGTTGGCACTAACTTTTGCTTACACGCATTGCGCCTTTCATGCTCCTGCGGTACTTATCCCGCATTGCGTGATAAGTACCAAATCGGCACTTATCCCGCAATGCGGGCTTTTACTTATCCGTCCGTTGCGTGTAAGTCCGCTTACCGACGCACACGCCCCCGCTTCCGGCAGCAAGGCCGAAAGCGGGGGCGCGGGTCATCATCGTGGTGGCGGGCTTTGTCCCATTGGTATTTGTTTTGGCTGCGAAAGGTATGCCCTTCGTTTGGGCCGACCAAGACTACGGCGAATAAAAACTTTTCAGATGTCCAGATCGTCAATCGGGCTTTTGATCTTGTCCCAGCCCTTGTGCGTAATGTGCGCGTAAATTTCGGTCGTTTTACTGCTCTCGTGGCCCAACAGCTCCTGAATGTAGCGCAGGTCCACACCCTTTTCCAGCAGGTGCGTGGCAAAGGAATGGCGCAACGTGTGTACTGTGGCACTTGGGTTGATCTGTGCGCGTTGTTTGGCCCGAGTGAAAATTTCCTGCACACTGCGGTCGCTATACTGTCCCCCGCTCTGCCCCTCAAACACCCACTCGATGGGCTGGTGCACCTCGATGTAGGTTTTGAGTTGTTCCCACACCTTGGCCGACAGGAGTGTGCAGCGGTCTTTTTTTCCTTTGCCTGCACGCACGAACAGGCGGTTCTTTTCCGGTTGCAGGTCGGCGAGCCGTAAGCCGATGGCCTCGCCGAGGCGCAACCCGGCGGAATAGATCAGCATGAGGATGCAGCGGTGCTTGGGATTGTCCACGGCGCGGAGCAGCGCGGTCACTTCCTCCTCCAGCAGCACGTTGGGCAGTTTTTGCTGCTTTTTGGGCTGAAAAAGCCCCTGCACTTTTTCCTCCTGCTCGGCCACGGCGGTGTAAAACATCTTGATGGCGCTCAGAATCTGGCTCTGGTGCGATACGCTGATGTTGCGCTCCCGGATGAGCGCTGTCAGGTAGTCGTTGATCTGCTTGCGCGTGATCTCGCGCGGCTTCGTATCGTCGTAATGCCGGATGAACTGCCGGAAGCAGTTTTTGTACGCTTTGATGGTGCGCCAACTATATCGCTTCAGCAACAATACCTGCTCCAGCGCCACCACGGCGGCCTCGTATTTGGCCGGTTCTACTTGCTCGTGTTTCGTGTATGTGCGCTCCGGTTCGGGAAGGCGTTCCGGTATGTCATCTGCAGGAGCGAATGCCCATTGCACCTGTTCGGGCCGGAAATGTTTTTCCAAGAATCGGAGCGTGAGTTTGGTGTACGGCACTTCCCACACTTTCTGCTCTGCGTTCCAGCGCCGCCCGTGGATATTTTTCCCACGATTCCGGTGCGTACGGGATGTGCCAACAGCGCTGCTCCGGCGACCAGCGTGCTCCGGCGATCTGCTTCATCTTGCCGGGAAAGGAACTGTCAAATTCCTGGTTTTTTACGGCAATACGGGCCTGATTTTTTTGCTGAACGGGCGATACGACAATTTTCATGGATGCGCTTTTTCGGCAAAATAGACCGCGCATCCTGCTGTGGGCAATTGAAAGAACACATTTTTATAAATTTAAGATGTGTTTTCCGGTGCGCAATACCGCACTATTTCCCGGCAATAACTGACTACCCAAAAAGAATACTGCGTTACTCCCCGGCTCGAACGCACGAGTAAAAAAGAATACTTCACTATTCCCCGGCAATAACTGGTTACCCAAAAAGAATACTACGCTACTGCCCGGCGTGAACGCACGAGTAAAAAAGAATACTTCACTACTCCCCGGCAATAACTGGTTACCAAAAAAGTCTACTGCGTTACTGCCCGGCGTGAACGCTCGAGTAAAAAGCAGTATTTCACTACTGAAAAAGAGTAACGAACTGACAAATTGTCCTCAGTAATTCATACAGAAAAGGTTCATTCGCGTGAAAAACAGCCTCGATTGCAACAGCGGCAGCATCTGGAGACAAAAAATCGGCAGTGCATTGGGAAAAATCGGCTCTGTCCGGGAAAAATCGGCCCGTGAAGGAGGTGAAATCACTAACGCACTATACAACATCAATAACCATTTATGTTTGGGAGCATGTAGTTGCCCAATTTGTCATGTTGTATCCTGCCCGGTATAGGACGAACGGCTTATTGCTCATCGCTGATTGCTCTCTTTGCCAGCAAGCCCCGGTCCAGAACGGCCCAGCGCTGCAAATACTGCCGGTCAATGCCCCAAACCAGCAGGGCCACGAACAAGCCAAGCGCAGTGCCGCCAAGAATATCGGCCAAAAAATGCTGGACCAGAAACACGCGGGAAAGGGCCACCAGCATGGCCGTCCAAAAACAGGTGAATGCGAGCAAGGGCCAGCGGCGCCCTACCATGAACGCGCACAAGCCGAACAAAGCAAACGCCGACGTGGTGTGGCCAGAGGGAAAACTCGTCTGTCCGCCATTCATTTCCTCGCCGGGAACCAGCACCACGGCATCTTTCAGCCCTATGGAGGCAAAAAACGTGATCGGGCGGTCGGTGCCGATTTGATCTTTCAGCACATACGAAGTCGGTAGGATGATGAGACCGGCCAGTGTAATCAGTAGTGCGAATCGGAAACGCCACAGCAGGGCAATCAGGCCAAGCACGAAAAAGGCAGGCGCTTCACCGGCCCGTGTAACCCATCTAAAAAAAGTGTTCAGGGGTTCGGCGCGGAAAGGGTTCAGATACAAAATCTCGGCCCCGTACGGCACAAACAACAGAAGCGCCAGACCGATATTCAGGAATACAAGAGCCGGTACGATAAACCAGGGGTTGTTCCAAAACGCTTTTTTCATAGTGCATCTACTTTACAAAACGCCGGCGCAAGAGCAGCATCCACCGGTCGAGGCGGTCGGTGCTGAACATCTGCGCGTCCTTCATGGCGCGACTGGTCAGATAACCCCCGATGAGCATCAACACGATACAGGGCATCATGGCGGCCCAAATCACCGGCAACACATACGCCTCCGCCAGTTTTTGGCACAAGATTGAGAGCATGATAAACACCACAAAAAACACAATGGACACCAAAATAGGGTAGCCAAAGCCGCCCTTGCGGATGATGGCGCCCATGGGCGCGCCCACGAACAAAAAGACAAAACACACGGCGGCATAGCTATACTTGGAAAATAGTGTATACCCGGACTTGACCGCCTCCTTGCGCCTGTTCTCGATTTGGTCGGCCCGGCGTTCCACGATCATTTTGGCCGCCGAAGCCTGGGTGGCGGCATCGCGCAGCAGTTTGCTCCGGCTTTTTGCTTCAAACGTCATGGCCAGCGATTCGTATTCGTGCAGGTTTTTTTCAAGCGCCTGTTGGGGTAGCGTCGGGCGGGCCGACGCGCTTGGGACGGCCACGCGCGGTGTCGGCCACTCCGGTTTTTTGACTTTTACCTTGAATTTGCTCCCAGGCACCCGGAAGCGGGCGGTATCCGGGTATGAAGTCGCCTCGGGCGCAGGCGACACGGAAGGCGCGTCGGGCTTGCGGGGGCGGCGGTTCAAGTTGGCCATCAATTCCGTGGCCATGTCCACCCGGTTGGAGTCTATTTCGCGGTAAAGCGAGTCAATGCCTTTGCGCAGTTGGCTCATGCTCAGCATGGAGCGCTGCGTTTTGAACCGATCCTCGTCCGTGCGGGTCATTTCGAACTCGCCGAGGTCCCACACTTTTGTCCAGGACCGGAAATTGGTGCGCACGAACGGGTATCCCTTTCCTGTCGTTTGGCCCTGCGGACTCGGCTCCTGGTACTGTGCCCCGTCGAACAGGTTCATCACGAAATAACGCTTGTCGGCGGTAGTGAACATCTGGCCACTGTCGGCCAAAATCTGGTTGAACTTGAGCTTGCCGAAATTGGTCTGATCCTCGATGAGCACCTCCTTGATGGTCTCCCCGTCGCGGGCCTTGTCGCCGATCCGAATGACAAACTGGCGGAAGTCTTCGTTGAACACGCCCTTTTCCAGCGTCAGCGCGGGTTTTTGTTTGCGCACGTCGTACAGGCGGGACTTGAACTTCAGCATGGCCACCGGGATCAAAAAGTCCGAGCAGATGTAGGAGAAAAACGCCACCCCGATAGCCACAAAAACCAACGAGCGCATGATGCGAAACAGGGAAACCCCAGCCGATTTTATGCTGGACAACTCGTACCGCTCGGCCAGGTTGCCCATCACCATGACGGATGCGATCAGCACCGCGATCGGCAAGGCCATCGGAAAGATCGAGATGGACATGTAGCCGATCAGTTCCAGCAGGATAAAAATGCTGATGCCCTTGCCCGCAATGTCGTCAATGTACAGCCACAAAAACTGCATCACCAGCACGAACAGCGCGATGCCGAACGACACCCCGAAGGGGCCGACAAAACTGGTGAGCAAGAGTTTGTCTATTTTTTTCATCTGCTGTTGGCTGTTAGCCATTTGCTGTTGGCCCCGACGAAGGAGTACTACGCGTCGAACCGTTTTTCAAACGCTTTGAGGGCCGCAACTGTTGCCACAGGGTCTGACGCGCCGAACACGCTGCTGCCGGCCACCAGCACATCTGCCCCCGCCTGAAGCAGCGCTTCCGCGTTTTGAAGACCTACGCCGCCGTCAATTTCGATCAACGTGGGCGCATTCGCGGAAACGATCATTTCCCGGAGTTTCCGAATTTTCGGGATGGTTTGGTAAATGAACTTTTGCCCGCCAAACCCGGGATTGACCGACATGAGGCAGACCAGGTCAACGGATTCGATGATGTCCTCCAAAGCCTGCACGGGCGTATGCGGGTTCAGGGCCACCCCGGCCAAGGCGCCGCTCTCCTTGATTTGGTGTATCGTGCGGTGCAGGTGCGGGCAGGCCTCGTAATGAACGGTGATGACATGTGCGCCGGCCTTCCGGAACGCCTCGATGTATTTCTCCGGCTCCACGATCATCAGGTGTACGTCGAGCGGTTTTTCGCACATTTTGTGGACGGCCTCGATGATGAACATGCCGAACGTGATGTTCGGCACGAAGCGCCCGTCCATCACGTCGAGGTGCAGCCAGTCGGCGGCACTTTGGTTTACCATGTCAATTTCCGTGGCCAGCCGGGTGAAATCGGCGGCCAAAAGCGAGGGTGCTATTTTATGTTTCTCCACAGTAATTGTAAATCGGTTTAGCGCACGATCACCACCTGGTCGTCGCGCAGCAGCGGGTGGCGTTTCATACGAAGGAAAAGTTGAACGGTGGCCAGCACGTCTTTTTCGCAGTACGCGGCGATGCGGTCGAGGTCGCGTTCCTGCCAGTACACACCGGCCACCTCGCTGCCGTCCATGTCGTCCTTTGGCGACGGAAAGCCGAACACGGCGGCGAGCAGGCGCAGGGACGTGTAGTTTTTGATGTCGCCGAATTTCCACATTTCCATCGTGTCGAGCAGGTGTTTTGTCTCCCAGGGTTTTCGCCCGGCAATGTCGAGCATGCGCGGGAAGGGCAGTTGGTTGACCAACAGGCGCCGGCAGATGTAGGGCACGTCGAATTCGCGGATGTTGTGCCCGCAGATGGCGAACTTGTCCGGGTTGCTGAAGTGCTTCTCGAGGAGTTCGCAAAAATCTTCCAGCAGACTTGCTTCCAGGTGGTTGGTGTACGATTTGAGGCGCAGCAACGGCTCTTTGCTGTCGGGCTGGCGCGTCAGGAATCCCACCGAGATGCAGACGATCTTGCCGAACTCGGCGTAGATGCCCGCGCGATCGCCAAACGTGGCAGCGATTTCATCGTAATCGAGTTCTTCCTGCGGCTTGCGCAGGATGGTGCGGGCCTTCACGGCCCAGAGTTCCTGCATCTCTTCGTTCATTTCCTCAAACTCCGGCACGCCGGGCACGGTCTCGACGTCGAGGAAAAGAATATTGTGCAGGTCGAAGGAATCAAAAACAGACATGGGCGATAGCGATTTCAGGTTTGCATTTCCACTGCACAAAGGTAGCGTTTGCCGTCCAAAACGCACTTGCAGAAAAATAATTGGGAAATCCCCGACACCGGGTCGGGAGGCATTCGGGGTATTCCCTGAAACCAATCAAAGGGCTTACAACCAATTTCGGGATTCTCGTACCACATTGTACAACAAAGACTTGACAGCGGAAGTTAATTGCTCGACTTTTGTGCCAACAAACAACGAAATACAAATCGAGTTAATCAATCAAGTGCCTACTGTTACCAACTTTTGACATCTCTCTTCAACGTTAAACTTTTCACTACTTCCTATTATGAGCACACCCACCAATTTCAATCAGCCCCCCTACGGTTCCAACCTTGGCAATACCCCGAACGACAATTCCAAGCGACTGCTCACCATTGCAGGCATCGCCATCGCCGTCCTGCTCGGCCTGAGCATTTTCCTGATGATCAGCAAATACAAAGACAGCAAATCGCTCCAGGCCACCACGCTCGAACTCAATGAGCAAAAGCAGGCCTTTGCCGAACTGGACACCAAGTACAACGACGCTGTTGCCCAACTGGAACAGCAAAAAGGCCTGAACGCCCAACTCGACGAGAAGATCAACCAGCAACTCCAGCAAATGGAGCAGAATAAAACCCAGATCGAAACCCTCATCCGGGAAAACCGCGACTACCGCAGCGCCATGGGACGCTTCGAAAGCCAAAAGAAGCAGTACCTGGCCGAGATCGACAAACTCAAAGAAGAGGTCGGTATCCTGACCAAAAACAACACGGAACTCACCGGCCAGGTGACCGAACTGTCCACCAACCTGAACGAGACGCAAACCCGCCTGGCGGAGGAGAGCACTGCCAAAGCAGCGCTTATCTCGGAAAAAACCAAGATCGAGTCCGACTACAAGGTTGTCAGCAAAAAAGTGGACATCGCATCTGCGATCAAGGTCAAAAACCTCACGGTCAAGGCTGTTGATGTGCGCAGCGACGGCAAAGAGAAAGAGAAAAGCCGCGCCAGCAAAGTGGACAAACTGAACATCTGCTTCGTAACCGAACCCAACGAAGTGGCCGATGCGGGCGAAGAGATTTTCTACATCGCCATCGCCGATCCCACCGGCGCCACGCTGGCCATCGAAAGCCTCGGCTCCGGCATCGCCCTGGACAAGCGCCAGGAACAGGATTTCCGCTACACCACCACCGCTACCTGCAACTACGCCAACGGCGAAACCAACGTGTGCGGCGGCTGGCAGCCCGGTCAGAACTTTATCAAAGGCAAGTACGAGGTCAAGATTTTCAACAAAGGCTACCTCGTCGGCGCCGGTTCGTTTAATCTGAAGTAAGGCAACAAATTGTGAGGATTCCCTTGCCATGAGGCAAGAAAATGGGCGGCCACGCATCAGGCGTGGTCGCCTTTTTTTGTCTTTTTCACCGCAGAGACGCGGAGGCGCGGAGTTTTTTGACAATCCCTGCGAAAATACTCCGTGCCTCCGCGTCTCTGTGGTGAAAAACAACTTCACTCCAGCACGATGTCCCGCCGCCCGGTCAATATGCCCGTGGCGGCATCTTTCCCAAGAGACAGGATGCCCGACCTTCCGGGGTTCTTTTTCGCTTTTGCCACCGCTTCTGGAGACAAAAACGGATCATCGGCAAACTCAAAGTCGGCAATATAGTACGGCTCCTTGCCCGGTTCCCACACGACTGCGTGGATGTGCGCCGAAATTTTACTGTTCGGATACGAAACCGGCCGGATCGTTTCGATGGCATATCGCCCCTGTTCGTCGGTGCGTGCCCAGGCGCGAAGCCTGCCATGCCAGCGGTAGATGCCGGTTTCGTCGCCCTTTCGGGTGTACCGTCCGGTGGTGTCGGTTTGGTATGCGTACAGCAGGACGTTGGGGTAGGGCGTTTTCCCGTCTTTTTTATACACATATCCTTTGATGAACAGCCGTGAGCCAGGCTCATCATCGGGCGCGATCTTCAGTTTGATCGTCAGGTCGTCCGGCATGCCAATGAAACAGCAACGCGGGTTGGCGTCGTTGTCGTCGCAGGTGTCCTTGGGCATTGAGTGCTGCGTGAAATTCACCGGGTTGGCAAGGGGATTTTCCAACGCATCGGCACGTTCGAGCAGCCATTGGATCAGGGCCGATTTTTTCTCCTCCGAAAGGGCCGCTTCATCGTGCATGCGCAGGTAATCCTTCGGGGGCATGGCGCCTTTTTTTACTAATTTGGCGCAATGCCGAAGCACGTCTGCCCGGTCTTCGCCAGTCCAGCGCCCGAATTCCGAAAAATTCAGTTCCGAGCGCCCGGTTTTTACATGCGACTGAAGCCACCAACCAACCGGCTGTACCGAGGCATACCAGGGGTAGCGGGTATTGTTGGAGTGGCAATCGTAGCAGGCGTGTTTGAGCAGGCCCATGATCTCGTCGGGTGGGTCGGCCACCGCGTGAAATTCCTCTTCGGGATTGGAGACGGGCAGGGTTTTGTCAATCTGAAAAACCTGCAGGACCAGCACGAGGCCGGCAAGGGAGAAGAGCAGATACTTTGTTTTCGCAGCCATTTTTTTAGTGATGAGTGATGAACGATGAGCGATGAATATGGCAGCAAAGGTTTGCTGATATGGGAGTCCGGAGAAGGTATCTCGACCGGGAACTGTGGCCAGATGCCGTAGAGCGCCCAACCGCGTTTAAATACCGTCTGCCGACGAGTTCGGGGCGTTTGTAGCCGAAAGCCGGTTTTCTGAATGACCCAGTATCTGCATACAGTGCCAACCGATACCTTTGGTGCATGAAACGGGTGCTTTTTCATATCGTTTTGTGGGTCGCGTATGCCGCTGTGGAATTTGTGGCCAACCTGCCGCACTACTCCGACCCGAAAGAACTGCTGCGGCAGACCTTGTTTTTCCTGCCGGTCATCGCCGGGCCGTTCTACTTGGTGGCATACGTGCTGGTGCCGCGTTTGCTGTGGCGCGAGCGGAAGTGGCTTTTTTGGGCCTCTTGTGCGGTCGTTTTTGTATTGGTGCTGGTCATTCGAATGAAATGGAGCGACTGGTACTGGTCCATGCAGCACGGGCGCCCGTTCCACATGCCGTTGTCCAAAATTTCCAAAAACCTGTTTCGGGACTACGCCGTCATCGGCTTTGCGGTATCGCTCAAAGTTATCCGGGACTGGTACAAAAAAGACCGGCTGGCCGCTGCCTTGCAGGTGGAAAAACGCGATGCCGAGCTGCAATTCCTGCGCGCCCAGATTCACCCGCATTTTTTGTTCAACACCCTGAACAACCTGTACGGCCTTGCCCTTCAGAAATCGCCGCACACGCCGGATGGCATCCTGCGCCTGAGCGGGCTGCTCGATTTCATCCTGTACGAGTGCAACGCCGAGCGCATCCCGCTCGAAAAGGAAATCAAGTTGATCGGCGATTATATCGAACTGGAACGCTTGCGGTTCGGCTCGCGCTTGCACCTCGAATTTGTCCACGACAACCCGCCCGACTCCATCTTGATCGCTCCCCTGCTCCTGCTCCCATTTGTGGAAAACGCCTTCAAACACGGCGCAAGCGCCACCAACGAACCGGTCGCGATACGGATTCGCTTGCAAGTGCCACATAACAGGCTGTTTTTCCAGGTGGAAAACAGCAAGCCGGGCAAACAAATCGCCCGGGAAAACGGCTCGAAAGGGATCGGCCTGCGGAACGTGGAAACGCGCCTCCACCTGCTCTATCCCGGTCGTTACCACTTGGAAAAAATCAACGGCGACGATCTCTTTGTGGCCGCATTAACCATAGATCTATGACCAATGTCCGCTGCTTCATCGTGGATGACGAGCCTATCGCCATCGGGATTATCGAAACCTACCTGCAACGCCTCGACGGGTTTCGGGTGGAAGGGACGTACACCAACCCCATCAAGGCGTTCGAGGCGCTGCAGCACGCGCGGGTGGACCTGCTTTTTCTCGACATCTCGATGCCGGAACTGACCGGGATCGAACTGCTGAGCACCTTGCGGAATCGCCCGGAGGTTGTCTTCACCACGGCCTACCGGGATTTTGCCCCGGAAGGCTTCGAACTCGATGCCGTGGACTACCTCCTCAAACCCATCTCTTTCGAGCGGTTTCTGAAAGCGATTGACAAATTTTATGTCCGGGCCTCCCGGAATCGGCCCGAACCTTCCCCGGTTGTCTCCGATGCCAATGCCGGCAGCGGGTATATGTTCGTACGCGCCGACAGGAAGAACATCCGGGTCAATATCAGCGACATATTGTACCTCGAAAGCCTGCGGGACTACGTTCGAATCGTTACCGCCGACGACAAAATCATTACCAAGGAAACCATTGCGCACTTCGAAAACCTGCTCCCGGCGGCAAACTTCCTGCGCGTACACCGCTCGTACATCGTGGCCCGGGACAAAATCACGGCCCTTTCCGCCGACGGCCTGGAAGTCGGCAAACATCTCATCCCAGTAGGGCGGATGTACAAGTTGATGGTGGAAAAAGCGGTTTTGGGGTAGATAGGTTTCGGGTTTGAAGGTTTCGGGTTAGGAGGTTTTCCACTCATAGTTTCTGTGAAAGGCCGTAAACTTGCCGGGGAGAAAGAGAGCATTCAGAAAACTGTGTCAACGTCGCTTTCTCAAACCTTGAAACGCCGCGCGTGGGTCTTTTGACACCGCGCCAACCGCAAAGGCCCGCGCACGGCACCAACTCATCGCTCATCGCTCATCGCTCATCACTCATCGCCCATAACTAACATTGTCTATGTTCGGAAACAACCGCGGAGGCGCGTCCTCCAAACTGCTCATCGCCGTCGTATTGGCCGCTTTCGCCCTTGGCAAATACTATTGCAACAGTTCGTACAACGACATCACCGGTGAAAAACAACACCTCAGCCTGTCGCCCGACCAGGAGATTGCGATGGGCCTTCAAAGCGCCCCGCAGATGATCGCCGAGATGGGCGGAGCCGTGGAGGGCACCGCTTACGATGCTCTGGTGGATCGGGTAGGGCGCACGCTCGTGGAAAAAACCGATGCCGCAAAAACGGCCTACCGCGGCCGCTTCCAGTTTCACTTGCTGAACGACCAGCGCACGATCAACGCATTCGCCTTGCCCGGCGGGCAAATTTTTATCACCACCGCTTTGCTGTCCCGGCTGTCCACCGACGGCAAGTCCATCAACGAGGACATGCTGGCCGGTGTGCTCGGCCACGAGATCGGGCACGTGGTGGCGCGGCACAGCGCCGAAAAACTCGCCCAGATGGAACTGGCCCAGGGCCTCACCGGCGCGGTGAGCATGGCCACCTATGATCCCGGCAGCCCGAGCAGCGGGGCATACATCGCCCAGATGGTGTCGAACATGATGCAAATGAAATATGGCCGCGATCAGGAACTGGAAAGCGACGATCTCGGCGTGCGCTTCATGTTGCAGGCCGGATACGAACCGGAGCAATTGATCAATGTCATGGAAGTGCTCAAGCAGGCCGCCGGGCCTGACCGCACGCCGGAATTCCAGAGCACGCACCCCGATCCCGAAAACCGCAAGGAGCATATCCAGGAAGCGATTCGGAAGTATCGGGGAGGGCAATGAGGCGTAGAGTTTTTACCACTGAGAGCACTAAAAAACACAAAACCCACACTAAGATTTTTTCTCAGTGTGGGTTTAGTGTTTTTTAGTGCTCTTAGTGGTGAACCACGTCGTTATTCCATCAGCACCAAGCGCTTCGCGTACACCTGTCCTCCGGCACGCACAGTCACGGTGTACATGCCTTCGGCGGCGCCCTGCTGGCGCAGGTTGACCCGCAGCACGGCATCCTCGACGGCCTCAAAACGTTTTTCCCAAATCAATTGCCCAAGGTCGTTGAGGATCGAGACGACGGCCGCCTCGCCCGCAAAGTCGCCCATGCCAATGCTGACCCAGTCGCTGGTCGGGTTGGGCATGAGGTGGACAGTTTTGAGTGTTGAGTGTTGAGTTTCGAGTTGGTCGCGGTTGACGACGGATGCCGGGATGCGCTCGGCGCGTGGGCCTTGGGGCGCGAACGGCGCAGGTGCCGGCAATACCGTGATCGTCTGGACATGCACTTTCGGGTTGCCGCACTGGTCGGTGGCCGTCCAGGTGCGGGTGACGGTGTAGCCCGTGCTGCAGTCTCCCGACGATTGGGTTTCCTGCAGCGTCACGGTCGGCGTGCCACAGTTGTCAATCGCGTTCGGCGTCACCGGGAACGGCACGCAGTCGGGCGCGCACACCACGGTCAGGTCGGCTGGCGGGTTGGTGAACGTGGGCGCCTGGGTGTCCTGTACGGTGATCACCTGAGTCTTCGTGGTCGAGTTGTCGCAGAGGTCGGTGGCCCGCCAGGTGCGCGTCAGGGTGTAGTTGTACAGGCAGTTTCCATCGGTGCGCACCTGACCGAGGTAGGTGATGTGTACATAACCACCGCAGGCATCCGTAGCGACTGGGTTTGTTACAGCAGGCGGTGCCTGGTTGCACTGTATGGTCGTATTGTTCGGGAACGTCGTAAAC
>Ga0268299_1003247_pt1 | contig 15642 bp, 16 predicted proteins | sample NOBtaG_FD_193484 | JGI IMG/M metagenome (GOLD analysis project Ga0268299, IMG submission 193484) | Activated sludge microbial communities from bioreactor in Nijmegen, Gelderland, Netherland - NOB reactor | ecosystem: Engineered > Bioreactor > Aerobic > Activated sludge | place: Netherlands...
CTGGGTGATGAGTGTGTCCTGCATGGCGTGGTAGTCGACGGTGGCCAGGTTGGCCGCGGGAACCAGCTCGGCCGCCGCCGCGTAGTCCGTGGCGACCACCGGCACACCAGCGCGGCCTGCCTCCAGGAGCACACGGCCGAATGATTCGTTGCTGGACACGGCAGGAAAATACAGGACATCCAGCTCCCCGAGGAAGCGCCAGATGGCCTGGTAGGGCAGGTCGCCGTGATAGATGACGGAGTCCGGCGCCAGGCCCAGCCTGGCGGCGAAGGCCGGCAGGTCGGCGACGCTGGCCAGCTCGGTGCCGCGCGGATAGAACGCCCCCGCCAGGTGCAGTACCGCCGGGCGGGATTTCTGCATTTCCCGCAGCAGCTCGAACGCCGCGGTGACGTTCTTGTCGTCGGCGATCCGCCCGAGGCACCCGATGCGCAGCCTGCCAGCGTCGCGACCCGGGCCGCGCCGTATCGCCGGCAGGTGCGCAGCCAGCGGGTACAGGACGCACACGCTGGTACCGGCCAGGTGCGGAAACAGCTGGTGGTAGAACTCCCGGGCGAAGTCCGACGGCAGGATCAGCGTGTCGCCGTCCCTGAGCAACGGGGCTGTCAGCCACTCCTGGGCCAGGTAGGGCGTCCAGGCGGTGGTGCGCGCGTCCCGGACGATCCGGAAGTCGATACCCGACTGATCGCGCCAGTAGTGATAGAGGTGCGCGTAGGGTCCGGACGTGCAGACCAGGGTGTCACCCGTCCTGACGACCCGGCGCAGCGCGGTCGCGGATCCTTCGGCCACCAGTGCGTGGAAGTCGTGACGCTCGGGAGCGAGGTCCCGTGTTGCCAGGATCAGGCGCGACACTTCGGAGTAATTGATGGGCGCGCCGCCGGATCCGACGCCGACCTGGCCGTAGTCGTGGACGTGCACCGTCACGGAATCGCCCTAGCGGGGCTTGCGTCCGGCCAGTTCCGCACCCACCCGCTGGTAGGCCTCCCGGAAGCTGATGCCTTCCTTCTGCACCAGCGCGTTCGCCCGCTCGGCGGCATGGATCGAGTCGTCCAGGTGGATGTTCCCGGGCAGGAACTTCAGCCTGCGGACCAGGTGGGCCATCACCCGGGCCGAATCGCCGGCCAGGTCGATGGCTCGGAACAGCGGTGGCTTCATGCGCTGGAGGTCCCGCTGGTAGCCCGAGCCGAGCTTGGCCGGCAGGCCGAGGATCTCCGCCAGCGCGGCCTGCATGGTAGGCACGGCGCCGCGGACCAGCTCGAGGACGTCCGGGTTGCGCTTCTGGGGCATGATCGACGAGCCCGTGGTCATCGAGTCGGGCAAGGCGATGAAGCGGAATTCCTGAGTGTAGAACAGCAGCAGGTCCGCGGCCATGCGGCCGAGGTCCTGGACGAGCAGGGCCAGTTCGAAGACCAGGCCGGCCTCGCCCTTGCCCCGGGAGATCTGCACGGCGGTGACGGGCTCGTGCACCGAGTCGAAGCCCAGCGCATGGCGCGTCGACTCCCGGTCGATCGGCAGGCCGGGCACGCCGTAGCCCGCCGCGCTGCCGAGGGGGTTCCTGGACAGGCGCCGGCGGCTGGCCGTGATGCCGGCCGCGTCGTCCCGCAGCTCGGCGGCGAAGCCGCCGGCCCACAGGGGCACGGAGCTCGGCATGGCCTGCTGCATGTGGGTGTAGCCGGGCAGAGCGGTACCCGCCTCCCGGGTGGCCAGTTCGTCGAGCGCCGTGGCCACGTCCAGCGCCGCGGTGGCGATGCCTTCGGCCGCGTCCAGCAGGTAGAGGCGCAGCGCGACCAGGACCTGGTCGTTGCGCGAACGGCCGAGATGCACCCGGCGGCCCGGCTCGCCGATCATCTGGGTCAGCCGCTGCTCCAGCGCCGTGTGGCAGTCCTCGTCATCGAGACTGATCTGCCACTCGCCCGCCGCGTGGGCCACGGCGAGGGCCTCGAGCCCGGTGATGATCTGCTCCAGGTCCCCGGCGGACAGCAGCTTCTGCCCGTGCAGCATGCGGGCGTGGGCGATGGAGGCGCGCACGTCGTAGCCCACCAGCCGGCCGTCGAGCAGGTGATCCTCGCCGGCGGTGTAGCGGAGGATGCGCGCATCCAGCGGCTCGCCCTTGTCCCAGAGACGTTTCATGGCATGGCCCTCAGGCGCCGGCTTCCTGTTCCTCGGGAGTCAGCGTGTCGGTGTCCTCGACCACCAGCGTGCCCGTGCCCTCGTTGGTGAAGATCTCGAGCAGCAGGCTGTCGGCGATCTTGTAGGAGATCAGGTGGACCCGCGGGACACCGCCCTTGATGGCCGCCTCGATCGCCCGGGCCTTGGGCAGCATGCCCTCGGCCAGCGAACCGTTGGCGCGCAGTTCCTGCAGGTCCTCGAGGTCCAGGTAGGACACCAGCGACGACGGGTCGTGCCGGTCCTCCAGGATGCCGGGTGCGCCCATGGTGAGGATGAGCTTCGACGCGCCGAGCGACGTGGCCAGGGCGGCGGCCACGGTGTCGGCGTTGATGTTGAGGACGGTGCCGTTCTCGTCGGCCGACAGGGGGCTCACGATCGGCACCATGCCGTTCTCCAGCTGGGCCCGCACCACGTCGGTGTTCACGCTGTCGATGTCGCCGACGAACCCGAAGTCCACCGGGCCGCCGGCGTGGCCCTCGACCTGGACGGGCGGGCGCTTGTGGGCGCGGATGAGCCCGGCGTCCACGCCGCTGATGCCAACGGCGGGCAGGTGCAGGTCCCGGCAGGCCGCCAGGATCCGCGTATTGACCGTGCCGTTCAGGACCATCGTGGAGACGTCGAGGGTCTGGCGGTCGGTCACGCGCCGCCCGCCCACCATCTGGGTGGGCACGCCCAGCGCGTTGGCGAGTTCCGTGGACTGGGGCCCGCCGCCGTGGACCAGGACGACGCGGACGCCCACCTGGTGCAGCAGCGCGACCTGCTCGAGCAGGTGACGCGTCGCCTCGTCGGACGTGAACACCTCGCCGCCCGCCTTCAGGACGAAGATCTTCTTCTTGTAGAGGCGGATGTAGGGCGCGGCGTGCTTGAGTGCCGAAACGACCACATCCCTGTCATGACTTTTCATGCGCTACGCCCCCGGGCCCAGCATCTGGTAGAGAACGGCCATCTGGCCCCACATCCGGTTCTGCGCCTCGTGGATGACCACGCTGCGCGGCCCGTCGAGAATCCGGTCGGTGACCGCCACGCCGCGCCGCACGGGCAGGCAGTGCATGAAGCGGGCCGACGGGTGCGCCGTGGCGAAGGTGGGCTCGTCCACGATCCAGTCCTGCAGCTGTTCCCGCAGCTTCTGGTCGGCCACCCGGTCGCCGTAGTGGCGCGTGGAGGACCACTCCTTCGCATAGATGACGTGCGCCCCCTCGTAGGCTTCCGCCCGGTCGTTCGTCTCCCGGAGGGAGCCGCCCGACAGGGCCGCACCCTTGCGGGCCTTGTCCATCACTTCCGGCGGCAGCTCGAAGCCGTCGGGCCGGACCACGGTCACGTCCATGCCGCGCATTGCCGCCATGTGCAGCGTGGCGGACGGCACGGCCAGGGGCAGCGCCTTGGGGTGCCAGGACCAGGACAGCACGAACTTGCCGCCCTTCTTCGGGACCTTCAGCTCGTCGAGGGTCTTCCAGTCCGCCAGGCTCTGGCAGGGGTGCTGGATCGCCGACTCCATGTTGATGAGCGGCACCTTGACCAGCTGGCGCATGGCCAGGAACTCCGTGTCCGCCAGGTCGGTCGCCAGGTTCACCCGGTTCGCGAACGCCCGGATGCCCAGGGCGTCGCCGTAGGAGCTGATCACGGGAATCGCCTCCCTCAGGTGCTCAGCGGCCGTGCCGTCCATGACGATGCCGGACCGGGTCTCCAGGCCGTGGATGGACATGTCGGGCGAGATCACGAAGGACCCGCCGCCGAGCCGCACCATCGCGGCCTGGAAGGATGACAGGGTGCGCAGGGACGGGCTCAGGAAGAGCATCGCGAGCACCTTGCCCTCCAGCGCCCGGGGCTCCGGGCTCGTCTGCAGCCGGTGGGCCAGCGCGAGCAGCGCTTCCACTTCCGGAATCTGGAAGTCGGCGAGGTCGTTGAACAGCTTGAGTCCCATGCGGGTTCCTTATTGGCCGAGGTCAGAAAGCGCGTTTGCCAGTGTAGCGACATGCTGTCGCTCCAGCGTCAGGGGCGGCAGCAGCCTCACCACCGCCGGGTCCGCGCTGGTGCCCACCAGGATGTCCCGGTCGAGCAGCGCCGCCTGGACGTCCTTCGCGGGACGACGGCAGCGCAGGCCCAGCAGGAAACCCCGGCCCTGGACGTCCTCGACGGGGCCGACCACGGCGGTCCGGCGGATTTCCGCGGAGAGCGTCCGCACGTTGTCCATGAGCCGGTCCCGCCGGATCACGTCGAGCACGGTGCAGACCAGGGCGCAGGCCATGGGTCCGCCGCCGAAGGTGGTGCCCAGGGCGCCGGACTTCAGGGTGCGCGCCAGCGCCTCCGTCATCAGGAGGGCGCTGCAGGGAAAGCCGCCGCCCAGCGCCTTGGCCGTGGTGAGCATGTCCGGCTTCACGCCGTAGAGATCCGCGGCGAAGGGCGCGCCCGTGCGGCCGACGCCGCTCTGCACCTCGTCCACGATGAGGAGGGCGCCGGCCCGCCGGCAGGCCTCGGCGACGGTCAGGACGAAGGCCGGGTCCAGGTCGTAGGCGCCCGCCAGTCCCTGCACGAGTTCGATGATCACGGCGGCGGTCTCGCCGTTGATCGCTTCCCCGGCCCGTGCCGTGTCGTCCCGCGGGATGAACTCGACATCGAACGGGGTGCGCGGGAAACCGTACCAGCCCTTGGCGGCACCCCAGGTCACGGCCGCCGCCGCCGCGGTCCGGCCGTGGAAGCCGTGCTCCAGGGCGACCACGCGGGACCGTCCGGTGGCCCGGCAGGCCACGCGCAGGGCGTTCTCGTTGGCTTCCGCGCCGCTGTTGACGAAGAACACCCGGTCGAGCCCGGCCGGCGCGAACGCCGCCAGCGCGTCACCGGCCCTGGCCCGCACGTCGAGCGCCACCGCGTTGCTCTGGAAGTACATGGAACGGGCCTGTGCTTCGAGCGTCGCGAGCAGGTCGGGATGCGCGTAGCCGAGCGCCGCCACCGCGTGGCCGCCGTAGAAGTCGATGATCCGCCGCTGGCCGGCGTGCAGGTAGACGCCTTCCGCGGACGTGGTTTCCAGGGGGAGTTGCCCGTAGACCTGCAGCAGGTGCCGGGCCTCGGCGCTCTGGGCGGTGGTGCTCATCGGTGCCTGCCTAGATCCAGCCCGGCGCGGGGGCTGTGAGGCCGGCCGACTCGGGCAGGCCGAGCAACCGGTTCATCCACTGGACGGCGCCACCGGCGGCGCCCTTCACCAGGTTGTCGACGGCGACCAGCACGACGAAGCTCTGGCCGTTGCCGGAGGTCGCGGCGCCGACATGGCAGTAGTTGCTGCCGGCCACGTCCTTCACCCGCGGCGCGCCGTCCACCACCCGCACGAACTGCTGGCCCGCGTAGAACCGCGCCAGGGCTTCCCGGAGCGCGTCGCCGGACAGCGGCCGGGTGAGGCGGCCCTGGAGCGTCATGTGGATGCCCCGCGCAAAAGGTCCCGAATGGGGAACGAAGTTCAGGTCCGGCGCGACGCCCGTGAGGTCACGGCAGATCTGCACCACCTCCGGCGCATGCCGGTGCTGCAACGGGTTGTAGGCGAAGAGGTTGGAGTGCCGCTCCGGGTGGTGGGTGGTCGGGATCGGGGTGCGTCCGGCGCCCGTGCTGCCGGTGACCCCCGACGCGTAGACGGGGCCGTCGGCCAGGCCGAGCTTCAGCAGTGGCACGAGGCCCGCGAGCATGGACGTGGCGAAGCAGCCCGGGTGGCCCACGTGGGGGCCCGGAATGCCGGGCACGTGCTCCGGCAGCGCGCACACGAACCGGGAGAGCAGCGCGGGCGCGCCGTGGGGCTTCCGGTACACGGCCTCGAAATCCGCCGCGTTCCGGAAGCGAAAGTCCGACGACGCGTCCACCACCGTGAGCTGCGTGCCGCTGGCGTCCGCGGCCCTGAGCATGGTGGCGACCACGCCGGCGCTCACCACGTGGGGCGCGGCCGAGAAGAGGGCGACCCGCGGCCCCGTGATGCGCGCCGCCAGTTCCTCCTGGGTGACGAAGGGCAGGTCGCCGACCAACGGGGCGAGGTGCGGAAACGCCGCGCCCACGGCCGTCCCGGCCTGGCTCTCCGAGGACACGCCGGCGAGCTCGAGCCCGGGATGCTGGCCCACGAGGCGCAGGAACTCGCCGGCCACGTACCCCGTGCCGCCGATGATCAAGGTGGGAGTCCGGCTGCTCATGACGGCTGCGAGAGGTTCAGGCCCACATGGGCGGTCACCGCGTCGCCGAGCTGCATGGACTCGGTGACGGCATTGATCGCCTTCACGCCCATGCGCTGGACGATGATGTCCTTCCCCACGTCGTTGTCCGTGGCGGGCCCCGTGACGATGCCGGGTTCGATGCCGAAATCCTCGCGCAGCAGCTTCACCCCGCCCCAGGCGGCCACCGGATCGTTGGCGCACAGGACGAGGCAGGTGAGCGCGTCCCGGATGCCCGCGTCCTTCAGGATCGCCTCGACGCCGTAGGCGCCCAGGATGCCGTCGCCCAGCTCGAAGACGATCACGTCCGGCTTGTTGGCGGCGAGCCGGGTCAGCATGGTGCGGGTCGCGGCGGGGCCGTTGGCGCCCGTGGTGCAGGCCACGCCGAAGTCCGTGAAGATCAGCGTGGAACGGGCTCCGGCATCCTCCATGGCCAGGATGTCCCGGCGCAGGGACACGCCGGTGGCCTTGAAGGCGTCCACGGTATGCCCGTGGTGCCTGAGCCGGCTGACGATCGCGCAGGCGGCGGCCGTCTTGCCGGAATTCATGCACGTGCCGGCGATGGCCACCACCGGCACGCCCTGGGTGTCCAGCGCGGGCTCGGCGGCCATCTTCTGCATCCCGATCCGGGCCGGCACGCCGATGCGCTCGCCCAGGTACGGGAAGTCGAGCACGGCGCCCAGCACCCGCGTGTCGAAGGGCTGGCCGAAGCTCGCATTGATGGAGTCGCACACGCCGATGACGCCGCCCATGTTGAGCAGCTGCAGCGTGTCGCCGACCGCGAGCTTCTCCGGCACGTGACCGGAGTAGCCGAACAGCGCCTTCCGGTGGCCGAGTGCGCCGACGATGATGTCGCCCTTCTTCACCACGGCCATGCGGCCGCTGATGAGCTCGAGCTGGTTGTAGGTGTTCTTGTTGTTCAGCACCTCGGCCGCGATCACCACGCCTTCCTCGCAGGGGATGTCCGCGCTCACCCGCAGCTCCCGCTTGAGCTGCAGGTGCTGGGCGATGGACGCGATCTTGTCGGCGATGACCGTTTTCATGGTTGCCTACTTCTTCCCGCCGGCAGCCCGCGTCTGCAGGATGCCGGGCAGGGAAAGGATGCGGGAGTAGCCCAGCGCGTCGGCGGGGGTCCATTCGCCGGCCTTCTCGCCGTAGACGCCCTTGGTGGCGGCCAGCAGCGAATGGGGGGAGATCACGCCCTCGACGAACAGGTTGCCCGGCCGGAGCACGAGCTTCACGTCGCCGGTGACCCGCTGCTGGGCGGAGGTCAGCAGCGCCTCGATGTCGCGGCACACCGGGTCGAGCTGCCTGCCCTCGTGGACGAAGTCGCCGTACTGGGCGGCAACCTGGTCCTTGATCCGCTGCTGGGGACCGGAGAGCACGAGCTTCTCGAGTTCCCGGTGGGCGGTCAGGAGGATGTCGGCGGCCGGCGCCTCGAAGGCCACCCGGCCCTTGGTGCCGAGCACGGTGTCGCCCACGTGGATGCCCCGGCCGATGCCGTAGGGGCCGGCGACGGCCTCGAGCGTCTCGATCAGGGTGACGGGGTCCATGGCCTTGCCGTCCAGGGCGGTCGGAATGCCCCGGGTGAAGCTGACCGTGTGCCGGGCCGCGGGCTTCAGCCCGTCGAAGGCGCCGGGCGAGAGTACCCAGGCGTCTTCCGGGATCGACTCCTTCGAGTCCAGGGTTTCCCGGCCGCCCACGGTGACACCCCACAGGCCGCGGTTGACGGAGTAGGCGGAGCCCTTCACGGGCACCGGGAAGCCGTGCTGTTCCAGGTACTTCTGCTGCTCGGTCCGGATGAAGCCCTGGTCCCGGACCGGCGCCAGCACTTCCAGCCCGGGCGCGATGGTGCGCAGGGCCACTTCGAAGCGCACCTGGTCGTTGCCCGCGGCCGTGCAGCCGTGGGCCACCGTCTGGCTGCCCCGCTCCTTCGCCAGTTCCGCCAGCAGCGTCGCCTGGATGCCCCGCTCGGCGCCGACGCAGAGGGGGTACAGGTGGCCGCGGCGCACGTTGCCGAAGATCAGGTACTTGAGCACCCGGTCGAAGAACACGGTCCGGGCTTCCACCAGCACGTGCTCGACGGCACCAAGGGCCACGGAGCGCCGCTCCAGGTCTTTCGCCGCCTCGGCGTCGATGCCGCCCGTGTTGATGGTCACGGTGACCACCGGCCGGCCGTAGTGCTCCTTCATCCAGGGAACGCAGAAGGACGTGTCCAGGCCTCCCGAGAACCCGAGGATGATCGGCGAAACGTTCTTCTTCTGGATGGTGGTGTCCGTGGTCATGCCTGCTTCTCCAATCTTGCCCGCAGCTTCGCCACGAGCCGTCTCTGGTCGCCACCGGTCCGGGTGGCGATGAATATGGTGTCGTCGCCGGATACCGTGCCCACGATCTCCGGCCAGGCGCAGCGGTCGAGCGCCAGCGCCACCTGGCCCGCCGCGCCGGTGACGGTCTTCACCACGGTCTGGTAGGGCCCCGCGGTCCGTGTCTCCTCGACGAACTCCGCCAGCAGGGCCAATTCGCGGCCTGTGTCGGCATCCCCGTCGTCAGCAACCGGCCGGTACTCCTGGTCCAGCTTCGTGATGCCGAGCTGGCGCAGGTCCCGGCTGATACTCGACTGAGTGGCCTCGATGCCCCGCTTCCGCAACAGCTCCACCAGCTCGTCCTGCCGGGTAACGTGCTCGCGGCGCAGTATCTTCAGGATCGCCTGCTGCCGCTGCTCCCGTTGCTCGGCCGAAATGGGCACACCAGCTCCATGCACATAAGCCTTAAGGGATGCGCATAGTATCCAGATCAGCCGGGGTGTCAAGGGCAGAGGCACCGGGTTTGCATTCTTGCAACTTGCGCGGCTTTGCCGCGCAAGTTGCAAGAATGCAAACCCGGTGCCTCTGAATCCCTACAATTTCGGCATGGACGATCTTCACAAGGCCGCCACTGCTGGCGACGCCCAGTCCCAGTACGCACTGGCACTGCACCTGGACAACGTGGAGGGCGAGGGGCGCGATCCGTCGGAAGCGGCGCGCTGGTACGCGCTCGCGGCCGGTCAGGGACATGCCGACGCCCAGCTGCATCTGGGTCTCATGTACGACACCGGGGACGGTGTGGAACGCAACGAAGCTGCCGCGGCGGAGTGGTACCGGCGGGCGGCGGACCAGGGCCATGCGGACGCGCAGGTCAACCTCGGCCTGATGTACCTGAATGGCACCGGGGTTGCGAAGAACGAGGGGGCGGCCGTGCATTGCTTCCGGATGGCCGCTGACCAGGGCCACGCGAAAGGCCAGTTCAACCTCGGGGCCCTGCTCTACAACGGCGTTGCCGGTGATCCGGACCTGGGCGAGGTCTACCGGTGGTGGATGCTGGCCGCGCTCCAGGGCCACCCGTCTGCCCAGCAGAACCTGGAGGCACTGGCGCGCCGGCTTGGCCCGACCCAGCTGGGGGCAGCGCAGGCCGCCGTCGCCGCGGCCTTGCGGCGCCCGGAAGTGTGATGCAGGTCACATCGGAAATCCTTACAAATCATGGGGTCCCGGGGGGTCTGCGCCGATTCAACTGGTTGATTCACGGGCACTGGCACGTTCGTTGCACCTCTACCTGTGAGTTGGTCTGTCCTGCAATTATGGAAAGCACACGGATGTCGAAGAAATTCAGCGCTGCAAGTCTCCTGGCCGGCATGGCCCTCGCCCTGGCGGGACAGGCCCAGGCCTCGCTTCTGCTCGACACGTCGGTCACGAACCACTTCAACGGCAACACGACGACCACCAACACGGTCGGCAACGACCTGCCGGCGCCCCGGCCCAGCACCCTCTACTACGGCCAGCTGAAGGCCACGGCCAACGGGTATGTGGAATTCTTCTACGTCGGCAACGAGGCGGCCTACACCAACACCTTCGACTGGGGTGATGGCAATTCCTATTCCACGGCCGGCAAGCCCGACGTGTTCACGGCGCCGCACAAGCTGATTGGCACCCTGGACGTGCTGGCCGACACCTTCCTCGACTTCGGCTTCTGCACCGATGGCGGCGCCAGCGTGACCAATGCCGGCCGTTGTGCTCTGAACGACAGCGCAAGCTCCCTGCGCCGCCAGTTCAATTACGACGGCAATCAGGGCTACCGCAGCGTCGGCTTCAGCTCCCTGTCGTCCTACGACCCCAACAACGGCAACCGGGTCTTCAACGGCAACCCCGGCGTGAGCGACCTGTGGATGATCTTCTGGGACGACTCCGGCGCCAAGAACGACGACAACCACGATGACCTGATCATCGCCGCCCGCTTCCAGTCCTACGTGGTGTCAGTGCCGGAGCCGGCGAGCCTGGCGGTATTCACGCTCGCCCTGCTGGGTGCGGCCTTCGCCCTGCGCCGCCGGCTGGTGCCTGCCGGCAAGCGCTAGCCTCCTACTTCACTGTCTGCGAGCGACGGGGCGCCGGTGGCGCCCCGTTTTCGTTTGCGCGGCAGCCAGGATCGCGCCTGAAGGCGCTCCTACGCCGCTCCTAGGGGGAGTGGCGGGCCTCGGACTCGCCTGCCGGCAGGCCGCCCGGGCCGAAGCGCCGCTCGATGCAGCGCCAGCCGCCGCGCCGGTCGGCCAGGATGAGCGTTGCCGCACGGGTGCCGTACTCGAGACCGGTTACGAAGGGGGTAACGCGCGCCCGGGCCACCGGCGTGTCCGCTTCCGGGTCGGTCACCGGCATGCGCCGCGCCACCAGCGCCAGCAATTCCCCGGTGTCGGGCTCCGCCGCCGCCGTCCGCCGCCCCAGGTAGTCGGACAGGGCTTCCTGGAACCAGCCGACCTTGGGCCAGGGCGATTCCCGCGGCGAGTTCGACAGCACGCTGATCCCGGCAGGCAGGCGCCAGCGCGCGCCCAGGCTGCCCGCCGGCGTGACGTAGCCGGCCACCCCGGTCTGCAGCGTCCCGACCAGCAGGCTGAACCCCGCGTACTGTCCCTCGTCGGCTTCGACGGCGTCCAGGAACACGTCCGCCGGTTGCTCGCCGGTCAGCCAGTCCCGCACCAGCGCTCCCCGGCTGCGGGTGAGGTTGTTCCCCGGCGGCCGCAGCGGATTGTTCGTGACCACCGCGATGCGGCCGTGCCGGGTGACGCCGAGCCAGCTGCCGCCAGCCTGCAGGTCCCGGCCACCGAAGACGTGGCTGGCCTCCGGCCACCACCCCGCCGGAACCGTGGGGCGCTGGTGGAATTCGTCCCGGTTCCCTAGCAGCACGAGCGGGTAGCGGGGATGGGCCTGCCAGGCTATGGCAACGAGACACATCGGGTTCAGGGGCGGTCGAGCCAGGCCTCGACCAGGCGGCAGGCGATGGACTCCCGGGGCGGCAGGGCCACGGCGCCGGCGCGCAGCTCGTCCCGGTGCAGCCAGCGGGCCTCGACCAGCTCGCCGTCGTTGAAGCGGATGTCGTCGGTAAGGCCCATGGCGTGGAAGCCCAGCATCATGGCGGCGGGAAACGGCCAGGGCTGGGAGCCGATGTAGGTGCAGTCACCGACCCGGATGTTGGTTTCCTCGTGCACCTCCCGGACCACGGCGTCCTCCAGGGACTCCCCCGGTTCCACGAAGCCCGCAATCGTGGAGAAGCGGCCGGCGGGCCAGGCAGCCTGCCGGCCAAGCAGGCAGCGGTCTCCCCGGTGCACCAGCACGATCACGGCCGGGTCGATGCGCGGGAAGCTCTTGTGGTCGCAGCCGGGCCGGGTGCAGGCCATCACGAAGCCGCCTTCGCCCGCCTGGTTCTGTGCCCCGCAGACACCGCAATGCTGGTGACGCTGTTGCCAGAGGACCATGGCCCGGGCGTAGGCGAGCAGGGCCGCGTCGGCCTCGCTGACCTGGCCTAGCACTTCCCGCAGGCCCCGGAACCCCCCCGCCGGCAATGACGGCGGCGGTTCGTCGCCCGCCACGCCGATCGCGAACAGCGCCTGGCCACCCCGCCGCCCCAGGAACACGGCGGACTGATGGTGCGCGGCCAGCGCACCCAGATCCTCCCGGCGGCACACGACGACACCGTCGTCCCGGAGCAGGCAGCGGGACTGCCAGATGGGCACGAAGCGCGTGTCGGTGGCCGCGAACGCTGCCGCCAGCTCTTCCGCCTGCTGCCGCAGCGGCGACAGTCGCTCGACGCCGGAGCCGGTGAAGGTGATGCGGATCATTCAGTCAGGTTACGCATGATCCTTGAGTTCGCAAAACGGGCACCGGGCATAGTCGAGCGCGTAGGCGTCCTGCACGTAGGAGCCCTCGCACAGGCCGCACCAGACCACGCGGAGTTCCCGGCGCGACACGAGGCAGCGGTAAAGATTCCAGGTCCACTCGAAGGAGAGCCGGGGTTCCGGGTGGAGCGCCAGGTAGGCCTCGAAGGCATCGCAGAGGCCGGCGCCCAGGGCGACACCCGGTCCCGGGACCATCGGCCGTGCCCGGGTGTCGGGGTCGAGCTGGACGACTCCCGTCTGCACGAAGAGGCCGGTTAGAAGGCTGGCCTCGCCCTGGCGGCCCGCCGAGCTCAGGAAGGGCGCGATCTGGCTCGGGCTCTTGCCCCGCCGGCGCCTGACGGCCGCACGGGCCGGGAAATAGCTCGTGTAGATCTTCCGGATCCGGTCCTCCGTAAAGCCCGTGCAGAGCCGGATCGTCCCCGTCCGGGCTTCGTGCCCGATCATCCGGATCGCCAGGTCGAAGCATTCCCGCTCGGCCGCGTAGCGGTTATCCATGGCCCGCATGTTTCCCCCGATTCTGGGTAGTTTTGGTCATTTTGGAACAAATCCTGTTGCCTGTCCTATTTATTTGTTCCATTTGGAACATCTATAGTAACTACCTGTCGCTCCCGGGGAACCCCGCAAATGCCCAGCAAATGGCCCGATACGCAGTTCCGGCGGGAGATCCGGGACTTCAACCAGGAGTTCCTGCAGCTGGTGTGCGGGGACGAGCGCCCGGGCACGGCCTTCGGCCTGGCCCAGCACATCCGGCTCCGGCTCAAGGGCCTGGCTCCGTCCCAGCTCGAGGCCATTGCCGAGACGCCCTGTCTGCTCGCGGCCTTCGCCGTGTTGCCGCCGCGCCAGCTGCCCGGCGGCGTGGCGGACGCTCCCGCCTGGCCACCCGCCACCGCACTGCCCGCACCCCAGGCAGAGGCTGCACGGCTGTTTGCGGCCTCGCTGCTCACCTGGCTGTGGCACACGGCCCGCCAGGACCGGCTGCTGGCCGCGCTGTGCGTCGGTCCGGGCCGGGTCGGCGTCGAGCAGCTGGCCGGTGCCGGTTTCCACGATCTGCAGCGTGCCGCCGCCGGCGCGGTGGACTGCCTCGAGGCGCGCTTCTGCCGTCACCCCCGCCTGTGGCCCGATCTCGTGCGCGCCGCTTCCCGGGCGGACGTGCAGGTGCTGACGGCAACGCGACTCTCCGTCGTGCAGCTGACGCTGATCAGCCGGCGCTGATCGGCTGGCGGAGAGCCTGGTTCAATCTGCGGTGGCCGGCCTGCCGGATGATCATTCCGCCCGCCCAGCAGGCACAATGCCGCGCCATGCACGCGCTCTCGGTCCAGGAACTCACCAAGGTCTACGCGAACGGCGTCCGGGCGCTGGACGGGATCGACCTCGAAGTCGCCACCGGTGACTTCTTCGCCCTGCTTGGCCCGAACGGGGCGGGCAAGACCAGCCTGATCGGCATCGTCACCTCGCTGGTGACGAAGACCGGCGGCAGCGTGAACGTATTCGGCCACGACCTGGACCGGGAGCTGAACGCGGTCAAGGACGCCATCGGCGTCGTGCCCCAGGAGCTCAACCTGAACCTCTGGGACAAGGTGGGGAACATCGTGATCAACCAGGCGGGCTTCTACGGCCTGCCCCGGGCCCGCGCGCGGCAGCGCGCCGAGGCGTGCCTGAAGCAGCTGCAGCTCTGGGACAAGCGCAACGACACAGCGCGCACCCTCTCGGGCGGGATGAAGCGGCGGCTGATGATCGCCCGCGCCCTGATGCACGAACCCCGCCTGCTGATCCTCGACGAGCCGACCGCCGGCGTGGACATCGAAATCCGGCGCTCCATGTGGGAGTTCCTGCGCGAGCTGAATGCCGCGGGGACCACCATCATCCTGACGACCCACTACCTGGAGGAGGCGGAAAACCTCTGCCGGAACATCGCCATCATCGACCGTGGCCGGGTGATCGAGCGGGGACCCATGACCAGTGTGCTCGCCAAGCTGCACGAGGAAGTCTTCCTGCTGACGCCCCGGGAACCGGTGCCCGTCGCGCCGGTCCTGCCCGGCTTCGACGTCCGCCTGAACGGGCCCCAGGAGCTCGAGGTGGCCCTGCCCCGGTCGCGCAGCGTCAACGAGCTCTTTTCGGCACTCTCCGCGGCGGGCATCCAGGTACTCAGCATGCGCAACAAGGCGAACCGGCTCGAAGAGCTCTTCCTCACGCTCACGGAGCGCAAGGGGGACGGCGCCCGGGTCGCGCCGAAGGCCGCCACGCCGTGAGCATCCGCCAGCAGGCCACCGCGCTCGCGACCCTCTGTCGCAAGGAATACCACCGGGTCGTGCGCATCTGGGGGCAGACCATCCTGCCGCCGGTGATCAACATGGCGCTGTACTTCGTCATCTTCGGCAACCTGATCGGCCGGCGCATCGGCCTGATGGACGGCTTCGACTACAAGCAGTACATCGCCCCCGGCCTGATCATGATGGCCGTCATCACCAACGCCTACGGCAACGTGGTGTCGTCATTCTTCTCGGCCAAGATCAATCGCCACCTGGAAGAGCTGCTGGTCGCGCCCATGTCGAACGTCACGATCGTGCTGGGCCACATGGCGGGCGGCATGATCCGGGGAGTGCTCGTCGGGCTCGCGGTGACGGTCGTGGCGCTGTTCTTCACGCCGCTGCCTTTCACTCATCCGCTGATCACGATCTCCGTCTTCCTGATGTGCGCCGCCATCTTCTCGCTGGGCGGGATGATCAACGGCATCATGGCGAAGAACTTCGACGACGTGTCCATCATTCCGTCCTTCGTGCTCCAGCCGCTCATCTACCTGGGTGGCGTCTTCTACTCGATCTCGCTGCTGCCCGACCTGGCCCAGCAGCTGTCGCGCCTGAATCCCATCCTCTACTTGGTGAATGCGTTCCGCTACGGGATGCTGGGCGTCTCGGACGTCCCCATCGGCATCGCTTACCTGATGATGACGGTATTCCTTGCAACGCTGTTCGGCGCCTGCGTGCTGCTGCTGAAGCGCGGCTACCGCATACGGGAGTAGGAAGAAAAGGGGACAGATTTATTTTCCCCCTGGCGGGAATGGAGCCTGCGACTCTCCCGCCAGGGGGAAAATAAATCTGT
>Ga0268299_1003248_pt1 | contig 15626 bp, 14 predicted proteins | sample NOBtaG_FD_193484 | JGI IMG/M metagenome (GOLD analysis project Ga0268299, IMG submission 193484) | Activated sludge microbial communities from bioreactor in Nijmegen, Gelderland, Netherland - NOB reactor | ecosystem: Engineered > Bioreactor > Aerobic > Activated sludge | place: Netherlands...
CATAAATAGATGGGATAGCTGGATGGTCTAAATTAGCTAAAACTTCTGCTTCACGACGAAAGTCATCAACAGCTTTTTTGTGTTCCTCCATGTTTGAGGTTTCTACAATCATTTTTTTAATTGCTCTTAGGCTATCTGACAAGCGTTTATCTTTTGCTAGATAAACGCTTCCCATTCCACCACCGCCTAAGGGTCGAACAATTTCATAGCGATCAGCAAGAATTTTGCCAGATTGCAGCATATTACCAATACCCTCATTAGCCTTCTTAATAATTGCTAAGTCAGCAAAAAACACAAAATCCATTTATCTTAAATAAGTAAAAAATAAGTAAACTATCTATTCTTTGTAGTAATTATTTGATAGGTACATTGTTATTTTACTCTACCAAAACTGTTAAACAAAGCTAGTAAATTATAAGATTAAAAAATTTTAGTATATATTTTTAATCTATATTTTATAATTACCTAACTATTTTCTATTAGTTAGAGTTTATAAAAATAATTTCTATTTCAAACCTATCATTAATCTAATTATACTTTTTTATATTTTATTAAATTGATACTATTTGCCTTACATTCAACCACAGTAAATTTAAGAATATAAGATTGATAGTCAAATAATTTTAAGGAGAATCAGCAAATTCACATGAAGATCTGTCCTCAATGCCAACGCCAATTTGAGAACAATATAGCTTTTTGTGCTTTTGATGGTCAACAGTTGGTAATATCTTCTAAGGAAGATGCTTTGGTTGGTAGGTTGATAGATTATAAGTATCAACTACATGAAAGAATTGCTAGAGGAGGGACAGGAAGCGTTTATCGTGGTACACATTTACAATTAAACATGCCAATAGCAATTAAAATCTTGCACGCAGAAACGGCTCAAGATTTTACTTCTGTAGAACGTTGTCGACGTGAAGCCTATGCAGCAATGCAAATACGCCATCCTAATGCTATTGCTGTTATGGATTTTGGCGTTACTCCTGATGGATTAGTTTATGTAGTTATGGAATTTCTAGTAGGTAAAACTCTTCGTCAGAAAATTAAAGAAAACCGTTACCCTAGCCTAGTAGAAGTAAATGAGACTATTCAACAAATCTGTGCTGCTCTATCCGTTGCTCATAGACACAAAATCATCCATCGGGACTTAAAACCAGAAAATATTTTTGTTCATAAAGATGGAGAATTAGAAATAGTAAAAGTTTTAGACTTTGGAATTGCCAAATTTAAGGACATTTCTTCTGAAGATGCGATGCAACTAACTCGCCAAGGTATAGTTATTGGCACTCCTTACTATATGTCACCAGAACAATGCTATGGAAAAGAAGTAGATGTGCGCTCAGATATTTACTCATTAGGAATAATGCTTTATGAGCTTTTAGCAGGACGATTACCTTTTTTAGGCCAATCACACACAGCAATTGCAGTAAAACAAGCCCGTGAAACACCGCGTCCAATTTATGAAATACGATCTAATATTCCACCTGTGCTTAATGCTGTAGTTATGCACGCACTAGAAAAATCTCCATCTAATCGACCAGCAACTATAGAAATATTTGCTCAAGAGTTAGCAGCAGCAATGAAAGCCATCTCCGAAAAAGAATTTATGAAGGTTTTTTTAGAAGCTAGTGAACAAGACCTGGAAGCAGCAATCTTACTAACATCTGACCCAAGTAAAATACCTAGCCAAATGCAAGTTACCAATACCAAAAACAAATCAGGTAGTTCAAAGAAAATTACTTTTGGTTATAGTAATAAAGCTCAAGCTGATTTATTAGCACCCCTATCAACTATAAACACTTTATCTCAAGACCTTATTTCTCAAAACAATGCTTCTATTACCAACAACTTAGAATCTATAAACTTATCTGTTTCTGACAAAAGTTTAGTAGAAGATAAAAGCCTTTCTGACACTACATCAATTCCTCTCACAGAAACAGTAATGCAAAACTACCGAGATAATTTTGCTAATGTCTCTCGTGAAATGTATATGTTGCTACAAATTATTTTGGGTGATTTAGAAACTAATCAAGCAGTAGATGGGATTTTTCTTAATGAGCTAAAAACCACTGTTGACCAATTACGTTCAACAATTTATCACCTACAAAAAATTACTAAATAAATAGTAACATAGAAAATAGGCTTTTGTTATCTTTAACTATAAGAGTTTTGTCAAAATAGATAAAATTTCAGAATCAGACAATTCAGCAAGAACAAAAGGTATATCAAATTCATGAATTTTCTTTAAATCCAAAGTCATTTTAGCAAGATAAATCAATGCCCGTACAAAATATGCTATTTGAGATATAGGATCTATTTGCAAAGCCAAATTACAATCAATCATAGCATTGTCTAAATCACCTTTAACTTTGTAAATAAATGCTCGTAAAACATATGATTCTAAGTGATTTGGGTTTAAAGTAATGGCTTGGCTATAGCTACTAAATGCTATATCAAGTTCATTTTCATAATGATATAGCAAGGCTAAATTAAAATAGGAAAGAGCATCTTTAGAATCAAGCTCAATAGCAAGATGTAAATCTTCTTTAGCTTCTTCAAAACGAGAAAGTTTTTTATAGTTTAATGCTCGGTAGTAAAAAGCTTGTTGATGCTTAGCATCTAATTTGGTAGTCTGACTAAAATCGTTAATTGCTAACTCTAATTTATTCTTACTTTGATAACACAAAGCACGCTTAAAATAAGCTTCTGCTCTGTTAGGTTCTAAGCTAATAACTATATCAAAACATTTAATGGCCTCATCTATATCGTTAATAGCTTGATAAGCAAGTCCGCAGTAATAATGCGCATCGCTATACCCAAAACTATAGCCTATAGCTTCAGTAAAACAATTGATAGCAAATATATGTTCACCTTTTTCTAAATGCGACAACCCTTGATTAATAGAATGCTTAGCTAAATCCTTTAAGTTGACTTGAATACGATTAGTTTTTTCTTCTATTATTCCTTCTTCCCTAAGTGAAAATATAAGTTCTTTAGCAACCTCTAAAACAGATTGTTGACGACGATTAGGATTTTTTTCTAAAGCTTTTAGTACAACCTTTTCAACGCTAACAGGGATATCAGGCCGCAAACTAGTTAAAGGTTCAGGATCTTCAAACATTTGTTTGCGTAAAACTTCGTAAGGCTCCCAAAAAGCTATTGGGAAAGGTACCCTGCCCGTTAACATTTCATATAAAGTGACCCCAAGATTATAAATATCAGACCTAACATCTAAATTTTTATGAGCCTCGCATTGTTCTGGAGACATATATTCTGGAGTGCCTATTATTTGTTTTGCTGCTCCTGTAAATTGAGTAACATGGTCTGTAGAAATACCAAAATCTAGCACCTTAAGTAATATATTATCTTTTATATCTTCTAAAAGAAAAATATTTTCAGGTTTTATATCACGATGGATAATACCTCTTTCATGAGCAGCAGCAATAGCAGCACAAACTTGTTCAATAAGAAAAGCGACTTTTTTGTAGTTTATTGGGCCTTTTTGAATAATTTCCTGTTTTAAGGTTCTGCCCTTTAGTAGTTCCATAGTTAAATAAACAAGTTCTCCATCATTAAGTGGGCCAAAATCCAGTACTTTTACAATATTTGGATGGGCTATTTTTTTTATTTTTACAGCTTCCAAAAGAAGTCGTTCTACTGCATTAAGTTCGCTTTCTAACATATCAGGATGAATAATTTTAATGGCACATATGGAATTAGTTAAGATATTAGTAGCCTTAAATACCATAGCCATACCACCTTCACCTAATTTTTCCTTAATTAAATAAGTATCTTTTAATACTACATCTAATAGAGCAAACTCCCCATCTTTTGGACAAAATAGCACTTCATCACTAAATATATTACCGCAATTAACACACCTACCCATTTTACTTTCCTTGACTAAAACCTTGATAAACAGCCTTAAAATTTATTGCTTTTGCGATGATATGTAGCTTTTTAAGCTTTACAAGCCCAAATTCCGCCCCTTAAAACTAATATGAGCAAATTTGATTAAAATTTGCATTTCCTTAGTCTAAATGTTACTGTAGCAAAAAGCTTGCTAGCTAAAGCTAAAAATAAGCTATAAAATAGCTACTAACTCCGTCAAAGATCGCAGCTAAACTCTTTATTTCTAAGGAATAAAATTATGTATAAAACAAAAATAGTCTTAGTTTGCCTACTTATTGCGATCATCTCACTACCTGCTTGTATTAGTGCATCAGCTTATTTTGGAAAAATTACAACACCTAAAAACCAAATACTTTATTACTGTAATGCCTCTGAACCTCGCTCAATAGATCCACATAAAACAGCCGGCATTCCTGAAGGCAATATAATAATGAGTGTTATAGAAGGTCTTACAGTCTATGACCCTAAAACCTTAGAACCTCGTCCAGGAATAGCTGAACGATGGGAAGCAGTAGACCATGCTAAAAAATGGGTTTTCTATTTACGTAAAAATGCTTTTTGGACAGATAAACGCCCTGTTACAGCACACGACTTTATTTGGGCTTGGAAACGTGGAATTGACCCTAAAACTGGAACTCCTTATGCTGGACTACTTTACTTCATAAAAAATGCTGAAGCAATTTCTCAGGGTAAGTCATCTATTAATGATTTAGGAGTCCGTGCAATTGATGATTATACTTTAGAAGTTGAAATGGAACGTCCAACAGCTTTTTTTATAAAGATGACACCTCATTTTGTGTTTTCTCCTTTGCCAAGTTGGGCGATTGAAAAATGGGGAGATCGTTGGACAGAAAGCAAAAATATTGTCACAAATGGAGCTTTTAAGCTTCAAGAACATAAACCTTATAGTCAAGTTGTACTTGTTAAAAATCCTGATTACTGGGACGCAGCAAATGTAAAGCTAGACAAAGCTTATTTTTATCCTGTGGATGACAATCCAACTACAGTAAATCTTTATAAGTCTGGTGAAATTGATGTTATGCAAAGTGGAAGTGTTCCACCAGCTTTTATTAAAGCTTTAAGACATAAAAAAGATTATGTCAAAGGTACATTTTTTACTAGTTATTTCTTTAGTATAAATGTTCAAAAAAAACCTTTTACTGATGTACGAGTACGTAAAGCACTTAATTTAGCTATAGATAAAGCTTCAATCACTGATAAACTTATAGGAAAAGGTGATATTCCAGCAACAACGCTAGTTCCTCCAGGAATATCAGGTTATCCAGAAATCAAAAGCGATGGTTATAATCCAGAATTAGCTAAAAAATTAATGGCTGAAGCAGGTTTTCCTGATGGAAAAGGATTTCCTACTATTACTATTTATTTCAATACTTTAGATACACACCGCCAAATTGCTGAAGCAATACAAAGAATGTGGAAAGAATCGCTTAACATAAACATTGAACTACAAAATGAAGAATGGCAGACCTTTACGGCTCGTCGGGAACGTCGGGAATTTGATTTAGCTAGAAATTCCTGGACAGGCGATTATTTAGATCCTGATACTTTCTTAAACTTATTTGGAAAAGATGTTCCAAATAATAATTCTGGCTGGATTAATGAAGAATACGTAAAAATGCTAGAAGAAGCTAATCAAGAACCTGACGAAGCTAAACGTAATGAAAAACTAGCAAAAGTAGAAGAATTTCTACTTGATAATTTACCATTTATACCAATTTATTTTACTGCTTTAAGTTATCTTAAAAAGCCTTATGTTGAAGGTTGGTATCCAAATCTTTTTGATACTCACCCTCTAAAAGCTGTTTCTATCAACACAGAATGGAAGCCAGAAAACGAATCCATTAAACCCAACTAGTGTAAGGAGATAGAAAAATGCTTCGGTTAATCATTCGCCGTCTGCTAGGCATGATACCTATTTTGCTAATTATTATTACTATCACTTTTTTTCTTCTGCGGCTTGCTCCAGGCAGCCCCTTTGCTAATGATAAAGCTTTTCCTCCAGAAGTTATTCAAGCTCTAAATGAGCAATATGGACTAGATAAACCTCTTCATATTCAATATTTTAACTATGTAAAAGAGTTAATGAAAGGAAATCTTGGCCCCTCAACCCGTTATGTAGGACGTTCGGTTAACGAACTTATTTGGCAGCATTTACCAACTTCTGTTGTTTTAGGCTTGCTAGCTTACTTGTTTGCACTAGTTCTTGGTTTAATAATTGGGATAATTTCTTCATTAAGGCAAAATTCACTTCTTGATTATGTTTCAATGGCTGTAGCAATGCTAGGGATTTCCCTTCCAAGTTTTGTACTCGGGCCACTGCTAGTAATTATCTTTTCTCTAACCCTTTTTTGGCTACCTCCAGCACGTTGGGGAGAGCCTAAACATCTAATTTTACCTGCACTTACCTTGTCGGCTGTCTACATTGCTTATATTGCCCGGCTAACTCGTAGCGGAATGCTTGAAGTCCTACGGGCCGATTATATTCGTACTGCTAGAGCCAAAGGACTTGCTGAAAGCGTTGTAGTCCTAAGACACGCGCTAAGAGGTGGAATAATTCCTGTAATTTCATTTACTGGCCCGGCTCTTACATTTTTGCTAGCTGGAACAATTGTTGTAGAAAAAATTTTTGCTGTCCCCGGATTAGGAAAAATTTTTATTGAAGCTGCTAATTCTCGTGATTATTCTGTAGTAATGGGACTAACACTATTTATTTCTACAGTATTAGTAGTAATGAATCTACTTGTAGATATCACCATAGGTTTACTTGATCCACGTATTAGCTATAAATAGAGGTAAATTGTTATGAGTCAAGAAGTTAATATAGCTAAAAAAGAACTAGTAGTTGGTACTAGTTTATGGGAAGATGCTTGGCGCAGACTGAAAAAAAATAAGCTAGCTATATTTGGTGCTATAGTATTGATACTAATTGTTACTGTTTCTTTATTTGGCCCAATTTTTTCTTCCTACACTTATGACCAAATTAATTTAGATAGAAGTAGCGAGCCTCCTAGTTGGGATCATTGGTTTGGAACTGATCAACTAGGACGCGATATTTTAGTCCGTTCCTTGATTGGCGGACGAATTTCCTTAATGGTTGGGCTAGTTGCAACATCAGTTAGTTTTGTAATAGGTGTAACTTATGGAGCAATTTCTGGCTATTTTGGTGGCTACATTGATGAATTAATGATGAGGATTGTAGACATTATTTATTCATTACCCTACTTATTTTTAGTAATTGTTTTACTAGCGTTTTTTACTAAAAGTATTTTTATGCTTTTTCTGGTTTTAGGTGCTGTGTCTTGGCTAACAATGGCGCGTATTGTTCGAGGGCAAGTTTTGTCAATAAAAAACCAAGAATTTGTTGAAGCAGCCAGGGCCGTAGGAGTAGAAACCCCTCAAATTATTTTCCGTCATATTGTTCCTAATACTTTAGGCCCGGTAATTGTCTATACAACATTAACTATTCCTAGTGCGATGCTTTCAGAAGCATTTCTTAGCTTTTTAGGCTTAGGTGTACAACCTCCGCTAGCAAGTTGGGGAACAATGGTAAATGAAGGAATAGAAGCTATTTCTGTCTATCCTTGGCAATTAATCTTCCCTGGTTTAATGATGGCAATCACGCTTTTTAGCTTAAATTTTTTAGGCGATGGCCTTCGAGATGCGCTTGATCCACAAATGAGAAAAGACTAAGCAATAATAACTAATTAAGGTAAATATGGCTATAGATAACTCTATTTTGCTAAGTGTCAGAAATCTAAAAACTTATTTCTATAGCGAAGGTGCTGTAGTAAAGGCAGTTGATGACGTTTCTTTTGACTTAAAAAGAGGTGAGACTTTAGGAATTGTTGGCGAATCTGGTTCTGGTAAATCAGTCACAAATTTATCTATTTTGCGATTAATTCCTTATCCTCCAGGAAAAATTGTAGGTGGCGAAGTAAATTTTAATGGTCAAGACTTGATGAAATTATCTGAAAATGAAATTCGCAAAATTCGTGGAAAGCGTATTGCGATGATTTTTCAAGACCCTATGACCTCGCTTAATCCTTTTATGAAGGTTGGAGCGCAATTAACAGAAATTACAGAGTTACACGAAGGTTTAAGTAAAGCAGCAGCCAGAAAAAAAGCTATTGAAATGTTAGAGCTTGTTGGCATTTCTGATGCAGCACGTCGGATTGATGATTATCCTCATCAATTTTCTGGTGGTATGCGTCAAAGAGTGATGATTGCTATGGCACTTTCTTGTAAACCAGAACTCTTAATTGCTGACGAGCCGACAACCGCTTTGGATGTAACTATCCAAGCACAGATTTTAGAACTAATTAAAGACTTAAAAGAAAAAACTGGCACATCAATAATACTTATTACTCATGACTTAGGGCTAGTAGCAGGAATGACAGATCATATTGCTGTAATGTATGCAGGTAAAATTATAGAATATGCTCCTACAACAGAGTTATTTTCCAGTCCACACCATCCTTATACACAAGGTTTATTAAAGTCTGTGCCTGACCCATTAAACCAACAAGAAAAATTATTTCAAATTCCAGGACTACCACCAGATTTAACAAATTTACCTGTAGGGTGTCCTTTTTCTCCAAGATGTGCTTATGTAACAGATAAATGCAAAGAATTTCCACCAATTAAACAAATTAATGACCAACATTTTTCTGTTTGTTGGCAAGAAAATTAAATGTTATGACTACAGAAAAAAATCTATTAGAAATCAATAATTTACAAGTATATTTTCATTTAAGCGGAGGCGGTTTGCTAGACCGTATAATGGGCAGCAAACCACGCACGGTTAAGGCTGTTGATGATGTTTCATTTAATATTAAAAAGGGTGAGACTTTAGGGCTTGTTGGTGAGTCTGGATGCGGAAAATCAACTACAGGCCGTGCAATTTTGCAATTAGTTAAACCTACAGGTGGACAAATAATTTTCCAAGGTAAAGATTTAGCACAATTACCAAATCAGCAAATGCGTCCTTTTCGCCGACATTTACAAATGATCTTTCAAAATCCTTATGCTTCACTTAATCCTAGAATGACAGTAAAAGACATTATTGCTGAACCTTTAACAGTTTTTAACAATTTAGCTGGTATAGAGTTAGATAGACAAGTACAAAATTTGATGGAAAAAGTAGGCTTAAACCCTCAATTTATAAAGCGTTATCCTCATGAATTTTCTGGCGGCCAGCGGCAGCGAATTGGAATTGCACGAGCCTTAGCACTTAATCCAGATTTTATTGTAGCTGATGAGCCTATTGCAGCATTAGATGTGTCTATTCAAGCTCAAATTATGAACTTGCTCCAACAATTACAAAAAGATCTATCTTTAACTTACTTATTTATTTCTCATGATTTACGAGCCGTTAGATATATGAGCAATCGAGTTGCTGTAATGTATTTAGGCAAAATTGTAGAACTAGCCGAAGCAAGCGAAATTTACCAAAAGCCTCTACACCCTTATACACAAGCCTTGATTTCTGCCGTCCCTGTGCCTGATCCAGTAGCAGAAAAAAAGCGGCAACGTATTGTGTTACAAGGAGATGTTCCTAGTCCGTTAAATCCTCCTAGCGGTTGCCGGTTTCATACTCGCTGCCCTCAAGTTATGGCCGAATGTAAAACTAATGAACCAAAGTTTGTAAATATTGGTAATAACCATTATGTAGCTTGTTTTTTAGCAAATAAATAAAATATTAAATTAATAGTGCAGGGTATCTTGACCTAATTTTAGATCAAGCCCAAAATATGCTTTTGGCAAAAATGGTTTCTGAATAATTTGGGAGAAAATCATGGAGTTTCATCCTGTTTGCAAGTTTAGCGAAGTTGGTTTTGGAGAAGCTAAAGGTTTTGTAGTTGAAGGTCACTCAATAGCAATTTTTAATATTCGTGGCAAACTTTATGCAATTGAAAATATGTGTCCTCATATGGCAGCACCTTTAGATGATGGTGTTATTGATGGACAAAAAATTACTTGTCGGCTGCATTTTTGGCAAATAGATGTTACTAATGGTCAATGTGTCTCACCTGATAATGGGCGTTGTGTTGCAACCTACCCAGTAAAAACAGAACGTGGTGTTATAAAAGTTGGTATAGAACCAAAACCAGAAGTTCCATTAGTAGACGAATAAATCAAATTTACTACCCAATTTGCGAAAACACTTCTAAGAATTTTCCATTGTAGGTTAACACTTGCCCTACTTCGCTTGCTTGAACGCCACTTGAGAGCAATTTATCTAGCAATAAATTTGATTTTTCTGTTGCAACACTAATTAATAAACCTCCTGCGGTTTGTGGATCAAAAAGAACTGACTGCATAGCTGGCAGAACATCAGGAGCAAAAGTTATTGTATCTCCAACATATTTTCGGTTGTTACGGTCGCCTTTAGTCATAATTTTTTCTGCTAAAAGTTCAAAAACCTGTGGCATTATTGATATTTTATTTGTTGCTAGTTGCAAAGTAACTTGGCTTCCTTTAGCCATTTCATAGGCATGCCCCAATAATCCAAAACCAGTTATGTCCGTTGCTGCGTTAACTCCAATTTCCTGCATTATTTCTGAAGCAAGTTTATTTGGTTCTGTCATAGCTTTAATTGCAGCTTGTCTTGCTTCGTTTGATGCACGCTCAAATTTAATTCCTGAACTAATAATTCCTGTCCCTAAAGACTTGGTAAGAATTAACTTGTCACCAGCTTTTGCATTTGAATTAGCAACTATTTTTTCTGGGTGAATTATTCCTGTAATTGCATAACCAAATTTAAGTTCTTTATCTTCAACAGTATGACCACCAACTAGGCTAACACCTACACTAGCAAGCATTTCTGCCCCGCCTCGCGCAACTTCACCAAAGACGCTTAGTTCGGCATCTGCTAGAGGAAGACCAGCAATGGCTAATGCTGTTAAGGCTTTTCCACCCATTGCCCAAACATCACTTAAAGCGTTTACTGCTGCAATTTGACCAAATAGGTAAGGGTCATCTACTACAGGAGTAAAAAAGTCTACTGTTTGAACTAAAGCTAGTTCATCAGTTAACTTATAGACTCCTGCATCATCAGCAGTGCTAAAACCCACTAGCAAATTAGGGTTAGGCGGTAATTTAGGCAAATAGCTCAATACTTGAGCTAGATCGCTAGGAGCGACTTTAGACGCTCAACCACCACATTTAGCCATTTCTGTTAATCTAAGTTTCTTTTCTTTTAACTTAGCTTCGTCTGACATAACTGCTCCAAAAAATAAATTAGGAAATATTAGATTTTATGCAATCTAGCATTCTGAGAGTTGTTTAATCAAATCTTGCCAGCATTTTTCTTCTGTTGCTGGATCTACTAAATAAGCAACTTTCTTACAATCATTTTTTAATTCTTGGTAAAAATTGATATCGCTTTCTGCTTGCCAAAGCAAATTTGCTAGTTTTTCAGTATCGCCAACCGAAAAATAACCAGGATAGTTATCTCCCAAAGTAGCAACTAGACTAGGAATATTTGTAGTTATTACAGGTGTTTTAGCTGCTAGCGACTCACATAAAACATTTGATCCGCCTTCAATCCTAGAACTTATACAAACTAAATCAGCAGCAGCAATATATTGCTTGGTTTTATTGTGAGGTAACCTTCCTAGCCAATGATAGCGGATGTTATTTTCCTGAATAAGTTTTAACTCTTCCTCCATTTCTTGATTAAGAGGTAGCCCTATATGAAAAATTTGTATTTTAGAATCGCTAGGTAATTTTGATAGTGCTAAAGCTGTACGAAAGGGATCCTTTTCTACACGTAAATTAGCAACTACTAAGACATTAAAACTTTTAGTGGGAAAAATATTATTTTTAGCTTTAACTTTTTTAGCAGATTGATAAATAACCTGTGTTTTAGCTTGTAATGCTTCTGGAAGTTCAAATAAACCTTGTTTTTGTAGCACTACTAAACGTGTTGCCCAATCCAAAGCTTGACGGGCTGACATGCTAACTTGAATATTTTGATAAAGATCTGTGCCTGTTAGTACAACTACTAACGGTTTATTTGGATATCATTGATGAAATTTTTCAATTGATGAAAAGCTACGTAAAGCGTGCAAGGCAATCATTAAATCTACATCTTGACCATTATAATTTCTGCTAACACTTACTTTATGACCAAGTTTAGTTAAAATTTGCTTAATTCTAATAGCAGTAATTTGATTGCCATTGATTAAGTCTTTAGTTGATGGGGTAATAAGTTGTATCTTCATAAAATATTGAAGGTTAGCAACTTAACATTGCTAACCCTTTTAACATTTAACTTAAAAATCTTAAGACATCCAGTTTGTACCAGCTTCAATATTCCATTTGGTAGTAATTTTCTTGGATTTAGTCCAAAATTCAATAGAACCACGTCCAGTAATATCACCTACTCCAAATTTAGATTCATTCCAACCACCAAAAGAAAAAGGTTCTCGTGGAACAGGTACACCGACGTTTATTCCTACCATACCAGCACTTGCACGCTCAATAACATAGCGAGCAGTTCCTCCGCTTTCAGTAAAGACTGATGCAGCATTACCATAAGGTGAACTATTTTCCACTTTTAATGCTTCGTCAACGTCTGATGCACGAACAATTACTAAAACCGGGCCAAAAATTTCTTCTTGAGCAATTCGCATAGAAGGTTTTACATAATCAATTAAAGTTGGGCCAACATAAAAACCATCTTCTTGACCTGCTACAACTGTGCCGCGTCCATCAACTAAAACTTTTGCTCCTTGCTGCTCGGCTTCTGTGATATAGCCTTCAATTCGTGCTTTGGCTTCCTTGGAAATTACTGGGCCAATGTCTTTACCTGGCACCATGTTTTTTACAAAGCTAACCATTCGGTCAATAATATGATCTACTTTACCTACAGCCATCATTACTGATGCAGCCATACAACGCTGCCCTGCACAGCCAGACATTGAGGCTACAATATTGCTTGCACTCATTTCTAAATCTGCATCAGGCATTACAATTAAGTGATTTTTTGCACCACCTAAAGCTAATACTCTCTTTAAGTTAGCTGTACCACGCCGATAAACTATTTTTGCTACTTTAGTTGAACCTACAAAGCTAATTGCTTCAATATCAGGGTGATCACAAATTGCGTCTACTGTATCTTTACCACCATGAACAATATTAAGCACTCCATCAGGCAGCCCAGCTTCTTTTAGCAGTTCTGCAATACGTCCTGCACTTAAAGGGACTAATTCAGAAGGCTTTAATATCATACAATTGCCTAAAGCAAGAGCATTAGGTATAGTCCAATTAGGCACCATATTTGGAAAGTTAAAAGGAGTTATAGAAGCTACAATTCCAACAGGGTATTTTTCTATACGACATTCTACGCCTCGGCTAACTTCCATTACTTCGCCAGCGACAATTTGAGGCATTGAGCAAGCAAATTCTGTTAATTCCATAGACTTTAAGACTTCAGCTTTTGCTTCACTATAAATTTTTCCATTTTCTTCAGTTATAAGATGTGTAAGTTCTTCAATATTTTTTTCTAAAAGCATTCTATAGCGATAAAGAACTTGGACACGCTCTTTAACAGGCAGACTTGACCAAGCAGGCAAGGCTTCTTTTGCAGCCTTTACAGCCGCGTCAACTTGTTCCATACCTGAAAGCGGGACTTTAGATATAACACTACCATTAGCGGGATTATATACATCCAAAAATTCTAGGTTAACAGGGACAAATTGACCCTGAATATAATTTTGTACATCTGAATACTTCATTTTTTGCTCCATAAAAATCAAGAAAACTGCGGTGAGCAGAGATTATATATTTAGTTTTTGATTAAATCAAAACATTGCTAATAGTTAATTAAATTAAACTTACTTGAAAATATCTTAAGGCGATACCTAATATTATGGCTCCCAACATCACTAAAGCAGGACTAACACGCCATTTAAGCAACACTAAACAACCTGTAGCTGCAATTAAAATGCCTATTTTAGAAGTAACGCCTGCTTGGGTAATATTAACAAAAGCGGCTCCCATCATTCCTACAACAGTAGGAGTAACAGCTTGTAGAAAAGCTTGGACTTGTGGATTAGTGCGAAAACGTTCTAAGGGATGCCCTATGATAATAGTAATAAGTAGTGATGGGAGAAATACGGCAATAGTAGATATTATTGCACCTAAAAAACCTGCCACATAATAGCCAACAAAAGTAGCTGTGATTAAAACTGGGCCTGGGGTCATTTGTCCTAAAGCCATACCATCAACAAATTGCTGATGTGTAAGCCAATGTGCATTTTTAACTACTTCCTGTTCAATTAGTGGGATCATCACAAACCCACCACCAAAAGTTACTGCTCCAATTCGTAGAAATAAAAAAGATAACTTTCCTAATAATGGTAAAGATATAGGTGTAAGTAGTAAAAGTAGTGGAATTAACAATAACCGTTTTTCAGGTCGTGTTGAAGGTATAGAGCTAGTATCTGTTTTAGACTTTGTGCTAGCATCGGTTTGTATTACAGCCTCATTAGAATGTTTTAATGAATTTAGAAAAATTCCAATAATACCCGCAGCTAAAATTACCTCAACTACATTAAGAATTTTAAGCAGCAGAATAAGACAAGCTGCAACAGCCATTATTGCTTGAGTATAATTTTTAACTCCATTACGTCCAAGTTTGATGCTGACAGCTAAAACAATGCCTACAACAGCAGCATTCATTGACATAAAAAGGGTTACTAGATTTGTTATTTGTCTGGATTGTAGTTCACGATAAAGAAGCGTTAGACCAATCATCATAAAAAAAGAAGGTAGTAAAAAAGCTACAACAGCTATAATTGCTCCTATTGTACCTTGAAGTCTTAAACCAATATAGCTAACAGCATTAACAGCATATGAGCCAGGTAGACTTTGACCAAAGGCAGCAGCCTCCCAATATTCTGCTTCTTTTAACCAACCTCTTTTTTGGACTATGAGGACATAAATTTGAGCTAAAACAGCTATTCCACCACCAAAACCAATACAGCCTAACCAAAGAAATGTCCACCATAATTTCGTCCGTGAGACGACCATAAAACTAAACTACCTAAATTAAATTTAGCTAATGGTTGATTATTGTTATTCTTAAAAAAAAAGCTAGCTAACTAAGCTTTTTAGCTCTCAATCTGTTAAATCAACTTTGCAAATTGATAAATATTTCTCAAGCTTAATTTTTTGCTTTTCATAATATTTTTGATGGTATTCTTCAGCTTTATAAAAGGTTTGCGCAGGCAAAATATCTGTTCTAATCTCACTATTGTATTTTTGACTTTTAATTAATTGCTCTTTTAAGTTCTCAGCTAAATTTTTTTGCTCAGGAGTAAAATAAAAAATCACAGATTTATATTGAGGTTTAGTTTTATAAGTAGGGTTATGATTATCCCAAAATAAATTCAATATTTCTTGAAGATTAATTTGTGCTGTATCATATTCAATTTCAATAACTTCTGTATGTCCAGTATTTTTGTAGCATACATCTTCATAGCTTGGATTTTCTAAAAATCCTCCTGAATAGCCAACACAGGTTGAAACAACTCCGCAAACTTGCTTAAACAAGTCTTCAACACCCCAAAAACATCCTGCCCCTAATATTATTTTTTCCATTATTTTCTTACCTTTATTAAAGCTAGTTTAATTAAAGCTAGTTTAAAGTTGTAAAGTATAACTAAACTATTTGCCAAAATTTAATG
>Ga0268299_1003249_pt1 | contig 15617 bp, 17 predicted proteins | sample NOBtaG_FD_193484 | JGI IMG/M metagenome (GOLD analysis project Ga0268299, IMG submission 193484) | Activated sludge microbial communities from bioreactor in Nijmegen, Gelderland, Netherland - NOB reactor | ecosystem: Engineered > Bioreactor > Aerobic > Activated sludge | place: Netherlands...
GACCGCCAAGACTTATCCGTTCCGCCTAGCCATGCCCTCGAAGCGCTCAGCCTCGAGGGGGCCTTTTGTTGAATATTACCCATTGACAGCAATGGCCCCATTACAGAAGGCATCGGGATCGCCTCCGCGCAGCACCTTGTCGAGCCAGCCATCGGTATAGATCCAGGCGACCGTCTCGCCGGTGGCGAGGTCGATGACATGAGCGCCGCCGCCAAAGCCGTCGAGGCGGGGCCGCGAGCAGAGGTTGGCGTATTGGAAGCCCCAACGACCTGTCAGACCGAACTCGGTCGCGCAGATCGTGACGAACTGGATCATGCGCGCGGGATCGCCGGTCTCGTCATGGCGCATCCAAAGCTCGGTCCCCCCATATTGGGGTTCGATCGAGAGAAGAAAGCCCTCGGAGGGAGGCTCCTCGGACGCTCCTTCCTCGGAGAGCTTGTTGTAGAGTTCGAGCGCGCGAGCGGCGTTTTCGGGTGTGCCGACGTTAAGCAGGCACGAGAAATGCGTAAGGTAGTTGGCCATGTCAGGCTCCTGAAATGGAAAACCCGGCGCAGGGCCGGGTCGAATGGATGGAAAAGCGTGGTTGGAAGTCAGGCGGCCAGCGGCATTCGCAGAAGCTCGGCCGCCGTCTCGCGCCAGAGCGCATCGACCAACCGCGCTTCAAGCTGGCTGGCGCGGTAGCGATGTTCGCGGGCCGAGGCGTGCTCGCCGCGACCGGACGCGGTGAAGGCCGCGCCGCGCAGCTTGCTGGCCTCGGTCACGACACGGCGGGCCTCGGCGTCGGATGCGACGGGCTGCTGCCAGAGGACGATCCCGGCCCGGATCATTCCTGCAATGACAAGGCCCTGGTCGCTGTCCTGAATGACGATGATGCGCGGGCGCAAGCGCAGCATCTCGTCGGTGCCGACGCGGATGTCGCCGGCCGCGACGCGGCGGCTGGCGAGCGACATGGCGTCTTCGGGGGACGGGCATTCGCCGATGGCGACGATCTGGTCGAAACCATCGGCGTCATCCATCCCCTCATAATAGGCGGTGCCGATGCAGGAGATCCGCAACGGGAGTTTCTGTGCGCGTTGCAGGGTCGGCAGGACATGCCGGGCGAGAATGGCGCCGATCGGGGCGACGCGGGATTGGCGGGCAATGGTCATCGGATCAACTCCGCGACGGGCGGCGGAAGCCTCTCCTCCACCTCGTAACCCGTCACGGACAGGCCGACCGGCCTCTGCCTCTCTCTCTTCGGATGACGGCCGTGGCCAGCACGAAAAATGCGCCCCACCGGATGATGGGGCGCATGGACCGGTCAATCGATGGCCTGGAATATCGCCGACGCCTCGGGGTGGCCGTCGAGATAGCCGTAAAGCCGCTCATAGCCTTGCGCGAGAAAGTCGGACTCGAACCGGAACGACAGATGCGAGAAGGCGAAAAGCGTGGCGATGATGCCTGCCGCCTCGGCCGAAACCTCGCCGCGATATTCCGTGATTTCGCTTTCGATGCGGAAACGCGGCTTCGAGGTTGGTGCGAGGAACAACGGCTGCCCGTCGATCTCATAGAAGTTCCAGAAGCCGCCGCCATAGTCCTGCGGGCTGAGGCGGTCCATCAGGGAATAGACCGCATTCTCGGCCACGATCAGGAGCGGCAGGCCGAACAGGGTCGGCAGGAACATCTCGCGCCGATCCTCGGGAACGAGGGTGGCGGAGGGTTTCACGAGCGTATCATTGGACATGGGAGGCGTCTCCAGAGAGCGAAACGGGAAAAGTCCGACCGGCTCTCTCTTCACCGCCCGGACCTGTCCCGGCTCCAAGGCCCTCTGCCTCTCATGGCACCCAGAGGCCCTCCGCGAGTTCGCGGGCGATCATGGCCCGCGATCTCATCATCACGTCGTCGCCGCGCGTGTCGGGATGGCCGAAGAACCGCGCGCCGGGACCGTTCGCGCACCAGTCGGCATAGTAGCACCAGGCGCGATCGGTCAGCCGGAACGCGACCATATCGGAAGCCCAATGCGGTTTCGGCACCACGACGACGACAAGGCCGTCGCGGTTTTCCTCCCAGGGAAGCGAGCGTTCAGCGGGGGGATTGCGGCGGTCCTCGGCGAATATCTCATCGACGGTCATCATGCCGTGCCCTGGCATTGTGCGGCCGTGAGGAAGCCGGCCGGATTATCGGGATCGGGCGGCAGATAGGCGTCATAGGGGTTGCCGTCCGCCAGGTGCCCGAACGGCGTCATGATGATGTCGCCTCCGTCGCGGCCGACCGCACAGAGGACGTAGCGCAGTTCGCCGGAAGTGGCGTCCAGGCACTCCATGAGGGCAAGATTGCCGTCGCCGGCCGCGCGCAACAGGGTGTTGAAGTTCGTGCGGGCATGTTCGGGGATAGCCATGAGGATCTCCTGAAATGAAAAGCCCGGCGCGAGGCCGGGCGGATTGAAGGGGATGCGACAAAGGCGGCGGGAAGCGACCTCGGCCGCTCCCCGCCGTTTCAGTCATTCGGCTGCGACGAGAGCGACGTGCTCGTCTTCGGCCTCGGTGGCTTCGTCCTCGTCGCCATCGCCTGCCAGGAAGTCCGGCAGGGCCTCGCCGTCGCCGGCATCGCCATCGTCCGCGGCGTCACCGTCGAGTTCGACCAGGCGCAGCGGCTCGGGCAGCCAGCCGGTTTCGGCCAGCAGGCGTTCGGCTTCCTTCGCCATGTCGCCCTTCTTCAGATGCGCGATGAGTTGGGCGGCGCGTTCGCCCGCACCTTCGCGGACGGCTTCGAGGATGCGGGGCTTGGTGACGCGGCCGAGATAGTTGTCGACCGTGGGCCTCCAGCCGCCATCCGCTACCATGTCGAAGCCGGTGGCGCGGGCGATCCGGTCTGCACCGGACAGGCGGCGATCAAGGCCGAACTGCGAAACGCCGGAACCGCTGTGGGGGTTCGGCCGCTCGTAGAGGGCGTTGACGCCGTAGCTGACGCAATGGGCCAGCAGCGCCATCCGGCTCGCCTCGTCGAGCGCGGCGATCCAGTCCCAGGCCGCGCCTTCGTCGGAAGGAACATCGGCCTTCCAGGCGTCGAAGCGTTCGTCGATGGCCTTGGCCGAGGGCGTGTCGCTGAGATCGCTGCCCTGCACGCCAAGATGCGGCTGTCGCACGCTGATCTCCATGCAGCCGGTCGGCGCTGCGTAGTGATAACGCTGCATGACCAGGCGGTGCAGGAGCGCGGTCATCGCGACATGCGGGTTATTGGCGAGCGCGTCGTGGAGCGCGAGCGTGCGATGGGCGGTGAGTTCGATCACGAGCCGTTCGGGGAGCGGCTTGATCGCGTCATCCTCGTCGTCCTCCGTATCGACCGGCTCGCCGCCGATGGTGATGACGGCGCGCTGGACGCTGGCCTGGGCCGCGACCGCGCCGCTTTCGGCATCCGTCTCGCCATCGCCGGCTGCGTCCTCGCCATCGCCAGTGACGGGCGCCTCGTCCTCGGGACGGACGTAGCCGCGAGCGACGACAAGCTGGCCGGCGCGATCGATGCTGATGAAGACGCCCGCGCGGGCGATCTCGGCAGCGTCATAGATGGCCGGGCGCTTCTCGAAGACGCTCAACGCGGCCTCGATCTCGCCGAGGCGCGCGTCGATGTCATCGGGCAGCTCGTCGTAATCGGCGTGTTCCGCCTCGAGCCGCTCGTATTCCTCGCGCAGTGCCTCCCGAATGGCGCGATCCTCCTCGCTCAGATCGGGGAAGGTGGCGTTGAGGACGCGAAGACCGCGATCATGGCCGTAAGGCAGATCGGTATCGATCTCGATCCACTTCCAGCCCTCCGCCGCGACTTCATCGGCGATGACCTTCAGCTTGTCCGAGACCAGCCGGTCCAGCAGCGCGGGGTTTTCCAGCCAGCCCTCGTCCTCGTCGGAGAACAGGTCGCGCAGCATCACGCCGCCGGCCTGCTCATAGGCTTCGACGCCGACGAACTGCGCGCGCTTGTCGTCAGTCGGCACGGTCGTTTCGGTGAGGAGGTCGCGAATGTACCAGGGCTGGCGATTGTGCGAACGCTGGATCGCCTCCCAGACCTGTTCCTGACGGGCATGATCCGGGTTGACGGTGAACGCCTCCAGCATCGCCAGCGTCATCTCGCTGCGCGCATAAGCGTCCAGCAGGGACTGCGCGACGCGGGCGAGGCGGAGCCGCTGGCCAATGTAGCGCGGCGTGGTGCGATAGGCGTCGGCGACTTCCTCCTTCGACATGCCGCCGTCGACCATGCGCTTGAACGCCTTGAACTGGTCGAGCGGATGCAGGGCGAGACGGACGACGTTCTCCGCGTAGGAATCGTCGACGGCCGAGGTCTTGGCGTTGGCTTTCTTGACCAAGCAGGGGACCAGCCCATCGGCCGGGAAGCGGCCCGCCGCGACAAGGCGGGCGATGGCGCGGTAACGCCGGCCGCCCGCCGGGGTCTCGAAATCGCCGGTCTCGACGCCGGCATCGTCGAGGATGGCACGGACATTGAGACCCATCACGAGGTCTTCGCGCCGGTCGATGTCATGGGTCAGCTCGTCGAGACCGTTTTCGACGTCGATCTCGCGGACATTGCTGTCCGACAGCCGGATGCGGTTGAACGGAATGTCGCGCGAGCGGGAAAACTCGATCATCGCGACGACGGGGTTCTTCTTGCGGGAAGCGGCCTTGGCCATGGTCTTTGCTCCATGACGGACTCCGTGAGGCTCTCTCTCGGATCTCAATCCGTCACGAAGCGAAGCGCCGCCCTCTCACTCTAGGAGGGCAGCGCCACGCACCATGCTCGCCGGATTGGCGCAGACGCACACATCCGGCTTTCCGTATTTCCGGCTTTCAGCCGATCAGATTCCGCACATTCCCTCACATTCGTTCTGCCAGAGATCGAGCTGGCCGTGATCGGCCGCCGTCGTCAGGTCCGCTTCCCCCAGCGGCACGGCGGAGCGGTGAAGATAGACTTCGCCACGAATGCCGCGCAGGCCGGTGCGGATCGTGGCGTCGAGCGACACGGCGTCGTCCCACGCCTCGGGATCTTGGTCGCGCAGGGTGCGCCACGCTGCATCCGAATGATACGGGCAGCCGATGCAGGCGCTCTTGGGAGGCAGCGGATAGTCGTGCCGCGCGAGCCAGCGCAGGCAATCGTTGCGGGTCATACCCCGCTCGATCAGCGGCCAGCGGTTGACCTGCCAGTCCTCGAAGGACGGCTTCATGCGAAGCGCCTCGTCGAGAGAAATACCGATCCACTGCTCGGCGACTGGCGATCCTGGCGAGCGCCGACCGGCTATGCCGAGTAGCTCGCGCACCTTCCGGCGGATCGGCACGATCTTGTAGGAAGAGGTGCATTGGCGGCGGATCATGCCGACGCCGATGCGCTCGGTCCTGAGAATGCGGGAGCCGACGGGAACAAGGTCGCCGTTCTCGTCCTCGTCATAGACGGGCAGTTCGGAGCCGGCGGGCGTGACCGTGCGGGTGAATGCCGGGATCGATGCCCATCGCTCACCGCGCGAGGCGGAGATGAGGTCTGCGCGCAAATCCCCGGCCGAGACGATATGGACAGGGAACGGCAGGACGTTGGGCGATCGGAGCCAGGCCAGATGCTCATAAACCGCCTTCGGCTCCCAGCCGGTGTCGGCGAAGATCGCACAATCCGGCATGGGGCCGATTTCACCATGCGCGGCCATCAGGGCGAGCGTGGTGGACTGGACGCCCGCGCCGAGACTGAGGACGCGCAACTGGATGTCGGCCGCGAGACCGGGATCGGGCGTGAAGCCGGGGAAAGCGAGCGCGTGCATCATGCGGCCCTCCGCATGTCGTCGGCGTCGGGCAGGTTCTCGGCGTCCGGCTGGAAGGACAGGAGCCAGTCCGCCGCCTTGCTGGCCTGCGAGGCGGCGCGGACGATGGCGCGATTGTCCTCGCGCAGCACCTCCAGCCAGGAGCCGATATAGTCCGCATGGCGCACGGTCGGGACGATGCCGAGCGAGGCGCAGCAGAATGCGGAGATCAGTTCGGCCGTGATTTCCTCGACCGAATAGAGCTTCGTGCCGAAGGAGCCGGAGAGGTTCCGGTTCAGCCGGTGCGCTGCGCCGCTGGCGTGACCGAGTTCATGGAGCGCCGTCCGGTGCCAGTTGATCGGCTCGAAATAGGCGGCCGGCGGAGGCACTTGCACATAGTCGAGCGACGGCACGTAGAACGCCCTGTTGCCGCTGATACGGAAGTCGATGTCCGTCGCTTTGATGAGCGCCTCGACCTTCGGCTCGATGAGGCCGGGCGGCGGAGGGGGCACGGCCGCCTCGATGTCATCGGGCAGGCCCTCGCATTGCGCCGTGTTGAACACCGAGAAGCGTTTCAGGAACGGGATCGCGTGGGCTTCCTCGCCGGCCTCATGGGCGCGGCGCTTCTCGTCCTCCGGCGTGAAGCGGTCGGCATAGACGACGGTGGTGCCGCGCTCGCCCTTGCGGACATTGCCGCCGAGCGAGAGGGCCTGACGAAAGGTGAGCCAGCCCTGGCCGGAGAAGCCATGTTGAACGACGGCGCCCCAGAGGATCAGAATGTTGATGCCACTGTAGCTACGGCCGGTGCTGGCGTTCTTCGGCAGGCCGAGCGGGGCCTTCGCCGCCGCGGTGCCCCATGGCTGGACCCAGGGGAGACGTCCGGCTTCAAGCTCGGCGATGATTTTGCCGGTGATTTCGTCATAGAGGTTCGCCCGGTCGGCGCCGGTGCGAGGGGTGCGGTCATGTCTGGACATCGCGGTTCTCCGCGACGGGCGCCGGAAGCCTCTCTCCCAGCCCTCGACCCGTCACGGCAAACCCGTCCGCACTCTCACTCTAGGATTTCAGGCGCCGCGCTTTGCCCGAGCACCGCGTCCGCGTTGATGAGCCACACGTCGCGCATACGGTTGGGACAGGCTTTCTAATCAGGCCACGCGCTCCGAGCGCCAGTTGCCGTCCTTGCCCTTGGCGAGCCGCCAGGTCTGTGCCGTGACCAGCGTCCCGCGCGCGGTGCGATAGTCGGGAACGGCGAGACGGATGGCATCGCCCTCGGCGTGCCACTCCGCGATGACGGTGACGCCATCGCCGAACTCGACCAGGCAGTCGGGCGCGGCTTGCCCGTCATCGTCGACGGTCACGCGGCCCTTCCGAAAGGCGTGACTATGAGGAAACAGGAATCGCATTCGGTCGCCTTCTTCTTCTCGGGCATCTCATGCTTTGACGATCGCGCGGGACGATCGCCTGCCATGGGGGCGTTGCGGGGTCTCCCCGCAGAAGGGGGTGTGCCGGTGACCTTGGCGCCGGCCAGGGGGAAGGCTTTCCCCCACCATCATGGATGCCGGAGCTATCGCATTTCCTCATCGGCGATGGCCTGCACCACGTTCATGTCCATTTCCACGACAGGGGACAGGCGGGCGACCTCTGACGCGACCTTGGCCCAATGCCAGAACTCGGACCTGTTTCCCTGCGCGCGGCTGCGTGCGGCGAGGCGCTGCGCTTCATAATAGGCGTGATGGCCGTGCGTCGCGATCATCGCCCGCGCGTCCTGCTGCCAGCGTTGGCGAATCTGTCTTCGCTTATCGATCCAGGCGGCCAGACGGCGGAACATTCAGCCGTCCTTTCCGCCACGCGCCCGCAGCTCCCTCAGTTCCGCCAGGAACGTCGTGCCGACATCGATCGCGCGCTGTGCGCTTGTCCCGTCCACATCGACACCATGCGAGGCTTCCAGCATGACGCGGAGCGAAGCGAGGAACGGTGTCGTACTGGCGGGTGCGATCTCGCGCTTCTGCAAGGCGCTCACCATTTCGCCGATACCGGCCGGTCGTTCCGGCGTGCCGCCATTGTCGATCAGGAAATCCCGCAAGGTCCGCTCGATCTCGATGCGCAGCTTGACGACGGACATGAGCGGAAATTCGCGCGCCAACTCCTCGACGGTCGGCAGGTCGCGTTGAAGCTGTGGCGGCAGGCCCGGCGACAGCCGGTATTGCGCGACGCCCATCGGCTTGCTGGTGTCGCGCAAGGTGTATTCGACGATCACCTCGTTGCGGCCCTTGCAGAGAATGATGCCGATGGTCGGCTGGTCGTCCGGGTGACGGAGCTGGTCGTCAACGGCCGAGAGGTAGAAGTTCATCTTGCCCGCGAACTCGGGCTTGAAGTCCTCGATCTTCAGCTCGATCACCACGAAGCAGCGCAGACGGAGGTGATAGAAAAGCAGGTCGAGATAATAATCCTGACCGCCGACTTCGAGATGATACTGGCTCCCGACGAAGGCGAAGCCCTTGCCGAGTTCGAGGATCATCGCGCGCAGATGTTCGATCAGCCCGCGCTCCAGATCGCGTTCCAGCATGTCCGGGCCGAGCGAGAGGAAGTCGAAGGTGTATGGGTCTTTGAGAATCTGTTGGGCAAGCTCGGATTGCGCGGCCGGCAAGGTTCGTGAGAAATTGGTGAGCGCGCTGCCTTGGCGGACGAACAGATTGCTCTCGATCTGATGGACGAGGACGGGGCGCGTCCAGCCATGTTCGATGGCCTGTCGGGCATACCAGGCGCGTTCTTCGGGCGCCTTCACGGTATCGAGCAGGCTGACGTTATGGCCCCAGGGCAATTGTGCAACGACCCGTTGCACAATTTCGGGATCGGGCCAGGCATCGGCCAAGGCCCGCATATATTTGAGGTTTCGGGAAGAAAGCCCGGTCATTTCGGGGAACGCCTGACGGAGATCCCCGGCCAGCCGGTCGACGACCTTGGCGCCCCAACCCTCGCGCTCCTGCCGGGTGAGAATATCCCGCCCGATGGTCCAGTAGAGCAGGATCATCTCGCGGTTGACCGACAGGCTGGCGCGATGCCGGGCTTCGATGATCCTTTGCTTCAGGTCGCCGACGAAGGCTGCATAGCTTTGCGGGTCGATGTCGGCGGCCGGCGCGGCTGTCCCGGCGCGACGCGGGGCGGGGGATTTGGGCGGTCGCGTCATCACGCGGCCGCCTTCAGGCGCTTCTTCGCCAGCATGGCGCGGACGAACTTGTCCCACTTCGCCATGCCCGCGCGCTTCTCGACCATATAGTGCCAGCGGTCGTAATGCTTGGAGCTGACGTCCTGCAGCGCGTGGTTCTGGAGGCGATCGCGGATTTCCTTCGATATGCCCGCCTTGCCGGCGAGCGTCTTGAAGGTGCGGCGGAGATCGCGGTTCGTCGCATAGGGGATCACGCCGCGGTCCCGCTGACGCCAGACGAAGCTATAGAGCGTACCGTGGCTGACCGGCTTTGACGGGTCTTTGGCCGACGGGAAATACCATCCCCATTCGTTCGGCGTGATCGACTCGATCAATTCGGCGGCGAGCAACGGCACTGGAACGGCGTGTGGCTGGTCGTTCTTGGTCTTCGACCAGTCGATGATCCGCTCCTTGGCGTCCCATTGATCGACATGCAGGCGCGCGATCTCCTCGACGCGCTGGCCGGTCAGCATGATGATCTGCACGGCGCGCGGGTAGGACGGATGGACCGGCGTATCGGGGCATTCGAGCCAACGATAGAGCTGGACGAACTCATCCTCGTCGAGCCAGCGCGTGCCTTGGACCTTGGGCTCGGTCGGAATGCCTGTCGCTGGATTGAAGGGGATGCGGAAGCGGCGGGAGGACTGCTGCCGATAATCGTTGTCGGACTTCATGCCCCAGGCGAAGGCGGCATGGAGATAGGAGCGCACATGGTCGGCCATCGACTTCGCGCCGCGATCGTAGATCGGGCGGATCAGCTCGATGATCTCCTCGGCCTCGATCTCGCGGGCGAGGCGATTGCGCCCAAGCGTGTCGGCGATCTTGTTGAGACCCTTTTCGGTCTCCTTCCAAGAAGGCTTCCCGGCGTCCTTGAGCGCGGCGACATAGCCCTCGAACAGATCGGCGACCGTGCCGGGGCGCGTGTCGGTGGCGATCTTGATGCTCCGGCCTTTCTGGATGACGTCGGCAAAGTCGCGCTTGAAGATTTCGCGGGCCTGGGCGAGCGACATTGAGGGATAGGCGCCGAGCTTCTTCTTCGTGCGCTTACCGTCGCGCCATTGTTGCGCCATCCAGTCGGCGGTGACGCGCTTCGGCATGGGCTTGAGAACGAGGACGAGACGGCCGGTGCCGCGTCCTTCGCCATCGGCGAGGTTTTCCTGCTTCTGGCTTATCTCGACGCGCTTGAGCGCATGTCGGATCGTGGTGTCGGTGAGTGCGGCCATGGCGTTTCCTCCTTTCCGGGACTGGGATCGGTCGGGGAGAAACAGGGATCGCTTGCTGGGAGCGGAAGGCCGTTTGTTACCCCTCTTACAGCCCCCAATTTGCCAAAACCACCCCCACTACGCAAGGGCTAAAAATCACTAACTCCCTAGTGTTTCAACGTGCTTGAGCGTGATCGAGCGGGATCAAAATCAGTGAGTGGGGTGATTGTGCACGAGGATCAGCGCCGAGGCGTTGAGCTGCAGCGCGCGCTTCACCACCTCGCGCGGGTAGACCGGCGTGTGGTCGATGGTGCCCCGCTGCTGCACCTCGTCGCCGATCAGCACGTTCTTGCGGTCGAGGAAGAGGATGCGGAACTGCTCGGTCTTCTCGTGCGCCAGCGCCGTGTGGCAATAGTCGATGAGCTGCTGCCAGTTGGTCAGCACCGGCATGTGCTTGACCTTGCGCTCGGCCAGCCGGCGGGCGGTCTCGCGCAGCGCCCTGAACTGGACAAGCGTGCTCTGGTCGATGTCGAACTCGCGGAGCTGCTGGGGCTCGGCAGCGAACACGTCGCCCAGGGTGCCGAAGCGCTCGAGCAGGCGCTTGGCCAGCGGCTTGGTGTCGATGCGCTGGATCGAATAGAACAGCAGCAGCTCGAGAAGCTCGTAGTCGGCCAGCGCCTCGACGCCGGCCGCCAGCACGCGCTCGCGGACGCGCTGGCGGTGGCCGTGGTAGTGCGGCTTGGGCGGCGCCCCTGTCGCACCGCTGTTGTGGCCGGCTGCAGGCGGCGCTGCGGCCAGCGCAGCGGCGAGCCGCACCGTCGGGTCCTCGCCGGCAAACTCCCAGCACTGGTCGAGCTTGTTCCAGGTGCCGCCGGCGTCGCGCAGGAGGTCGCGGTTGGGCAGCGTGTTGCCGCTCACCTTCCAGCTTGAGTCGCCGGCCGACTGCAGGCGCAGTCCCGCCGCGACCAGGGAAAGCAGCGCGTCGTCGCTGGCGGCGGTGTCGGCGGCGCCGGCCACGAGGGCCGGCTCGGCGGCCTCCGCCTTGCGCCGCGCCATGAGACTCAGGCCGTCACCGCCTGGCGCGGCGCGGTCGGCGGGGCGGCGCCGAGGTCGTAGGGCGGCCTGGCGAGCTCGCGCGGCGAGAGGGTGAAGAACTCGACGCCGGTCTCGGTGATGCCCACCGAATGCTCGAACTGGGCCGACAGCTGCTTGTCGCGCGTCACTGCCGTCCAGCCGTCGCTCAGGATCTTCACCTGCCAGGTGCCGGCGTTCACCATCGGCTCGACGGTGAAGAACATGCCGGGCTTCAGCACAGGTCCGGTGCCGCGCTTGCCGTAGTGCAGGATGTTCGGCGCATCGTGGAAGATGCGGCCGAGGCCATGGCCGGAGAAGTCGCGCACGACGGAGAGGCGCTGCGCCTCGACATAGCTCTGGATGGCATGGCCGATGTCGCCGACATGGCCGCCCGGCCTCGCTGCGGCGATGCCGCGCATCATCGCCTCGTAGGTGATGTCGCACAGCCTGCGTGCCTTCACGCCGACCTCGCCGGCGAAGAACATGCGGCTGGTGTCGCCGTACCAGCCGTCGAGGATCACGGTGACGTCGATGTTGACGATGTCGCCGTTCTGCAGGCGCTTGTCGGACGGGATGCCGTGGCAGACCACGTGGTTGATCGAGGTGCAGATCGATTTCGGGTAGCCGCGATAGCCGAGCGGGGCGGGGATCGCCTTGTGATCCAGGATGTAGTCGTGGCAGAGCTTGTCGAGCTCGCCGGTGCTGACCCCGGGCTGCACGTGGGGCGTGATGAAGTCGAGCGTCTCGGCGGCCAGCCGGCCGGCGCGCCGCATGCCCTCGAACCCTTCCGGTCCGTGGAGCTTGATGGTGCGCTCGTCGCGCCGCCAGTAGTCGGCGCTGTCGTCGATGAAGTCGCGGGGGCTGCTCATGGCCCATATTTGGCATGCGATACCGGCAGTAACAAGGCCGGGGCCCGCTTGGCCGGCTGGCCGGCCTCCGCTAGTGTCCTGAAAGAAAAGGAAAAAGAGAGTCGCATGTCGCCGCCGGCAAAAACCGTCACCGCCTGCATCGTGGTCATCGGCAACGAGATCCTGAGCGGACGGACACGCGATTCCAACATCCAGTACCTCGCCACCGAGCTCGGCATCCTGGGGGTTCGGGTGATGGAATGCAGGGTCATCCCCGACATCGAGGCGACCATCGTCGCCACCATCAACGAGGTGCGCGCCAGGTTCGACTACGTGTTCACCACCGGCGGCATCGGCCCGACGCACGACGACATTACCGCCGATTGCATCGCCAAGGCCTTCGGCGTCGGCATCTCGGAGCATCCCGAGGCGGTGGCGCGCATGACCCGGCACTACGGCGATGTCGCCCTGTTCACGCCGGCCCGGCGGCGCATGGCGCGGGTCCCCCATGGCGGCATCCTGGTCGACAACCCGGTGTCGGTGGCGCCCGGATTCCAGATGGAGAACGTCTTCACCTTCGCCGGCATCCCCAAGGTCGCCGAGGCGATGTTCCAGTCGATGAAGCATCGGCTGGTCGGCGGCGATCCGATGCTGTCGCGCACCGTGCGCACCAACCTGCCGGAAGGCATCATCGCCGAGCCGCTGGGCGCCCTGCAGCTGCGCTACGAGGATCTCGACATCGGCAGCTACCCGGCCTTCCGCAACGGCAAGCCCAGCGTCTCGCTGGTGCTGCGCGGCATCGATGCAGCGAGGCTCGACTTGGCCGCGGCAGAGCTGATGGCGACCATCCGGACGATGAACGGCGAGGCCGAGGAGCTCGCCCAGTAGGTGTTGGCCTGGTCGGCGCTGATCGGTCTTTCCGCCGGGCTAGGCGCACTGCTGTTCTGGCTGCACGCGCCGGCCGCCCTGATGCTGGGGCCGCTGATCGCCGCCATCGTGGTCGCCGCCGCCGGCGGCCGCGTCCACCCGCCGCTGACGCCGTTCGTGCTCGCCCAGGGCCTGATCGGCTGCCTGATCGCCAAGATGGTGCCGCTGTCGATCATGGGCGACATCCTGGCCCACTGGCAGATGTTCACCTTCGCCGTCCTGTTCGTCGTCGCCGTCTCGAGCTTCCTCGGATGGCTGATGACCCGCCTTCAGCTGCTGCCCGGGACCACGGGGCTGTGGGGCATGAGCCCGGGCGCGGCCTCGGTCATGACCATCATGTCGGAGTCCTACGGTGCCGACGTCCGGCTGGTCGCCCTCATGCAGTACCTGCGGGTCGTGATGGTCGCCGGGGTGGCGGCGCTGGTGGCGAAGCTGTTCGGCGTCAGCGTCGCTCATGGCGGCACCGAGGTCGTGTGGTTCCCCAGGCTCGACTGGCTGGCCTTCGGAGAGACGATGGCGCTCGTGATCGTGGGGCCACTGATCGCGCGCTGGCTGCGCATCCCGGGCGGCGCCTTCCTGGTGCCGATGGTCGGCGGCATCGTCCTCACCCATTTCGGCCTGATGACCCTCGAGCTGCCGGCCTGGCTGATGGCGATCAGCTATGCGCTGGTCGGCTGGAACGTGGGCTTGCGCTTCACCCGGCCGCTGCTGATCCACGCCGCACGCGCCTTGCCGCGCATCATCGCCGCCACCCTGGCGCTGATCGTGCTCTGCGCCGGCGTGGCGGCCATGCTGGTGTACGGCGCCGGCATCGATCCGCTGACCGCCTATCTGGCGACCAGCCCGGGCGGCTCCGATTCGATCGCCATCATCGCGGCCTCGACCAACGTCGACGTTTCCTTCGTCATGGCCATGCAGACCGTGCGCATGATCGCCGTGCTGTTCCTGGCTCCGGTCTTGACGCGCTTCATCGCGCAACGGCTAAGGTCTCCCAATGACGAACATCCATGACATGAGCGCGGTCGACCTGCTGGCCGCCTACCAATCCCGCAAGCTGTCGCCCGTCGAGGCGGTCGATGCCGTGATATCCCGCATCGAAGCCTGGGAGCCGCGGCTGAAGGCGCTCTACGCGCCCGATTTCGGCGGAGCACGCAAGGAGGCCAAGGCGTCCGAGCAGCGCTGGCACAGAGGCGAGCCGCAGGGTGCCCTGGACGGCGTGCCGATCACAATCAAGGAGAACATCGCCACCAGGGGCGTGCCAGTGCCGCTCGGCACGGCGGCAACCCAACTCGTGCCGGCGGCGGCCGATGCACCGGCGGCGGCGCGGGTGCGCGAGGCGGGGGCGGTGATCCTGGCCAAGACCACCATGCCCGACTACGGCATGCTGTCGTCGGGCCGCAGCTCGTTCCATCCGCTGACGCGCAATCCGTGGAATCTCGCCTGGAATCCGGGCGGCTCGAGCGCCGGCGCCGGTGCCGCGGCGGCCGCCGGCTACGGCCCGCTGCATCTCGGCACCGACATCGGCGGCTCGGTGCGCCTGCCGGCGACCTGGAACGGCATCTTCACCCTGAAGCCCAGCCTTGGCCGCGTGCCGGTCGATCCGCCGTACTTCGGGCGCGTCGTCGGGCCGATGACGCGCACGGTCGCCGATTCGGCGCTGCTGATGGCGGAGTTGTCCAAGGCGGACTGGCGCGATCACATGAGCCTGCCTGCGGCGAGCCTCGACTGGGACGCCGGCCCGCTCGAGCCGAAGGGACTCAGGATCGGCCTGCATCTCGATGCCGGCTCGGGCCTGCCGGTCGACGCCGAGGTCAAGGCGGCAATCGAGGGCGTGGCGACGCTGTTCGCCGATGCCGGCGCCGCGATCGAGCCGGTGGCACCGTTCCTGTCGCCCGAGATGCTGCATCTGCAGGACCTGTTCTGGCGGGTGCGCAGCTGGGTCGATTTCTCTGGCCTGAGCCATGCGCGGCAGGCGAGCGTGCTGCCCTTCATCGCCGACTGGTGCCGCGGCGGCGCCGACGTCCCGGGGGCGACCGTGATCCGCGCGGTCAACAACTACATGTCGATCCGCGCCGCCGCGATCAAGGCGACCCACGGCTTCGATTACGTCCTGTCGCCGGTCTCGCCGGTGCCGACCTACCGCGCCGAGTGGGAGACGCCGACCAACGACGTCGAGCGACCGCTCGAGCACATCTCCTTCACCATGCCCTACAACATGAGCGAGCAGCCGGCCGCCTCGATCAACTGCGGCTACAGCGGCGAGGGCAAGCCGATCGGCGTTCAGATCGCCGGCCGCCGCTTCGACGACCTCGGGGTCATGCGTCTGGCACGCTGGTTCGAGGCTGCGCGTGGCGCGCAGAGGAAGTGGCCGGAGCCGGTGTAGACTTCATTTGCCTCCCCCGTCCTACGGGGGCACCTCTCCCGTAACGGGTAGTGCATTCGCATATGACGCGCGTTTCATTCTCCTCCCTAGCGAAGCTGGGGAGGTGCCCCCATGGGCGTTAAAGTAGTACTTTAACTTGGTGGCATGGAGATGCGATTCTAACGGTAAATGGAACATCCATCTGCCCTCTCTTTCGACCAGTTCAACGACCTTCTGAATCGCCTGCCGGCCGATC
>Ga0268299_1003250_pt1 | contig 15616 bp, 17 predicted proteins | sample NOBtaG_FD_193484 | JGI IMG/M metagenome (GOLD analysis project Ga0268299, IMG submission 193484) | Activated sludge microbial communities from bioreactor in Nijmegen, Gelderland, Netherland - NOB reactor | ecosystem: Engineered > Bioreactor > Aerobic > Activated sludge | place: Netherlands...
AGTCGTAGCCCAGCAGGCGCACGAACAGGAACACGAAGAAGCTGCCGGTGCCAGGCCCGAAGAAGCCGTCGTAGAAGCCGATCACGCCGCCGATCAGCGAGGCCCAGGCCGCCTCGGCACGCGGGCCGTGGCGCGGCGCGTGGACGCGGCCGAGGTCCTTGCGGGCCAGCGTGTAGAGCAGCACGCCCAGCAGCACGAAGGGCAGCGCACGACGCAGGCCGTCGGCCGGCACCTGGGTCACGGTCCAGGCGCCGGCGAAGCTGCCCGCCAGCGCCGCGACGGCGGCCGGCAGCAGTGCGTGCCAGGCCAGCGTCACGCGGCGCGAGAACTGCCAGGTGGCCAGGGCCGTGCCCCAGACCGCCGCGCCCTTGTTGGTGCCGAACAGCGTCGCTGGCGCCGCGCCCGGAAACACGCCGAACAGCGCCGGCACGAGGATCAGCCCTCCTCCGCCGACGATGGCATCGACGAAGCCGGCGAACAGGGATGCGAGGGTGACGGTGACGAGATCGAGCATGCGGGCGGGGGCGGGATCAGGATGGCGGACAGCGCAACGCGAAGCACAAACTAAAAGAGCGCCAGGGGTACTGGCGCTCTCCAAGCGAAGGCTGGTCGGCCCGCGCTGTGCTCATCGACATACAACGGGCGGTTGTCCAGACCGCCGCACTCTTCGCTTGTCTCCTCGATCCCCCGCCTGGCAGGGCGAACCCCACCGCGAGTGGCCGAACTGTAGGGAGTGCGCCGCTGCACGGCATCGGGGTTTTCCTGCAGCATGTTGGTGCGGCGAGTCACCGCCGCGACAGGCCCGATTCGCCCTTCACGGCCGCCGGTGTCCGTGGTCGGCGGCGATCCAGGCCGCCGCCTTCTCGGCAATCATCAGGGTCGGGCTGTTGGTGTTGCCGCTGGTGATGGTCGGCATCACGCTGGCGTCGATCACGCGCAAGCCACCGACCCCGCGGACGCGAAGACGGGCGTCGACCACCGCCTGCGGGTCGTCGGCGCGGCCCATGCGGCAGGTCCCGACCGGATGGAAGATGGTCGTGCCGATGTCGCCGGCCAATCGCGCCAGTTCATCGTCGGTCTGGAACTGCACGCCGGGTCGCACCTCCTGCGGCCGGTAGCCGGCTAAGGCCGGCTGGGCGGCGATGCGGCGCGTCAGGCGCAGGCTGTCGGCGGCGATGCGGCGGTCCTCGTCGGTGCCGAGGTAGTTGGCGGCGATCGCCGGCGCGTCCTCGAAGCGCGGACTGCGGATGCGCACGCTGCCGCGGCTCGTCGGATTGAGGTTGCAGACGCTGGCGGTGCAGGCGTCGAAGTCGTGCAAGGGCTCGCCGAAGGCATCCAGGCTGAGCGGCTGCACGTGGTACTCGAGGTTGGGCCAGGCACGCTCGGGCGAGGACTTCGTGAAGGCGCCCAGCTGTGAAGGCGCCATGCTCATCGGCCCGCTGCGCCGCAGCAGATACTCGAGGCCGATGCGCAGCTTGCCGAGCGTCGAGTTCGCCAGCGTGTTGAGCGTCCTGACGCCCTGCACCGAGAACACCGCGCGGATCTGCAGGTGGTCCTGCAGGTTCTCGCCGACGCCGGGCAGCTCGTGCCACACGCCGATGCCGTGGCGCTGCAGCAGGTCGCCGGGGCCGATCCCCGACAACTGCAGGATCTGCGGCGAGCCGACCGCGCCGGCCGCCAGCAGCAGTTCGCGCTCGGCCCGCACCGTCTGCAGGCCCTGCGGTGTCGCGACCTCGCAACCCGTGCATCGCAGCTGGCCGTCGGCGCGGCGCTCGAGCAGCAGCCGCGTGACCTGGGCACCGGTCCACAGTTCGAAGTTCGGCCGGCCATAGCAGGTCGGCCGCAGGAAGGCTTTGGCGGTGTTCCAGCGCCAGCCGGCGCGCTGGTTGACCTCGAAGTAGCCGACGCCCTCGTTGTTGCCGCGATTGAAGTCGGCCGTCGCCGGGATGCCCGCCTGCTGAGCCGCCAGCGCGAAGGCATCGAGCACGTCCCAGCGCAGGCGCTGCTTCTCGACGCGCCACTCGCCGCCGCTGCCATGCATCGCGTCGGCGCCGGCGTGATGGTCCTCGTGCTGCCTGAAGACCGGCAGGCAGGCGTCCCAGCGCCAGCTGTCGTCACCGGTCAGCGCGGCCCAGTGGTCGTAGTCGCGCGACTGGCCGCGCATGTAGATCATGCCGTTGATGCTCGAGCAGCCGCCCAGTACCTTGCCGCGCGGATAGCGCAGCGAGCGGCCGTTGAGGCCCGGGTCGGGCTCGGTCTTGTACAGCCAGTCGGTGCGCGGGTTGCCGATGCAGTACAGGTAGCCGACCGGGATGTGGATCCAGTGGTAGTCGTCGCGGCCGCCGGCCTCGAGCAGCAGCACGCGCCGGGTCGGGTCGGCGCTCAGCCGGTTGGCGAGCAGGCTGCCGGCGGTCCCGGCGCCGATGACGACGTAATCGAAGCTCGGCGCGTCGCCCATGGGTCGGATCAGCGGCTCAGGTGGCTGGCCAGCACGGGGAACAACTTCACCAGCCCGTCGGCCATGATCTCGACCGCCATCGCCGCGAGGATCAGGCCCATCAGCCGCGTCATCACGTTGATGCCGGTCTTGCCCAGCACCCGCGCGATGCGGCCGGACGCGGCGAAGGCGAGGTAGACCGACACGCCGATCACCACCCCGTACAGCACCAGCGTGCCGAGTTGCCAGACGCTGCGGCTGCGCTCGGCGTAGATCACCATCGTCGAGATGGTCGCCGGACCGGTCAGCAGCGGGATGGTCAGCGGCACGACGGCGATGCTGGCGCCGGCATCGGCCTTCTCGCTGCCCTCGTCGACGTCTTCCTTGGTCGTGTCGGCCGGCTTGGCGTTGAGCATCTGCAGCGAGCTGATCAGCAGCAGCGTCCCGCCGCCGACCTGGAAGGACGCGATGCTGATGCCGAAGAACTCGATGATCTGCAGCCCCGCCAGTGCGCTGACCGCGATCACGACGAAGGCACTGAAGGCGCTGACGCGGATCGTGCGCTGGCGCTGCTCGCGGCTGAAGCCCTGGGTGAAGCTGATGAAGAAGGGGATGGCGCCGATCGGGTTGACGATCGCCAGCAGGGCGATCAGCGGCTTGAGGTCCATCGGCGCATTGTGGCGCGGCGCGCGGCCGCTTCAGCCTGCCGCCAGCGCCCGCAGGTAGCGCAGCCCGGCCGCCGCGCGCGGGCCGTACCAGCTGAGCAGCTCGCCGTCGACCATCTGCACCCGCGCCTGCGGGCACAGCGCCCGGGCCTCGGCGACGTGGCCGTCCTCGAAGCGGTAGGGCTCGCTGCTCAGCAGCACCCGGTCCACGTCGGCCAGCCACGGCGCTGCTGGATCGATCCGCGGGTAGCGGGCGGCGCCCATCGCGCCGCCCTCGACGTCCGGCAGCGTCTGCCAGCCGACGGTGGCCAGCATGCGGGCGATGTAGGTGTCGCGCGCCACCGTCATCCAGGGCTCGCGCCAGATCAGGTAGAGCACGCGCTGCGGTGCGAATTGCTGCGCTGCGATCACGGCGAGTTCATCGACCAGCTCGGCACGCAGGGCGGCCGCGCGCTCGGCGACGCCGGGTTCGGCGGCGAAGGCCGCCGCCAGCTGGTCGACCAGCGCCAGGTTGTCCTGCGGGCTGCAGGGATGCGTGACGACCACCCCGGGCACGAAGGCACGCAGGGCGGCGGCCGTCTCGGCGCGGTTCTCGTCGACGTTCAGCAGCACGTGGGTCGGCGCCAGCCGCCGCAGCTTGGCCAGGTTGACGTCCTTGGTGCCCCCGACCTTGGGCACGTCGCGGACGGCCTCCGCCGGGTGGATGCAGTAGCCGGTCCGTGCCACCAGACGGTGCGCCAGACCCAGGGCGCAGACCAGCTCGGTCAGGCTGGGAACCAGGCTCGCGATGCGCGGCGGGCCTGTCACGCCAGCACCCCGCGCCGCCGCTCGGCTCCGATACAACAGTCGCGCTGGGGGGTTGCGCCGAAAGCCGGCGGTTCACCCATAATGGAATTTCAAGTCTGGATGCGGCGCCTTCTCTGGATCGGTTCCGGCGGGTTGAGGCTCCACAGATAGGTCGGGGTACCGCGGTACCGTTTTCTGAGGAAGGAAGGCGCTCTCCATGGGCAACAAGCTGTATGTGGGCAACCTTGCCTACAGTGTGCGTGACGAAGAACTCCAGCAGGCGTTCGGCGAGTTTGGCACGGTGACCTCGGCCAAGGTCATGATGGACCGCGACACCGGTCGATCGAAGGGCTTCGGCTTCGTCGAGATGGGCTCGGACGCCGAGGCGCAGGCCGCGATCCAGGGCATGAACGGCCAGTCGCTGTCGGGCCGCGCCATCGTGGTCAATGAAGCACGCCCGCGCGAAGAGCGTCCCGGCGGCTTCCGTGGCCCCTACGGTGGCGGCGGCGGTGGTGGTGGCTACGGCGGCGGTGGCGGCGGTGGTCGCAGCGGCGGCGGTGGTGGCGGCTATGGCGGTGGTGGTGGCGGCTACGGCGGCGGCGGCGGTGGTCGCAGCGGTGGTGGTGGCGGCTACGGCGGCGGCGGTGGTGGTCGCAGCGGCGGCGGTGGTGGTGGCAGCTATGGCGGCGGTGGCCGCGGCGGCTACTGAGCACACCAGCCCACCCGGCCTGGCCGGGTGATGCGGACGAGAGGCGGCGAGGCGCAAGCCAGCCGCCTTTCTCTTTGCTGCGCCGCTACTCGCCCCGCCGCTTCTTGCGCCCACGCCCGACGACCAGGCGATCGAACCAGGCGTTCGGCAGCACGCGCATCAGCTTGGCCACCACGCCCATCTGCCAGGGGATGACCCGGTAGCTGTCGCCGGCGGCGATGGCCCGCCAGGCCCGGTCGGCAAAGCGCTGCGGCGACAACAGGAAAGGCATGCCGTAGGTGTTGCCGGCCGTCAGCGGCGTGGCGACGTAGCCCGGCAGCAAGGTCACGACGCGCAGGCCATGCGGCCGGCACTCGCCGCGCAGGCTTTCGCAATAGGCCACCACGCCGGCCTTGCTGGCGCAGTAGGCGCCATGCCCCGGCAGGCCGCGGATGGCCGCCACGCTGGCGATGCCGACCAGCGTGCCGGAGCGTCGCGCACGCATCGGCGCGAGGAAGGGCTGGAAGGTCGCGGCCATGCCGAGGTTGTTGGTCTCGAAGGTGGCGCGGATCACCTCGAGGTCCTCGAACTCCGCCGTGTCGACCCCGACGCTGATGCCGGCGTTGGCGATCACGACGTCCGGCAGGCCCTGGCGCTGCAGACAGTCCCGACCCACCGCGACGGTGCCCTCCACGTCGCGCATGTCGGCGCCGTAGACGGCCCAGCGCTCCGCCGGCCAGCCCTGGTCGCGGCACCAGGCCTCGAGCTCGGCGACGCGACGCGCCACCAGCGCCAGCCGCCAGCCGGCCTGCGCATAGCGCGCGGCGAGCGCCTGCCCGATGCCGCTCGACGCGCCGGTGATGAAGACCAGCGGAGTGCTCATGGCGCCGGCCGCGGCATCGCGCGCAGCTCGCCGACGACGCGGCCGCCGAGCTGGCCCGTGCGGTCGATGTGGTTGTAGTCCAGGCTGCCGGCGCGCATCTCGCCGCGCCCGGTGATCATCACCACCGGCAGGTGCGAACGCACGCGCTCGGCCTCCTTCGGCCCCGGCTCGCGGACCACGGTGGCGCCGCCGGTCAGCCTCACCTGCGTCGCGTCGCTGTTGCTCAGGGCGCGCTGGGCGCTGCCCACGACCACACGGCCGGCCGCGTCGACCGAGCGCAGGCGCACGCCGTCGACCTCGATCGTGTCGTTGTCCGGATAGTGCCGCAGGCGATCGCCCTCGAGCCGCGACTGCAGGGCGCCGTCCGGCCGGTAGCTGACCACCGAGAAGTCCTGCATCGTGTAGTCGGGCTCGTGCCGCAGCGCCGCCGCACGCGATGGGTCGGCCGGCACCGGCGTGTTCTTGACCAGCCACCAGCTGACGGCGGCCAGCACCCCCATCAGGAGCAGCGGCACGTAGCCCAGCACCTGGTCCCACAGGCGCGCCGTCCAGGGTCCGGTGACGGGCGGCCGCACCGACGCGCTGGGCGCCAGCGGCACCAGCTCGCTGAACGGCGCCTGCGGGCTCTCGGCGTGCTCGGACATGCCGCCCTCAGGCCGACGGCTGGCCGTCGTCCAGCGTGGTCAGCTGGCCGCGCAGCAGCTCGGCATAGCGGCCGGCGGCGATCAGCAGCAGGTCGCAGAACTCGCGTGCCGCGCCGTGCCCGCCGGACGCTGCGGTCACGTGATCGACGACCGCGCGGACTTCGGCGTGGGCATTGAGCGGTGCGGCGGCGAAGCCGCAGCGCAGCAGCAGCGGCAGGTCGGGCCAGTCGTCGCCCAGCACGGCCAGTTGCGGCCAGTCCAGTGCCAGCGACTGCAGCAGCCCCTGCGCGGCGGCCAGCTTGTCGTGCGCCCCGTAGACGGCATGCGCGATGCCGAGATCGTCGACGCGCCGCCGCACGGCCGGCGAATCGCGCCCGGTCACCACGATCGGCACGATGCCGCCGGCCTTCAACAGCTTGAGCCCGTGGCCGTCGAGGGCGTTGAAGGCCTTCACGGTCTCGCCGTGCTCGCCGATGTAGAGCCGGCCGTCGGTCAGCACGCCGTCGACGTCGAAGAGCGCCGCCCGGATGTCGCCGGCCGGGCCTTGCGCCTTCAGCAGCAGCGCAGGGTCGAAGCTCAGCGTCGGTCGCAGCTCGCGCATCGGATCGGCGTCAGATGACCTTGGCGCGCAGCAGGTCGTTCGAGGTCACGGCGCCGACCAGCACGCCCGTCGCATCGACCACCAGCACGCTGGTGATCTTGGCGGTCTCCATCAGGTCGGCCGCCTCGACCGCCAACGCGTCGGCCTCGACGGTGCGCGGGTTGCGCGTCATCGCATCGGCCGCGCGCGTCTGGCGCAGGTCGCCGCCGCGCTCGAACAGGCGGCGCAGGTCGCCGTCGGTGAAGATGCCGATCGGCTGGCCTGCCGCGTCGACGATCGCCGTGCAGCCCATGCCCTTGGCGCTCATCTCGCGCATCGTGTCGGCCATCAGCGTGTCGGGGCCGACCTGCGGCACGCGCTCGCCGCTGCGCATCACGTCGCGCACATGGGTCAGCAGCTTGCGGCCCAGCGCGCCGCCGGGATGCGAGCGCGCGAAGTCCTCTTCCTTGAAGCCCCGCGCATCCAGCAGCGCGACCGCCAGCGCATCGCCCAGCGCCATCTGCGCCGTGGTGCTGGCCGTCGGCGCCAGGTTCAGCGGGCAGGCCTCCTCGGCCACGCTGCTGTCGAGCACGACCGCGGCGTGGCTGGCCAGCGACGACTCGGCGCGGCCGGTCATCGCCACCAGCGGCACGCCCAGGCGCCGCATCGCCGGCAGGATGGCGGCGAGCTCGTCGCTCTCGCCCGAATTCGAGATCGCCAGCACCACGTCCTGCGGCGTGACCATGCCGAGATCGCCGTGGCTGGCCTCGGCCGGATGCACGAACATCGCCGGCGTCCCGGTCGACGCCAGCGTCGCGGCGATCTTGCGGCCGACGTGACCGCTCTTGCCCATGCCCATCACCACGACGCGCCCGCGACAGTCGAGCAGCGCCGCCACCGCCTGCGCGAAGGCATCGGCCATCGGACCTGCGATGCGCTGCTGCAGCGCGGTCAGGGCCTGGGCTTCGATCGCCAGCGCTTGCGCGCCGAGTTCGACGCTGCGCTGCGGGGAGGATGCGGGAAGGTCGCTCAAGGGCTGCACCCGGGGCGCGGGCCGCCGGGCCTTGGGTAGCATCGAACGATTCTAGGCGCGCCCTCGCGCGGGCGTGGCCTGCGGCGGCACCGATCCTGCAAGCTCCCCGGACGAATGGCCACTTCGCTCGAACTGACGCTGCTCTACCTGGTCGCCGCGGTGCTCGGTGTGACGGCCTGCCGTTCGCTGAAGCTGCCGCCGATGGTCGGCTACCTGGCGGTCGGCGTGCTGATCGGGCCGCATGCGCTGGCGCTGGCCGGCGATGCCGGCGGCATGCAGTACCTCGCCGAGTTCGGCGTCGTCTTCCTGATGTTCGTCATCGGGCTCGAGTTCAACCTGCCCAAGCTGCGCAGCATGCGCACGCTGGTGTTCGGGCTCGGCCTGTCGCAGGTGGCGCTGACGATGCTGGCCGCGCTGGCCGGCAACGCGCTGCTGGCCTGGGGCCTCGCGATGGCCGGCCGCTCCTGGGGCCTGGGCTGGCAGGGCGCGCTGGCGCTCGGCGCCGCGCTGGCGATGAGCAGCACCGCCATCGTCGTCAAGCTGATGGCCGAACGGCTCGAGCTCGAGACGCCGCACGGCAAGCGCGTCATGGGCGTGCTGCTGTTCCAGGACCTGGCCGTGGTGCCGCTGCTGGTGCTGGTGCCGGCGCTCGCCGAATCGGCCGAGACCCTGACGCGCGCGCTGCTGATCGCGTCCTTCAAGGCCGTCGCCCTGCTGACCCTGCTGCTGGTCGGCGGCCAGCGCGTGATGCGCTGGTGGCTGACGCAGGTGGCGCGCGCGCGCAGCGAGGAGCTGTTCGTGCTGAACCTGCTGCTCGTCACGCTCGGCCTGGCCTGGCTGACCGAGCACGCCGGGCTGTCCCTGGCGCTCGGCGCCTTCATCGCCGGCATGCTGATCGCCGAGACCGAGTTCAAGCACCAGGTCGAGACCGACATCCGGCCCTTCCACGACGTGCTGCTCGGCCTGTTCTTCATCACCGTCGGCATGAAGCTCGACTGGCGCGCGGTGTGGGACCAGTGGGCGCTCGTCGCCGCGCTGACGGTGTTGCCGGTGCTCTTCAAGTTCGGGCTGGTGACGGCGCTGGCGCGGCTGTTCGGCGCACCGGCCGGCGTGGCCCTGCGCACCGGCATCTACCTGGCGCAGGCCGGCGAGTTCGGCTTCGTGCTGCTGACGCTGGCCGCACAGAACCGGCTGATCCCGCCCGAACTGGCCAACCCGGTGCTGGCCTCGATGGTGCTGTCGATGCTGGCTACGCCGCTGCTGATCCTGTACAGCAACCGCATCGTGATGCGGCTGGCCGCCAGCGACTGGCTGCTGCAGTCGGTGGCGCTGACGACGATCGCCAAGCGCGCCATCCACGCCGATGCGCACGTCATCATCTGCGGCTACGGCCGCAGCGGGCAGAACCTCGCGCAGCTGCTGTCGGCCGAGCAGATTCCCTACATGGCGCTGGACCTCGACCCGGACCGCGTGCGCCAGACCGCGGCGGCCGGCCAGAGCGTCGTCTTCGGCGACGCCGCGCGCCTGCAGAGCCTGATGGCCGCCGGCCTGGCGCGCGCCACCGCGGTGGTGGTCAGCTACCACGACACCGCCTCGGCGCTGAAGATCCTGCGCCTCGTGCGCGAGCACGCGCCGACCGTGCCGGTCATCGTCCGCACGATCGACGACGCCGACCTCGAGCAGCTGCAGGCGGCCGGCGCCACCGAGGTCGTGCCCGAGGCGATCGAGGGCTCGCTGATGATGGCCTCGCACGTGCTGGCGCTGGTCGGCGTGCCGATGCGGCGCGTGATCCGCGTGGTGCAGGACCAGCGCGACGCGCGCTACGGCCTGCTGCGCGGCTACTTCCACGGCGCCGACGACGACACGGTCGAGGAGCTGAAGCAGGCGCGGCTGCAGACCCTCACGCTGTCCGACAGCTGCGCCTGCCTGGGCCAGACCCTGGGCCAGCAGGGGCTCGACGCCTTCGAGGTGCAGGTCGTGTCGCTGCGGCGTGCCGGCGGCGCGGTGCTGAGGCCGTCCGATGCGCTGTTCCTCGCGCCCGGCGATACGCTGGTACTGTCCGGCCGTTCCGACGCGCTCGCGCGCGCCGAGGCCCGACTGCTGCGAGGTTGAAACGATGAACGGACGACGCGAACTGATCCTGGCCGGCATCGCCGGCCTGCTGCCCTGCACGGCGATGGCCGACGCGGCGGTCGCGGACCGCCTGCGCCGCGGCGGCGTGGTGGCCGCGTTCCGCCACGCCAACGCGCCGGGCACCTACGACCCGCCGGGCTTCAAACTCGGCGACTGCAGCACCCAGCGCAACCTCGACGACGCCGGCCGCGAGCAGGCGCGCCGCCTCGGCGCCTGGTTCCGCGAGCAGCGCCTGGCGCCCGCGGCCGTCCGCTCCAGTCCCTGGTGCCGCTGCCTCGACACCGCGCGGCTCGCCTTCGGCCGGGCCGAGGCCTGGGCACCTCTCGGGTCGCCGCGCGCCTCGACCGACGAGGCCGGGCAGCTGGCGGCGCTGCGCGGCGCCCTGGCGCGTGTCGAGCCGGGCCGCTTCGAGGTCTGGGTCAGCCACCAGTTCACCCTGAGCGCGCTGGCCGGCGGCGGCACGGCCTCAGGGGAAGGCCTGGTGCTCGGCGCGCGCGCCGACGGCAGCGTCGAGCTGCTGGCGCGTCTGCCGCCGCCCTGAAGTCGCGACCCCCGGGGAGACACGTCATGGACGACGACCGCGCACTGATCCGCGACACCATCCGCACCGTGCCCGACTGGCCCGAGCCGGGCGTGCAGTTCCGCGACATCACGCCGCTGCTGCAGAACCCGCGCGTGTTCCGCGTGCTGATCGACCAGTTCGTGCACCGCTACTTCGGCCTCAAGGCCGATGCCGTGGCGGGGCTCGATGCGCGGGGCTTCATCATCGGCTCGGTGCTGGCCTACGAGCTGGGCATCGGCTTCGTGCCGATCCGCAAGAAGGGCAAGCTGCCCTTCGCCACCGTCGCCGAAAGCTACGAGCTGGAGTACGGCTCGGCGACGGTCGAGATCCATACCGATGCCGTGCGGCCCGGCTCGCGCGTGCTGCTGATCGACGACCTGATCGCCACCGGCGGCACCATGCTCGCCGGCCGGCGCCTGCTCGAGCGGCTGGGCGCCACGGTGATCGAGGGCGCGGTGATCGTCGATCTGCCGGAACTGGGCGGGTCGGCGCGCGTGCGCGAGTCCGGCCTGCCGCTCTTCACGCTGGTGAGCTTCGAGGGGCACTGAGGCCCGCCGGCTCCGAGGTGATCTCAGGTGATCGGCACCTGGCGCGAGATGTTGGCGCGCATGCGCAGCGCCATCACCGTGCCGGCCGCGCGCAGCACTTCCAGCGCGATCACCGGCGCGCGGGCGCACAGCTCCTCGAAACGCGGCAGCCGCAGCGCCCACACCACGCAGGGCGTCATCGCCTCGACGTTGGCGGTGCGCTCGCCGTCGGCAAACAGGCCCGGCTCGCCGCACATGCCGCCGGCCCGCAGGATCGCGATCTTGCTGGAGCCCGGCGCCCCGCCGGTCGCGTAGACCTGCAGCGTGCCCTGGCCCAGGAAGTACAGCGTGCGGTCCATCTCGCCCTGCTTGAGCAGCAGGTCGCCGGAGCGGACCTCGTGACGCGTCAGGTACTGCAGGAAGGTGCGCCATTGCGACGGATCGAGCCGCGGCCGGAAGGCGTCCTCGGCATTGAGCGACTGGATCGCTTGCAGCAGTTCTTCGTGCGTCATGGTGGCGGGTCCGGCTGTTGTTCTGGTCTCGAGAGCGGCGCAATGATTATCGGTGCCTCGCGCCGACGATCCAAGTGCATCACCGATCCTACCGATGCAGAAAATAGCAACCCCGCGCAAAGCCGCATCACAGCTACACACCGGATTCTCTATCGATCAGCTTGGACCCAAACTTGGACCTCGCTACTCGATATGTCGGGCTTGGTCACCCTGCTCCTCGGCGTGAGGTTGCCGCTGCCGAACAGAGCCTCAAGCATCCGTTTGCACGCGCCCCGGGATGCGAGCGTTCATGAGGCAGGCTTCGAGGCGGCGGCCGGGCTCGCTGTAGAAGGGTGCGCTGAGGTGCTTTGACCCAAGGCTGCTCTCGGCGTCGCCGAAGTTGGCCTGCGCGCCTGCTACTCCGCAGCCGAACGCTCCTGCAACTCGGCGGCGAATGCGTTGAAGTCCATCGGCTGGCCCGCGTCGATCGCCGCCTGCATCCGCTCGACCAGCTCGGCCCCCGCTCCGTGGTTCGCCGCGTACTTCAGCGGCGGGTTGGGGAAGAACTTCCCGCCCTCTGTGTGGTCGCGGTAGTTGTCGAACTTCGCTCGGTACCCCTCGATCACGAGGGCGGTGTCCATAGACTTGTTCATAGGCTGCGAAGGTGGGTGGAGTGGTCAACCCGTCGCTGGGTCTCGTGAACTCTTGCGTCCGGTCAGGCTATATGCGCTCTCGGGACCAGACTTGATTCCAACGACGCCTATGGCCTACCCCAGGCCGCGCCTAGCCCCAGTCAAGCGGGGCGCCGGATACCCAGTCCGCAACTCGCCCGTCAAACGAGCTTGGTGCGATGCGCAGCACGCCGATCCTGAGAGGAAGGATCAGACAGGGGAGCATCGGCTCAGAAACGACGGTTACGTCGACTTCCAGAGGCGGCACAGCCGGCTCGTTCCAGTCGGGTTGTGCGGGGGCTCCAGCCATTCCTCAAGTCTATGCCCTCGCCTTCGCGGCAAGCGCCAGTCTAGCGTCTAGCTAGAGCCGGCAAGGCCCGTCAGCGTCGAGCGCTAGCATGGCTCCACAAGGGGGGCCAACATGCTGCGCGACACCACACCGACTGCGATTGTTCTCAACGGCCAGGCCGCCGACGACAAGCGTGTGGCGGTCGTTTATCGATGCCGGCTGAAACCTGAGCAGCTCTCCGAAACCGACCACCCAGACATCAAGTTCTGCGATCAATGCCAGCAGAAGGTGGTCAAGATCACGGACTTCGACGGGTTCGAGAAAGCCGTCGCTTCGAAGGGTTGTGTGTGGGGGCCCGTCAACATCCGGTCGGCCGCTGGCACGTCGGAGGAAGTGCGGTTCCTCGGTGGGCCGGGGCTCACGACTTCCTACTTTGTAGGCTCGGCTTTGACGTGGGACGACTAAGCCGGTCGGCCTCCTCGCTCGATAGTGCGATACGGGAGGGCCTTAGATGAACGACGAAGAGCCGGACCCTTGGTACGCCGAGGCCGACGCGATGGAGCTTCGCGCGAGCGACTTCGACGTTGCCGATAGTGCAGACCTGCCTGCCGAGCTGAACCACCACGCCATCGCGGCAGAACTCGACCTCGAGTTTGATGCGGAGTTCGACGCGTGGCTTGAGTGGCTGATGCAAGATTCCGAGGTACTGCTGGTCCTGGAGCAATGCAGCGCAGAGGGTGTATTGCTCCCGCGGGACATGCTCGGTGCGCGGTTGCTTACCGCGCCCTTGGATGCGATCGGCAGGGTTCATTGGTTCTGGGACCATTGCCCCAAGCACCTGCATGTGATCCTGTCGCACTACGTTTTCTGGCTGGTCAGAGCCCAGCGCGCTCGAAGGCGGGGGACACCCGACTGGTCGCCACGATCGGCACTGCCACCACCGGCCGCGGTTGAGCGCGCATTCTTCCGGCCAACGCGCTTCATGACACGTCGCTACGGTGGATGACCGCGGCGCGCGCGGAACCTAACAGGCCGCCAAGTTGGTGCCCTATGGCAGGACGGGTGTCGACGGGTTGCTGGGCGCCTCCGCTCTCCATCCACGTCGCTGCATAGCCTGGAGCAGCGCCTCGGCCATGTCGTCGCACGAGCCCCCAACGGCTCCCGATGGACGGCTACCCAACGACGTGATGATTTCGGCCTGCCGATCGGGCGACACCGCCCCGTAGTTGGTGAAGGTTGTCAGCACACCCTCGTGTCCGAGGTTCTGGCTCCACGCCTTGAAGTCCTCCGGCGACTTGCATACCTGCTGTCCCAACTTCACCAGTGTGCTCCGCAGGCTGTGCGGGTTGTAGTACGGCAGGCCGGCCGCCTCAAAGGCCTGCTTGAAGATGGCCCGGATGGGCGCCGCGGTCGCCCAGGCCTTGCGCTCGATACCCGCCGCCTCGAAGTGCAGCGTGTCGCCCAGCCCGACGCGAGTGGCCGGGAACAGCGGGTCGTCGTCCCCCCATAGCAGGTCGCAGCGCAGGTGGTGCACCCAGTCGTGCACGATCTGACGAATCTCAGCGCCCACCGGGAAGAAGACGGTCGTGAACGTCTTGCTGAACTTGGTCTTCACGTCCCGCGCGTCCTGGAACACCCTGCCGGCGACCAGATCCACATGCTTGAGCTTGAAGCTGGCCAGCGCGCTGTCGCGCGCGCCGGTCAGCAGCGCGAAGGCCAGCAGAGCACGGTTGCGCTGCTCGATCTCGCTGCCGGTCGGCATGGTGCCGATGACGTGCTTGATCTGCTCCAGCGTCGGCACGGGCCGCTCACGCCGCGCCGTCGCCACGCGCGAGTCCTTGTCAGAGAAGCTGAAGTACTCGGCGTCCGAGTAGCGCAACTTCGACCGGTAGCCCGGCTGCAAGGCCAGCCACTGGAAGAAGCGCTTCAGGTGCGCCAGGGTGGCGTACTGCGTGGCCTTGCTCAACTTCCCGCCGGTGACCTTGCTGTCACGGTCGGCCAGCCGGCGCTTGAAGGCCACCGCCTGCTCGACGTGGAAGGCCTTGAAGTCGCGGTACTGCGTGTCGGCCTCGAATCGCGCGATGGCCTTGGCGACTGCGTCCACCGAGTCCTCGCTCTGGCCCTTCGCTTCCTTCAGAAGCACGAAGTACTCGCGCTTGATGCGCTCGTTGTCAGGGTGGTGTTTTCGCATGCTCGGGTCCGTCCTGCTCTAAGTCACTGTTCAGGGAGGGCGGTGGGCTCTCGTCTATTCGTGAGCAACGCTCGCAGTTGCGCGCGCAGGCGCGCGAGGCCCCGCGGCGCTTCGTCCAGCGGGAGACACATCACCTCTGGGGTCGGCGTCACTTGCTGGCGATCCGCATCGCCGACGAGAAGCCGGCGGTGTCTCTCGACCACCGGCAGATCACGCTCACGATCCGGCCCGATACCAGCGCCGCCAAGCGCGCCGAGGTTGTGCACACATGGCACAAGTCGCTTCTGCACGGTGTGGTGCCGGCGCTCATCCAGAAGTGGGAGCGCCGGCTTGGTGTGCAGGTGTCGGCCTACTTCCTGCAGCGCATGAAGACCAGGTGGGGAAGCTGCAACCACCGCGTCGGGCACATCCGCCTGAACACCGAACTCGTGAAGAAGCCGAAGGATCTGTTGGAGTACGTGATCGTGCACGAGATGCTGCACCTGATCGAGCCCAACCACTCCGAGCGCTTCGTCGAACTACTGACGCAGCACTACCCGACTTGGAGGGAAGCGAGGGCGGAGCTCAACGAGTTGCCGCTGTCGGCCGACGTGTGGCGCGAGTAGGCTGGGACTGGCAACCAGCCCCAGACGCGGCAGCTCACGCCACTTGCTTGAACCGCCCCAGGATCACCTTGCCGGTGGTCATCAACTGCTCGATGTAGTCGGCCCAGAACTGCAGCATCTCGCGCCGCTGCGGCTCGTACTCCGCCCGGTTGTACACGCCGCGCACACCGCCGATGGTGTGGTTCAGCGCCTTTTCCACCACGTCCGAGGCCCACCCGTTCTCGTGCAGCAGCGTTGAAGCCGTGCGGCGCAGATCGTGGATGGTGAAGGCAGGAACGTCCTCGCCCGCCAGCGCCACCTTTAGGTAAGCGTTCCGCGAACGACACCCTTGCGCCGTCGATGACGGCGTGTTGAAGGATGGTTCTACGCGGCGGCGGCGAGCGCCGCGTTTGGCACGGCGATGTCGGTGGCAGGCCGCCAGTTGTGCGGCA
>Ga0268299_1003251_pt1 | contig 15597 bp, 11 predicted proteins | sample NOBtaG_FD_193484 | JGI IMG/M metagenome (GOLD analysis project Ga0268299, IMG submission 193484) | Activated sludge microbial communities from bioreactor in Nijmegen, Gelderland, Netherland - NOB reactor | ecosystem: Engineered > Bioreactor > Aerobic > Activated sludge | place: Netherlands...
CGCACCTTCGCGTCGGCGGTGCGCGAGGGCAAGCCCATCGCCATCACGGGAGCCGACTTCGACAAGATGCTCACCCGCCTCCCGCGCGGGAACCAGCTGGCCGGCTGGGCCAAGCAAGATCTCCGCACGCTCTTCGAGTACGCCAAGAAGGAGAAGAACGAGAAGATCCAGGATCGCTTGCTGGAGATCCGCTTCGAGGTCGAGCTCGAGGACGAGTGGGCGTTGAACGACCGCCCCGACGACATCGACACGATCTGGAAGCTCCTCGCCGCGATGCCGTCGACCAACGTCGAAGGCAACTCGAGCTTGCGCGAGATCAAGCTGATCGAGGGCGGCGGCGGGGTCTACTTCAACGGCGTCATCGAGATCGGCGAGAAGGAGCTCGGTCGGCGCGAGTCGTTCGAGGACGTCCTCCGCCACGAGGTCGGGCACGCGGTGCACGAGGAGCTCGACGCCATCGTCACTCCCTGGCTCGAAGAACGTTTCGGGTGGCGCACGCACGCGAACTCGGTGGCCGAGATCAATCAGTGGGTCGCGGCGATGGGAGGATGGGGCGACGTGAGGGGCCGCGCCCGCGAGGAGATCGTCCAGGCTCTCCAGATGGCGGCCGGCCCCGGTGAGCGCTGGGCTCCCGGGCGACCGCCCCGCATCCCCGCGGGGCATCCGTGGTGGCACCCCGACTTCGGACCGCGACTCGCGTACGAGAAGAGCGGCGCCAACTGGTTCGAGAACTTCCGCACCTGGCACCGCCACGACGGCAAGGCGTTCTTCGTGAACTTCTGGTACGCGACCTTCATGATCGTCGACGCCGCGACGCTCGACGGCTTCATCGCACGCATGCCGGACAATTACGCCGCGATGTCGCACTGGGAGTTCTTCGCCGAGATCTACGCCCTCTACTACGATCAGGACGACCCGCAGCGGCACGTGATCACCGACGACGCCGCGGTCGTACGCTGGCTCGATCAACACATCGGACGGTACGACCCCAAGAACCCTCGGACGCCCGGCGCACGGCGTCCGGCACGCGTCGTCCGCCGGCGGCCGGGCGCACGGCGGTAACGGCCGACCGATCGACGACATCGCCGCCGCATCACAACCCGGCATTGCGGAAGAACGACAGGCGATCGTCGTCCCGAATCCCGGCGCCGTCCCACGGCTGCCATGTGACCAGCTCGGCGAAGGGGTCGCTGAGATCCAGCATGCGCTTCCGCCGCTTGTCCCAGACTCCGTGCCAGTCGGCGCGCGCGCCCGACCGACGCCCGATCGCGCGGATCGCCTCGCCGCGCAGCCGGGCGCGGCCGCGCGCGGGCGGAACATCCATGGCGGCCGCAACGTCGCCGACGCCGGGCGCGTCGTGGTCGAGAAGGCCCGCACGATCCAGCCGCTCGAAGATCCCGGCGTCACCGAGCTCGCCGAATCGCATGTCGATCTCGCAGAGCTGATGCCGGAGGTCGAGGAACTTTCGGAGGTCGCGCCAGTCGAGACCGAGCTCCGCGAGGAACGGACGGAGCTGCGCGATCGTCTCCGGCACGGGGCTCACGGCGCGGCCGAGCGCGTCCTCCACGGTGATGGACGCGGGGGAGAACCCGCTCGCCGCAACCGCGTCCGCGAGCTGATCGGCGGCCCGCGTCCAGTGCGGGATCGACTCCCAGGCGAAGCCCCGTCGCTCCGCGTGGCGGCGGAAGAGCGTCAGTTTCATCGCCCAGTCCACTTTGGTCGCGACAGCGTCCGGCCCGAGCTCGAGGTCGGCGAGCGTCGAGCGCCATACCTTGCAGACTTCCTCCGCCCAGGGCGGAAAGAACCGCGACCCGAGGGAGCGCTCGGCTTCTTCGAGATAGTGACGCTGGATCGCGATGGCCGACATCCTCCGGCCGTCCTGGAGGGCGACCTCGACGCGGCACGCGGGATCGCCGGCGAACGCCCGCATGGCGTCGAGCGGCGACCACAGGCGCACCGCGCTCCCGGGCCGTAGCCCCGCCTCGACGAGGGCCACCACGAGCGCGGTGGTGCCGAGCTTCAACCACGTCGCGAGCCGCGAGCACGATGTCTCGCCGCACAGCACGTGGAGACGCCGGTAATCGCCGCCGGCGAGCGACTCGTTCTTGCTGTGGAAGATGCCCCGATGCGACGTGGAGCTCGACGAGCGCTCCGCGACGAGATGTGCGACGCGCGGCGAGAGCAGGAAGGGCGCCCCGCTCGATCGGCTGTCGAAGCCCCCCGCCCCCGTGTAGACGAGGCGCGACACGAAGTGCGGCACGATCTCGCGCGCGAGGATCTCCGGCTCGCCGCGATAGAGCTGGTTCTCGTGACACGCCCAGGTGTCGGTGCCACTGCCGGCGTAGTCGACGTTGCAGCGCCCGAGAACGATGGACGCGACCTCGGGACGCGACGCCTCGACCTCGTCGGCGAGCTCGCGCACCAGCCGGTCACAGGCGAGCACGTATCGGACCGCCTCCCCCGGGGCGGTGCATTCCGGCGAGCACGCTTCCAGATGCTCACCGATATCCGTCATCAGGCGGCCGGCGTTCGCGAGGAAGACGCCGCTCGACTGGAGCCCGGGCACCGCGCCGCGCTTGGTGCGGGCGAGGCGGACGATCTGCGAGCCGACCCAATCGCCGTCCACCCGGGCGCCGTCCGGGTCGAAGGCCGAGAGCGCGTACTCGGTCTCGATCCCGAACAGGCGCCCGTGCCGCACCTACTCCCCTCCCCGCTGGCTCTTCGCTCGATTGTGCTCGTCGCTGTCTTCACTCAGGCACTGGTCGATCACGTCGTCGGCCTCGGCCGCGAGGTGCTGCGCGCCCTCCCAACGCTCGGACCGCGTGACGGCGCTCTCCGGGTTTCCTCCCGGCCCCGCGGCCGGCTCCCAGGGACGCTGACGGTTGCGTGTGCTCATCTCTCGGTACTCCTTTCCTGTCGTGGGTCGACTCAGTGGACGTAGGGAACGGCGACGCCCGGCGCCGTGCAGTCGAACGACGCGGGGCGCGCGCCGAGCGCCTTCAGCACCGCCTCGAGCGTCGGCTCGCCCGCGAAGACCTCGCCCATGGCGGCCTCGGTGAAGCCGAGCGGATCGGCGAGATCCACCTGCGGGAACACGAGCTCGCCCCTCGCCGGCCGGAAGCGAATCCAGTCCCAATCGATCGCGTCCACGCGTTCGGGACCGGCGAGGCGCAGGAGCCGCGCCCGCGTCCAGGCGCGCGTGTCCGCCGGCGGCTCTGTTTCGAAGTGGCGGATGCGCTCCTCGCTCACGACGCGTTCGATGACCCCGGCGCGCTCGTAGGCCCAGAAGATCCCGTCGGCGGGATCGAGGCTCGCGTAGCGGTCGTCGAGCATCTTCATCTCGAGCGAGCCCCAGCCGAGACGCGGCCGCCGCGCGCGCGCCCGGCGGAGCGCATGCAGTTTCGTGACCCAATCCAAACGTCCCACGAGTCCGTCGACGTCGGTCCGCAGGCGCTCGAGCGTGTCACCCCACAGGGCCAGGACATCGTGGACCTCGGGCACGATGCCCTGGCAACCGCCCGCCTCGACGAAGCGCCATGCCCGCTCGACGAAGGCGAGCTGGAGCTCGACCGCCGTGAGCGAACGGCCCGCGGTGGTGCGCGCGCGCGTCCGGAGAGCGGGGTCGTGATTCCAGCGGTGCAACGCCGCGAGCGGGTCGTCGAGAATCAAGCGGGAATCGATCCGCTCGGCTTCGATCATGGCGAGCACGATCTGCAAGGCGCCGGTGCCGAGCTTCATGGCTCCCGGGCAGAGAACGGAATCTGGGAAGATGGAGTGCAGCCTTGCGTACGGGCCGCGCGCCGCGCCGGCGAGGGCCTCGTCGCGCGCGTTGACGATCGGCCGGCGATGCGTGGTCTGCCGGCCGACGAGGCTCTCGTAGAAGTCCCCACGCTGCGTGAGGGCAAAGTCGACGGCCGGGGCGCCGTTCTCGGCGCCGACCTTGCCGGCGCCGGTGAAGACGATCGACGACGCCTGGTACGACGCCAGAAACAACAAATAGTGGAGCCGACGCTCGAAGATGTTGTCGAACGCCGCCCTGGTGATGAGCACGCTCGCGTGGGACCCGTAGCTGTTGTGATGCCCGTCGGAGTTGTTGACCATCACGACGAGGCGCTGCCCCTGCGGCAAGCGGGCGTTCACCGCGGCCTGCGCGCGCTGCGCGATCCGCAGGAACGCGTGTCGAACGGCGACGTGGTCGCTCACACCGATGCACTCCGGGGTAGCCAGCTCCGCATGCGAGAGATCAACGTACCGGGCACCGGCGGTGGTCGGCAGGAACTTCCGCCCCTGATCCTGAGGATCGACGAACGCCGACGGCGCGAGCGCGGCGCCGCGGTCGGCCGGGATGCCGTCGATTTCCTCGATCAGCAGCCGGCATGCGGCGTCGGCGGTGTCGGCACGGCCGGTGCCGAGCAGGAAGTTTCCGAGCTCGATGTCGGAGCCGACGACCTTCGGTACCTGCGGCGGGCGACACGTCATCGTCAGCCTCCCCTCACGCCGCGTTCACGTACGCGTGCCGGCGCGGCACGCGGCGGACGACGGGCTCGACGCTCACCACGTCGACGTCCTGCGGCACGTCGTCGAGGTACGCGCGGCAGTTGCGGGGCGTGAGCGTGGTCGCGAGCTTCGCGAGCGCCGCCGCGATCGCGTCGTCGAGATCGCACGCGGCGAGCCCCTCGTCACCGCAACGCCGCTCGCGGCGCCAGGCGAGCTCGCAGGCGTCACGACAGATCTGCGCGATCGCGCGCCCGCTCAGGAGCTCGCGGGCGGCGATCACGCGCGCCACCCCACTCCGTAGACGGAGCGTCGCGACGGCATTGTCGGCGTTCGGGCTGTAGAGACGCGTGACCGCGTGGTCGAGGAGTGCCGCGCGTCTGACACCGGCGGCGAGCGGGAGCTCGGCCGGCAAATGGATCTCGAAGATCCGGCGCGCGCCCGCCATCGCCGGACGCCCCACCCGGATCTCGACTTCCGACAGGCGCTCGAGCAGCGCCGGATCGATCAGCTCCTTCCGGTTGGTCGCGGCGATGATCGCGACGCCGCTGCGATCGGCGAAACCGTCGATCTCGGCGAGCAGCGCCGCGAGCATCTTGTCGTCGTGCCGCCCGCCGGTCCCGCCGCGCAGGCGCCCGAACGCCTCTACCTCGTCGAGGAAGAGCACCGCGTGGCCGTCGGTCGCCGCCTCCGCGAGTGACCGGAACAGCTCGCGCACGGCTCGCTCCGATTCGCCGACCCACATCGATTCGAGCTCGGCCGGCTTCACGACGGCGAAGCGCACGCGACGGCCCGAGAGCCGGTCCAGCTCGGCGGCCGCGATCCGCGCGAGCAACGTCTTGCCGCCGCCGGCCGGCCCGACCATGAGGACCGTGCGCCTGCCGCCGAGCCCATAGCGGCGCGCGCGCTCGGGATCGACGAGGGCTGCCGTCAGGGCGTCGAGCAAACGTTCGAGGTTGTCGTCCTGGCCGCCGATGCTCGCGCGCGTCAGCGCCGGCGCGTCCTCGAGCAGATAGCGGCGATCGGCTTGCCGCTCGAAGCGTTCGAACGCGAGGCCGGCCGCATGGTCCCAGCGCACCAGATCGCCCGTGACAAGCGTGTCGAGCGCCAACGTGGCGGCAGGCTCCGCCACGACGAGCTCGTCGCGCCAGCGGAGCAGGCACCGCCCGCCCGACAACGCGCGCTCGAAGGCCGCGGTCTCGGTGGACGGTGGGGCGCCGAGCGCCGACTTGCCGACCACGAGGCCGCGGTCGTCGTCGAGGTAGACCTCGTCGCCGGTCGCGAGCCCCTCCGCGGCGACGTCGCGCGCGAATCCCACCACGCGCCGCGCTCCGCCCTGCAAGACGAGCGCCCGCGGCGGCTCGGTCGCGACCGGTCCGAGGTAGATCGCAGGATGCCAGGGTCCGAGCTGATAGCGCTGGAGCATCTCCCTGAGCTCGTCTTGGATCGCGGTGATGCGCGCCATCCCGGCGCTCAGCGTGTCGATGCGTCCGAGCAGCAGACGATCGAGCTCGTGGCCCGCGGTGCCGAGCATCGCGCGCAGCTGCTGCGCCAGCTCGACGCGCGCTTGGAGATCGGACGGCTCGTCACCGGCGCGCGCCAGACGATCGAGCAACTCGCTCGGGATCGCCGCGAGCGAGCTCGCGGCCTCGGAACGGGGACGACGGAACGCCATGGCAGCCTCCTGTCAGTGGGTCACGTAGTAGCCGCGCGCGGCGACCGAGCCCGCGCGCCAGCCGAAGAACGAGTGCACGAGCCCATGCTCCTTGGCGGAGACGAGCAACGCCGTCTGGTGCGCCTGCGCAAAGAGGTGGTGCAGGCTCACGTCATCCGCGCTGAACGTCATGGTATCCAGCGCGCAGGTCTTTCTTCGCTCGGGAGGACAGGATGCACACCACGGCGGATGGTAGTGCCACCAGGACACGATGGACTCGTCGCAGCCGCGAGCGCGGCAGACGTCCTCCACCGCCGCCCACGTGTCGGGCGTGAACGTGAACCGCAGGCGTTCGGCGATCGCGTGCGCGGCCGGCACCTGCGCCGTCACCTCGACGAAGATCTCGGGCCGCGCCGGGTCGCGGTGCAGGTGCCCGAGCAGGAACCCCCCGGTTTCGACGCCGCCGGCAGCGGCGGCGCACGCCTCGACCTCGCGGAGCACCCGCTCGGGAACGAAGACGGGCACGTCGGGATCGCCCTCGCCGACGTCGTACGGCGTGGCGTCGTTCAGGAACCACCCGATCGGCGTCTCGATGAGCGGGAGGGTGCGGGGAATTTCCGTGACACGCAGCCGACGCCGGTCACCGTCCTCGTTCGCCGCCGGGTCGGACACCAACGCGGCCGTGACCCGAGGTGTCAGCACCTCTCCCTCGGCGATCACGCCGCTCGCGACGAGCCGTGGCACGAGCGCGCGGATCTGCCGCGTGAGATACGCGGCGGGAATACGCTCGACGACCGAGGTGTCGCCGTCGCCGCGGACCGCGATGCGAAGCGCCTCCACGTAGGGGCCTGCCGTCGCCTCGGTCCAGCACGGCTCGACCTCCCCAACCACGCTCGAAAGGACGGGTGGCAGGAGGCCGCGCCTCATCCCTTCGAAGCGCACCCAGATCGAAGCCGGCTCCCAGTCCGGCTCGAAAGGCACGACGGCGGCAAGGGTGCCGTCGGGGCGCGTGAGCTCGACCTGCCAGCGCCAGCTCATGCGCGCGCTCCCCTCCCGGCGCCGGCGTCGGCGCTCGGGTGCAGCGTGAGCCGATCCTCCGGCACGAGCGCGTCGGCTACACGCTCGTCGCCGTTCAGGTGGCGCGCCTCGCGATCGAGGCGCACGCGGTAGCCGATGGGTGCCCCATGGGCGTCGACGCGACCGAGGTTCAAACGGGCGAGCAGATCCTCCAGCAGCTCGGAGATGGTCGCGTCCGTCGGCACTTCGGCCTTCATGTGTTTCTGACCGGACACGTCCCGAATCTCGAGGCCGAACGTCTCGGCGGTAGCGGTAGCGGTGTGCATGGCTTCTCCTTTCGTGCTCAGCCGGCAGCGCCGGCAGTCGTGGTCGAACCCGGCGGGCCGACGGGGGTGAACGATCTGCTCGTGCTCGAGATCGTGGTGGCGCAGATAGGCGGCGGCGAGCGCGGGGTCGCGGGCGAGCACGCGCACCTCACGACCGGTCGTCTCGGCCGCCACGCGGAGCGCGGCGAACGCGTGCCCGAGCTCCACGGGCTCCGGAGGCGACCCTTCGTGCGCCACCTCGAAAGCGACCACAGCGTGGGTCGCTCGCCGTTCGAGCACCGGACGTACGAGCCGGACGACGGCGGCGGCCCGCAGGAGAAGCAGCGCCAGCGCGCGCTCACAGCGCGGATCGAGCGGCGCGCGGATGCGGTCGAGCTCCACCCACACGCGGACGGCGCCCGTCGCCGCGACGGTCGCGACGCGCGCATGGCGGACGCCGCGGAGGCCGAGGTCGATCGCGAGCGTCCCGAGATCGAGCCGCGTGGAGGGCCACGCGACCTCCCGGCAGCGCGCCGCGACCGCGTCGATTCCGTTCTCCAACGATGGTGGGAACCCGGCCGAGCCGCCGTCGGACGGCTCCGCGTGCACGCCCCTCGCGAGCAGCGCCGTCAGCGCGGCGATCGTCACGGCGCGGCGCTCCGCGTGCACGGCCCCGACGTCGAGCGGCAGCTCGGCCCGCGCTTGCCACGTGCCGTCCGGCGCGAGCGCGAGCTTCGCGAAGCCGCCGACACCGTGATGCGCGGCGAGCGCCGCCAGCGGTGCGGGCGGCGCGGCGAGCGTGCCCTCGAGCACGTGCCACGCCCCGCCGACGTCCCGGGCGACGAGGCCCGTCACGACGGCTCCTTTCCGAGCATCGTGCGCGGGTCACTCGGAAAGCGCCGCGGGTTCGCCCGCGCCCAGGCGCAGGCCTCGTGGTTCAGCGCATCACCCTCGCTCGTCGTGAGGTGCTGACCCGAAGCGATCTCGTAGGAGCGCAGCAACAGATCGACGAGCGGCGTTTGCGGGTAGATCTCGCCGATGCAGAGATAGGTGCGCCCTCCCGGCCCGGGACCGACGTTCGGCAGGAACGCGTTCGCCGGGCCGAGGAACGAGATCACGTCGATCAGGCTCGGCTTCCGGCGAAGGTAGTCGGGCGGGAAGCGGATCCCGACCTCGAAGCCTTCGGCCTCGACGATCGCGCCCCCCGGATCGCGGACGAGCGTTCGGCACGCGAAGCGCGCCACGTAGCGATCGGGCGGCGACCCGCCCACCGGTACGAGCGTCAGCAGGCTGCTGCGAGCCGCGAGGGCGCTGGCTTCACGCCACTGTTCTTCGAGGAATCCGTCGAGCACGCGATCCATGGTCGCCTCCTAAGCGAGCGCGAAGCGGCGCACGCCGCCGGCATGCGTCAGGGTGACGACGTCGCCGGAGCGGACTCCGAACGACGCCAGCGGCCGATCGAGCGCCGCCACCGGCAGCGTCGCCGGATCGAGACGATGATCGATGTCGAAGCCGCGCGGCACGTTGAGGTGGCCGCACGCGGCGCACCGGAGGTCGCGCCGACGAAGCGCCACGACCAGACGAAGGAGCGGACGGATCGTGCCGCACGCGGCGCACGCGAGCTGCGTGAGGAAGGGCTGGCCGGCAACCGACAGGCGAATGCCGACGCTGCTCCCAGCCACGAGGTCGGCACGCGCGAGCACCGCCGCGAGCGACGCGCTCGGCCCCGCCGCCAGCGACTCGAGCGACCACACTTCGTGATCGAAGCGGCACGCCACGTTCCGCCGGCTCGCGCTCCGGTAGTGCGTATGCGACGCCGCGTCGATCAGCACCTCGGAACCGGCCGGGAGACAGTCGGCGCTCTCGGCAAGGCGCTTCGCGCATTCCAGTGTCTGGAGCGCCGCCGCGAGCGCGCCGAGCGCGGCCGGGGCGTTGGTCGGAGGCGTCGACGGGGACCGGCCGTCGCCGTGGCACGGCTGCACCTGCTCGAGCGCCGCGTAGTCGGCGTCACCCCACGCACACTCGAGGCATGGGGCGTCGGTCACCCGGGGATCGTAGACGGTGACGCGCGCGAGGAGACCGTCGGCGCGCACGCCGGCATCGATCCACGGAACGCCGCCGGCACGGAACGCGATCTCGTTCACGTGCTGTCTGGCAGCCCGGCTGTCGAGACACGAGAAGACGAGATCGACTCGAAAGATGCCGAGCGGCAGGGTTTCGAGGCGCGCGTGGTAGGCAGCGACCGCGAGCGTCGGCGCCTGCCGCCGAAGCCGCGCCGCCATCACCCGCGCCTTCGACTTCTCGACGTCGCCCGGAAGGATCGCCTGCCCGCGCGCGTTTCCGGCGTCGAAGACGTCCGCGTCGACGATGCCGATCGACGCGACGTTCGGAATCCGCGCGATCAGGGGCAAAAGATGCGAACCGACGTTGCCCGCACCGAGCACCATTACCGCCGCACCGCGCTTCGCCGTGGTCGCGTTCACAACTCCTCCGGCGTCCAGCCATCCGCGGCGTCGTCGAGCCGCGTCGGCTGGGGACAGACCGCGCAGCGGTCCGCGTAGGTGAAGCACGGGAGGTCCTCGGTCTGGTGGTGCACGACTCCGCAGCCCGGGGCCGGGCAGCGGACGACCGGCGTCGCCGGCGCGAAGGCGCGCCGGCAGCGCGGGCAGCGCAGATCCGCGGGCGGCGTCGCGAAGTGCTCGAGGACCGGAGCCGACGTGGCCGAGAAGAAGAGCCGTGTGCCGTCCGCGAGGAGGATCTCGTCGCGATCCGCGAGGACGACGGCTCCAACGGCGACACGGTCGCCGTTGATCGCGACACCCGCCGCCCCCGCAACGACGAGGAGCCACGCCCCGCCCGTGGCAGCGTCGGATCGCAGGATGACGGCCACGTCGACCGCGAGATCCGCGATGCCGATCGTCGCCCACTCGTTGCCGTCGTGTCGCCAGAGCCGCGCCATGTGACGAGCGCAGTCGCATGAATGATGCCAACGCGACTCGACGCGCGCGGCACCTCGTGCGCCCGCCTACTTGCGGACGCGGTGCTGCGCGGCGGTTGAGTGTGGGGTTGAGCGGCGGCCCGTCAAGCGCGATCGGCTACGAGTGCCGCGATCGCCTTCGCGTCCCGCAGGACGGCGAACTTGTCGTCGCCCTTGCCACCCCAGTCCGCTTCGGGCTCGCCGTCGTCCTCTTCGTCGACGGGCACCATTCCGATGCGTGCTCCCACCGCCGCCGCGAGCGCATGATCGACCGCGGCCCGGCGATCGTCGCCGAGGAAGAGCATGACCACGTCCTTCGCGGGCACGCTCGATCCCACGACGTCTCCCCAGGCGGCGAGCGTCGCCCCGAGCTCCTCGGTCGTCGAGGCGTTACCTCCGGCACCCTGGCCGCTGTAATCCAGGATGCGCGCCGCGATGCCAGGCACCTTGCGCGACCTCGCCCCGAGCATCGGGGCGATCCAGCCGTCACGCCCGACCAGCAGCACCGTCCCCGCGAAGGCGGCGAGCCCGCCGTCGAGCAGGCCGGCGAGCCGTGCCGCGTGCGCAGCCGAGGGCGCATCGGCGGCCTCGACCAAGAGGACGACCGGGCCCTCGAGATCATGCCGCATCTTCGCGAGCTCGGTGAGCCGCCGCGCAGCCTCCTCGGACCGGAAGCGCGCGCACCAGCCGAGCACGAGCAGGTGGACGGCCATCGCGAAGGCGCGGGGCACGCTCGCGTACTGGCCGAGCTCGGTGAGCGATCGAACGGTCGTCTCGAGCATCCACGGCGCGGTGGTCCGGCCGATGGCCTTGGCGTAGGCCTCGAGCCCCTCGCGCTCCTTCCCGAGCAGCAGCAAGAACTTCCCGTGGTCCAGCAGCGCCCAGGGCATGTCCGTCCCCGCGGCGATCCGATCGCGGCAGCGATCGACGGCGGCGTGGATCGCGTCCTTCATCTTGGCGATGACGTCCGAGCCAGGGTCGAGCATGAGCGTCGTGTGGAGGAATCCCGAGAGCGCGTAGGGGTTCCCGGGATCGACCGTGAGCGCCCGCTCGTACGCCGTCCGTGCCAGCGGGGTATCTCGGAGCCGGCGATAGGCGCCCGCGGCGCGCGCGAAGGTGTCCGGGTCGTTCGGCGCCAGCCGACACGCCTCGTCCAGATGGGCGAGACCGGTCTGGTAGCCGGCGTCCTCTGGTGCATGTTGCTTGCAGAGCGCCGCCCCCAGGTCGCGCAACACCCGGGCGTGCTTGAGGTTCGCGTACGGCGTCAGGATCTGGATGGCGAGGGGCCAATCACCCAGGACCATCGCCATTTTGCCCGCGCGTGTGGCGATCTTCACGTCACTCACGATCGCGAGCGTCTGCTGATCGATCTCGAGCTGCCGGCGCGCGTCTTCCTCGCTGATGTAGTTGCCGTAGCTACCGGCCCAGCGGCGGAGGTCGTCGTGGATGGGAACCAGGAGGCGCTGGGCATCGCGGACGAAACCCTCGAGCTCGAGGAGCTTGCGCTCGATCCAGCGCGGCGTTTCGCCGCCGGGCGCGTCGATCTCGTCACGCAGCCGCAGCGTCAGGTGCTCGAACAAGGTGCGGAACTCGAGCACGGCCGGAAGACCGAGCACGTCGGGTGGCACCGGGACGCCGAGCGTCGCCAGACGGCGCGCGCTCCGCTCGTCGATGCACGCCGTATACTTGAGCGGCAGCAGACGGGACGAGTCGAGATCTTCGCCAGGCCGGGGATGGGTGGCGCCCTGGAGCTCGAGGAACGACTTGAGGGTGAGGTAGAGGTCGCGTTTTTCGTTCGGCAAGTACACGACGACGGTCACGGTACAGATCGTGCCCGGGTCGAGCGCGACGTCGGACCGCTTGCCGTGGAGCCGGTCCGCGATCTCCGCCCGGGTCGCCGTATGGGCATAGATGCTGGCGTGGCTGACCGACTCGTGCGCGATGCGCTCGACGACGCCGCGGAGCACGTGCTCCAGCCGCTCGTAACGAGGCCGCTCCCGTTCGAATACCTCGAGACGCTGGCGCACCGTGAGCGTCGGAGACGTCAGCGGTTCCGTGGAACGAGCGGGTTTCGCTCCGACGGTCGCCGCGTAGTCGGCGAGCTGATCGAGCAGCTCGTCGCGCGTCGGCATGCGGCCGTTCTCCGCCCCGTCCTTCAACTGCGTGACGATGTGCTTCAACTGTCGGACGTTGTGTGGCCAATCCTGCTGCGTCAGCACCTCGAGCACCGATGGGGAGAGGTAACCGCGGCTCACCGCCCCGAGCCAGAAGCCCTCGACGAGCTCCGGGATGTCGTCGCGACGCTCGCGAAGCGGCGGCAGGCGAAGGGTGCGGCCGGCGATCCGAGCATACAGGTCGGGGCGGAACTTCTTCGCCGCGATCAGTGCCGCCAAGTCTTCGTTGGTCGCGGTGATCAGCCTGACGTCGATCGGGATCGGCTCGTGCGACCCCATGCGCTTCACGAACCCCTCCTCCAGCGCCTTCAAGAGCTTCACCTGTGCCTTCAGCGGAAGGGTAGCGACCTCGTCGATGAAGAGCGTCCCGCCGTTGGCTTCCTCGAACACGCCGGGGTGATCGCGGTCCGCGCCCGTGAAGGCGCCGCGCACCCAGCCGAACAGCGCCGCCACGGCGTTCGGCGTGAGCACCGAGCCGTTGATCGCGAGGAACGGCCGTTCGCGCCGGTCACTCCCGTCGTGGATGCTCCGAGCGACGAGGGTCTTGCCGGTTCCCGATTCGCCGAGGAGCAAAATCGGCAGCGTGCTCTTCCCTAGAAGGGCAACCTCGCCGCGGGTGCGCTCCGTCGCGGGCGACGACCCGCGATACGACTGGCGCATCACGCTTTCCGCCGGATCCACCGGCTGACGGTCCGCGGCCTTCCTCGCGAGGTCGTTCCAGACCTCCAGGTTGACGGCGAGGAAGTAGCACGACCCTGGTCGAGAACGCTCGACGATCCGCCTCAGGAAGGACAAGACGCCGCGTCGCAGGCCCTCCGGCGTGCTGTAGCGCGTGCGGAGAGCCGCGGGGCCAAGGACGGCGCGCAGCTCCTGCCACAACGGCGTCGTCTGGCGCGTCGTGTCCGTGAAGTTCTGCCAGGCGCAGTCTTCGATCAACGCCTCACCGCCCTCGGGATTCGCGACCACCAGGAAGCGCTCGAAGGCCGGCTCCGCGAATACGAAGACGACGGGTCCCGTTTCGGCGTCGAGCAGCGCTCGCACCGCTTTCGCATCGGCGACGGAGATCTCGGAACGGGCCGGAGCCTGCGACTGCGAGTCGAGCGTCGACCCATCGTACTTCAGCGCCAGGAAGGACACGGTGTGGGGACCTCGCTTTCCTGCTGGGAAGAATCGTCGAGAGACGAGCGGAGTGTGCATCACTTTGTTCATGATCGAAGCGCCGAGCGTCAAGCGAAAACGACGCGATGATGACGGCGCGACGAAATTTTCTTCGTACGCGCGCGCGACGGAGCGCGCGTTGAGTTGAGTTGTTGAGTGGGCGTCGCGAAGAGCGTTGAGCGAACGCGAAGAAACGCGACGGAAAACCCATGCCGACGTGGCGTTCACGCGCATCGCGGTTGGCACCAACACTGCTCGTGTGTCGAGACGAGGAGGGACTCGATGACACGCTCGTCCGTCAACTCGACCACACTCGTCGCGATTCGCGCGGAGATCACGAACGCCGACGCCGCGACGCGCGCGCAAGCCATCGAGGCGCTCGCGTGTCTCGCCGATACGCGCGGCCTCGTCGTCGCGCTCCGATCACCGCACGCGTACGTGCGGCGAACCGCCGCACGCGGCCTTGCCGGCGCACCCGGCGTCCTCGTCACCTGGCGCCTCGCACGCCTCTCCCGCGACGCCGACGAAGGTGTCCGCGCCGCGGTCGCGCAAGCGCTGACCGGCCGATCGAGCCGGCTCGCGCGGCGGACGCTCCGCCGCATGGCAACCGACGATCCCGCGCCACCGGTTCGCTTTCTCGCCCTCGTCGGCCTCGAGCAAGCGGACGCACCCGGTATCGATGCCTTGCTGGCCGCGGTCGGGCAGGCCGACGGCGACGGCGATCTCGCTGCCACCGCGCGCGCGCTGCTCCGCCGCCGCGCGCGGACGCGCGGGAGCTCACGATGAGCCTGCCCCGCCCCGCGGGGCGCGTCGGGTCGGATGCGACCGCCGGTCTCTCGCTCCGCTATGCGCTGGAAGAGCAGACGGGGCGCGTCACCCGCCTCGCCTGGTCCCCCGACGGCCGGTCCCTCGCCGTGCCGACTCGCGACGGCGGCGTCCGCGTCCACGATGCCGCGACGGGACAGCCGCGCCTCATCCTCCCGCGCGAGCGCGACGCCGTCATGGGCGTCGCGTGGTCACCCGACAGCCGGCGGCTCGCGACGATTTCGAGTGCCCGCGGCGTGACGATCCGCGACGCGGAGACCGGCCGGATGCTCCACCGCGCCCGCGACTCCGCCGCGACGCCGACCGGCGTCGCCTGGTCGCCGTGCGGCACGCGCCTCGCGGTCACCGTCGAGGATCCTCACGGCGTCGTCCTTCTCTACGACGTCGGAGGCTCGACGCTCGAGCTGGTCTCCTCCCTCGCGCTTCCGGGAGCCCTCCACAGCGCCTGGGATCCGACGAGCACGTGCATCGCCGTCGGCACGCGCGACGGCGGTGTAGAGCGGTGGGACGTTCGGCGCGGCGCACGGATCGAGAGCCTGCGCCGCCACCGCGACGCAGTCGTGCACGTCGCGTGGAGCGGGACCAGCGCGGGCGAACTGCTCGCGTCGGCGTCGAAGGACGGCAGCATCGGGATTCGCGACCCGCGCCGCGACGATGGGCGCCGGGTACTCACCGGACATCGCGACCACGTCATCGCCGTCGCGTTCGATCCGGCGGCCACCCTGCTCGCCTCGAAGAGCCGGGACGGGACGGTCCGGCTCTGGCGCGTCGGGGCCTGGCACGTCGTCGCCGCGATCCACGAGCCGACCGCCGAGATCGGCTGGTCCGTCGGGCTCGCGTTCCACCCGGGCGGGCGACTGCTCGCGACGCTCGGCGACCACGACTGCATCGTGCGGGTGTGGAACGTCGAGCACGCGGCGCTCCCGATCGGACCGCTCGCTGCCCGCGAGATCGGGTCGCTCGGCATGAGGTCGACGCCGGCCGCGACGCCGG
>Ga0268299_1003252_pt1 | contig 15595 bp, 14 predicted proteins | sample NOBtaG_FD_193484 | JGI IMG/M metagenome (GOLD analysis project Ga0268299, IMG submission 193484) | Activated sludge microbial communities from bioreactor in Nijmegen, Gelderland, Netherland - NOB reactor | ecosystem: Engineered > Bioreactor > Aerobic > Activated sludge | place: Netherlands...
CGCGCGAGCCCGCTGGTAGCACCGGAGACGTCCCGATGCCCCACCTGCTGTTCGCGATCTTCCTGACTCTCGCTTGTTTCGCGCCCCGCGCCGACGCGGCGTCGACGTTCACCGTCACGACGACGAGTGACGGCGCCGACGGCGCCTGCGATGCGCACTGCTCGCTCCGCGACGCGGTGATCGCCGCCAATGCGACGCCCGGCGCCGACACGATCGTGGTGCCGGCCGGGACCTACGTGCTGGGCGGCGCCGGCAACGAGGACCTCGCGGCGAGCGGCGACCTCGACATCCGCGACTCGGTCGGCATCACGGGCGCCGGCGCCGGCGTCACGATCGTCGACGGCGGCGGCAACGATCGGCTGATCGACATCGTCGAGTCGGCGATCGTCACGATCTCGGATCTCACGCTCCGGAACGGACGCGTCGCCGCGGGCGACACGCAGGGCGGCGGCGCCATCCTCTGGAACGAGCCGGTTTCTGGAAAGACACTGCTCCTCCTGATCGACAGGGTCGCCATCGCGGACAACTCCGCCGGCGACGGCGACGGGGGCGGGATCCTGATCGAGCAAGACGAGCCGGCGTCGTCACTGGTCACGATCACGAACAGCGTGATCAGCGGCAATACGATGGACGACGGTGACGGCGCCGGCCTCCACCTCTGCTGCGACAACCTCTCCGTGACCATCACGAACACGACGATCGAGGGCAACATCGCCGTCGACGACCCGATGGTCCCCGGCCTGAACGGCGAAGGCGGCGGCATCCACCACTGCTGCTCCGACACGACGTTGACGATCCGGGACAGTACGATCCGGAACAACGCCGGCCCGACGCAGGGCGGCGGTATCTACACGTGCTGCGGCGTCGCCCTCGAGACGATGCTGACGGTCGAGCGCTCGACGCTGAGCGGGAACACGGCGCTCGGCACGGCCCAGTTCCAGGGCAACGGCGGCGGCATCGAGGGCGAAGGCCGGATCACGCTGATCAACAGCACGCTCAGCGGCAATCGCGCGTTCCGCGACGGCGGCGGCCTCGACAACGAGGACGTGCTCGTGATGCGAAACGTCACCTTCGCCGGCAACGAGGCGGCCCGTGGCGGCGGCTTCTTCGAGCGCGGCAGCTTCCTCGAAGACGGCATCACGAGCACGCTCGGCAACACGCTCTTCGTCGACAACCTCCTGACGGGCGGCGCGGACGGCAACTGTGGGGCCGTGCTCAACGTCGACCCGCTGATCTCCGAAGGCGGCAACCTCAGCAGCGACGCGACCTGCCCGCTCGGCGGCACCGGCGACCAGGTGAGCGTCGCCGTGACGCTCGCCCCGCTCGGCGACTACGGCGGCCCGACCCAGACCCACGGGCTGCCGGCCGAGAGCGCGGCCGTGGACGCCGGCCGCGATACCGGATGCCAACCGGTCGACCAGCGCGGCGGCCCGCGCCCGGTCGACGGCGACGACGACGGCAGCCTGCGGTGCGACGTCGGCGCATTCGAGCGCGGCGCCGCGATCGAGGACTGCGACAATGGCACCGACGACAACGCGAACGGGCTCGTCGACTGCCTCGACTACGACTGCGCGGGCCAGTCCTTCTGCGACGAGCGCTGCGACAACTGCGTCGACGACGACGGCGACGGCGCCGTCGATCGCGCCGACCCCGAATGCGCGACCCGCGCGAACGGCGGCGGCAGCGGCGTCGCCGACCCCGAGCGCGCGAAGCCGCTCCTGAAGTGCGCCGTCACGCTCCAGAAGTCCGGCGCCAAGATCGTGCGCGGCCGGTCGAAGACGCTCCAGAGCTGTCTCGCGAGCCTCGACGCCTGCGTGCAGAAGAAAGCCGGCGACGGCCGGTGCCTGCAAACCGCGGGCGCGAAGTGCACGAAGGCGCTCGCGAAGCTCGGGACGCTCGACGACAAGGCGCGCGCGACCATCGTGAAGGCGTGCGCGCCGCTCACCCTCGACGAGCTTCGCCTCACGAGCGGTCTCGGCTTCGCGAACGAGATCCCGGCGTGCGGCACGCTCGACGGTCCGGACGCGATCGCCGCCTGCGTGGTCGCGCAGCACGCGTGCGCCGTCGAGCGCCTGGTCACGCTCGAAACCCCGCGCGCCGGCGAGCTGCTGACGCGCGGCGGCCTCACCGCCGCCGACGTGCTCCGCTGCGATCCCATCGCGACCGCCGGCGACGGCGCCGGGCTCGGCGCGCGCGGCAAGCTCCTCGCGAGCTGCACGCAAACGCTTCGGAAGGCCGGCGCCAAGCTCGTCGCCGGCGCGAGCACGCTCGCCGGCGGATGCGCGCGGCGGGTCCTCGTCTGCCACCAGCAGAAGCCGGCGGATCCCGCGTGCGTCACCAAGGCCGAAGCCGCATGCGGCAAGAGCGCCGGCAAGCTCGACAAGCTCGCCGTGACGCTCGGCGCGACCATCGCCAAGAAGTGCGCCGCCCCGACCGTCACGATCGGCGAGCTCCTCGGCGCGACCGGCGGCGGGTTCCAGTCCCAGGCGGCGCTCTGCAAGGCGCTCGGCGTCCCGACCCTCGCGGACGCCGCCGCGCTCACCGAATGCCTGACGCGGCACCACACCTGCCGCGCACAGCAGGTGCTCGAGCGCGAGCTGCCGCGCCTCGACGAGCTGCTCGGGACGGGCGGCGTCACGCTGCCCTGACGGAGCGCGCGGGGGACGCCCCGGGATCCGGCCCGGTCCTTTCTCGGGTGAATCCTGAAGACAGTTCTGACTCGCCGTGCGCGCGTGTGTCGGCCGCGCACAGACCGCGGCGTACCGATCGGCGACGGCCGACGCAGGGCGGTACACCACGTGCCGACGCGCTCGCGCCGCGTTGCACGCGTGACGCCGGGTTCCCGTGAGCCGGGGCCTCGCGACGACCCGGGAGCTCGTCCCGAACGATCGGTGAGACCACCGCTGCCAAGCCCGGCTGGCACGCGCCGGGAACCTCGCAAGCACGCGAGCTCACGAAGGCATGGCGCAAAGTCCACGGGACATGTCGTCGCTCTTCGGCCCGCGCGGCGGGCACGTGGCTCGCTGTACCCCCGAACATCCCATCGAAGCGAGGTCCCCCATGTCCATCCACGTGCTCCTGGTCGACGATTCCCCCGAAGCGACTCACGGGCTCCGCGAACGCCTCGGTCACTTCCAACCGCTCGCCGTCACCGTCGCGTCCTCCTGGCAGGCCGCCAGAGTGCGGCTCGTCGTCGACGCGTTCGACGTCATCGTCCTCCGCGATCGCGTCCGCGACGCTTCGGCCACCGAGATGCTCGACGCGCTCCGCGGCCTGCCGCACGCGCCGGTCGTCGTGACGACCCCGAGCCGCGACTTCACGACCGCGCTCCGCCTGCGACGTACCGGCGCCGACGACTGCGTCATGCGGAACGGCACCGGATGGACGAGCGAGCTGCGCGCCGCGATCGAGCGGCTGACCGCCGCCGCGCGCCGCCTCGGCAAGAGCGTCGAGCGCTCCGGCGGCGTCCACGACTACGCCGACGTGCTCGCGGCCCTGCTCCTGCGCCCGCAGGCGGCGGCGACGGCCGCGAGCTGATCCCGCGTCGCCTCGCAACGGCGGAGCGAGTAGAACCGAGACCCATGACGGCTCCCGCCGCGTGGACGGTGCTCCCGCACGGACCCCTCGAACGCCTCGCCGACAACCTACGCTGGGTGCAGGGCACGCTGCCGCGGATGTCGCTGAAGCGCGCCATGACGATCGCGCGCCTCGCCGACGGCCGGCTCGTGATCCACAACGGCATCGCGCTCGGCGACATCCAGATGCGGCAGATCGAGGCCTGGGGCACGCCCGCGTTCCTGCTCGTCCCGAACGGCATGCACCGCCAGGACGCGGCCGCCTACAAGGCGCGCTACCCGGCGCTCACGGTCCTTGCCCCCTCCGGGTCGCGCGCGAAGGTCGCCGAGAAGGTCGCCGTCGACGGGACGTTCGAGGATTTCCCGGCCGACGACATGGTGCGGCTCGAACGGCTCGACGGCGTCGCGGATGCCGAGGGCGTGATGCTCGTCCGCTCGCCGGACGGCACGACCGTCGTGCTGACCGACGCCATGTTCAACATGGACCGGAAGACCGACGTGCTCGGGTTCCTCATCACGACGCTCTTCGGGTCGGCGCCGGGGCCGCGCGTCTCGCGGCTCGCGAAGCTGCTCTTGGTGAAGGACCGCGCCGCGCTCCGCGCCGACTTCGAGCGGCTCGCCGCGATCCCCGACCTCGTCCGCGTGGTCGTCGCCCACGAGAAGGTCGCGAGCGGCCCCGAGGCTCGGGCCGCGATCCTCGCAGCGTCGACGTATCTCTGAGTCAGGCGGCCAGCGCGTCGTAGCGAACGGCCGTCGAGCGCTCCGACAGCTCCCACAATCGCGCCGCCGCCTGCGGATCGCGCGAGTGGGCGTTCGACGCCACCTTGCGCGGCGCACCCCAGAGCTCGCCGAGGCCGCTCGGGCCGTAGTAGTCCCCACCCCGGACGCCCGGCGCGGTCGCCGCGTGGAGCTGCGGCAGCGCACCCTGCGCCGCGCTCTGCGCGAAGATCCTGTTGCCGATCGCCGACAGGCGCTCGGTCAGCGTCGAGCCCTCCATGCGCGGCCCCGCGAACTGGAGATTCGTCGACGCGTACCCGGGATGCGCGGCGACGCTCACGAGCCCGGCGCCCTTCGCGGCGAGCCGGCGCTGGAGCTCGTAGGCGAAGAGCAGGTTCGCGACCTTGCTCTGGCCGTACGCCGGCCACTTCGAGTAGCCGCGCTCCCATTGCGGGTCGTCGAAGCGGATCTGCGCGAGCCGATGGAAGCCGCTGCTCACGGTGACGACGCGCGCACCCGGCGTCGGCAACAGCAGGTCCAGCAGCAATCCCGTCAGCGCGAAGTGTCCGAGGTGGTTCGTGCCGAACTGCATCTCGAACCCGTCCTTGGTGCGCCGCTCGGGGAGCGCCATCACGCCGGCGTTGTTCACGAGGACGTCGAGCCGGGGTGCGGCGGCGCGGACCTCGCCGGCGAAGCGGCGGATGTCGGCGAGGCTCGCGAGGTCGAGGGCCATGAGGGTCGTCGTCGCGCCGGGATGTTTCGACCGGATGCCGGCCTCGGCCTCGCGACCCTTGGCGAGATCGCGGCACGCGAGTACGACGTGCGCGCCCTTCCCCGCGAGCGCCGTCGCGGTTTCGAGACCGAGCCCGCTGTTGGCGCCGGTCACCAGCATCGTCTTGCCGCGGAGATCGGGAATGTCGTCGACGGTCCAGCCACCCATGGTGACCGGCGGCATAGCGCACGTGCGGCCGGAGGCGAATACCCGCGGCGCTATTTCTTCCGCGCCTGGGAGCGGATCTCGAACGTAGCGTCGCCGGCAAAGTCGAGATCGAGATCCCGTGCGACGCGCACATCGCGAGCGCCAAGGAAGACGGGACCGCCGTCGGGGCGTCGGACGACAGCGGCAAGGGGGTCACCGTCTTCGGCGCGCTCCAGATCAGGCGCACGGGGTGCCCCGAAGGCACGCCGAAGTCCTGAAGCGACCACGCGGCTGCCGCTCGCGCACAGGCGGCGGCAGCCGCGACCCGAGCCTACGCGTCGGGGATCTCGACCTCGATCAGCGCCGCGAGCTGCACGAGCGACTCCTGCCAGCCGACGTAGCACCCGTCGGCCGGGATCACGGCGGGAACGTTCTCCTGCACGATCTCGACCTCGGTGCCGCAGCTCACGGCGCGCAGCGTGACCGTGACCTGGAGCTCGCCCGGCAGATTCGGGTCGTCGAATTTGTCGGTGTAGCGGAGCTTCTGGTGCGGCGTGAGCTCGAGGTACTTCCCACCGAACGCATGACTCGACCCGGTGCAGAAGTTCGTGAACGACATCCGGTGCCCGCCACCGACCCGGGGATCGATCTCGTGGACCTTCGCGGTGAAGCCCCGCGGCGGGAGCCACTTCACCATGGCTTCGGGGTCGAGGAACGCCCGATAGACCCGCTCGGCGGGCGCCCGAAACACCCGGTGCAATCGAATCGTGTGGCCAGTGGACATGTCGCGTGTTCTCCTTGGGTACTCGCGTGGTACGCCGGCGTGATCCGGCGTTCACCTCCTAGTCGATCGGCGAAGCGCGGAATCGACAGGTGTCCCTTTCTGGAGCACCGGGGCCGCCGCCGGTTCGGTTGAAGGCCGGTTCGCGAGTGTGCCATGCCGCCCGCGTGGACCTCGCTCCCCATCCCGCCACCGACCGGATCCGCCGTGCCGAACGGGACCTGATCCACGAGCGCTTTCCCTTCTTCGCGGTCGTCTGGAGCGCGACGAGCATCGTGTGGCTCTACACCCTGGCGTCGGGTGCGCGGCCCGTACTGTCGTGGCAGGCCGCCTTCGCGACGGCGGCCGCCCAGCTCGCGATCCTCGTCCCCGCCACTCGGGTCATCGGGCGACGTCCGGGGGCCCTCGCGACCCTCGCCGGCGCGCTCGGAGCGCTCGGGACGCTACCGATGGTGTGGACGGTCGCGGCAAGCGGCACGGCCGCGCCGCTCGCCGTGCTGATGCCGGTCCTCGCGGCGTTCATGCTCACGCCGCCGCTCTTCTTCGCGTGGAGCTGGAGGGTCGAGCTCGGCCTGATGCTCGCCGTCACGCTCCCGGCGGCAATCTGGATGATGGTCGTTCGGCCCGAGAGCGGCGTCGCGCTCCGCGACCTCCTCGTCGTCTTCGGCTCCACGACCGTCCTCGGCACGGCGCTCGCCGCGCGCGTATCCCGCGAGCTGCGGCTCCGGATTGCGCGCCGCGAGCAAGAGGACGAGGCGCGCCGCGCACTCGCCGAGACCCGCGAGGCGCACCTCGAGAGCGAGGAGCGGTTCCGGGTCGCGTTCCACCGCGCGCCGATCGGCATGTCGATGGTCGGCGTGGACGGCACGGTCCAGCAGGTGAACGACGCATTCGCGCGCCTGCTCGGTCGCGCCGCGGACGAGATGGTCGGGACGTCGATCGACGCGTTCATCCATCCCGACGACCTGCCCGTCGCGCACGAGCATCGCCGCCTGATACTGAGCGGCGACGTCGACTGCATGGAGACGGTCATGCGGCTCCGACACCGCGACGGCCGAGCGGTGCTCGCGCGCGTGACGCGCTCTCTGGTGCGCGACCGCGACGGCAACCCGTCGCACATGATCGGCCAGGTCGAAGACGTCACGGAGCGCCGCCGCGCGGAGGAAGCGCTTCGCGCGAGCGAGCGCACCTTCCGGAGCTTCGCGGAATCCATGGCGGCGGGCGTGCTCATCGTCCAGGACGGCGTCGTCCGCTACGCCAACGCCGCGGTCACGACGATCACCGGCTTCGAGGGCCCCGAAATCCTCGGCCAGTCGATCCTCTTCGTCGTGCATCCCGCCGAACGCGACCTCGTGTGGCAGCGCGGCCTCGCCCGCCTCCGCGGCGAGGCCGTGTCCACGCGCGCCGAGTATCGCGTCCACACCAAGTCGGGCGTCGAGCGCTGGGTCGACATCACCGTCGTGCTGATCGACTACCAGGGCGCGCCCGCCCTCCTCGGCACCGCCTTCGACGTCACCGAGAGGAAGCGGGCCGAGCACGCGCTCGCGTCGTCGGAGCGCATGTTCCGGAGCTTCGCGGAGTCGACGGCGGCCGGCGTGCTGATCGTGCAGGACGAGATCATCCGCTACGTCAACGCGGCGGTCACGACGATCACCGGCTTCGATCCGAACGAGCTCCGCGGCATGCCGCTCGCCGACCTCGTCCACCCCGACGATCGCGCCATGGCGATCGCCCGCGCGCAGGCGCGCGTCCGCGACGAGGCCGCTCCGGTGCGCGCCGAGTATCGGCTCCGGCGGAAGTACGGCGGCTACGCCTGGGTCGACCTGACGGTCGGCATCATCGATCACGAGGGCCGCCCCGCCCTTCTCGGCACGGCGTTCGACGTCACCGAGCGGAAGAACGCCGAGGAGGCGCTCCGCACCTCGCTCGACGAGCTGCGCCGGAGCCAGGAGCAGCTGCGGCTCCTGGCGCAACGCCAGGTGCGGGTCCGCGAGGAGGAGCGCCGCCGCCTCGGGTTCGATCTGCACGACGACGTCTGCCAGGAGCTCGTCGGCACGGGGATCATGGTCGAGTCGGTGCGCGGGCGGCTGCACGCGATCGACCCGGAGGCGAGCCAGAAGCTCGCGCGCGTCGGCCGGCACCTGAACGACCTCGGCGAGCACCTGCGGCTGGTCGCGCGCGAGCTCCGCCCGATGCTGCTGCACGACCTCGGGCTCGAGGACAGCGTCCGCTCGCTCGCCGCCGGCATGTCGACGACGACCCGCATCACGACCCGCGTGCCGACGCCGATTCCGCGCCTCGGCGAGGAGATCGAGACCGCCGCCTACCGCATCGTGCAGGAGGCGATCTCGAACGCGCTCCGCCACGCGCACGCGAACGAGGTCGTCGTGACGCTCGCCGCGTCCGAGGGCGTCCTCCGCGCCGAGGTGCGCGACGACGGCCGCGGCTTCGACGCGAAAGCGCGGCATCGCGAGTCGCTCGGACTCGTCAGCATGGAGGAGCGCGCGCTCGCCGTCGGCGGGAAGCTCCACGTGATCTCCTCGCCGGGCCGCGGCACCACGGTCGTGCTGACGTGTCCCTTGCTCCGCAGCGTCCCGCGTCCCGCGGCGTGATCGTCCGTCGCCGACCCGGGACCGTTGACCTCGTTCGGGGGGACGTGAGACCGTCGGCCCATGACGCGCATGCTCCTGGTGGCTCTCTCCTTCGTGCTCTCGGTGTCGACGGTCGTTCGGGCCGCCGACGACTTCAAAGCCGGTTGGACCAAGACGCTCATCGACTCGGAGGTCGCGGACTGCACCGAGGCGACCGTGAAGGACGCCTGGGAAAACACCAAGAGCCAGCAGGGCGTGGATCCGAACCTGCCGCTCACGCCCGACGTCCGGAAGAAGCTCGAGCCGCAGATCGCCGCCATGAAGAAGATGTGCGCGTGCGCGATCCGCGAGGCCGCGAAGCGCTACACCCGCGCCGAGGCCGAAGCGACGCCGAGCGACCTCCAGGAGTTCATCGCCGACACGGTCGCCAAGGGCATCTGCAAGATGGAGTTTCCCGCACGCGAGTCGTAGCGAACGGACCGCGCTCGCACGGCCGCGCGCGATGCGATAACTCGCACCCGTGAGCGTCGGACTCCTCGCCCTCCTGGACGACGTCGCCGCGCTCGCCAAGGTCGCGGCCGCGTCGATCGACGACGTCGCCGGCCAGGCCGCGAAGGCCGGTGCCAAGGCCGCAGGCGTCGTGATCGACGACGCCGCGGTCACCCCGCGCTACGTCGTCGGGTTCGCCGCCGAGCGCGAGCTCCCGATCGTCCGCGCGATCGCCGTCGGCTCGCTCCGCAACAAGCTGCTGATCCTGATGCCCGTCGCCCTCGCCCTCGGCGAGCTCGCGCCGTGGGCGATCGTCCCGCTCTTGATGGCCGGCGGCGCCTATCTCGCCTACGAGGGCGCCGAGAAGGTCTACGCGTCCGTCTTCCCGCACGCCGCGCACGCCCACGAAGCTCACGTGCAGCCGGCCGCCGCCAATCCGAAGGAGCTCGAGCGCCAGAAGATCGCGAGCGCGGTGAAGACGGACTTCATCCTCTCGGCGGAGATCATGGCGATCACGCTCGCCTCGCTTCCCGAGGGCAGCCTCTGGTCGCACGCGGCCGTGATGGCGATCGTCGCGGTCGGGATCACGGTCGCGGTCTACGGCGGCGTCGCGCTGATCGTGAAGGCGGACGACGTCGGGGTGCGGCTCGCCGCCAACGGCGCGTCCCACCCGGGCGGCGCCGCCACGCGCGCGCTCGGCCGCGCGCTCGTCGTCGGGATGCCGGTGTTCCTCGCCGGGCTCGCCCTCCTCGGCACGATGGCGATGCTCTGGGTCGGCGGCGGCATCCTCGTGCACGGGCTCGAGGCCTACCACTTCGAGGCGCTCCCGCACTTCATCCACGAGCTCGCGGAGTCGGCGGCACACGCCGTCCCGCCGGCGGCGAGCGGCGTGGTCGGGTGGTTCGTCGGCGCGACGGGCGCGGGGATCGTCGGGCTCGTGACGGGCGCGATGCTGATTCCGCTCGTGAGCGTCGTGCTGGCCCCGGCGTGGCAGGCGGCGACGGGGCGCGGCGCGCACTGAGCGCGGCCAGGCGGCGCCCACGAATCCTTATGCGACCGCTTCGCCGATGCGCGCGTCTACGAAAGGATTCTGCAGTATGCCGGGAAACGCCAACCACCCCGCGCTGGATACGCTGAGCTTCCCGGTGCCGTCGCGACCGCTGCGGGAACACCCGCGCCCGACGGTCGACATGATCCTCGCCGCTAGCGAAGCGATGCTGCCGATCTGGAACGCGGACCCGAACCGCGAGGCGATCCGTTTGGCGCAGAAGTGTCGCGTGCGATTCGTACTGACGGAGAGCGCTCAGGCGCCCTGAGCCGTACTCAGACGTCCCGGCCGCGCTCGGGAAAGAGCACGTCGACGGCGACCACCGCGTCCGCGACCGTCGGGATCCGGAGCTGATCGCCGCGCCGTACGCGCCCGCTGCGAACGTAGCGTCCGCTTTGGCGATTTGGATCGCCGAACACTTCGACCAGCTCGTCGCGGAGATTCACGATCCAATACTCCACGACTCCCGCGGCGGCGTAGATCGCGGCCTTCGTGAGGCGATCGGAGAGCAGCGACGTGTCCGCCACCTCGACGACGAGGATCGCGGCGTCCGGATGGACGGTGTCATAGTCGGAGGGACGACCGAGAACGACCGCGACGTCCGGCTCCGGCACCGAAAGCGGTCCCGCAACGAACGGCAGCTGCATACGAACGAGCGCGCGGTTGCCGATCACGGTCCGGAGCGCCTCGTGCGTTCGGTAGACCGCGGACGCGTGCGGCGGATGCTGAGGCGACATTGCGACGATGACCCCCTCGAGCAACTCGACCCGATCGTCGGGACCGAGTACGCCCTCGTCGGCGAGCGCGAGGTAGCGCGCGGCGGTGTAGCGAGCCGCGGCCGGGACACCAGGGGTCATGGCGACAAAGGTAGCCGCTTCCACTCACACTGAGAAGCGCTACTCGCAGCGAGGAAACTCAACCCCGCAACAGCCCCACGACCGCGTCGATCACGTCCGTCACGAACCGCTCGTACGCGAGCGGCTTTCGTGGCGGCGGGTTCGCGTCCATGCCGCGCGCCTGCTCGCCGAGCGCGCTCACGACGGTCAGCACGCCGAGCCGCAGGCGATGCAACTGGAGCGCGCGCGGCAGGTGGCCGACCAACGGCATCACGTGGGGCAGCGCGCGGGCGAGGGTCGGTCCGAAGTGCGTCGCTTCCTTCGCATAGAAGTCGGGGTGGGCGATGCCCTGCATGATGAGCCGGAGGTGCCGGCGGCCGGTCTCGTCGTGCAGCAGCTCGGCGAGCGGCAGGATGATCGCTTCGAGCGCCGATCGCGGCTCGACCGGCGGCGAGGCCTCGAGCGCATCGAGGATGGCCGTGCGCCGCGCTTCCACGGCGGCGTGCCGGCGCTGGAAGACGGCCTCGATCAGCTGCACGCGGTTCCCGAAGTGGTACTGGACCGCGGACGCGTTCCGGTGGCCGCTCCGGGTGGTCAGCGTCCGCAACGACACGCCGTCGATCCCGCGCTCGTCGAGCATGCGCTCGGCGGTGTCGAGCAGCCGCGTACGGCCGTCGACGCCGCTCTTCTTGGTGAGGGCGCGCGCCATCGTGACCGCTCGTCTAAGCCAAGGCCGCGACCAAAGTCCACGCGCCCCAAGCGATCAGCAGCACGCCCGGCAGGTGCGTCGCCCAGCGCCCCGGCAAGACGCGCTCGGCCAGGATGAAGACCGTGAGGACCGCCATCGCGGCGACGCTCATCACGCCCGCCGCGAACATGATCAGCATGAGCGCCCAGCAGCAGCCGAGGCAGTAGGTGCCGTGATGGAGGCCCATGCGGAACGCCCCGCTCGGACCCGGTTGCCAGTGCCCGAGGAGGAAGCCCATCGGCGTCCGGCAGTGCGCGAGGCACGCCTCCTTGATCGGCGTCAGCTGGAAGATGCCGGCGACGAGCAGCGTCACGCCGGCGAGCACCGGCCCGGCGGCCATCACCATGCCGTGCAGCAGCGCCGCGCGGTGCAGCAGCCACTGCACGAGCGTCGCGACGAGCGCGAAGCCGAACCACGCCGTCAGGTAGCCGGCTGCGAACGCCATGCCGGAGCCCGGGCGCGTTTCGCCGCGCTCGCGATCGAGGCGCATGAACACGAGCGTGATCGGAAGCGCCGCGGGCGTCATCATCGCCGCCATCATCACGATCCACATGAGCGCCGAGGCGCCGAGGTACGGCCCCGTCGCCTCGGGCGCCATCATCGCGCGCGCGAGCCCGAGCATGACGGGGTCGCCCTCCATCGCGTTCATGACGGCGGCGCTCCGCGCCATGAGGCACCACGACACGACGGTCGCGATCGCGAGCGCAATGCACGTGACCAGGCGGCCGTCGGACGCGGCCGCCCCCGGGATCACGCCGCTCCGGACCACGCGAAGGGCGCGAAGTGGCCGTTCCGCTGGGCGCCGTCGTGGTCCCAGCGAATCCCGAAGCAGGCGATGACGTTCTTCACGACGGTCGCGAGCGCGAGCCGGCGGTTGGCCGGGTGGAACGTGGGATCGATCGCGAGGCACTCGCCGCCGACCGAGACGCTCGGGATGCCTTCGATCTCCTGCTCGAGCAGGCCGGGAATGGTCACGCCGCGGCGATGGCCCTGCATGTCGAACCGGATCGGATGGCGCTCGACGCCGCGCATCTCGCCGATGAGCGGTGCCAGCGCCGCGAGCGGCCCGCCGGCGCTGCCGCTCGTGATCGCCAGGATCGCGTCGGCCTGTTCCTGCGACGCGGCGGCGTCGACGATGATCCCGAGCTTCCAGTTGCCGGCCGCCATCACCGCCTGCGACTCGGCGACGACCGCGAACGTGACCCCGGCGAGGTCGAGCGCGCCGTAGCGGCCTTCGTCGATGCGATACGTCATCGCGAAGCGGCAGAAGCCCTCGGTCGCGGGCGCGGTCGCGTTGCTGGTGACGCAAGGGCACACGAACCGACAGCTACAGGCCTCCAGATACTCACCCGCGATCGACCATGCCGTGCTCATGGCACCGGCTCTACCGACGGCACGCCGCGGTCGCAAGCCGCACCGCGCGACCGGCTCGGCGGGTGGAACGTCGATCATGTGCCGGTACTGGGTCACTTTGATTGCGCGTCAGGGGTCGCTCCGGGGAGCGGTCAGCTCGCGTATTACGCATGCCATGGTGGCAGCAGCGGGCTTTATGCGCCGGGACCAGCGACTCCGCGACCGTAGGAGTGCACCCCTGACGCGCAATCAAAGTGACCCGCTACCCACGTGACCCACTACCGACGAGCCCCGACCCTTGCCACAGCCGGCCCACCCGGCCACATAGAGCCCTCGCAGTCGACGACGAACGGAGGTCGCACGCCATGGCCGACACGCCCGAGTACACGCCGCCCAAAGTCTGGACCTGGAACAAGGACGCCGAGCATCGCTTCTCGGCCATCAACCGGCCGATCGCGGGGCCGACCCACGAGAAGGAGCTCCCCGTCGGGAAGCATCCCTTCCAGCTCTACTCGCTGGCGACGCCGAACGGCGTGAAGGTCACGGTGATGCTCGAGGAGCTGCTCGCCAAGGGCCACACCGGCGCCGAGTACGACGCGTGGGTCATCAACATCCTGAGCGGCGATCAGTTCGGGTCGGGCTTCGTCGCGGTGAATCCCAACTCGAAGATCCCCGCCCTCCTCGACCGCTCGAACCCCGAAAAGCCGATCCGCGTCTTCGAGTCGGGCGCGATCCTGGTGCACCTCGCGGAGAAATTCGGCGAGTACCTGCCGACCGACCCGGCGAAGCGCGCCGAGTGCCTCTCATGGCTCTTCTGGCAGATGGGCGCGGGACCCTTCCTCGGCGGCGGCTTCGGGCACTTCTACGCGTACGCGCCGGTCAAGCTCGAGTACGCGATCGACCGCTACGCGATGGAGGCCAAGCGGCAGCTCGACCTGCTCGACCGCCGGCTCGCCGAGAGCGAGTACATCGCGGGTCCCGACTACACGATCGCCGACATGGCGATCTGGCCGTGGTACGGCGCGCTCGTGAAGGGCGTGATCTACGAGGCCGCGGAGTTCCTGGCGGTGCACGAATACAAGAACGTCCACCGTTGGACGGATCAGATCTCCGAGCGCCCGGCGGTGAAACGCGGCCGGATGGTGAATCGCGTGTGGGGGGACGCGTCGAGCCAGCTCCCCGAGCGGCACGACGCGAGCGACTTCGACAAGGTGGCGAAGGCCGGGTGAGCCACGAGGACTCGGTCCGGACCGAGTCCCGAGCTCAGAACCCGATCGGGCGCGCGCCGGTAGTTTCGCCGCGGAGGTAGCGCTCCAGCAGGTCGTGGAAGTGCACGACCCCGCCCTCCTGCACCGGATTCAGCGTGACGCCCGGGAAGCCGCGCGACTTCACGCCGAGGTTCACGGCTTCGATGTTCGAGAAGTCCTCTTCGAGGAACTCGCACTGGCCGTGGAACGCCGCGAAGCCGTCGAAGATTTCCTGCTCGGCGGGCGGCTCCTTCCCGGGCGCGAAGCGGCCGAGCGACCAGATGTCGACGATGCAGCGGTCGGGATCCTCGCGATGCGGCCGCATGCGGTACCAGAGCGCGCCGTCGAAGGTCGGAAGCACGATGCTGTTCGGGAAGACGTGCCAGTCGAGGCCGGCCGCCGCCCAGGTTTCCAGCGTCAGCCCCTCGGGCCACGCGATCCCGCGCTTCTCCATCTCCTCGCGGTGGTAGTCGAAGAGCTTGGTCATCACGGTGTCGACGCTCGCGTCGTCCGGGAGCGCGCGCAGCCGTTCGTACGCCGCCATGCCCGGCTCGAGCGTCATCGCGCCGATGGAGCGGCCGAGATGGGTGAAGTTCGCCCACATGTTCTCTTGCAGGCTGCGCGGCGTCACCCAGGTGCCGTCCGCCGTCTTGTACTCGGTGAACGGACCCGGTTCTCCGTAGATCATCGAGTGCGGGCCGAAGACGAGCGCCGGGACGCGCGCGTTCCGGTAGTTGATGCCGGTGAGGTGCGTGGCACCCGCGTGGTACGCCTCGATGAACGCGCCGACGAGGATCTTCCAGTTGGCGGGCGCGATGATCGTCTTCCACCAGAGCGGCCGCATCGTCTCCGGCGCGAACGGATCGATGAAGCGCGGGACGTCGCCGAGCCACTCCAGCAGCGGCTCCGCCTTCGGATCCTGATGGATCCAGATCCACCCGCCCCAGCGCGCGACCTGCACGCGCGGAAGGCCGAGCTTCTCCTTGTCGAAGGTCGGGCAGCCGCGAAAGTCGTCCTCGAAGTGCACGTGCACGAGCTCGCCCGTCGGCGCGTACTGCCAGCCGTGGAAGCGGCAGTGGATCATCTTGCCGATCCGGCCGCGCGGCCCGTCGCAGAGCTTCCGCCCGCGGTGCTGGCAGACGTTGTACATCGCGGCGACGTCGCCGGGGCCGGCGCCGGTGCGGACGATCAGGATCGAGTCGTCGCAGATGTCGTAGACGACGTAGTCGCCGGGGGTCTTCAGCTCGGCTTCGCGGCACGCCATCTGCCAGACGCGCGGCCACAGACGCTC